>CAAGKR010279081.1_pt1 | contig 37354 bp, 31 predicted proteins | sample 2556971 | NCBI WGS metagenome assembly CAAGKR01 (sample SAMEA5207829, study PRJEB30636) | soil metagenome | biome: forest; feature: boreal; material: soil | place: USA | collected 2011-09 | depth 1 m | reverse complement strand
TGTACGAGGCGATGGGCGTGCTGTCTGTATCGGTGGATCCCGATGCGTCCGCAGTCACGCTCAACGGAGCGGTACCGGATGTCGGGCTGACACCGACTACCGCTGTCGGAGGTGAATCGATCCCAACAAGGGAGGTGACCAAAATGTTGGTCACGATCATTGTCTCGGCACTACCCGAAGCGTTGTAAGTATGCAAGCCGACTGTTCCGGCGGCCTGCTGAGCGGCCGTGCTGTCCGTGGTGACGGCAAGCCAGCCGGTTGGCTCCGCTGACCCGTCCTGCCAAACGCGAATCCGCAGCGTCGTCGGGTTAGTGCCCTGGGCTTCGGCTCGAACCCACAGCCTGTTGTTGTCTGCAGACCTGATACCCGTATCCGTGTTGGGGATGAGCTGCGCATTCGAGCCGTTGAGCGCGAATGCCTGCACGTTGGCCGTGCCGCCTGTTTGATAGATCCCGACCGCGTAGAAAGAGCCGGCCGACTGGTAACGCAGGAGGACATGGGCGAGGTACGAGCTTCCGCCGGGAGGTTGACGAAGCGTGAGCTTGGCCAGAGCGTCGACGTCCTGCACGTTCACAGGGAGCGTCCCGATCTCTGAAGAGTTGGCGTTTGTCACGATCTTTCCGCTTCCCGGAGCAACGCTCCAGTTGCCGGGATTGGTGGGCACCGTCCACGCGCCCCCGAGGTCCGCTGTGCCCCAACCGTTGCTGACGGTGCGGTTGAACGTGTCTGAGGCATAGGTCTTCTGTGTCGGGGGAGGAGGCGGCGGCGGGGGCGGTGGTGCGGGGCAAGCACTGGTCGGCGCCGGCTGCGAGACGTTCGTCTCCACCAGGCAGTTCACCGTCCACGTAGCAGTCCCGGAGCTGACGTAAGCGGCAACCGCCACCCCGCCTGGGCCTTGAAGCCCGGGGGTGCTGTCTGTGCCGGTTCCAGCCGCCCAACCGTTTCCCGTACCACTCCAGCTGGCCGGCTCAGCGGTTCCAAGCTGCCAGACCCGCCAGCGCAACGTGGTTGGGTTTGCACCCTGCGCCTCGAGCCGGAAATACAGCGGTGTGCCGCCTGGAATCGTCGTTGCAACATTGGGGTTGATCTGGACGTTGTTGGGTTTGTACCTCAGCGCCACAAAATCGTTTCCGCCACTCGTGTAGTACGTGCTCAGCTGGTAGAACATCCCGCTCGAGGGTGCGTAACGAACTCCAATCCCACCATCGGTTGTCGGACCGCTGGCTGATGGCGGTGTGAGAAAAGAGAGCATGTCAACGTCTTGTCCTGAGACAGAAGGCAGGTAGTTGTAGGTCGTCGCTGAGTTCGCAACGAGCGTTCCCGCACCAGGGGTCACCGCGTACTGAGAGCCGGCGCCGCTCCACGCGCCACCCACATCCGCCGAACCCCAAGCGTTGCTGAACGTTCGGTTGAAAGCGTCTGAGGCAAACGTTGTCGGCGTGCTGCCGCTGGACGCGACCTTAACCGACAACGTGTTCGTCCCGGCCAGGCCTCCCGTGTCAATGACGGTCGTCGTAACCGTGAAAGTGCCTGCCGAGGTATATGTGTGCGCAGCCGTCGCGCCCGCCTGGGGACCGGTGATGGTGCCGTCGCCAAAGTTGAATGTGTACGAGGCGATGGGCGTGCTGTCTGTATCGGTCGATCCCGATGCGTCCGCAGTCACGCTCAGCGGAGCAGTGCCGGCCGATGGGTTGACAGTGACTACCGCCGTCGGTGGGTTATCGACCGAGGCAAGACCAGTGACCTGGAAATTGCCGACCGTCATGGTTTCGCCACTACTCGAGGCGTCGTATGCGTGCAATCCGACAATGCCGGCGGCCTGCTGAGCGGACGTGTTGTCCGTGGTGGTGGCAAGCCAGCCGGTTGGCTCCGCCGCCCCGTCCTGCCAGACACGAATTCGCAGCGTCGTCGGGTTTGCGCCCTGCGCCTCGGCTCGAATCCACAGGCTGCTGTTGTCAGCGGTCCTGATCCCCGTATCGGTGTTGGGGATGAGCTGCGCACCGGAGCCATTGAGCGCGAACGCCTGTACATCGGTCGCGCCGCCCTGTTGATAGACGCCGACCGCATAGAAGGAGCTGGTCGATTGGTAACGCACGAGGACGTGGGCGACGTATGAGCTTCCGCTCGCAGGTAGGCGAAGCTTGACCTTCGCCAGAGCATCGACGTCCTGCACGCTCACAGGCAGCGTTCCGATCTCTGATGAGTTGGCATTCGTCACAATGGTTCCGGTTCCCGGAGCAACACTCCAGTTGCCGGGATTCGTTTGCACCGTCCATGTTCCGCCGCTGTCAGCGGCTCCCCAACCGTTGCTTACGGTGCGATTGAAGGTGTCTGACGCCAGAGTGCCTGCGGCCCGGACATTCAGGTTCAGGCTGACAAAGAGAAAACCCACCACAAAGGCAACAAGAGCCATGAACGTGAAGGTGTGGTTTTTCTTGAGTCTTGCTGTCATCCTCCCCTTCGCAAGACGATCTTAGGCGCTCACTGGTAGGCCAACCGGGAACTAGGTCCTTTTGCCCAACCCATCGGGACGCGCTTCACGCAAGAGGCGCGGCGAGCCACTTCGCCGGCAGGGCGCGTGGCGTGCCTGAGTCAGGCTGCGCGGGTATTTGCTCGCGCCACCTCGACGAGGTGACGGTATAGCGTCGCCGCATAAATCGGGAGGTCAAACTGCGCGAGGACCGCGCTGCGGGCATTTTGTCCCAAGCGCTGACGCTCGCCCGGGTTTGCGAGAAGCCTCTGGATCTGCGCTCGAAGAGCCTGAGCGTCTTCCGGCGGCACCAGGACGCCGGTTTCACCGTCGATCACGATGTCGCGCTGTCCGTCAGTCGCCGTGACGATCACCGGCTTGGCCATCGCCATTGCCTCGAGGATGGTGGTAACCCCTGCTTGAAAATCGGTGGGAACGAGGGGGACGACCACCACCTGCGCCTGCGCGTAAAGCTCGCGCAGCTCGCGCACACTCCGCATTCCAACAGACACGTTGGCGGGCATCGAGGCCGGCAAGCGGCACGGCGCGTCCGGGGAGAAGAGGCTACCGGCCGTAATCACGGTATGCACCGGCAGATCTTTGACCGCGGTTGCCAACGTAGCGTAGTCGCGATGTTCGCGGCCGGCCGAAACGATGAGCGGCTCCGTAGGAATACGCTGCGGACACCAGAACTGAGCGTCGGCGTAGAAGGGGACGAAGGCGGCGGACTCCGGTTTGAAACCGAGGGTCTCGATGGCGACCTTCAGCTGAGTCCGCGAGTGGACGAGGACCCGGGTTATACCCATGTGTCGCAACCACCGAAGCAAATGGGGTTTGGATCGCGTGGTGAGGTGATGGCCGAGCGTGATGTGTGGTCGCGCCGGACCGATCGTCTCCAGTGCGATACCCAGGGGAATTCCCACGTGCTCGCCATCGGAAAACAAAGCGTCGGCGCCGCTCGCGGCGCGCAGCCCAGCGGCAACATGTCGTATCGAACGGCTCGTCGACCGTCCGGGCGGGATGTTCAGGCCTGACCAATCGAGCAGCCGCACGGAGTAATCGCGCTCGAGCACGATGAACTCGGGCGTGGGGCGGCTCCCGGTCTGGACCTCGCGCCGCAGCTGAGGGCCGGCGCTGGCCGAGACCAACATCACAGCCCTCACGCCGGCAGCTCCTGTCGCGCGCTCCATACCGAGTCGGAAGAGCCGCGCACCACCGCGGGCACGCCGACCGCCGTCGCCCCGGCCGGGATGTCGTGGATGACCACGGCATTGGCACCAATCGAGCACCCGTCGCCGAGCTTGATGCCGCCGAGCACTCGCGCACCAGCTCCGACGAAGACCCCGTCACCAATGACCGGAAACTCCCACTCGTTGCGCATACCGACAGTCACGGCATGGATGAAGGTTGCGTTGGCGCCAATCCGCCCAGCCATGAGGACGGTGCCGTAAGGATGCGCAATGTAGAGCCCGGGTCCGATCTCGGTGCCGCTGCCGATCTCGATCCCGAAAAGGAGCATGTTCAGCCGCTCAAACAGGGACGGGAGCCCTCGGAGCCCATGCGTGTGACACCATCGCGATGCGCGGTAGATCCCGGTCGCCCAAAGAGCGGGATGCCTCCAGAGCAAGCGGACCACATCCCGCGCTCGCAGCTGAAGCCGGCTCGGAGCAGCATCCACGGGACGGATGCTTCGATCCAGCCACCGCTTCATGTCTTCTGAGTAAGAGCTCATCCGGCGGTCCCGGCGCGTGCCCGCGCCTCGACGTCAGCGAGCAGGCCAAGGGTGTGTGATCGACCGAGCTGTTCGCCGACTCCTCGCCAGTACGCGGTTGTGAAGAGGGCTGAGCACAGGCGCCCGGCAGCGGTCCCCCACCCCACCTTGCAGGCCGCCCAGGCAGCCACATGGCCGCTGTTTGCAATCGGATGCCACAGCTCCGGTTGGGCCAGGACGGCTTTTGCCAGGAACCTTGTGTAGCGGTGGCGCGTGGGGTACTCATGCCAGACCCAACCAGGCAGGTCGTGACCGCCGCGGATCCGCTCGAGCATGATGTCGCTCCGCCCATACTCGTGCGCCGCAGTAAGCCAGGCCGCGAAGGAGCGCTCGGCAAAGTGCTCGGCCTCGGCGAGCGGATTGAACACGAAATGCATTCCTCTCTCATGAAGGCGCCAAGCAAGCTCGACATCCTCTCCCCGCTTGAACTCGGGATTGAACCCGCCTACCGCCCTGACATCGTCTATACGAACCGATGCGTTACCGGTATAGAACTGCCTGGGAGTTGGCGCCCACTCGCCCGCCGCCATCGCGCGGTATTGCTCCTGGACCGTGGCCCATTCCCACTGCGTCCACGGTGCGGGACGGGCTGCGGCCGCCGGCAGCAGGGGCCCGATGACGACGACGTGCTCGTCACGATGTGAAGCGGCGTGCTGCCGCATGAGAGATACGGACGGCACAACGTCGTCGTCAAGAAACAGCACGAACGGTTCAGTGGCCTCGTCGAGGCCGCGGTTGCGGGCAGCCGCCGGACCGCTCTTGGCCTGTGTGACGACACGCAGCCTGAAAGGAAATCTGCGCTCTTGCAGCGAGCTCGTCACATCTTCGTCAGGGCCATCGACTACCACGACGACCTCGAACTGCTCAACGGGATATTCCTGCCGGGCCAGGGCTTCGAGCATACGAAGCAGCGATTGCTTGCGTCGGTGGGTCGGCGTCACGACGCTGAAACGAACCGCCTCCGACCGTCTCATTGCTTCTGAGCGACTAGCACGTAATGGCATCCCGCCGAGCGAAAGATCGGAAGCTGCTGGTCGGCGAGTTTCTGCAGCCGGATGTTGACTGCGACCGCTCTCGAGCCTGGTACCGCCGTCCGTCCGAGGAAGGTGAACGGCGCAAAGCCGACCGTGAAGCTGCGCTGCTTTCGAAACCCCGCCGCGGCGACGTCTCGATCGACTTTCCGGCGCCACATGGTCCTGGCGTAGGCAGACTCTGGCCGCCCGTGTCCGAGCCCACGGCGAATCGGCTGGAGGAAGGGATTGAAAAGCGGGTCCAGCAAGTGGGTGAGGCGGCCCCTGTTGTCCGCAGTGACAAGCAGATAGCCACCCGGCTGCACCACCCGGGACATCTCCTTGAGCGCGGTCACGGGGCTGTGAAGCCAGGGCAGCACGCCAAGGCCGATGACCAGCGCAAAAGCTCCATCTGGGTACTGCAGGTCATGCACGTCCGCGAGGCTCGTGTTCAACCGCGCGGACTGACCGGCGCGGCCGGCATTTCGCTGAGTGAGGTCGATCATCGCCGAAGTCGAGTCGGTCGCCTCGACCAGGAAGCCGCGTCGAGCCAGCTCGATCGCCACCAATCCCGCTCCGCAGCCAACCTCGAGGACCTTTGCGCCGGTCTTCAGGGGCAGCCGGCCGACTTCGTTGATCGCGCGCTCCGCTCGTTCGCGATAGATGATTCCGAACACATCATCCTTCTCGTAGATCTCCTGCCAGAAGGGAGCGTCCTGCTCGAAATATTCATTGACCGGGAGCTGGCGCCCTTCGGGCGCGATCACGCCAGGTTCTCCCGCGACCGCGCCAACGCCGGGAATCTCTTGCTGAGCACCAGCTGGACTCGCTGGAAACCTCGGTGCAGTTTTGCTGAGAGCGTCTCGTGAACAAGAGACGTGATGGCCACGATGAACGGAAGAGGGTCGTCCAGTCCCCACGTCGCACCTTCACGCACCGCCGACAGCGAGCGAAACCATGCCCAGAACGAAAGGCCGTCCAGCTGGTGATAGTGCGTCGACGCGACCAGGTCCGCGGTTTCGTTCATCCAGCGCCGGCCGTCTCTTGCCACGATGCTCGGGACGGCCTGTCCGGTGAGGTCCAGGTACATCGCCCGCACGACATCGGTCCCGCTCTCGTCGACGAACATCCGGAATGCGCCGCCGAGTCTTGGATTGATGTCCAGCACCTTGTACTGGCCGTCGCGAACGTCGAACCGATAGCCGATGTCCACGATTCCGCGGTAACCGACCGCGCGCATGAAGTCGCACGTCGCCTTGATCACGGTGTCGTTCTGGCGCAGCTCGCCAAGGCTCGCGATCCCCATTTTCGCGGGATGCTGACGGAGCTTGACGCCGGTGAAGGCCGCAAGGCACCGAGACTCGGCGTCGAAATACCCGTTGAAGATCCAGATATCGCTGTCACCTCCCGGGATGTATTCCTGGTACATCACGTTGGGGGCGTCAGGGGACTCCTCCATCCACTGGTACGCGTCGAGGAGCTGTTGAGCGTTGGCAGCCACCGCCTTTTCCAGCACGTCAGGCCGGCTGCGAACGGGCTTCATCATCACCGGGTAGGTCAGTCGCGAAGCCGCGGCGAGCGCTTGCTCGCGGCTTTCCGGAAAGACGATTTGCGGAGTTGGGAGACCGTGAGCGGTCGCCAGGCGGTAGAGGCCGTCCTTGGCCGCCAGCTCTTCGATCAGGTCGACGGTCACGAGTTGAAATTGGAACCAGCGGGCGAGCTCGGACGAGTGGCGGGCGACAAAGACCGCCCACTCGTCGGAGCCTGGAATGAGGATCGTTCCGCCGCCGAGCTGCTTGCCAGCCGCGACCAGCTCGGACAGCGTGCGCGCCTCGTCGTCCCACGGCCTGCCGTCGTCGCCCACGGACAGGGTGCCGGCGCAGTATCGCGATGAGCTCGAGGGCGACGGATCCTGGTGCTTCAGCCCATAGACACGGACGCCCAGCCGGCCAAGCGATCGCATCGTTCCCAGAGGACCGACGTATCGGGGCGGCCCCATGACCAGGACCGCGGGCTTGCTTGCTAGCACGTGGTTCAGGCCTCTGCGAGCAGTCGTTGAGGACCGGGAAGCATCAGGCCCACCTGCTGACCGTTGAAGACCGCTGAGGCGTCAATGTCGTCCACGTGAGAAAGGACGAACTCGAGGTCCTGGTGTTGACGTGTCTCACGCAGGAAGTCGGCGCTCGGGCTGGTGCGCATTGCCTGCACGTCGACACCTCGCCAGGTCCTCATCTCATCGACGGTGCGGTCGTTCTCGGGTGTGAAGCCCTGGCTCTGGAGCAGCTCGGCGATGCGCGCGCAGGCGTACTGGTCCTCAGGACGCGGCTGTCCGCGAGTGCCGGCGCCGATCAGCGCCACATGGCGGTGGGCATCGATCAGCTGGGCGGCCGTGGCGATGATATTGCGCAGACACGCGACGTAGATCGAGCTCGCGCCGCGCGCTTCTGACAGCAGCTGCGTGCCGGCCGAGGTGACAAGCACGATCGGCCGGCAGTTCTGCAGCTGCTCGATTGCTGCCGGTGAGTTGTTGAGGTCGAAGCCGTCGGGTTTGATGCCCGCTTGCTCTCCCGCGAGAAGGGGGTCGTGGAGCTGCCTTGCGACAGTGGTCGCCTCATCGACGCTTGCCACGGGGTAGATGGCATGGCCGCGCGCAAGCGCGGTGACGATCACGGTCGTTGCTCGAAACACGTCAACCGCGACAATCGCGTGGGTGGCCCGGTATTTGGTGACCGAGTCCGGCGTGGCGTCGATGACGAAGGACTTCGAGGTCATGGCGCGGTTTCGGGGATCGGCAGCGGAGCCAGCATCGTTCCGTATGCATCCGAGTGCAGGCCGCGCCGATAGATCTCGACTCGGAGCAGCTCCTCGAGCCGGACGTTGCTCAAGTGAACATGCGGTCCGAAATGGCTCAGGAAATCGAACTGGCTGCGCTTGTTGGGGGCCTCGAAGATCGTGCGCTCCATGCCGAAGGCCCGGGCAAACGTCTCGGCGGCGTCAAAGTTGATCCGCCCCGAGTCGTCATAGAGCCCGATCTGCTGGCCGCTCTCCCTTCCTTCGACCACGATTGCCAGGGCTCCGGCGTCGAGCCACTCCTGGCCGGTGGCAATGAGCTCCGCCACCACCCGATCGTTGAATGCACCGCCGTGCTTGTCGCCCAGCTCCATCTGGACCGCCAGGCCATAGCGCTCGGCCAGCGCGACGATCTGAGCCGGAGTGTGCTTCATCTCGGTGAAGCCGTGGCCTGCCTCGATCCGGTCGATGCCGAGATCTGCGCACAGCTCGAAGTAGTCCTCGAGCCGGCCACGGTCCTTGGCGATCTCGAACGGGCCGCCGCCGGTGACGAGCGTCACGTGGCGCCGCTTCGCCGCCGCAATCTTGGCTCGAGTCGCCGCCTCGTCCGCGATCAGCCAGCAGCACATCGAAAGCTTGAGCAGGCTGATCAGGTGGCCGCTTTGCTCGATGTGGCTGACCACCGTCGCAACGTCATAGCCGGGATCGAAAGGACTGGTAAGCGGAGGGAGGTCGGGAACCCCAAGCGAACGCACGAAATCACGAGTCGTCGGTCTCGAAATGGATTCGTTGATTGCTCTCATTTGGTGCATCTCCTCAGCTGTCGATTGAGCCAGCCCGGAGCGATTCATTCAATCGGCGGCCCGGGAATCCAATGGGCATCTGAAGCGCGGATTCTGGGCGCCAGTCTCGATGCGCCTGGGAGGAGAACAGGGCACATGTCACACTGTCCCATTGGAAAGGAGTTCACATTGATTTACAACGTTCTAACAAGTTCGCCCGTGGAGCTTCGTTAGAGCAGACGTCCGAAGCGCGGTCTACGGAATCCACAGCGCCAGTGAGGTTTGTCTGATGCGTCGCATCTTCGCCTACGCCGCTGTGGCGGCTTCGCTGCTGTTGCTGGTCACTCCGGCCGCGGAAGCCACACCGGCCAGTGCGGCCACGGCCAGCAGCGGCCCTTACCTCAACAGCCTGGACTACGGCGCCCCAGCGACGCCCCAGAGCATCGTCCCCAGCAACCTCGACGTCCAGATCCACAAGCGCTCCATCGGCGATGGGATGGACGTTATGGACGCCGGCCACGGCGCCGACTGCTCCGCTCCGCCCGCCACCCACTCGATCAACACCCTGGCGCAGGCTGTCTACGCATGCAAGGACCACCTCATGACCGCGATCACCGCCGGCGACTACGGCGAGATTGCACTCACGCCACCCACGCTGGTCGACTTCTCCGCCGGCCAGGCCACGGTCCAGGTCAACGTGAGCACGCTCCAGTTCTGCAGCCTGGACTGGATCGAGCTCTGGGTTTCGCCTTATTCCGAGAACATCGCCCTTCCTCATTCGGGGACGGTTGACCTCCAGGGACCACCCAAAGATGGGCTCCGGTTCACTCTCTCAGAGAATGGCGACGCCGGCGCCCATCCCGGCATGGTGTATCGGTTCGACAACTTCGCAGAGTCGATCCTGCCCAGGCAACTGACGACTGGGCTGGACACGCTGGTCCCCCCCAGCCCCACCGTGCGCACCACCTTCGAGATCGACCTCTCGACCAGCCACGTTCGCTTCGGCCTGCCCGCGGTGGGCGCCGGGGGCACCTGGTGGACCGACACCAATCTCTCCCCCCTCGTCTTCACTCAGGGCGTGGTTCAGCTTGTCCACCACAGCTATAACCCGAGCAAGCACTGCCCCGGCGCACCGGTCAACACCTGGCACTGGTCTGGGCTCTCGATCAACCCCGCCGTTCCCTTCACCATCCTCAACGCCGGAGAGCGCTCGATCAACCCTGCCGGTGCGACCAGCGCCCACTTCCTCGCCCCCGCCCCGTCCAACTCCATTCTCCGCTTCTCCGGCATCGGCACCATCACGGTGAGCTATGACAGCGGCGCGACCTGGCAAGCCGCGCAAATACAGAGCCAGCGTGATCACGCGACAGACCATTTCTCGACCTACTGGACCCCGGCGCCGGCTAGGGTGACCCAGGTCTTGTTTCGTGGCGTGAACTGGTATGGCGGATCCTGGTGGGTCCGCGACCCGGCGATCTGGTCTCTCAGCACGACCCCGGTCCAGGCGCCGCCGAGTCGCTCCGCGTCTAGCGGCGGCGGGGGCAATGCACCGCACAACCCACCCGCGGCCTCGGCTCCCAAGCCGGTTACCAACAACCCGCCGGCCAGCAAGACGAGCTCGGGATCCGGCGGCAGCAGTTCCATCGTGAGCGACGCCAAAGCCCAGACCCCGTTTACTCAACTGGTCGCGGGGTTCAATCCGAACCAAGACCCGGTGGTGACTCTGCTAATTCTTTCTGTGTTGGCGGGGGCCTTAGCCGCGGTTTTCCGCGTCATCCGCGGATGAGGTCAGCAGCAGGCTGACCAGGCGGCCACAGCCATCAGGTGCGACCCTGCTTCGCTTTCAAGCGATCCGGGTCTCCTGTGCCCTGAGGCGACCGACGGCGACCATGAGCTCGAAGATCCGATGGTTGTTCGCGTCGGCGTCATGCTCCTGTTCGGCGATCCGGCGGCTCGCCAGGCCCATCTGTCTTCGCTTGCTGCTTGACGCAACGAGCGACTCCAGCGCCATTGCCAGGGCCCGCGTATCGCCCGGTGGGACCAGGTGGCCGTTGACATCCTCCTGAACCATCTCCGGAATCGCGCCCGTGCTCGAAGCGACGATCGGGAGCCCTGACGCAAGCGCCTCGGCCACGGCCTGGGGAAAGCAATCGCCGCGTGAGGGCAGCGCGAAAATGTCCGCAGCGCGGTACAGCCTCGCAATCTCGGGTGACTGCGGGGCTAGACCTCGATGCATGCGGCACACGATTCCTCGGGGTGGCTCGACGCTCGCGCTCGTGACGACGTCCAGCTCGACCGCTTGCCCCAGGCACGCCGCCGCCTCCAGCAAGTCCGTGCCGCCTTTGCGCTGGAAGTCGCCGCCAACGAAGAGGATGCGGACGGGACCTGGGCGCGGGGCCTCGCGGCGGGGCTGGAACAGGCTCACGTCCACTCCCGGATGGATGACCGAGATCTTGTTCGCATTAACGCCGTAGTCTTCGACGAGAGAGTCCGCCGCCCACTGGCACCACGTGACGAGCGCGGCGGCACGCTGAAAGACGGCCTGGTTCATGCGGAGCTTCAGCGCCTCGATCGCCGGCCAGCTTCGCGCGTGACCGTACGAGGCTCCCTGCGAGTCGTAATTCAGGGGCGTGGCGTCGAGTGAGACCACAGCAGGGACTCTCTGCATCAGCGACCCGGCAAGGAGCGCGGCTACTTGCGTGTGGATGAAGATGGCATCTGCCGGGCCTTCGCTAAGTCTTCGAGCCAGCGCAGCGCGCGCCTGCCGGCTGGCGTCAACGCTCCATGTTCGCAATCCGGGGATCTGCGCCGCGAGACCCGCGGAGCCCCGGTAGTTGATTGGAATCAGGGTCGGGCGGATCGACTCCCGGTGTCGGTCCAGGGCGCGTCGAATGTTGAGCCCGTGAGCGACATGGCCGAGGGTTTGCTCGAGCACGAAGACAAGCTCATGCAAGGCTTCGTCTCTGTGGTGCGGGCTCTGGAAACAAGGCCGGCAAGATGTTCAACACGCCGAAGAGCAAGCCGACGACGATCATGTTTCGATAGCTCTCGAGCTGCAGGTCCGCGTAAGCGACCAGCAGCTCGGCCGCGATGGCGCCACCGATCAGCGCTGCGAGCATGAGAACGAAGCGGTCTCGTTGGACGGATTGCGCGCGGCAGACCTCGAGCAGCGCGAACCCGATCAGCACCCAGAACGTCACGCTTCCCACGAGCCCCATTCGCACGCCGACCCAAAGGAGAGTGTTGTGTGGGATGTAATTCCACAGCGGATAAATGTTCGAGATGTCCGCCTGGGTCACGACGATGAGAAAAGGCATGCCAAAACCCATGCCGATCAGCCGGTTGGTCTGGAAGCTGACCTTGAGGTTGACGTTCTCAGCATCCCGGTAGATATTCGAGAGATAGTCCCGATAGGTCGGATCGAACTGCGATCGAACTGGCCGAACAAGCTGGCCGATCACACCGTATTGATCGTTCCAGAAGATGATCAAGAAGATCGCGACGGCGGCGCTCGTGATGACGGCAAAGATAATGAGCCGCCGCCTGTGAGTGGCGTTGAACCGAATCGCAAGCAGTGTGATGACCGCCAGGCCGCCAAACATGGCCGCGATGCCTGCTCTTCGCTGATTCGCCAGCAGCGCCACCACCGCGATCGGGCAGACCAGGGCGAGGAGTTTCAGCGTCCGCGACCAGCCCTGCCAGATGAACGAGGCGAGAGCGCCCATGGGCAGCAGCGCAAGGAAAAATGAGTCCTCGTGACCGAGCACGGTCTCGTGTGTTCCCAGGCTGTGGTTCAGGACGATGAAATACCTGACGTCACCGATCACGGCCTTGACCAGGATCGCGGCCACCGCGACCGCCGCCAGCCAGACGAGATCGTCGCGGGAGCGAATGAGCAGCGAGGCGGTCACGAAGGCGACAAAGCCATAAACCTGCGGCCGCAGCTCCCACAACGACTTGTTCAGGTCCCCCCCGTTCAGCAGCCCGTGAATCTCTCCGAGCAGCACCGCAAGAAGGAACAGCAGGTACGGGCCGAAAAGGCGTCCGTTGTACAGCCTTGCCCGGACCGCGGGCTCGGCACGCGTAAACGCCAGCACGAGAAGCAGGCCCATGAGAAGTTCCGCCGGCGTGGCGGAGATTCCGTTCAGACCGAGTGAGTTGTTGAGATTCTCAAAGACGGGAATGCGGTCAGTCAGCGAGTCCGGAAAGCCGAGAGGAAATATTTCGATGGAGATTGCTGCAGCGAGCAATACCTGCAGGCCCCGAACCGGCACAGCGATGATCCACGGAACGAGCACGGCCAGAGCGACCAGCACTCCGCTGGCCGGCGGGCTCGTCACGTTGATCAGGGCAACCACCACCACAATCGCGGTGGCAATGCCGAGCACAACACGAATGCGAACCCGATTGGGGGGGATTACGCCTACCTGGTAGCTCAACGGAAGTGCGGTCGCCATCTCCTGTCAGCGCGTGTATGCGATGTAGCAGACGACCAGGGCCGTGGCGCCGATCAAGAAATATGCTCGCGATGACGGACGCACACCGAGAAGGCCGAGCCCTAAAGCCACCGCCGGGATGAGAAAAAGAAGCATCGGCCGCGGTGAATCTCAGAGAATCCGGCGGAGCCAGCTCGGCGTCTTGGGCTCGTAGTCGTTGAGAACGACTCCGGCGACCCGCTCCCGGCCGAGCAGGAACATCACCTTCTCGAGATCTTCCGTCGTCGTCCGGCCGTAACGCGCGATCACGAGCAACCGCTCGGCAAGTCTCGATGCCAGCGAGCTGTACGCAATGTTCAGCATCGGCGGCAGGTCGATCACGATGTTCGGAAAGCTCGAACGAAACTTGTCGATGAGGTCGCTGTTCGTCAGGCGGAGGATCAGCCTCGTCGCCTCGGGCCCTGGGTCGCCGGCGGGCAGGATGAATGCGTTGTCGAGCGGCGCTGCCTGGATCAACCGGAGCTTGCTGTCACCTTCCAGCCAGCCGCTGAGGCCGGGTCCGCCCTTCAGACCGAATACCTGGTCGAACCCGACAGTACTGGCGAAATCGCTTTCGACCAGGAGGGTTGGTTCGCCGGTGTCGGCGGCCATCGCGATGGCGATCCCGACCGCGATGGAGGTCTTGCCCTCGCCGTGCACTGCGCTGGTGATGCCGAGCACGCGCCTCTGCTGACCGTCCCGCTCTTCGAAGGGCACCGACAGGTACGCCTGACGGCAGCGATCGATGAACCACGGAGGCATGTTGATCGGCCTCGTTCGCTCGCGGCCGATGGCGGCAAAACCCGGCGGCACCGGCATTGGCCTCAGCGCGGTCGAGATTGCGTCTTCGACATCCTGGTCCGTGATCATTTCAGCCATCAGCTTGGGAGTGCCGGGAGCCGGCCGACAGTGGCGACGACTCGCACACCTAGGCGGCCTTCGATCTCCTTAGGATTGCGCGTCGTCCGGTCGATCCAGCCCAGGAAAACCAAGTAGACGAGACCAGGCAGGATGGCCCCGCCCCCGAACGCGATGGCCATCTTCTTGGTCACCGACGTGAACCGGCCGCCACTGGTTTTCGGAGGGTCGATCACGCGCAGCGAGGTCTGGTCGATCTCTGACGCGGCGTCGTTCGTGAACTGGACGCTCTGCACCTTGTCCTGCAGATCGGTCACCTGGGTTTGTGCCTGGCTCACGTCGCTCTGCAGGCGGTCGTATTCAGGATCCGGCGGTCGCACCACATTCGCTGGAATCGGGTGACTTGCCGCGTAGGCGTTGAAGGCATCGCTGGCCGTCTGCAGCCGCGTATTCGCCGTCTTCAGCTGCGCCGTGTAGAACTGGACCGCGATATCCGCCTGCTGCTTCTCGGTGTCGATCAGCCACTGCCGGTGGAGGGTGATGGTGGTGGTGAGCGCCTGAATGCAGACATTCGCCGCGTGGCACTCGACTTTGAGTGTGACCAGGTGTGAGCCTGACGCCGTAGCGCTCAGGCTGGTCTTCACGTCGTTCAGCACCTGATCGCGCTCAGCCGCGCTGCCGACGGTCTGATTGTCAAGGAGTGCCTGGCCCAGCTCCTGGTAGAACGTGTCGGTCTGGATGAGCTGGCCGAGTGAATCGACCGTGTTCTGGGCGGGCGTCAGGTACTGGTTCCAGCCGGCGGCTGTCTGGATGTTGCCGATGTAGCTGGGGGTGTCCACCCACAGCTGAGCCGTACCGTCCTTACCCTGGAAGACGTACAGCGCGGCGGCGGCCGCAACCAGAGGCAGGCCCAAGCACAGGAGGGCGAACCTCAGCCAGTAGCGACATAGAACCTCAACGTACTTGAACATGAAATGGGCGTGCGGAGCCCGTGGCTGATGGTAAGGACGGCACGCCTCCGCTGGAATGAGTCAGGCGTCCCATTTGGAGCGGGACAATGCGGCTCTGGGACAAAGCGGTCCGGCGCTGGGACATTTTGTGCGCCAAGTGCAAGACCGACCCTTAGATCCAGCAGGCTCGGCACCGTACATTGAGCAGCACTCATGCAAACGCTCGAGGACGCGTTCGAACGCCTGCTCAAAGATTCCGCGTCTGACCTCTTATTGAGCTGCGGCAGCGCACCACGGATTCGCAAGGATGGACGCATCCAGATCCTCGATTCGACCGAGGCCATGCTGACTCCTCCCGAAACGGAACGGCTTCTTCGCCAGATACTCAACGCCGACGATTGGGAGACACTGCAGAAACAGCGTCATGTCGACTTCGCCTTCACGTGGCGGAGCCGGGCCCGGATCCGCGCCAACGCCTACTACCAGCGCAATTCGCTGGCGGCCGCCTTCCGGATCTTGCCGCTCGAGATTCCCGGCTTCGAGCTCCTCGGCCTGCCCGAGTCAGTCCATCGACTGATCGAACGCCGCCAGGGCCTCGTGCTGGTCACGGGTCCGACCGGCTGTGGCAAGTCGACCACCCTCGCGGCCCTCATCGATCACCTCAATCAGACGCGGCCTTACCACATCATCACGTTCGAGGACCCGATCGAATACATCCACCGGCACCACCTGTCGATCGTCGACCAGCGGCAGATCGGCGATGACACGCCTACGTTTGCCGAGGGCCTCCGGAGCGCGTTTCGGGAGGACCCGGACGTCGTTCTGATCGGCGAGATGCGTGACATCGAGACGATGTCCGCCGCGCTGACGATTGCCGAGACAGGTCACCTCGTCTTCGCGACGCTGCACACCAATGACGCTCCTCAGGCGATCAATCGCATTGTGGACAGCTTCATCGGCGCCCAACAACAGCAGGTGCGTGTGCAGCTGGCGGGATGTCTTGCGGGGGTCATCTACCAGCAGCTCATCTCGGCGATCGGCGGGGGGCGCGTGGCCGCGTATGAGGTCCTGGTTGCCAATGTGGCCGTGCGGTCGATGGTCAAGGAAGGCAAGGTCGACCAGATCCGAAGCGTGCTGCAGACGAGCTTGCGGGAAGGGTCACAGACCCTGGAACGCTCCCTGAATCAGCTGCTCCGGGCGGGGATGATCACCGAAGCAGACGCGAGATCCCACTCGATGTATCCCGCCGAGATACACGCCTCCGTCTAAGCAGACTGGATCGTCGCGGTCTGTCCGTTCCGCTCCAGGATCTTCGCGTAGCGGCTGACGACATCCGGAGTGACGTTGATGAGCCGTCCACTGCTACCACCGGCAGCGAGCCATTCGCACATGCGATGCAGCTCGACGCCGCGCCGCCAGACGGGCCCGCTGAATGCCCACAGGCAAGTGTCCAGGGTGCCCAGCAACCATCCGGGCCGGCCGCGCCGGAGGAGCTCCCGCTCGGCTCGCCGAAGGTCATCGAGACCGTCCACGGTGACAAACGGCGTCCAGCCGCCCCAACGACCAACGGTGTGATTCAGGACGGTCAGACCCTCCACGCCTGTGACCGTGGTGGGCTGCGCACCGCCAGCGGCCTTGGTCAGCGCATATTCGAAGCCCGCTTTCCGAACCGCCTGCAAGATCCACCTGGATGGTGGTCCGGGTTGAAATGAGTCAAAAGGCCGTTCGGCTTCCAGAAAGTGGCGGACGGGGCTGCCGCGAAGGGCGGAGCGAAAACGATCCCGCGTGCTTGGCTTTTGGGGGCCGTCGCTTGCCTCCCCCCCGCCGAGCTCCCGCCGGCGATAGCGCAGACGGGCGTAGGGAGCCTTTCGATTGATTCCGATCCGCGCCGGCGGGCGAGGAACGAGCGGACAGTCAAGGACCGGCCACCAGCCGCGCGGCTGAGCGCCCTCACCCAGCAGGCAGGAGACCTGCTTGGTGGCCGTGGCGAGCGCCCTGGCGAATCGGTCCGGAGGAGTCGTCGACTCCAGAAACGCGCCGATCCCGCCGCTCGCAATGAGGATCTCTACGTTTGGAAACAGGCCTCCGGCTGCATGGTCCACGTTGACCATACTCAGAGGCGAGTGCCTCGTGTAGGCAAATGTTTCGGTCGTGAGTATCAGACCGGCACGCGCGCTGGTCAGTGCGAGAACGTCGGTCAGCGCGTAGAGGTTCTCTATCTCCCTGGCCATGCCGGTCCAGAACAGGAGCGTCGAGAGAACTCGGCCTTCGCGAGCCCACGCTTCCAGCTCACCCTCGCTGGGAACATCGCGAACCGCGGGTCGTGGCGGCCAGCTCCCCGCTGCTTCTCGAATCACTGGGAAGGGAGGCCGTCCGGGGTCGATCAGCTGGAATGCCGTACCCAGGCGCGAAAGGGCCAGGAAGTCGCGATCGTCCTGTTGCCGCCCGAACACCACGTCAACCGTCTTGAGAGGCTCCGCCAGGCGCTCGACGACCTCAGCCTGCGGTATTCCAAATACGGGAACCCATTGATTTCGAGCGGCGGTCGGGATCCATCGCGCCGCCAGCTCGGGATCACCAAGCACGTACCCGCGGGCCCAGCCGGCGTTTCGCTCAGCCATCCACAAGGTTTGCGCAGCGACCGTGCGGTCGGGCGGCGACTCGATTCTCGAAGCACCGTCGGGCGGTTCGGCCCACAGCGCCTCCACCTTCCGGCCGCGAGCCAGCGCTTCCAGCGCCGCCGGATCGCCGTCGGCGATTGCCAGCAGGCGTCGCCGGAAAATCTCTGGAAATCCGTAGGGAGACAGCGTGATTTGCTGCGGTCTCCCACCGTCGCCCAACACGAGCAGCGTCTCTGGCGACCCAACCGGGCTGCCGGCGAACAGCTCCCCATAGAATGTCGCCACGCCGGCAGAGTTGGCCCGGAAACGAACACCGGCATCCCGCAGGAACTGATCGAACGGGCTGGGTCCGAGCGAGGCAACCTCGCACTCGAAGCGCTGCAGGACGATTGCAAGCTGCTCGAGGTGGTGGCCCCCAACCACTGTGCCGCCACGTTGATGCACAGCCGGCACGTGCGCCGGGTGACCTCCGCCGAAATGCTCTCCGCTGGTGGCGGCTGAGAAATAGCACTCGAAATAGGAGCCCTCATCCCCCGCCAGCCAGGCGGCTGTCGCGCAGACGGCGTCGCGGTGCGGGTGGTCGGCGGGCACCAAGAGGAGTAACAGACGCTGCCGGTCCGACACGGGTCCCTGCAAGCCGCGCTAACGGTTTGCTGATTGGGTCGCGTCGACCATCGGTTGAGTGCTCGGCCTTTTCGCAAGCTGTTGATAAAGGCCAAGCAGGCGAGCGGCCATCTTCTCGAGGTCGAAGTCGCGAGCTCGCAACCGTGCTGCCCGGCCAATCTCCCCCAGGCGATCCGGACGTGCGAGCGCGCCGATCACCGCGTCAGCGAGCTGCCGGCTGTCTCCGGGTTCGACCAGGATGCCGTCGCCGCCGTCGCGGATCACCTCGGCGAAACCGGACCCCGTGGTCGCGACCACCGGACGGCCGAGCGCCATGGCCTCGAGGCAGGCGTTGGCGAGGCTCTCCCAGATCGACGGCATCACGACGAGTGCAGCCCCGGCGACCAGCGGGAAAAGCTCCGCCTGCGGGAGTCTTGGGAAGAATGCGACTCGACTCATCAGCGGCCCGAGCCGCTGAGCGGCGTATTCCTCGAACGAAGTCCCGGACATTCCGAGATCCCGCCCAGCGAACACCGCCCACAGATCCTTGTGCTCCGCAAGGACCGCCGGCAGCGCGTCAATCCAGGTCCTGGTGCCCTTTCGCATCTCGAGCCGCCCGAAATAGAGCGCGTACGTGCGGCCCGCCATGCCATGTGGCGGGGGACCTGTGGGCCGCGAGGGAATCTCAATACCGGTCGGCAGGACCGAAACGCGACTCGGCTCGAGGTGCCAATCAGCGGTCACAAGATCGGCCAGGACACGCGAAGGAGAGATGATGCGGTCGCTGAGCTTCGTTTGCCACCGCTCGAGACGTCCGACTGTGGCTGTGCGTATCCGCTGGCGGGCGCGCCCTCCGTTCAGCCGGTTGACCAGGTACGTCGGAGTGGCCAATCGCGTGACCAGCGGGCTGTTCGAGTGGAGCGCGTAAAAGACGGCCTCCGCGTCAAATTCGCACGCCTGGACAACATCGAATGGGCCTGTTCTCCGCAGCGCCCTGGCGACTGCCCAGGCCCGCCTGACGGCGCGGTGCTCGTCAGGTCTCACGTAGCTCTCGGGCAACCTGTGGACCGTTGGCTCAGAGGCGCCGGACCCTGTGGCTTCCGGGCTGCCCTCGGTGAAGACGTGCACCTCCTGTCCAAGCGAGGCCAGCGCGCGAGCCGTCTTCTGCGTGTAGGTTCCTATGCCTCCCGACATGCGACTCGGTGGGTACTCACGCGAAACAAGCGCTATCCGCACCTAGCCACGACCTCCCGCGTCCCGGTTACCCTCATGGGCCATCCTCGGGTCATGCTAGAAGCGGGCTGCTCGGCTGGAAATGGACAACGCCGGGCGTGCTGTGGCTCTGCCCCGGCTGCGACCGTGACAAACGCCTACGGGCTGCGCCGATCGATTGACGGCCCGGCAAGGAAGCCCATAGACCAGCGGACGGGGCTTTGCCTACCGTGGTGAGGCTTCTAGTCGAGCCCACGATGCATGTTCCTGAAATCGAAACCGAAATCGACAGCGGCCGCGGGCTGAATGAGCTGTTCACGTCGGGAGCCTATGTCGAGCATTTCCAGCCGGACAATCGCTCCAATCCGTTCAGCGCCGTCTACGAGTCGAAGCGAGCCTGGATTGTCGATTCCGTGTCCGGTCAGGGTCAGCGCGTCCTCGACGTGGGCGGGGCCATGGGCAGGATGGCAATCCCTCTTGCGCGCCGACACAAAGTTACGGTCTGCGACCTCTCGCACGACATGCTTCAACTGGCCCGGAGCGGCGCCGACACCCGACTCGACCTCGCGGTCGGGGACATTCGCGCCCTACCTTTCAAGGACTCCCACTTCGACTATGCATTGTGCATCGACGTTCTCCCCCACCTTCCGACCACCGAACAGGCGATGAAGGAAATCCGGCGAGTGCTTCGTCCGGGTGGGACTCTGATCATCGACTCGACCAACTCGGTGCCGCTATGGACTCTCGCCTACCCGCGATACCTGGGGCGGCGTCCATGGCGCTGGATGAAGATCTGGCGCTCGGGCGGCGTCCTTCCAGACTGGACTTCCCGCGTCCGCCATATGCGCCTCAAAGAGTTTGTACGGGTGGTCACGGGCGCCGGCTTCAAAGTGAAGGTGCGACGCGATTTTGGACCGAGGTTGTGTCCCAAATGGCACCTGATCGTCGCGGAGAGGATGTGATCTAGAGGCCGAGATCAAACGGAATCAGTGAACCAGGATCGCGATTTACGGCCTGTCGAGCCGCAATAAGCACGACCGCTCCGCGTTGACAACCTCATAACCAGACCGGTAGCCTGCCCGCCGTGTCGACGATGAGGCCGCTCCATAAGGTGTGGCGGCGGCTTTGCAGCCCTCTTACGAGCCTGCTGTCGAGCAGGACCGCAACAGCGCTTATTGGTCTCGCCGTCATGAGCGCGACGATCACTCTCGGCGCTTGTGCGCACGGCATCCCAGCAAAAGCAACCGCGGCACCGACGAACATCAGAGTCGCAGGGACGGCTGTGCGACTGGCGGGGATCAACGTCGAGCCTTCGTATCGACCGTGGCGTTACCAGGCGGGTCCAAATCCCGACGGCTGGTGGTGCGTGCCGCCGAACTGCTCTCAGAATGCCGACCCCAACGTCACCATCAACACCGAGCTGAGCCTGATCCATTCGCTGGGTGCCGGAAACCTTCGGCTCGAGTTTCCTTGGACCTTCCTGGAGCCGAATTCAAAGGGCACCTACGATTGGTCTCGCGCGGACGTGATCGTGTCGGCTGCCCAAACGCACGGGGTCCAGCTGCAGCCGATCATCGTGTTCACGCCATCCTGGTCGCAAAGTGACCCGACCCACGCCCCCAGCCCCCAGGACTTCTACGACTTCGTCCACGCTCTCGTCACTCGCTACAAATCGAGCATTCACGTATGGGAGATGTGGAATGAGCCTGACCACTATCATTACTGGAACTCAGGCGAGCAGGCCTATGTGACCGACGTCCTCGTGCCGGGCTTCAACGCGGTGCGAGCCGCCGACCCCAGCGCCAAAGTTGAACTCGGTGCGCCCTCGACGGCAAACTCGACATGGCTCAACAACATATACAGCATGGGCGGGGGCAACTCTTTCGACATCATGGCCTACCACTCCTACGGCCCATCTCCACTGGCCGATGGCAGCACGGTCCAGTCGGTCCTGAACGCACACGGCCAGGGTTCAAAGCCGATCTGGCTTGGCGAGTATGGCGTCCAGGAGACCGCAATTGCTGACAGCAACCAGCAGTCACTGATGACAAACACGCTCACCGGGTCTGGGAACGCGACAGTCGCGCAATGGTACAACCTCCGGGATGACTTCTCGATGACGTGCTGCCCACCCGGCATCGCCGTTTCTGATTACTTCGGTGTAGTTCAGCACGACGACACAACGCTGAAAAACGGCTACGCAACGATGCAGGGTCTGATCGGCACACCTCCGCCGGCCCTAGTGGCAAGCGCAGCACAGGCATCCAGCGGCGGCCTCACCATCAACTTCACAGGCACGGCCACCGGCGGCTCGAGCCCGTACTGGTACTACTGGGATTTCGGCGATGGAACCAGCTCCACGCTGTTGAGCCCAAGCCACCTCTACCCGAGCACCGGCAGCTATTCCGCGACGTTCACAGTGGTTGACGCCGTGGGGCGCGGTGTGTCCTCGACGGTGGTGGTGAGCGTGGGCGGCGCGACGGGGGGTTCGGCTGTGCTGCCGGCCATGGCAAACGCGGCGTACGGCGGCTACACGACCGTCACACAGGTCCAGAACGTGGGCACCGCCGCGGCCACGGTTTCGATCCTGTACTTCGACGCCAACGGCGTTCCGGTCGGAAGCGGGGACAGCATCGCAATCCTGCCCGTGAACGCAACGTGGTCGGTGCGCCAGGACAACGGCCACTCTTTCGCCGCCGGGGCCGCCGGCTCCGCGCGGGTCTCCTCCACCCAGCCGGTGGCGACTTTCGTGAACGAGTTCGCGCCGTCCTCCAGCGCCGATGCGACCAGCTACACCGGCATCAGCCCAGGCTCAGGCACCGGCGCCGCGCTCTTTGCGCCCGCGATCGTCAACAATGCTTACGGCGGTTACACCACCGGCATCGGCCTCATCAATCTCGCCAACACCCCAACCAACCTCACCGTCACGTACCGGGACAGCACCGGCTCCGCCGTCAAGACCCAGACTGTGAGTGCGGTCGCCGCAGGCGCATACCGAGCCCTCTACTCGGGTGATTCGGCGCTGGGCTTGCCTGCCGGTTTCGTCGGCATCGCGACCATCGCCAGCTCGGCCGGCAGTGTGGCTGCGGTGGTCAACGAGACGGGCCCGGGCGGCCAGTTCAGCTCCTACGACGCGGTGCCCACGGGGAGCACGACGCTGTACGCCCCGGCCGCCCTGAACAACGCCTACAGCGGCTACAACACCGGGATGGGGATCCAGAACACCACCGGGACCGCGGGCACGGTGACCATCACCTACTACGACACCACTGGGACGGCGACGATCAAAACCTTCCCCATCATGGCCAATGGCTATTTGGGCGTTTACCAGGGGACGGACATACCGGTTGCCGGCGCTTATACGGCCACCTTGACCAGCACCGTCGCGATTGCGGCGATCGTGAACGAGGTGGCCCCTTCGAGCACCAGCGCCAAGGAGTCGACCGCGTACAACACCTTCGCTGCCGGCAGCTCGAGCCTGCACCTGCCCCTCGTGGAAAACGCCGGGTCAGACGTCTGGAGTACCGGTGAAGGGATCATGAACACCGGTACGGCGGCGACCATGGTCACGGTCACTTACTACGACACCGCGGCAGGCGCCCAGGTGGGAACTCCGCAGAGCGTCTCCCTGCAGCCGAACGCGTACTGGGGTCTCTACCAGCCCACCGGCGGGCTGGCCGCCGGAACCCGGGCGAGCGCGGTGGTGACCACCGCGACGGGCGGTCAGGTCGCAGTGATCTGCAACGAGTCCAACAACACGTCCTTCATGAGCTACAGCGGCCAGTAGAGACCGCGAGCGGCCGACGCTCGCTCTAGAGGAGCGGCGCGGCCTGCCGGCGCCGGACGGCGACACCCGTAACGACCAGACCGAACGACCCGACGAGCCCCGATCCGATCGCTGCACCTGGCCACAGTCCCAGCGAGATGACCGGTACGAGGACGAGCAGGCCGCACAACGCCTCAACGATGGGCGCGGCAATCCCGATTGGCGCCTGGCATGTGGCGCAGCGGCCGCGACGGAGGAAGTAGCCGGCCACGGGGAGCAGGTCGATGCTGTTGAGCTGCCGGTCGCAGGCGCGGCAGTGTGAGCGGGGCGAGATCACGGATTCACCTCTGGGCAGTCGATCCGCGGCCAGGTTGATGAAGCTCCCGAAGGTCAGGCCCACGAAGACGAGGTAGGCGATCACGAGCGGAGCGATCAAAGCCAGGTCAATTTCTTGTTCCAAAAGCAAGGGCGCCGCTCACGCGCGGCGCCCGAGTCCCGCCCTCTCGCTGCCTACAGGGTGTGACAGCCGGCGCTGGCGTTCGTCAGGCTGGCTCCCGGAGCCAGGGCGCTACTGGCGTCGCTGTAGATATTGGTGATCTTGCCGTGTGTATCCCAGGTGTAATAGAACTGGGTCGTTCCGTTGCGCGTGTAGTTGGGGCTGGTCGCCGACGGAGTGAGGTTGTAAAGGCTCAAGCCGTTGCTCAGCACCGTCTGCATGTTGTTCGTGTCAGCGGCGCTATTGATCGTGTCGACGTTGTTGTCGGCCATGTAGGCGTCGAGCGCCGCCTGGACCGTCTTGTACTCCGTGTTGCACGCCTGGACGTTGGAGTTGGTGGTGAGGCCGACCAGACTCAGCGTGACGATCGCGGCAAGAATGCCGAGAATCGTGACCACAACAAGCAGTTCAATAAGGGTGAACCCCTGTTGGCCCCTCTTGCCACGAAGGTTCTTGTTGAACCAACCGTATAGACCTTGCATATGCATCGCTCCCTTTGACTGACGGGGCATCGTCACTAATTTGCGACGCCGCCGGTGGCGGATTTGATCAGAGCTTCAATCTATGGGTCCGGGCCTCAAATCTGAATAGATGGAGTGCCCCATCGCTCTGGGCCGCTGTCCCGACCCGGTCTGGGCCGACGCCTGACGTGCGCTAGCTGAGTCCCTGCCAGACGAGCGCGAAGATGACCACGCCGGCGAACAAACGGCCGAAGAGGGATGCACATCCCCTCGAAACCGCCACCGATCGGGCCTTGGCTTCGCCGATCAGGCTCATTTCGACGAGCGGACGGCGGCGCTCGGGCTGGGCGGCGCGTCGATGCTTCATCAGTTTCTCCGCATGATGAGGCCGAGGCACGCCAGGTAGGTGGAGTGCCGCACGTTGGGAGACACCCGCGGAGGGGGCGCCAGCGGCTGGACCGGTTGCTCCACGAACTCAGCCAGCTGGGTGACGAATTGAGCAGGAAGGACCTGTTCAGACGAAACCAGCACCGGCGAGGTCGGGCCGAATTCGTTGTCTCGGGAGCGCCGGTAGAAGCTCAGCACAGATCGCAGTGGGCCGGCGAGGGCCTGGGCCACGTCGTCCGGCTGCGCTTTCAGCTCAAAGCCATGCCACAGCTGAGGCAGGTGCCGGTCTACCAGGACGATCTCCACCGAGTTGGAAGCCATGTCCACCACGACGCAGGAGCGCGCGGCGACAGTTCGCGCGAGCGATGCTGACTTCAGCTCGACGGCGGCCGCATCAACGCCCGCGAGCTTCACGGAGTCCGTGACACTCTTGATCTGGGCTCGATCCCACGCGACGGCGTAGACGACGCGAAAGCCGTCCTTTCCGCCGACGTCCATCCAACGCGTCGCGATTCGCTCCGGATCAAGCGGAAGCTCCCTGGCCACAGTCGCATCGACGTCCTTGTCGGTCGTCTCGCCGGGCAGAAGAAACACCCTGAAGGTGGCTGTTGAATCGCTGACCGCGACCAGGGCGCGGGTCTCGTTGATCTCGGTGCGGGCGAGTAATTGCTTGAGCGTCTGTCCGACCCCGGTCGGATTCTCTACCTTCCCAGCGACCAGCGATCTATCCGGAAGGGCGGCCGACCCGCATCGCATGGGACCCCCGATGACGCCTTCCAGGACTCGAATCAAGCTGCCGGACAGGTCGATCGCTAGGCGATTCGTTGCAGGAGCCACTTGTCAGCCGGAATAGTACGACCAGCCCTGAACGTGGACTGCCTGCCTGTTGCCCGCAGCGCCGATCTCGAGCTGTGCCCACAAACACTGGTTGGCTCCCGAGATGCACGCCTTGATCACCGTGTCGCGAGCGTCCAGCGGAACGAGGTATACGTTTCCATCCGCGGCGCCAAAGTAAATGCAGATTCCCGTGGTGCAAGGTGCGACTTGAGCCGAGCTTCCGAACTGGCTCATCCGCCCGTATGTCTCGACCTGGACGAGGCCCTGCCCAGCCTGCAACTGCAGCTCGCGCAGGTAGCCGTCATCCGTCCCGACGTACCAGTTCCCCGCACCGTCGGTGCCTGGGCTGGTGTTGATTCGCGACCCTGTCGCGTAGCTCGAAGTCAGGTTGAGGGACGAGTCGTACAGGTACAGCACACCGTTCTGTGCCCCGACACCGAGGAGGTTGCCGCAAACAGAGCACCAGTAAGGGTCATCCACGATCCCGCCCGGGACCGTCTTGCTCGTGGGCGGCCCCCATCCCCCGCTCGCGGCGAGTTGCAGCAGCTCGATTCCGCCTCCTCCTGAAGTGATTGCGAGGCCGACCGATGGGCTGCTTCCGGTGGCAGGCAGGCTGGTCGCTGAGGCCGCGATGCCTGAGACGTTCGGCCACGGAAGTGCGATGGAGCCGGCCAACGACAGGCCGCGGGTGCTGCTCAACGTATAGCGGAGCAGGTGGCTCGAGCCGCTGTCGCCAACGACGACGTAGACATAGTCGGAAACGTGACCACAGCTGAGGATGCACCGCAAAGCGACCGGACCGGCCACCACAGGCTGCGATGTAGCTATGTTGTTCAGCGGGTCACACTCGCCTCCGGACAGGTCGCTGACCTCCAGGCTCGAGCCATCCCCGTAGTAGACGTACCCCGGGGTGCTGGGGCTGGCCCCCGGTTGCGATACGACACGACCGCCGGTGGTCGCGATGGTGCACCGACTCGAAGGTTGGCTGCCCGAGTTGTTGTCCGTGCGGACATCGATGCAATTGGTGGAATTGGAAGGGTTACAAGCCGGACCTGTGATCGGAAAGGCGTCAACAGCCTTGTTCGACGCGATCGCAACAGCTAGGGGCGGAGCCGTCAACGTTCCGTTGAGCTGTAATGTCCAGCGAGGGGCAAAGGCGCCAAATCGGTAATCGAAGACAGACCCGCTTGAATTCCCGACGACGTAGTCGCTGAAGCCGTTCCCTTGAACCTGCACGCCGTCAAGGTTGAACGTGGAAGACGAAGTTCCGACCCGACTGCCGCTCTGGGACTCCCTGTTCCTAGGCCAGCACCTGGCGTAGGTCGGCAGTGTCGTTTGTCCGTTCAAGCTCAATGATCCGAGCCCGGGGCAAGGTGAGTACAGCTGCGTTGCTTGAAGCTGGCTGACCGAGAGCTCGACGGCCGAGTTGATGGTGGCCTGGTTGTGGACCCGATTCATCAGGTCTTTGGAGACAAGGAACGTCCCGCTCAGCTCTGTCATCAAGGCGCCCGCGATGATGGCGATGAAGGCGGTCATGATCAGCACGCCGCTCAGCACGCTGCCTTGCTGAGAGCGCTTTCGATCCGCCAGGAGAGCCCTAAGCGCGGTCATGGGTTCATCCGGGGATAGAAGCGAAAGGTCTGGGATTCGCTGTAAGCCTGAACCTGGACGGTGAGGCTGACGACCACCGTGGAGTTTGCGTCGACGTACCAGGAGAACGACTTGACATCGGTGGCCGCGTGCTGGGTGCCTCCGCCGCCGACCTCGCGGTCGACGAAGCTAGAACCGTCCCAGGTGTATTTCACCTGGTAAGGCCCGAGGGTTGGGGGCGTCGATACGCTGGCCGTATTGCCGGCGTGTACGCCGCTCAGAACCAGTGGCGCGGTGGTGCAGGGCGTCGCCGGGGTGCACGCGCCGTTGTTGGGGGTCGCGCTCAAGGCAAAATCGTCGTAGGCGAAGTATTCGAAGCTGCGGATCTGACTGCTTGCCTCGACGCGGCTGGTGGCAATGTTCGCCGCCCGCCAGGAGGTGAAGACAACCGATGTGAGGGCTGACAGCAGCAAAGCCCCAATTGAGACCGAGATGATCACTTCCACCAGCGTGTAGCCGTCCTGGCTCGCCAAGTATCGACTCGATGGGGGCCTCATCAATGAGCCGCGTAAAGCTGGATCAACGCGCCGGTGTCAGAGCCGGACGGCCAGGCGCTGACCTTGATGTCCCACAGCTGGGCCGAACCTGAGGTTAACTTCAGATTCACGTCGGCGCGGAGCGTGTAAGGACCGCTCGGGCAGCTTCCGCCGTAACCTGTCGCCGGGACCGGGGCGGTGGGATTCTCGGTTGCGAAGCAGTCAGAGAACGACGCGTTGATCGCGGTGGCATTGACCTGTTCCATCTCGTACTGCATCACTGCCTGGACCGACGTGTTCCGCTTGGCGAGCGTCGCATCGAGCAGGCCGGTGCTCAGGGTGCCGACCACCAAGGCCAGGGCCATGCTGGCGATGACCAGGCTGACGAGCAGCTCGATCAGCGTTGTGCCCGACTGTGCCCGGCGCCGATCTTTGAGGCCGGACCACAGAAGAGCCCTGACGGCCGGCATCAGTGGACGGCTCTGAGCAGCCCGTACATCGGGAGGATGACCGAGATGGCCACGAATCCGACGGCGCCGCCAACGGCGAGGACCAGGGTCGGCTCCATCAGCGCAATCATGTTGCGCACCTTGTAGTCCATCTCTTCGCTCAAGAAGTCGGCGATCTGCTCGAGGCTGGAGTCGAGCGTTCCAGTCTCTTCTCCGACGCGGATCATGCGGATCATCATCGGCGGGAGCAGCCCAGTCGCCGCGAGCGGAACCGAAAATCCGTCGCCCGTCAGCATCCTGTCCTTGACCGAATCGAGCCCGCGACGATACTTCCGATTGCCCGCCGAAGCTATTGCCACCTCAAACGTCTGGCTGATCGGGATCCCCGCCTTGAGCATCGTGGCCAGAGTCCGAGTGAAACGCTCGATGATGCTGTAGACGACGATGGTGCCGATCACCGGCAGCCGCAGAATCAGGTGATCCCACAAGACGCGGCCTGGTGGGCTGTTGAAAAGCACCAGGACGATCGAGACGGTCAGGAACACGGCGACGACGATCTGCGTGCGCCAGGCCTGGGCGAAGGTGCCCACGCTCAGCAGGATTCGCGTTGGCAGCGGGAGGGTGGCGTGGAACTCGTTGAACATCGCCACGAAGTTCGGCAAGACGAAAACGACCAGAACCGTGCAAACGGCGATGGCGAGCACCAGGATCACAGCCGGGTAGATCATCGCGCTGCGGAGCTTCTTCATCGCCGTGTCTTGTCGCTGAAGGTAGCCGGCGACCTGAATCAACACCCTGTCGAGCGTGCCGCTGTATTCGGCCGCGCGCACCATGTCGACGTAGAGCTGATCGAAGACACTCGGATGGTGGGCGATGGCGGCGGAAAACGACTCGCCGCTCTCAAGGTCCTGGCAGATGTCGGAAAGTGCGGCGCGGAAAGCGCCAGATGAGGAGGCGGTCTGCAGCATCTTGATGGCGTCGGTGATCGGGACGCCGACCCTGATGAACGTGGCAAGCTGGCGCGAAAAAATGACGAGGTCGGAAGTTCTGACCTTGAAGAAGGTGGGAAGCTGCCGGTAGATCCAGCGCCACCCGCTGCTCGCAGCTCGGACCGACATCACGCGATAGCCACGGTCGAGCAGGTCGCGATGCACTGCTTCCGCCGACTCGCCCGTCGTGACGCGGTCCTCGAGCTTTCCGCGTGGGGAATACGCGCGGTAGGCGAACTTACCGATCACAGCCACACCATCAGAGGATGTAGACGCTCCGCAGGACTTCGGTCACGGTCGTGACGCCGCCCGTGATCTTTGCCCAGGCATCTGCGCGAAGGGGAACCATTCCTGTGGCGACCGCTGCTTTGAGGATCTCCGCGTGGCTGGCTTTGGCGATGACCAGGTGCTTGACCTCATCCGACATCGTCAGGACCTCGAAGACTCCGAGCCGGTCGTAGTACCCGGTTCCGTTGCATCGGCTGCAGCCCTCGCCGCGGTAAAGCTGGTCCGGCGCGGCCGCGCCCAGCGATGCCGCGAACTCCAGGTCCTGAGGGGTTGGCCTGTAAGCGACCTTGCATCCGTCGCAAACCTTGCGCACAAGCCTCTGAGCGACGATTGCGATCACCGACGACGCGATGAGGAAGCCCTCGATGCCCATGTCTGTGAACCGCAGGAGCGCGCCAACAGCATCTGTGGCGTGCAGCGAGGAGAGGACGAGGTGCCCGGTGAGCGCCGACTGAACCGCGATCTCGGCGGTCTCGCGATCCCGGATCTCTCCCACCAGGATGATGTCCGGGTCCTGTCTGAGGATCGCCCGCAGGCCGTTCGCGAAGCTTATGTCCGCCAGCTTGTTGATCTGGCTCTGGTTGATGTTCTCGAACTGGTACTCGACCGGATCCTCGATCGTCATGATGTTGCGGACCTGGCGGTCGAGTTCGTGGATCGACGCGTACAAGGTGGTCGTCTTGCCGCTCCCGGTCGGACCGGACACGATCATCATGCCGTAGGGCGAGTGCAGCATCCGGTGGAATTCCTGGTACGCGCTTCGTGAGAAGCCAAGCTGCGGAAGCGTGATGAGCGACCGCCCGCGGTCGAGAAGCCGCAGCACGAGCTTTTCGCCCCAGATCGTCTCGATCGTGGCCACGCGGACGTCGAGCTCCCGGCCGTCAACGCTGACGCTGATCTGCCCGTCCTGGGCCCGCCTGCGCTCAACGATGTTCATGCCCGCCATGATCTTCACGCGCGAAGCCAGCGCGGCCCCCGTCGTGCTGGGCAGGTGAGCCATGTCCTGCAACACGCCGTCGATCCTGAACCTGATCCGCAAGAAGTCTTTCTGGGGCTCGATGTGGACGTCGGATGCGCGGTCTCGCAACCCCTGCATGATCAGGAGGTTCACGATCTCCACTGCGGGCGAGGTCGCCGTCACACCGGCGAGCTCGAGCGTCATCGCACGCTCGAACTGCAGTTGGGGTCGCGATTCCTTGAGCGTTTGCGCGGCCACGTGGAGCCGCGGCTGCATGCTGTGGACGCGCGTGAGGTTGAGCAGGATGTCCGATTGGGCTGCTATATAAGGTGCGATCGGGAGCCCCGTGATCACCCGCAGGTCGTTCAGGAGCGCGTGGTTCCCGGGGTCGGTCATGGCGACTGCCAGGCGGCCGTCTTCCCGGCGCAGCGGGAGCACCACGTAGCGCCGGGCAAAGTCTTCAGGCACCAGGCGCGCAACGTCCGCATCGAGCTCGACGTGCTTCAGGTCTGCGACAGGGACGTTGAGATGAACGCTCATCACGGTGGTCAGGCTGTCTTCCGGTATCGCGCCCTGATTGACGAGGAGCGTTCCTAGCTGAGCGTGGATCGTGCGCTGCGCGCCGAGTGCGCGCGTGAGCTGCTCCTCAGTGATCAGGCCTTCTTTAAGAAGGACCTGTCCAAGCCGCTGTCGCGACGACGGCGCCTGGCGGGCGCGGTCGCTCGTCTCGACTGCCACAGCGCCATGTTCGCCGGTCCCGGCTCCGTTGGTAATGGGGATTTGCCCAATCTCATAGGCAGCTTGTCCCGGCTCCGGGTCTGCAGGATCCCGGCGTCGGTCCGGCTCTGGTTGAAGTTGAAGAGGATCGACGGGGAGAGCTAGCTGCCCGTCAGACCCATTCTTGCCGCCCATAGCATCGCTTCAGTTCGCCCGTGTAGCTCGAGCTTGCGGTAAATCTTGGCCAGGTGATTGCGCACGGTCTTGTGACTGATGCCGCGGCTCGCGGCGATTGCCGGTATCGAATGCGCCTGCCCGATCATCGAGAGGATCTCGAGCTCGGTCGGGGAAAGCTGGTTCCCAAACCGTCGCGTCTCATGGAGGTTGCCTGATCCGATGTTCGCCAACAGATGACCGATCACCGCGGAGCCGATAGCCCTATGTCCGGACAGCACGGCTCTCGCGCCGGCCAGGAATTCGTCCGGGTTGGAGCTCTTGGTGAACAGTCCCGCGACGCTCGCCCCGAGCGCCGAAGCAAATTGCGGCTCATCGCCTACATCGCCGAGCAGGATGACCGGGATGTCCAGCTTCTCCTCGAAAAGAGCCCGAACGAGCTCGAGGCCGGAAATCGGCGCAGCCTGGAATTCGCAGCACACCAGGTCCACGGGTCCACTCCGTAGTAGGTCCAGGGCCAGGTCGGACCTGGAAGCAGTGCGGACGCGGAATGCGACCGATGGCGCGGACAGCAGGCTCGCCAACGCAGCCAGAAAGAGAGGCTGTCGATCAATGACCAGGGTCTCGATCGGTCTCGTACCGCCTGATTCGACGGCGCGAGTCAACGACGGCGCAGGGATTACGACCACGCTCCGAACTGTATGGGTCGCCTTAAGCGGCGGTAATGGGATCCTAGTACTAGCTGCCGAGACACGGCTCGCCGACCAACCGGGACTCAATTTGAGCTCAGCCGCGCAAACGGCCGGCCGCGAAACCTGGTGCCCCAGGCTGACCACGGCTCGCCGGACGCCCCTGGACAACAGTCCAGGAAGACGCTTGTCTCGTGTCAGACCGGGACATGCTTTGAAAATCCAACCGGTTTGGGGGGATCGCCAGGGCGCTCGACCCACCCATCGAAGATGCGGGGGCTGGGAAAAACGGACATTGGGTGCTTCGCACAATGGGTTGCCACCGCGCCGTCGCGCCACCGGTGTCAATCTTCTGCACTCGGCATTCATAAAAGTTCCTCACTTCGTGGAGCGCCCGCGAGGCCCTCGGCAGCCGTCTTGGGACATTTGTCTTATTGGTATTGCGATCGCAACGTGGCACTCTGCGCAGCGTGAAGGCGAAGGAAGTATCGACCGTGGCTGAACCCCGCCTGACCGAACCTGCTTCGCACCGGCTGTTCTACTCGGTGTTCTTGCCCATGGGCGCGGTCGCAAACCTGACTCTCGGTCTCTTTGTTCTCACCGGGCTCAGGCAGCAAAACGAGCTGAGCTCGCTCGAGCTTGGCGCCGGCGCGTTCTGCTGCATGATCGCCGGCTGGCTCGCGGCCGTGGCCTGGTCCCGCTTCTACTGGAACCGAAACCTGGCTCGCCAGGTGGTGGTTTGGCGGCGGATCGCCGATGCCTTCTTCGCCTGGCTGGAGGAGGCGCCGTTGCCCGCCGACGCCCTGCGGACCTTGAAGTCTTCGCTCGAGGAAGTGGTACCCGGCTCACAGCGTGAGTAACCAACCCGTGGCGGTGACCTGTACGGCGTCGCCGTGGCTTCGCGCACCCCGAAAGGAATGCTCGGCTCTTTGAGAGATTCCACCTGGTCGGTGTATCGTTTGCGGCTCAAGGATCGAGACCGTGATGTCGCGATCAGAGGGGAAGGGCCGCCTGATTCGCCTGGGAATCGTCGACGATCATCCAGTTTTTCGACTGGGCTTGATCCGCGCGTTCGAACGGGAACGCGACCTGGTGGTCGTGTGGGAGCTTTCAGGCCTGACTGAGCTGCCGGCGATGCTCGAAAGCTATCCGGTCGACATCGTCTTGATGGACCTGAATCTCGGTCCCGATCAAGACGCCCTCGCGGCGACCACGGCAATCCGCAAGAAGTACGAGTCGGTCAATGTGATCGTGGTCTCCGCCTCGCTCGACTGGGAGGCCGCGACGGCCGCTCGGGTCTCCGGGGCCAGCGGCTACCTCCCTAAGGACCTGTCCATCGCCGACATGGTTGAGGCGATTCGCGAGCTTGCCTCGCCCAACTTCGGCAAGCCGAAATTCACAGATCTGCTCGAGGCAAGGCCAAATGGGCGATCTCCGATGCTCAATTTGTGGTTAGCCCTGAGCAAGCGTGAGCAAGAAGTCCTGGCGGAGCTTCGCCGGGGCCGAACGAACCGGGAGATTGCAGCCCGGCTCGGGGTGTCGATAACGACGGTGAACAAGCACGTTCAGCAGGTGCTGAAAAAGCTTCACGTCCGAACTCGGTCACAGGCGATCGCCATGGTCGCGGCCGAGTCCTCGGGACGGCACTACGTCCGTTCGTAGCCGGCCATTAACCCACAGTTAAGCCATTAACCCAAGTCTGTAGAAGAAATGGTCACTTTTGACCATTGACCGGGCCGCCCTAGGGCATTAGTCTCATGGAGTAGTCGTCTACCCGGGAAACGTGGGAAGGGCCTCCTGGGGAAAAGCGGCAAGAGTTCCCGCTGGACTCTGCCTCCGACGGCTGGGTGTAGTTCGTTTCGGAGGGATTGGGAGGGATTCGCGTGGCCACGCCATCGAACGCGGCCCGCGGGGGTGCGAGGACAGGTAACCGGCAGGCCGCCGCCATGGAGCGGGACATTCGCCGCCAGTTGGCGCGCGAGCTGCATGACCGGGTTGCCCAGACGTTGACCGGGATGCTGGTCGATGTCGAGAACTTCAAGTCCCAACAGGTTGGGTGGGATGACGTGATCAAAGAGATGGAGGTCGTCCAGAGCTCAACCCGCCAGGTGCTCTCAAGCCTCAGGCAGCTGCTGCACGACCTCAGAGGTGAGGACCAGAGCGGTGAGAGCCTTGTCAACGCCCTGGGCACGCTCATCGCCCGCTTCGAGGATAAGACCGCAATCGCGGCCAACCTCGACGTGCGGCCGGGCTGGCCAGCCGTGCTCACGCCTCCGGCCTCAATGAACGTCTACCGCATTGTGGAAGAAGCCCTTGCCAACGTGCGAATGCACAGTGGCGCCCACAGCGTCCACATCGTGCTCGAATCTCGTGCAGAGGACCATCTCGCCGTGACGGTCAATGACGACGGGCGGGGCGTCGACACCGACGTCTCGCGGCCGGTCGGGCTTGGAACGGTTGGAATGAAAGAGCGAGCGCTTTTCCTGGGTGGCCAGTTACAGATACAGAGTGAGTCAGGGTTGGGAACTACCGTGTACGCGGTCTTTCCGAAGGTTCACGTGGTTCCGCCGCAAGAAACGAATTCAACGCTAGAACTGAGTATTCAAGGAGCATTGACCACATGACCATCGCCATCGCCCGAGCGGTACGCGTTCTTGTCGTCGATGACCAGACACTTTTCCGAACAGGTCTAACGAGCCTTCTTTCCGAGGACGAGCGGGTGGAGGTCGTCGGTCAGGCGGTTGACGGCGCAGACGCCATCAAGCAAGCGATCAAGTTGAAGCCGGAGGTCGTCCTCATGGACATCAAGATGCCAAACGTCGACGGCATCGAGGCGACCCGGCAGATCATCGAGGCGGTCCCCGGGGTCAAGGTGGTGGTTTTGACCGCCTTTGAGACCGACAGCCAGGTCATCCAGGCGCTCAAGGCTGGGGCGTGCGGCTACGTTCTCAAGGACTCGACCGCCGCCGGGATCGTCAGCAGCATCGTCGCGGTGATGTCCGGCGAGCGCGTCATGGCAAGCGCCGTCGCGAACAGGGTGCTGGAGATGCTGACCGGGACCACGACGCCGAAGGAGTTCTACGACGGCTTGACCAACCGGGAGATCGAGATTTTGAAGCTGCTGGCCAGCGGCATGGCCAACAAGCAGATCGCGTACCGGCTGAAGATCAGCGAGAAGACGGTCCGCAACCACGTCAGCAACACCTACGAAAAGCTGAACATCTACGACCGCTCGCAGGCTGTGCTGTACGCAGTGAGGAAGGGCCTGGTCGAAGTCTGACCTACCCCCCACCCGCCTCCGCGGATGTCGCGACGGTCCTCTGGTTGGCCTGGGCGGAACGCTCACCGTCTGAGTCTTGACCACGGCGCCGCTGCCGTCGCAATGGGCGATCGTTACGTGATCGGCCTGCTGCCCTGGTTCCGGGTTGCTCGACGTCGAGTGCTTACACCGGGCCGACAACACTGTCGGCGAGCTTGACCACCGTCGCCGCCTGTTCGCCGCTTCCCGGCCGCGGCTGGCGGACTGATAACCTACTTCACCCGAAAGCCCGTAACTGAGTTCCTACGCACTGGCGAATCCCCTCGAGGTCTGCCCTACTGCCCGTCATAGCTCATGAACGTCGTCGAGCTGCTCTCGTTGCAGATCACCGCCACCTGGCCCCCGGCAGAGGTGGTGATCGCGGCTGTCGCCCTTGAGCCGCTGGGCAGGCCGCCGGTGGGCTGGTAAAGGCCCCAGAAGGCGTGGGGCGCCAGTGTCTGCGCCTGTGGTGTACCGACGGATGCGCCGGTCGCCGTGTCGAAGTAGTTGACCGTGACCGTGGTGCTGCCGACGCCGGTGTTCATGATCCCCTCACCGGTGTTCCACGGATCGGAGCCAGCGGTCTCGATCAGGGGCAGGTGGAGACCGGCGCTGCCGGCGCTGAAGGTGTTGTAAGACGTCGACTGCCTGGCGCTGGTGCTCGAGGGCGCCACCTCATTGACCATCGCCGCCAGCGGGAGCGCGCTCTGGATCACCGCCGTGTAGGCGCCCACCGCCGGCCCGTCGGTGGCGCTTCTCTGGTAGACGCCCAGGGAGCCGTTGGCCGCGATGGGGAAGCTCTTGGCGGTGGCCGTCCCCGAGGTGTCGTAGTAGGTGACGGACACCGTTCCGCCGATCCCCGAGGTGTTCTGGATCCCCATCCCGGTGTTGTAGCCGCCGAAGGCATTGTTGAGCGCCACCGGCACGTTGAGCGTCGTGCTTCCCGAGGGCACCGCGTCGTAGGAGCTGAACTGGCCGCCCGGTCCGGTCTCGTTGACGACCGCGCCCAGCGGCTGGCCCGCCGAGCTGGTGATCGTCGCCGTCCCGGCAAAGCCATTGGGCAGCGCCAGCGTTGCGTCCCCGCTGTACAGGCCCTGGTAGGCCTGGGCGGCCAGCGCAGTCACGGTCTGAGTCTTGACCTCAGCCCCAGTGCCGTCGCGGTAGGTGATGGTCACGTTGGTCGGGCCGCTGCCCTGGTTGAGCAGGCCGATGCCGGTGGTATAGCCGCCGTAGGCGTTGTTGACGATGGTCGGGGCGTAGAGCGTCGGGCCCACCCCATTCGCCACCTGGACCCCGCTGTAGCTGGTCGCATCACCCACGTTGCCGGGCGCGAACTCGTTGACGAACACCGCGACAGGCTGGCTGCTGTACACGACCGCCGAGCCCGCCTGGGCGGCGTCACCCCCGCTGCTCGGGAAGGAGTTGCCGTTGTCCTGGCGCACCGTCCAGCTGGCGCTAACAGGCAGGCTGCCGATCGAGTCGCCAGCGCCAACCGGCGCCCCGTTCTGGTCGAAGTACGCGATGTGCACGATGGCGGCCGCTGAGCCGGTATTCTGGATCGTGGCCGCGGTGACGTAGCCGCCGTAGGCGCCGTTGGACATGGCGGGGAGCACCGCCGACACAGGCAAGGCCCCACTGAGAGCCCTGCCGACTGTGAACGACCACGTGTAGGGCAGCCCGTTGACAGTGAGCGCGACCACGTATCTGACGCCGCTCTGAAGGGGCTGCTGAGGGAACATGATCACGCCGCCTCGCCATTTCAGGTAGCTGGTGTAGGCGGGGTTGGTCGAGTCGATCACGCAGTGAGAAAGCGCGACTCCGTTCCCGATGAGGGAGTGGATCGGTCCGGCGGTCGTGGCTACGTTGGCTCCAACCTCGATGAAGAGCGGCAGCCCGCTGTATCCCGGACAAGCGAGAGTCGGGTCGGGCGTTTCGTTCCCACTGAACGCCGTCAGCGGCTCGGTGGAGCCGTTTCCCGGGAAAAAGACCGGATACTGGCCCGGGGCGGTCATGCCCTGGCCGACGTTCACGGCGGTGCCCATTTGCCAGGGGTTGTATGCGGTGCTCCGGTACGAGCCGAAGCCGGTGCTGGTTAGCCGCGGGTCCATCATCGCCATCGCGTGGAAGGGCGCACCCATCCACCAATCGATGGCCTGCACGTCGGTGGTTGCGGTGGT
>CAAGKR010297121.1_pt1 | contig 37363 bp, 32 predicted proteins | sample 2556971 | NCBI WGS metagenome assembly CAAGKR01 (sample SAMEA5207829, study PRJEB30636) | soil metagenome | biome: forest; feature: boreal; material: soil | place: USA | collected 2011-09 | depth 1 m | reverse complement strand
GTCACCCAGGAAGCCGAATCCGACGCCTAACGAGCGAACGCGCCACCAAATTCAACCAACAATGACTTCCATGTAGTGTTGACTTTTAGGTCAGCCCTCCCGCGCGAGCACCTTTCTACAAACGTGTCTTTCTCTTCCACGAAACGAATCCTTTATGTCAAAATCTGTCTGTCACCTCTGGAGACCAACGTGAATACCCGCCGAGACTTCATACAAAAATCCCTTGCCGGCTCCGCCGCGCTTTGCTTCTCTCGCTTCCCAGATCTCGGCGGCGTTTCCAGAGGGGGTAAGATAGAAATTCTCCTGCAGGAACCGCAAGCCACCATCTCTCCCAATATCTACGGGCACTTCACCGAACATCTAGGCGGAGTAATTTACGACGGCATTTGGGTTTCACCCGAATCCCGTGTTTCGAATATCGGCGGCATTCGCCGCGAACTTGTGGAGCACCTGAAAAAAATCAAAGCACCGGTCATTCGTTATCCCGGAGGCTGCTTCGCCGATAGCTATGACTGGCGCGATGGCGTCGGTCCCGCCGCCAACCGTCCGCGCCGTACCAATTTCTGGGCCGGCGAGGAAAACGACAAATCCACTGCCAGCCACAAATACGACCCGAACGCCTTTGGCACCGACGAATTCATGCGCTTCTGCCAGCTCGCCGGAGCGCAACCCTATCTCGCCGCCAACGTGCGCAGTTTACCTGCCGCGGAATTCTATCGTTGGGTGGAGTATTGCAATTCTCCGCAAGGTAGCACCACCCTGGCAGAGAATCGCGGGAAGGCCGGCTCGCTCGCGCCATACAACGTTCAATACTGGGGCGTCGGCAATGAATCTTGGGGTTGCGGCGGAAATTTCACGGCGCAGGAATACGCCACCGAATTCCGCCGCTACACCGCGTGGGTTCCCGGTTACCAACAGCAACTGAAGTTCATTGCTTCCGGACCAAACGGCGATGACCTTACCTGGACCCGCGGCTTCTTCGAAGAAATTCTCCGCAAAGGAGAAGGCCAGCTCCGCAGCATTTTTGGTTTTGGTCTGCACCATTACGCCTGGAACACCAGCTTTGGCCACACTACGGATTGGAACAAAGGCAAAGGCGATGCGCTGCAATTCGATATCGCAGGGTGGTACGAAATCTTGCGGGAAGGCCAGCGACTCGAGTTGATGATCGAATCGCACTGGAAAACTATCGGCGAATTCGATCCCGAGCGTCGCGTGAAATTAGTCGTCGACGAATGGGGCCCGTGGTATCGCCCCGGCAGCGAAGCCACCCCGGGCGACATCCTGGAACAGATGCCGACCCTCCGCGACGCGATATTCAGCGGTATGACTCTGGACATTCTGAATCGCCATGCCGACAAGGTCGCCATGGGCAACTGCGCACAACTCATCAACTGCCTCAACAGCCTGTACCTGGCACACGAAGACAAGTTCGTAATTACTCCGGTGGGCCACGTATTCGATCTATATTCCGCTCACCAGGGTGCTCAGAATATACGCACCGTTTTCAGCGCGCCCGAGGTCCAATACGACCGTGATGGCAAGCCTGCGACCTTCGCCCCGCTGAACGGTTCTGCTTCCCTGCGCGGTAAGGATTTACATCTCACCGTGGTAAATATGAGCACGGAATATGGCATCGACATCCAAGTCCAGTTGCGCGGCGCATCCGCTGCTTCCGCTTCCTCCCGCGTATTGTCCGCACTCGATCTTCACGCGCATAACACCTTCGACCATCGCGATGCGGTTGTGCCGTATTCCCCCAACGTGACAATCTCGGCCGGCCAACCCTCATTCACTTTCCCCCCAGCATCCGTCACCGCGCTCTCTGTCCGACTGACCTGAAACCCGTTGTTTCTCCCGGGTGCCGCACCCTTCGTCTTTATGGGTGCGGATTCCCTCTTGTCCCCACCAAGCACTCCGTCATCCTGAGCGGAGAGCCGACGCAGTTAGTCGGCTCACAGTCGAAGGACCCCTCTTCTCTACCTCTGCGTTCGCTGTGCCCCGGACCTCTGCGCCCTCTGTGTTAAATCTCTACGCTTTCCTCAAATCCGCCTCGCCGCCCGCAACACGTGCAACGCATCGCTCGTGATCCATTCATTCATTCTCCGCACTCCGCTCCCGCCCCAATCCACGGCCGAAATAGACCCGAACCGCGTAGCCATCTCCATGCTCTTCGAAACTTTGTAGAACCGCCCGTCCGCAGCCCAACCTCCGCCCGGCAATTCCTTTCGCTCCAGCAAGTCCAGCGCCTCGTCGCAACGCGCATCCATGACTAGTCCCATTTCCGCCATCACCACCAATCCACCCAGTACGTCGTAGTGCCAATACCGCGGGTACTTCGGCCGCAACCAATGCGGAGAAATCACCGCTCCGTTCGTACGCCTTCTGAACAGGTTGCGGCACAAAAACATTTCCGACGCTTTCAATCCCGCTGCGCTAGCCGTCATGTCACCCGTTCTTCCCGCGTGCGCCGCAAGGCCCCGCATCGCCAGCCATGTTTCGTTGAACGACGACGTCTCGGCGGAAGGTCTCCGGTCACAGTTCCATCCGCCACCCGGCCATTGCCAATGCAGCAGACGTTCCGCCAATCCGTCGCTTCGCCCGTCCGCCAAGCCCAGCTTAGTGATGGCATAGAGAGCGTTGCCCTGTTGGGATGCGCACCGGCGGTAGTGCCCCTGTATTTTCGGGACGCCCTCGGCGCTTCTGGATTTGGGCACGCTGCTGTTGGATTCGAACTCCTTGTAAAAAGCCCGGCTCAACCACACGCCCAGCACTTGCTCGCGCATCGACGTCAGCGACTTATCTCCCTCGGGATAGCCGATATCTGCAAGCGCTGCCAGTGTCCAGTGTGCGCCGCGCCAGGTGGCGTACCTCCTTAGTTTTCTTGGAATGCGGATCCTCGTCCAAAACGCCAACCAACATTTTCCAGCGAATCGACGGCTCCTCGCTCCGCAACAACCTATCAACTAGAGCACTACGGTTTGGTTTCACAACCACTTCCTGCTTGCATCGATCTTCTCCAGGATCCGCCAACGTAACTGACGCGACATCCACGGGAGCATTGATCAAACGCCAGCTTCAAAAACAACTAAGGATAACAAAACTTTGAGCAGCCCATGATCGCTCTTGGTAACGCCGGCTTCCAGCCGGCTCTCGCCGTTGGATGACGCCGCCAGGGATGGCGGCGCTGCAAAGCCACTCACGTGATGCCCTAACAGGCTCTTGCCAGTTAGAATGTACCGTGGTAACTTGGTACCACATTGAAATGGAGGGGCTTCATGCTCGCAGACGGGCGGTACGTAGTGGAACGAGTGCAAACTGGTGTTCGAATCGAAAAGCGCCTTCTGAAAGTACTTAAGGCTCTGGCGGAGTACCACGATTTAACTCTCGGCGATCTCTTGGAAGGCATTGTGTTACATGCCTTTGATGGGAAGTGCCCCTTCAGCGCGCAGTCGCTCAACCGCATTAAGAATCTCAAGAAATTCTACAACCTCGACCTTGATTCCTCGGCCAGCCATCGCCTAACCGAAACGAAAGCAGGTCATCCTCAGAGGAAGGAGAAACACAGCAAATGAATTCGAAGCTCAAGGAAGTGGCAGTCCCACTCCTGCGTTGGACCTTAGGATTGGTCGTGTTGTTCGAATCGTTTCAAGAGGCATTCGCCACGGCGGCAATTCAACAATTTGCCAGAACGGGACTCCCACAATGGGTTCGCATGGCTCTTGCGGGCAGTGAAATCGTCGCGGCGATTTTCTTTATTGTGCCTTTCACGACCACCCGTGGCGCCTACGCGTTGATTGTGATTTTTGTTTTCGCTGCGGCCCTCCATCTTCTGCACGGGCAATTCGATATTGGCGCGTTGCTCGTATACGCCGCGGCGGTGTTGGTAAGCCTGACCGACCGCCAAACTTCCCTGCCGGAGATAGCGCGTGACCAACGATGAGTTGCTGGAACAGTTCGAGGCCTGCACATTGCCGAACTCCGCTTTTCACCACCGGGAGCATGTCCGTTTGGCCTTCCTCTATCTGTGCACGTATCCGGTATTGGAAGCCCTTCAGCGCTTCTCCACTTCTCTGACGAAATTCGCCGCTGCCGATGATCGCCCGGCCTCTACAGTGAGACCATCACCTGGGCTTTTTTGCTGTTAATTCGCGAGCGAACCGTTCGAGCAGGGCGCCTTCAAAATTGGGATGAGTTCGCGGCTTGCAACCGAGACTTGTTAAATTGGAAAGACAACGTCCTGAAGAGGTATTACCGAGCGGAAACGCTCTCGTCCGAGCTAGCGAAGAGTACCTTTCTCTTTCCGGACAGGTTGATGCCGTAGCAGCCGGACTCTCAACAACTCCGCATCTCAATTCGAAGCTTTTGTAATGCCCTACCCGACCGCGTGTTCCAAAGAAGGACTCCCGCATCGCGCTGGTACACGAGTGTTCGATCTCGAAGTTTGCGGATGGAAACCCTTCCCACAAGCATCTGCCTACTCAACACACTCGGCCGTATTCGCGGCAAAATGCACCGCTGCATTTGGCGCGGCGCGTGCACTAGAACGTTGGAAGGTATAGCGTCCAACGCACAGTACCAGTTTCCATCTCGAAGGCACGGGCGCGTGCGCGAATACGTGGGCGTTCGTGGGTGATCAGTGCGACCGGATCGAGCGAGAAGCAACGGCGAAGCAGGAGACGCGCCCAGCAAAACTCTCCGTACAAATTTTCGTCGAATTGAACGTAGAGAGTGGTGGCTGTGGGTTACCGCGGGAATTATCACCCTCCTATTGACCCTGGGCCTGGCCTCCGTCCTTCTGCCAAACGGGCATGCGGATCAAGACTTCTACTCGAAAAGTGTATTCCCGCCCGTTCTTCGCGGGCTGGTCGCCCTGGTTTTCCTTTTCGACCTCTACACCATCTACCAGCACCTTCAGATTTACCGCATCCGCCGCCAACTTGTGGAACGAGAAGAACTCTTTCACCTCATCAGTGAAAACGCTGCCGACATGATTGCGGTCGTGGACATGAAGGGAAAGCGGCTCTTCAATAGCCTCTCCTATCAGACCGTATTAGGCTACTCCAAGGAGGAACTGCAAGCTTCCTCGGCGTTCGAACAGATTCACCCCGATGATCGTGACCGCGTTCGCGAGGCGGCAGAGGCAGCGCGAAAGTCTGGCATCGGAGAAACTTTGGAGTACCGCCTCCGTCACAAGAACGGCACCTGGCTTTTTCTCGAATCGACTTCGAGCGTCATCAGCAACGCTTCGGGGGAGCCCGAAAAACTAGTCATCGTAAACCGAAATATTACCGAGCGTAAGAAAACGGAAGAGGCCCTGCGCCGATCCGAAGCGGATTTTCGCTCTCTGGTGGAAGACGCGCCTTACGGCATCTATCGCGCCAGCGCCTCCGGACGCTTCCTGCAAACGAATCCCGCCCTCCAGAAAATGCTCGGCTACGAATCGGCCGAGGAGCTACAGAAGAAAGATCTTCCGGGCGATATTTTCCTTCACGCCGCCGAATACCAACGTCTAACCGACCTGTTGATCCGCACCGAAGAAATCAAAGACATCGAAATGGAGTGGAAAAGACAAGACGGCTCGGCGATCACCATGCGTTGTTCCGGCCGCCTTACCAACGATGAAAACGGGGTACCCGCCTACTTTGAAATGTTTGCCGACGATGTCACCGAAAAACGTGTGCTCGAGCGCCAACTGCGAATGGCGCAAAAAATGGAAGCCATCGGCCGACTCTCGGGCGGCATCGCCCATGACTTCAACAATCACTTGGGAGTCATTATCGGCTACAGCCGAGTGCTGAAGAAGGCCTTAGCCGGCAATGAAGCCCTCTCTGAGCATGCGCTGGAAATCGAGAAGGCCGGTCAGCGAGCGGCTTCTCTGACCAAACAATTACTGGCCTTCAGTCGGCAGCAAGTCTTGACGCCCACGGTCCTAAGCCTCAATACACTCGCTTCCGATATGGAAGGCATGTTGCCGCGGCTGCTCGGCGAGGACGTCGAGGTCTCCCTAACTCTCGACTCCGCACTGGGCAGCGTGAAGGCCGATCCCAGCCAGATCGAACAGGTAATTATGAATCTGGCGGTAAACGCGCGCGACGCCATGCCGGAGGGCGGTAAGCTGCAAATCCAGACCGCCAACGCCGAATTCGATCTGGCCTACACGCGAACCCACCCTGGCTCCAAAATCGGCAAATACGTACTCTTGGCCGTCACCGACACCGGAACAGGCATGGACCCCGCCACCCTTATGCATATCTTTGAACCGTTCTTCACCACAAAAGAACTGGGCAAGGGTACCGGCCTTGGATTGGCTACCGTGTACGGTATCGTCAAACAGAGCAATGGGTATATCTGGGTCGACAGCACCCCGGGTAAAGGCACCTCTTTCGAAATTTTCCTGCCGCGCCACGTGGGCGAGCGTACCGTGGAAGTTCCGAAAATCGACTCCCGCGAAACGCTTAGTGGCTCGGAAAACATTCTCCTCGTGGAAGACGCCCAGCCGCTGCGAAAGCTGGCGCAGACTTTCCTGGAAGCAGCAGGATTCCGGGTCCTATCCGCAGCTGGCGGTGAAGATGCCCTGCAAGTTGCCGCCCGCTGCGGAATTAATCTGGATCTCTTGCTGACCGACGTGGTGATGCCGGGCATGAACGGCCGCGTACTGGCGGAACGGCTGCAGCCTCGTCAGCCCGGTATGAAGGTCCTGTATATGTCCGGCTACACCGACAGCTTTATTGCCGGACACGGCGTCCTCGATCCCGGAACTCACCTTCTGCACAAACCTTTTACGGAAGAGGATCTCATCCGCAAAGTTCGAGAAGTGCTCGATGGGGAAAAGAGCGCACCGGTCACCAGTGATATTCCCGAATTTGCGGGCACAACATCCGGTCCGGCTGTTCGGAAAAACTGATAAATGAGCAAAGTACTGATTGTGGACGACGACGAGGCGCTCCGCCGGCTGATGCGCCTGGAGCTGAGCGATGACTTTGAAGTTATCGACTCGGGTGAGCCGGAGCGCGGGCTGGCACTAGCTCTCGAGCACCGGCCGGACGCCATCGTCCTCGATCTGCGTATGCCGAAATATTCCGGCTATGAATTGCTGCAGACCTTCACCTCCTTCAGTCGCACGCAGGTAATTCCTGTAATTGTCGTAAGCGGCGAGAGCGGAGCGCAAACCAAGGAACATTGCAAACAGCTCGGTGCCGCGGCCTATTTCGAAAAACCGATCGACTTCGAAGCTCTGCGCACCTTGCTCCATCAAATCGCCAAGACTCGCCGTCACATCCCGCGAACGGAAGTGCGCGTGCGCCTGCGCATTCCGCTGAAGCTGCAAGGCGCCGACGTTGGTGGCAATAGGATCGAGGAACTGGTGACCACCGAGAATGTGAGTCTGAGTGGCTTCCTGTGTGGCAGCACCACGGAGCTCGCGCCCGGTTCCGTCGTCGAAGTCTTCATGATGAGCAACGGACCGGACTATGTAGGCAAGGCCAGAATTGTTCATTCCACGATGAAGGGTTCCGCGCTCCGGCACTACGGTTGCCGCTTTTTGGAGAAGACCGGGCCTTGGGTCCTTCAGTAACAGGCGAACGGAATTTCTTCGATGACCGCCGAAAAACTCACTCTGCACCCAGAACCGCCCGGCATCTTGGCTCGGCTTCCTGCAGATCAGCGTGCCGTTCTGCGCGTGCTCGCGGTCGATGACGAGGCACCTGCCTGCAAGCTCATGGCTCTGCTCCTAGGTCCGCCTGCTTTCCACTGCGCTACCGCCAGCAATGGTGCGGAAGCCCTGAGGATTCTGGCCCGCGAGCGCTTCGACGTACTCATCTCTGATCTATACATGCCGGTCATGAGCGGGATGGAACTCCTCGACCGCGTTCGCCCACTCTATCCCCACATGGCTTTCCTAGTAACCACCGGTGTCGATGACGTGGAAGTGGGTGTGCAAGCGATGCGCATGGGTGCGGACGACTATCTCGTCAAGCCGCTGCTGGGCGGCGCCGTCATCGCCAGCCTCGAAAGCGCTGTGCGCAAGCGGCAACTGGAAAAAGAGGTCGAAAGCTACCGCCAGCACCTGGAAGAAATGGTTGAGGAGCGCACTGCTCAGCTGCAAACCGCGTTGCAGCAGGTGGAGACCGGCTACGAACACACCTTGCAGGCTCTTGGAGCCGCCATCGATCTTCGCGATAATGAAACTGCAGGCCACTCGCTGCGTGTCTGCCGTTACGCGCTTGAAATTGCCCGCGCGATGAGCTGGCCGCACCAACTTTTGGGAGATCTTGCCAAAGGGGCTTATCTCCACGACATCGGAAAGCTGGGAATCCCCGATGCAATATTACTCAAACCCGGTGCTCTTACCCCCGACGAACGCACTCGTATGCAGCAGCACGTGCAGATCGGGTTCGACCTGGTAAAGCATATTCCCTTTCTAGCGGATGCCGCCGAAATGCTCTTCGCGCACCACGAGCGTTTCGACGGCAGCGGCTATCCACGTGGTCTTTCAGGCGAAGAGATTCTTCTGAGCGCGCGAATCTTCGCTGTGGCCGACACGCTCGACGCTATCACCTCCAACAGACCCTACCGCCGCGCCTCTTCGTTTGAGTTCGCACGAGCAGTCATCCATCAATGTTCCGGCACTCATTTCGATCCAGCAGTAGTACGAGTCTTCCTCAGCATTCCCGATGCAATCTGGCCCGCAATCTCAAGGAACATGTAGGGGCTGCCCGCCGCAGGAGGGAGGCGTTCCGCCAACTCCACCACTCGCAAAATCACCCGCGCGCCACAACTCGCGTAGTCTATCAATTCTTCTGCGGCGTCTGAGCTTCCATCTGCTTCAGTTTTTTCTCCATGAGCATCTCCTGCTGTTCCTTGGTCAACTTCGGAAACAAAAACGCAATTTGTAACCGCATGGTCCAGGCAGGAGTTCCTTCCGGATGAACGGCATTGCCAAAAAACTGCGCGGTCAATGACACGGGCTGGTATCCGATTTTCATGATTCTTCCCACTCCACCGCCAAACGGTACCGTCCACCGGTTGCCATTGGTCGCTTCCCAGTTCGCGGTCAGAGTTGGCTGCCAGGTGACGTACCACCCCTTCTTCAAGTTGTAGTTAATAAAATATTGAAATAGAAACTGATTCACATCCGGACGGCTGCCCGAGCCCGCTACCGACCAAACGTTGTTTGCCAAAACCCCCAGTGTCCAGTGGCCCGGTTGCGTCAGCAGTACGACCGACGGTCCTATGCCTAACTTCCCTTGCCCCAGAAATGTGTTCGTTGCCGTAGGCAACTGAAAGACCGGCCCAACTCCCCATATCAACTTCCCGGCCTTCTTCGGTGAGAGGAAAAATGTTGGCACCATGTCCCCCAAGCCGTACTCCCCGGTCTCGGGAGCCGACGGCTGGTTGGGCACTGGCTGATACACAATCGGCATGATCCACCGGACCAGCAGGTTCCAGTCCTTTGAAATGCCAACCGGTATCACCGGTTGGATATTCAAAACATCCTGTGTTCTGTACCCGGGGTTCACGCCAAAATTGCTATTGTTTTGTACCGGCACGCTTATGAGGCTGGCGACCGGATTCTGGGTCGCCTTCTGCAGAGCTTCCGTGCTGGACGCGGTATTAGCTTCGGGCTCCTCTGGTCTCGCTTGCGCTGTTCCCGCGTTGGTTCCAGCTTGCGGGGGCGCATTGGTCTGTTCCTGCGACCGCGCCGACGGAACGATCGCTGCCGTCAAAACGCACAAGAATATGAACTTCTTTCGTACCCGTTGCGTCTTCACTTTTTCCTCCATTTGGTCAGGTGATGGTGAGCTTGCCAAGCACGCGATGCAATCGGCAAAAGTACCTGCCCGCCACGGTCGGGCGAGCCGCGCAAGGTCGAAACTGGACGCGAATTTGGGTGCCGCACCTTTTTGATTTTCAAGGGTGCGGGTTTAGAGTCAGCTTCGTCGCGATTATTGGGCAGGTGCCGCAGCATTAGTGCGCTGGAGTTCCCTGAGTGGCCCAACTTTTTCGAAGTCTGAAATGGGTGGGCTCTTCCTCTTCATCTTTTTCTGTTGCCGAAAATCATTTTCAAATCTTGTTTAAATACGAATAAAATAGATATTGTATTAGTAATATTAACTGCTATCGTAGCCCGTGAATCGTAGGCAACAGCCCTGCTACCCTTCGCTCTCGCGCACTTTCCCACTTGAACGCTTCCCCAGGCCGACCTTCACTTTTTCGCCGCCTTTTTGTTACTCTTTCTCCGCTAAGTCCAATGTTTCCCCTTGATACGACGAAAAGGAAGTTAGGGGGCCCCAGCGAGGAGATAGCCCGCCAATCGAAGCGAGGAACTGAGAATCCATAAGATGAAGAGCCGCGGCCCTTGCGTGGCGCAGGCTGGCCAAAAGGCTTGGAATCCACGTATTATCGAGAATGTCCGTGCGGGAGTGGCGGAACTGGCAGACGCAGTAGCCTTAGGAGCTACCGGACGCAAGTCCTTGGAGGTTCAAATCCTCTCTCCCGCACCAAGTATTGACGCTCAATATTTGCGCAGATCGAGCGGCGCAAGCTGAAAGACCTCGCGGCGGACCGCGGACCACAACCGATGGTTCGCTTCGCCGAGCGCAATAGCGGATTTTGTAAGGTAGCGCAGCGTGATACCCGAGCGCGGAAGGAGGCTAGCACCTCCAAGCACCTCCGGCATGGTATCGAGTTCCCTTCTCAATGCTGCCAACGCGCCAGACCAATCCTGAAAGTGGTGATCGATGATAACCATAGTGGCGTTGTATGAATATTCACCCATCGCCCCGCTGATTCCGGGTTGATCGCGCACCGGGTCGATCTTGATTCGATTCAAGAAAATCGGTATGCCGCCGAAAGTGATTTCCGTGCACATGTCCAGATCGCGAAAATTCCAATGCTCGTGAAGCGCTTGCCTCCCGCTCGCGAAAGCATCCAGAAAAATTCCGCGGCTTCCGGCCTTCATTTCCACGCGGAGGCTCTGTCGCAAGCTCGAACCAACGTGTGGAATTAAATGATCCGGCAAGTATTCAATGCTCCCGCCCTGCTCCACACGAATACTTGTTTCCTGCACAGCTGTCTTGCTCGCAGTCCGGTACACACGCGATGCGGATGGAGTGCTCAAACAAACCCGCGTGTTTGGGCGCAGAGTAATTTCTGTCTGCAGGCGATCGCCGCCGAGGATTCCGCCGGTGGGATTTAACAATAGAAGATAGGAAGTCCCGTCTTCGAGCGTCAGCGGCGACAACACCTGCAAGGGCAGCGAAAAACGCGAGCGGCGCAAAACGGTTGCGGCGCCCTCGCGCTCAAAGAGCAGCCGCAACCGGCCGTCGCGTCCGGACCGCGCCTCAGGATTCGAAAAGCAGTCCGCTTCGGATCCATTCGACGACGGTGGGAACTCCGGTACCGTCTTTGAGGTTGGTGAAAACGTAAGGTCTCTCTCCCCGGACCCGCTTGGCATCGCGATCCATAACTTCCAGACTCGCGCCCACATACGGGGCGAGATCAATCTTATTAATGATGAGCAAGCCGGAGGTAGTAATGCCCGGCCCGCCCTTACGCGGAATCTTGTCGCCCTCCGCAACGTCGATAACGTAGATAGTGGCGTCAACCAGTTCCGGGCTGAAAGTCGCAGCGAGATTGTCTCCACCGCTTTCAATGAAGAGAATCTCCATCGCTGGAAATTTCTTGAGCAGATCGGCGGAGGCTTCTAGGTTAACGGATGCATCTTCGCGAATCGCAGTGTGTGGGCAGCCGCCGGTCTCGACTCCCATGATGCGTTCCGGGGGCAATACTCCACGGCGCGTGAGAAACTCGGCGTCTTCACGGGTGTAAATGTCGTTGGTAATGACTGCAACATCGAACGACGATTTCAAACGGGTCACCAGCGCTTCGACCAGCGCCGTTTTGCCTGAGCCGACCGGGCCGCCAATTCCGATTTTGAGTGGTCTGTTTTTCATGAGCGGGCCAATCTGGCCTCCAGGGATTCGTGGCGCATGGAAGCAATCTCCAACAACGGGGCAAAGGTCCAGATGTCTTCTTCGCGTACACTTTGGATTTCCAGCGAGAGTTTGGCGATCAGCGGTTGGATATTCCACAGAATGCGCTGTCCCGCGAGTTGCCCGAGCGGCATGAGCCGGAGCGAAGCATTTACCAGCAGCGTGCAATTCGCATACAGATAGGCTGCGGCCAACTCTTCCGGCGGCCAGCCAAGCACGCCCGCCGCAATTCCATAAGCCACCGGATGATGGCCGTGCGCGGTTCCGTTCGCCACTGCGGCGGAAAATTCCTGCACCAAAGGATGTTCATGCAGATCGGCAAAAATGCGCAGAGCCTGCTTTCCCATCTGTCGGCTGGCTTCGCGGAGTTCCGCGGCTGGCTTCGTGGCATGAACTTTGTGATCGATGCGAATGCAGGAGGCGAGATCACCATCGATCGCAGCGGTTCTGGCGCACAAGGTCAGGACCGCGTCAGTGGGCGCGGCAGAGCGTTCGAGAAACACACGCAGGAAATTCTCCACGCCGGTTGCGTCGCGCACCACTCCGGATTGCACGCAGGTTTCCAGGCCAAAGGAATGCGCGTGGGCTCCGATGGGAAACAATCCGTCGGTGAACTGCAGCATGCGGAGAAAGGCTTCAGTGTTCATGGCGATGGCCGTGAGAAAAAGGGGAGAAAACCGCTGCGCGGCGCTCCCAATGAACGTGCAGCCGGTCGAAGAGTTGGGTCATGGCAATGTCGTCGGGCACCAAAAGAGTTTCTCCATCCAGAGCTAGAGAGAAATGGCGATTGCCGATTTCAAATGCCACACGAACGGCTTCCTGATTATTCTTGGGTTGCACCGCGAGAACCGGTTCGGGCGCCGCTTGCACGCGCAAATACCAGTCGGGCTGCAGGCACAAGATAGCTCCGTCGGCTAGAACGGAACCGGTTGGCAGCGCCAGAGCAAATTCCCGGCCGAACTTTGTCGTGAATTTTCCGCGAAGCCAGCGGCGCTGTTCCCAGGTCAAGGCAATGCTGTCTTCTTCCCTCGCGCCCAGCTCCGTCGGCGTAACATCGCCTACCAACTGCTCGATGATCAACATTCGTTCCTCAATTTCAAAACAAGAAATACCGCTGCGCCATGGGCAGAACCTTGGATGGCTCGCAGGTAAGAAGCTGGCCGTCGGCACGCACTTCGTAAGTTTCAGGGTCCACAACAATCTTCGGAAGCGCATCATTGTGAATCATGTTTCGTTTGGTCAGGCCGCGGCAATTTTTTACCGCAACGATTTTTCGTTGTAATCCCAATTGCGCGGGAACTCCTGCCTTCAGCGCCGCGCCGGAAACGAATGTGATGGATGTCGAATGGCTGGCCTTGCCGTAAGCGCCGAACATGGGTCGATAAATCACCGGTTGCGGCGTGGGAATCGATGCGTTGGCGTCGCCCATCACCGACCAGGCGATGAATCCACCTTTCAAAATCATCTCTGGCTTGACGCCAAACAAAGCTGGCTTCCAGATCACCAGATCGGCAAATTTGCCATTCTCCACAGAACCAACTTCGTGTGCGATTCCATGGGCGATCGCAGGATTAATAGTGTATTTCGCGATGTAGCGGCGCGCGCGGACATTATCGTTCTCCGAAGATTCACCGGGCAGCGAACCGCGCTGGCGCTTCATTTTGTCGGCGGTCTGCCAGGTGCGCGTGACCACTTCGCCGATTCGTCCCATAGCCTGCGAATCGGAAGACATCATGCTGATCGCTCCGATATCGTGCAAAACATCTTCCGCCGCGATAGTCTCCGCCCGAATCCGCGATTCGGCAAACGCGAGATCCTCGGGAATCGATGGGCTGAGGTGATGGCAGACCATGAGCATATCGAGATGTTCATCGAGCGTATTCACCGTAAATGGCATGGTGGGATTCGTAGAGGACGGCAGGCAATTTGCTTCGCCGCACACCTTAATGATGTCCGGCGCGTGCCCGCCACCGGCGCCTTCGGTGTGATAGGTGTGGATGGTGCGGCCCTTGAACGCTGCAATGGATTCCTGCACGAAGCCCGCTTCGTTCAGCGTGTCAGTGTGAATGGCAACCTGCACGTCGTAATTTTCCGCAACGGTGAGCGAGCAATCGATTGCAGCGGGAGTGGTGCCCCAGTCCTCGTGGAGTTTCAGGCCGATGGCGCCGGCTTCGATTTGTTCGTCGAGCGGGGCAGGGCGGGAAGAGTTTCCTTTTCCCAGAAAGCCGAGATTCACGGGAAAAGACTCGGCGGCTTCGAGCATGCGATGCATATTCCAGGCGCCGGGAGTGCACGTGGTAGCGTTGGTGCCGGTGGCGGGACCGGTGCCGCCGCCCAACAAAGTGGTGAGTCCGCCAGAGAGCGCGGCCCAAACAAGTTGCGGACAGATGAAATGAATGTGCGAATCGATGCCGCCGGCGGTGACGATGCGGCCTTCGCCAGCAATCGCTTCCGTGCCTGCGCCGACGATCATGCCGGGCGTCACGCCGTCCATCATATCGGGGTTGCCTGCTTTGCCGATGCCAACGATTCTTCCTCCACGGATGCCGATATCCGCTTTCACAATCCCGGTATAGTCGATGATGACGGCGTTGGTAATCACCGCGTCCAGAACGCCGTCGGCTAGAACGGCAGTGGAAGATTGGCCCATGCCGTCGCGCAAAACCTTGCCGCCGCCAAATTTGGCTTCTTCGCCGGGGGTGGTCAGATCTTTTTCGATTTCGATGAATAAGTCCGTGTCCGCGAGCCGCACGCGATCACCGGTCGTCGGGCCGTAGAGTTCGGCGTATTGCCGTCTCGGAATTTTCAGACTCATCGAGCTACTCCAATCACTCGGCTTTCAAAAATCCTTTTTCGCGCGCGCGTTTGATGGCTGCGGGTTTGGTCGCGCTGTTTGCAGGGCCATCGGTCAGCGCGTTAAGCCCGTAAATTGCTTTTGCACCAGCGATTTCGGTCAACTCGACGCGTTTGCTGTCGCCCGGTTCGAAGCGCACAGCAGTACCGGCCGGGATGTTCAAACGCATACCGAAAGCCAGAGCACGCTCGAATTGCAAAGCGCGATTGGCTTCAAAGAAATGGAAATGTGAGCCGACTTGAATGGGGCGGTCGGCGGCGTTGGCTACGTCGATCGTCACTACGCGCCGGTCTGCATTCGCGATGATTGGAGCGTCTTTAAGAACGTATTCTCCCGGGATCACGTAATCTCCTCTTTCGGTGCTTCTGTGTACTGGCCGATCTTTAGATCGGTCTCTCTTTGCCAAGAGACTCGCCAGTCTAAAGGCTAGCCACTACATTCGCCGCCAATTCACCGAACTGGATGGTGCACGGTCACCAGCTTGGTGCCATCGGGAAAGGTGCCTTCTACCTGCACTTCGTCGAGCATTTCCGGCACGCCCTCCATCACTTCCGCGCGCGTTAGAATTGTGCCGCCGAATTCCATGACTTCGGATACGGAGCGGCCATCGCGAATGGCTTCCAGCAGTTCCGCGGTGATCAGCGCAAGGGCCTCTGGATGATTCAGTTTCAGCCCGCGCGCGCGGCGGCGCCGGGCAACATCGGCGGCGACAACGATCATTAATTTGTCGATCTCTCTGGGAGTCAGGTGCATCGCGCAACCCTTTTCCGAAGCAGTTGTGAGGATATACCGTACCAGAGTCCCGCCATGTAGAGCTACCTCGAAGGGATCGGTTATTTAATCTGCCCACCGCGCCCGAGAATGGTTTAGGTGACGGACCGCCTCAGGAGGCGGCCCCTACACCATCAAATTCGAAATCCCGCCGACGTGAATCAACCGCACTTGCGCGGGCTGCGGTTTCTGCAGCAGAATGAACGCCTCATTAGTGTTGTTTTTCTTACGGGAGTTTTGTCGATGTTTGAGCGCAGCATTCGCGATGTCTTGGATCTTTACAATCCTGCCAACCCACTCGATAGGGCCTACACCATTCCGGCTCCCTGGTATTTTGACAAACGTATTGAGCAGTTGGAGGGCGACGGTGTGTTCGCGTCCAATTGGCAAGTTGTCGGTCGCCGCGATCAGGTGAAAGATCCCGGCCAATTCTTCACCATTGATGTGAACGGCGAGCCCCTGGTAGTGGTGCGCAGTGATGACGGAAACCTGCGCGCGTTCTATAACGTGTGCCGGCACCACGCCGCGGCGGTGGTTCCGGAAGCGAGTGGTTGTGCCAAACAGTTCCGCTGTCCTTATCACGGATGGACTTATGGCAACGACGGAGCACTGAAGGGTATGGTCGAATTTGAAGGGGTTTGCAATTTCGAGCGCTCCGACAACGGGCTTGTGCCGGTCCGCGCGGATACGTGGGGAAACTTCGTATTCGTAAATCTGGATGGCAAAGCGATGCCGCTGGTGGATTTTTTGGGCAAGGTGCCACAGATTGTTGCGCCGCTGCAGCTACAGGAAAAGCTGCATTATTTTGACCGGCGTATTTATACCCTGAATTGCAATTGGAAAGTGTATGTAGACAATTATCTGGATGGCGGATACCACGTGCCCCACGCGCACAAGGGATTGAGCAGCGTGGTGGAGTACACGAAATACACCATTCAGAATTTGGAGCGGGCTTGCCTGCAATCGAGTCCGCTCGATTCCGCAGGGGCTTCCGAATCGGCGATCAGCGCAACGCGCCAGGGCACGGCCTTTTATTTGTGGGTCTATCCAAATTTCATGATCAACGCGTATTCCGGGGTGATGGACACAAACCTGGTGCTACCACTTGGCGTGGATAAGTGCGCGGTAATTTTCGATTATTATTTTGCGGACACCAGCGCGACCGCGGAGAAACATCATAAGGAAAGTATCGCTGTCAGCGAAAAAGTGCAGGACGAAGACATGGCGATTTGCGATTCGGTACAACGGGGGCTGTCTTCCCGCGCTTATGTGGCGGGTCGCCTGTCCGTGCGGCGGGAGGCGGGAGAGCATTTATTCCACAGACTGCTGCACTCGGATATGACGAAATTATTGGCGCGACCGGTCGCCGCGGATTAGGTTGGGTTTATCGCTGGAAAAGCGAAGAGGCTGGCATATAAGCCAGCGCTACATTTAAGAACCGAACTGCATTTTCCTTACTCGGTCTAATTTTGGATAGCGATACTACTCTGTGCGTTTGTAGCGTGATTGCAATGCACTGATCAATTCTTCTTCCAGTACGCCTTTGGATCCCAATGGCCAACTGGTTCCCGGCTGAGCGGAAATTTGGTCCGTTGATTTGCCTTCACCTTGAATGTGCGTAGCGATCTGTACGCGCGCGAAGCCTTCGCTCAGTTCGGTGGTGCGCACAGTGATCGCGGCTTTACCGCCGCTGAAAACGACGGGTTCGACGAGAACTTTGGTGTCGCTGTATTTGGCAAGTTCATCGTCGCTGAGATAGCGGACAAACGTCCAGCTATCTTCCGACGCATGGTTATCGCCGATACGCCACTGCAAATCGCGCGCGACAGACTGCAGGAATTCTTGAATTTCAATGGACTGCCCCTTAATTTCGATACAGGCAGGCAGAGGGTCCGGTGGGATGGGATGCTTGGACTTTTTGTAGGCCTTCCATTTTTTGTTCGAGGCAAGAGCGGGATTCGCGGAACATCTCCGCGAATCGGAAGACTGGGAGGCAGTTGCCGTGGATTGCGGGCGAGCCGTGAGAAGAGGTAGTGGTCCGGCGAAAAACACAATCACCACGAGAACCCTTGGAACCAACGATGCCTTCGTGAACTTTATGAAACTTTCCATACTCTCGAGACTACTGGAAGTTCTGCGGTTTCGTTTCGTGGCCGAGACATTTGTTCATAATCAGGCAACCGATGATCGCGGGGTTGTTTGCGTGCACCTTTGTAATTAGTTCGGTATGCTTTCAAGAGTAATTAAACGGGGGTACGGCATGGTACTTAGCAAGGGGATTTCAGTCGTGCGTGCGGCGTTTTTCTTGGGTTTCGCGATTTGTGCATCAAGCGGAGTCGTTTTTGGGCAGGCCGCGGGAACGGCGGCTCACAAACTCCCGTCGATTCCATTTGAGAAGTACAAATTGAAAAATGGTCTGGAAGTGATTCTTTCCGAGGATCACACCCTTCCACTGGTTTCCGTAAACATCTGGTACCACGTCGGTGCCTCCAATGAAAAGGCCGGGCGCACGGGCTTTGCGCATCTGTTCGAGCACATGATGTTTGAAGGTTCGCAGCACGTCGGCGCAAAAGCGCATTTTAGTTATCTGGAGGGCGCTGGAGCCACGGACATCAACGGCACCACCGATTTTGACCGGACCAACTATTACGAGACCGTGCCTTCCAACCAGTTGGATCTGGTTTTGTGGCTGGAAAGCGACCGCATGGGATATTTGCTCGGCAAGCTGGACATTCAGAATCTGGCGAACCAGCGCGACGTGGTGCGCAATGAACGCCGGCAATCGACCGAGAATACGCCCTACGGTCTGGTCGAAGAGGGTCTGTACCATCAGCTCTTTCCCAAGGACCATCCTTATTATCCGAATGTAATCGGATCGCACGCGGACGTCGAAGCCGCAAAACTGGAAGACGTGCGGAAGTTTTTCGAGCAATACTACACGCCGGACAATGCGACGATCGCCATCGTTGGAGATTTTGAGAAACAGAGCGCCAAAGCGATGGTGGAGAAGTATTTTGGGAGCATACCGCAAGGCCCGCCTGTGCCAAAAATTACGGTGGTCACTCCACCGATCACCACTGAACATCGCGCAACGGTCACCGACCAAGTGCAATTGCCGCGCATTTACATGGGTTGGCTCACACCGCCGGTGTTCAAGCCCGGCGATGTGGAGTGCGAACTATATGGGCAAATTCTGGCCGGCGGCAAAAGCAGCCGGCTTTACAAAACGTTGGTTTATGAGAAGCAAATCGCGCAGGAAGTAAATGCCAATCTTGAAGGCACGCAACTGGGAACGATCTTTGAGCTGGAAGTTACTGCCAAGCCCGGTGTGAAGATCGAGGACCTGGAAAAGTCCCTGAACGAGGAATTAGACAAGCTGCAGAAGGATGGGATCACCGCGGCGGAGTTGGACCGCGCACGCAACGTTACGGAGACCTCCCTGGTGCGCGGGCTGCAACGTACCAACGGCGTGGCCAACCAGCTGAATTATTACAACCAATACGCGGGGACACCGGACTATTTTTCCAAGGACCTGGCGCGCTACGATGCCGTAACTCCTGCGGATGTTTCGCGCGTGATCCAGACTACTTTCAAGAATAATATGCGCGCGGTGGTGTACGGAATTCCAGGCGATAAAGTAGTTTCTGACGTTCCGAAAAGCAGCGACGAGGAAAATAAGAAACAGGCCGCAGCTGCTGGGCCAAGCAAGAGCGCCATGGCGGACGAAGCGTGGCGCGCCACGCCGCCGGCGCCCGGCCCAACGCCAAAATATACCCTGCCTGCCGCGAAACAGGTGAAGCTGGCGAACGGCTTGATTGTTCTGCTGGTGGAACGGCACAACCTGCCGCTGGTTTCGGCAACACTGTTTACGCTAAGCGGAAGCGAACTGAATCCCGTGGATATGCCGGGGCTGTCGAGTTTTACGGCGAATATGCTGGGAGAAGGAACTACCACGCGATCGTCGCTGAAGTTTTCCGACGACACGGACCAGATCGGTGCAACGTTTAGCTCCGAAGCCGGGTATAGCAGTGCCTACATAGGACTAACTTCCCTTACCTGGAACGCGGGGGCGGGCTTCGATTTGCTTTCCGATGCCGCACTGCATCCGGCCTTTGATCCGAAAGAAATCGAGCGCTTGCGGAGTCATCGGATCACCGCAGTGATGCAAGAGGACGACGAACCGGGCGCGGTAGCGTTTCGCACTATCGACCACGCTCTGTATCCGAGCAGTCCCTACGGTTCCTCGATACTTGGCACGGAGGCGTCGAACAAGACAATCACGCAAAATGACATGCTGGCTTTCTGGAAGCAGGGTTATGTGCCTTCCAATGCATTCCTGGCCGTTGCTGGTGATCTCTCGGAAGCTGGTTTGGCCGAAATCGCCAATAAGTATTTTGGCGGATGGTCCGGGCCAGCATTTGCAACCAAAGTGCCGACTACACCTGCGGCACCGGTACCAGTAACTTTGATTGTGGACAAACCAGGCGCGCCACAGACATTTCTGGCGATAGCAGGCCTGGGCGCCAGTCGCAACACTCCAGACTACGTGCCGCTGTCGGTCATGAATACCGCGCTGGGGGGACTGTTTTCGAGTCGTATCAATATGAATCTCCGCGAGGAGCATGGCTACACTTATGGCGCATTTTCCGCCTTTCAATTCCGCCGCGGGGTCGGTCCCTTCCTTACCGCAGGCGGAATTCGCACGGATTCAACGGCACCAGCAGCTCAAGAAATGTTCAAAGAGCTCACGCGCATCCGCGAATCGGAATTGACGGCGGACGAATTGACCAAAGCCAAAGACTCTTTTTCGAAGTCTCTGGTGGCAAATTTTGAAACGGACGAGGCGACCGCTTCGACTGTCGGGTTGCAGGAAGTTTTTGGATTGCCGTTGGCGTATTACCAGGATTTGCCCGCGGAGATTACGAAGGTGAGTTCCGCCGACACCTTGCGCGTAGCAAAACAATATATCCATCCGGAGACGATGATTTTGGTGGCCATCGGCGATCGCTCGGTCATCGAACCCAAGTTAAAAGAGCTGCATGTAGGTGAGGTGAAGATCGTCCATTAATTCGCGCGGGCGCGCAGGCTGGCATCCGGCCGTATTGGGTGGAAAAGGTAATAAAGACGACGGAGACTTCGGGCCAGGCAAGGTTTGATTCCTTCGCTGCCGTTCGAGCCGCTTATGTGGTCGCCCTAGCGTTCGCGGTCGCAATTGCCGATTGTGTCCACTCGATACCCGGATAGAGGCTCGGCATGCGGAATCCTCGATAGGCTAGCTGTCCGGTAATGTGCATTTGCTATACCAGCTGCGGTGGACTCTGCGCCCGAGTCACTTCTTTGTACGGTGGAAACGTTCACCGCGTCTCCACTGGCCGCGACATCGTATTCCAAATCTCCGTTTTCAAGCCGTTCAGCGTTCCCGCAGCAAAAGGAGTACCCCGGCGAGAGATTGGTTTCTTCGAGCACCTCTGCGGTATTCGTATACTCATTCAATTCGAAGGTCGGAACGCTGCTATAATACGCTGCGAGCCCTGCTGTGCCGCAAACATCGTTGTCGGAATCTACCGGGCGGTTATTCCCGTTGTTGAAGAACATCAGCGGGAAAATGCCTGATGTGTTCGGCCCAAAAGTACCGGGTAATGCTGCCCATAGTTCCATTCGATCGGAGGCTGGCCACTCGGTAGTGCGAAATCGACTTCCGGGCCGGGGCGCCACAAGACACTCCCGTGGCCCGTTCCATCCTGGTACTTGATCTTAACGATCCAATTTTGATTTCCTATGGAAGGTATCAAATTCCCGTCGTCGGGCGAATAGATAACCGCATTCGCATGCGTCCAGTCGGACGTGCCGAAGGGGGCGTGTGTCAGGGAAAGGTGGTCGAAGGTCGACCACGTCCAGACCGGATCAAGTTGGGGGTCCCAGTCAACCACTGCGTTGCCCGTTACCACCATGTTTCCATCGCTCAAGGTCTGGTTGAAACTGACAATGAAGACCCAATGTCCGTTGTCGAGTTTTAAGATGTCATGATTCGCATTCGGAACGCTATTGGCTTGGATCGGCAATCCTGCCGCCGTTAGCCCATTTTGCAGCCGGTCCTGCGTAATCTGAGAAATGATGTCGCCGGCCAAGTCAATTTCTTGAATTGCAACCCCTGAGAACACTGCGAGCATGTGGCCGTTGGGCAAAAGCTTCATTGGGAATGGCTCGAGCGGCTGTATGGCGTAATACCAAATCACGTTACCTTCCAGATCGCAGCCGGACCGGACCAAGCCAGCCCGTTCGCTATTTAGGTTTTTGAAAATACGATTGACTGTATGCGTCAGGTCAATCGGCTTCCAGAAACGGGAATAAAGAGCAGGAGGCACTCCGTGCCCTGCCTGCTGCTTTTCTTTGAGTCGCTCTTTGCCGACCAATCTATCCCTCGATGATTGATTTAGCCACTATGAAAGGTCGCCTGCACGGAGTAGGCACACGCGTTGGTTTCGTTGACCGAATCTGAGGGCTCGCCTATAATTTGCTGGTGTGCTGTTCGTAGACCCTCCCCTATCATCGGCTTTCCTCGGATTTCCGCAGACAGAACGGGATGGGAATTAGCTGAATTCTATTGCGCGCTGGACGAGCGCATTGTTCTTGCTCGGTGGAAAGCGGCAGCTGGGCTGACGCACTCCAAAGAAATTAAGGGAGAAATAAGATGGCGGAAGTAAGTTGCAAACGAGAATTGGATCTGGAGATCCCGGCGGAAGAAGTAAGTCAGCAGACCGAAAAGATTGCCAAGGAATTCGCGCGGATGGCCAATGTTCCGGGGTTTCGTCCCGGCAAGGCGCCCATCACGCTGATCAAAAAGCGTTTTGCGGAAGATATCAAGGGTGAAGTGCTTTCCAAGCTGGTTCCGGCACACGTAGAGAAGGCTGTTGCGGAGCAGAAGTTGACGCCGGTGTCTCAACCGCAGGTCGATAAACTGGAATTTAACGAAGGGCAGCCGGTGAAGTTCCGTGCCAGCTTTGAAGTGTTGCCGGAATTTTTGCTGGCGAACTACAAAGAGCTCGAGATTGAAATGCCGGAAATGAGTATCACCGACGAAACGGTGGACAAGGCCCTAGAGGATATGCGGGAGCGCGCCGCGACGTTTGTTCCGGTGGACGGCCGTCCGGTGCAGGACGGCGATTACGTGCAGTTAAAACTGCATGGAACTCCCGAGGGCGAAGGCGAACCACTGGACGCGGAGAGCGTGTTGTGCCACGTGGGCGCGGAAGAGACTATGGCGCCATTCAATGAAAACCTGCGCGCCGCCAATGTGGGCGATCATAAGGATTTTGACGTGGTTTATCCCGCGGACTATCCCGATGCGAAACTGGCTGGCAAGACCTTCCACTACGCCGTGGAGGTGCTAGGCATCAAAACCAAGACCTTGCCGGAGCTCAATGATGAATTCGCCAAGGACGTCAGCGACGCCACTTCGCTAGATGAATTGAAAACCAAGATACGCGAAGGATTGGTACACGAGCGCGATCACCGGCAGAAAGATTTGCAACGAGAAAAGGTTTTGGCGGAATTGGTGAAGCAACACGACTTCCCGGTTCCTGAATCGTTGGTCGAGCACCAGATGGACGTGCGGCTCGAGCGCGTAGTCCGCTCGCTGGCGCAGCAGGGCGTCGATCCGCGCGCTGTGAACGTGGATTGGGTGAGCCTTCGGAAGAAGCAGGAAGACCGCGCAAAAGATGATGTGAAGGCGGAGCTGGTGGTGGACCGCATCGCGACCGAAGAAAGGATCGACGTCACGGACGAAGAGCTGAATCATGAACTGGATCACATGGGCAGCCATAGTGGCCAATCGGCAGAGGCTTTGCGCGCCAGTTTGACAAAGCAAGGTACGCTCGATAGGATGAAAGCGAAGCTGCGGAGTGACAAAACACTCGACTGGCTTGCCCAAAATGCAACCGTCAAGACGGTTTCCGCGGTAAGCGGCAAGTAACCGGACCCCCCATTTGCGAGCAGGCTCTCTCACCCATGAAAAACTACGACGAACCACAATATCACGCGACTACATTGATTCCGATGGTGGTGGAGCAGACCAGCCGGGGCGAGCGGGCCTACGATATCTATTCGCGCTTGTTGAAAGAGCACATTATTTTCATCGGCACGCCGATCGACGACCATGTCGCTAACCTGGCCACTGCACAAATGCTATTTCTGCAGGCGGAAGATCCGGAAAAGGATATTCAGCTGTACATCAATTCGCCGGGCGGCTCGATCACCGCGGGATTCGCCATTTACGACACCATGCAGTTTGTAAAGCCGGACGTGGTTACTACTTGCGTCGGTCAGGCAGCCTCCATTGCGGCGGTTTTGCTGGTGGGCGGATCGCCGAAGAAGCGCTTCTCGTTGCCAAATTCGAGAATTCTAATTCACCAGCCGTGGATGAGTGGGTTGGGTGGACAGGCTACGGATATCGATCTCCATGCTAAGGAGATTTTGCGGATGAGATCGACAATCAACCAATTATTGGCAAAACACACCGGGCAGCCCGTGGAGCGCATCGAAAGAGATGTGGAGCGGGATTACATAATGAATCCCGAGCAGGCCAAAGAGTACGGGATGATTGACGAGATTATTTTCAAGCACCGCTAGACGATTGCTTCGGGGGGCAACGACCGGACCTCGGAAAGCTTGGGTAACCAAACGATTCCCTTCTCACACCTCTTAAGTGCGTTCCTGTTATGCACAAGTGGGATTAGATTTGTCTCGCACGGAGCAACTTTCGGCCTAGAATAGAAAGAATCACCCTGCCGGGATTCAGCCCGGAGATGAGGCTTGCAACCCAGTGAAAAAATATAGCCCAGATGAGCCGCTGCGCTGTTCCTTCTGCCACAAGACCCAAGAGCAGGTGGAAAAGCTGATCAGTTCGCCCTCGGACTATCCCCGCGCGTATATCTGCAACGAGTGCGTGGGTGTGTGCCAGACGATTCTGGAAGACGAGAAGCGGGAGCAGGCTACCGCGCCGGCCAAGAGGCTGCCGCGCCCGCCGGAAATTAAGCAGTTCCTAGACGGTTATGTAATCGGGCAGGACCGTACCAAGAAAAAGCTGGCCGTTGCGGTTTACAACCACTACAAACGGATTTTCCTGAACAAGCAACCGGGCGAGGTGGAGTTAAGCAAGTCTAATATTCTGCTTATCGGTCCCACCGGCACAGGCAAGACGTTGCTGGCCCAGACGCTCTCTCGCATGCTGGATGTACCGTTCGCGATTGTGGATGCCACCACCCTAACCGAAGCGGGTTACGTCGGCGAAGATGTCGAGAACATCATTTTAAAGCTGCTGCAGGCTGCAGACGGCGATGTGCAGAAGGCCCAGCAAGGCATCATCTATATCGACGAGATCGATAAGATTGCCAAGAAGGACGAGAACCCATCTATCACCCGCGATGTCAGCGGCGAAGGCGTGCAGCAAGCTCTGCTCAAGATCCTGGAGGGTACGCTCGCCAATGTGCCGCCACAGGGCGGCCGAAAGCATCCGCACCAGGAATTTACTCCCGTTGACACCACCAACATCTTATTTATATGCGGCGGAGCGTTTGTGGGCCTCGAAAAAATAATCGAGAAGCGCGTTGGCAAACGGTCGTTGGGCTTTCACACCGAGGGCGGACCGGTCACCACGCAGCGACGCAATACCGAACTGCTGGAACAAGTGCAACCGACCGATTTGATTCGTTACGGTTTGATTCCGGAATTTGTCGGACGCCTGCCGGTCGCGGGGGTGATGGGCGATCTGGACAAGGGCGCGCTGATGAAGATTCTGACCGAGCCGAAGAACGCGCTGATGAAGCAATACCAGCGCTTGTTTGAGTTTGAGAATGTGCGGCTGCGCTTCACCGACGACGCCTTGGAAACCGTGGCGGAGTTGGCACTTCAGCGCAAAGTTGGCGCGCGCGGCTTGCGTATGATACTGGAAGACCTCATGCTGGAACTGATGTACCACCTGCCGATGCAGCGCAAGGTGCGGGACTTCGTGGTAACCGCAGAAATGGTTCGCGGCCACGAGATCAACTGGAGTTTGCTCGAAAAAGCCGGATAGCGCTGCTTTTCTTTGAGTTCGAGAGATGTTCTTTCTGACGATGTTCAGGGGCCTGCATGTTTAATCGCGAAAAACAGGAAATGAAGCGCGTACCGATGATGCCGGTACGCGATATGGTCATTTTTCCGCAGCAGATGACCCCGTTTATTGTTGGCCGGGAAGCTAGCGTGCGTGCGCTTGAAGAAGCATTGACCGGCGAGAAGAAGATTTTCCTTTCTACGCAGCATGACGCATCCATTGACGACCCGAAGCCCGAAGAAATTTATGCCGTAGGAACGCTTGCCAACATCGTGCAGAGTGTGAAATTACCCGACGGAAACATCAAGGTGCTGGTCGAGGGCGTAGAGCGCGCCAGGTCGATTTCCATTACCAGTGACGAGGGATTTTTCCGCGCCAACATTCGATTGCTGGCAACGAAGATGGAAACTTCGCCACAGGTTGAACAACTAGTTCAAAAAGTTACCGGCCTGTATGAGCAATTCATCAAACTCTCGCAGAGCTTGAATTACGACACCATGATCGCGGCTGCCCGCGTGGACGATCCTTCGCGGCTTTCGGACACCATTGCGGCGAATCTGCAACTTCCCGTCGACGAGAAGCAGGACCTTCTCGAGACTGCCGATCCACTGGAGCGGCTGAACCGCATCTCCGACATTCTGGAAATTGAGCTGGAAAAGCTGAACGTTGACCGCAACATCAATACCCGTGTGAAACGTCAGATGGAACGCGCGCAAAAAGAGTATTACCTGAACGAGAAGCTGAAGGCCATTCAGAAAGAGCTGGGGCGCGGCGAGAAGAACGAAACCGACGAGCTGAAGAAGAAGATTGACGCCGCCGGAATGCCCAAGGACGTGCACGACAAGGCCACCACGGAGCTGAAGCGCCTGGAATTGATGCCGCCCATGTCCGCGGAATCGACGGTCAGCCGTAATTATATCGATTGGCTGCTGGCGGTACCCTGGAAGAAGCGTTCCAAGGAAATTCGCGATATCAAAAGTGCGGAAGAGATCCTGAACAAAGAGCACTACGGCTTGGATAAGGTCAAGGAACGAATCCTGGAATTTTTGGCGGTACGGCAGCTGGTGAAGAATCCCAAGGGCTCGATTCTTTGTTTTGTGGGGCCTCCAGGCGTCGGCAAAACCTCGCTGGCGATGTCCATCGGCCACGCCACCGGCAGAAAATTTGTGCGCGTTTCACTTGGCGGCGTGCGCGATGAGGCGGAAATTCGTGGCCACCGCCGCACCTACATCGGCGCCCTCCCCGGCCAGATTATTCAGATGATGAAAAAGGCTGGAACAACGAATCCAATTTTCGTTCTGGATGAAGTGGATAAAATGTCCACCGACTTCCGCGGCGACCCGTCAGCGGCTTTGATGGAAGTTCTGGACCCGGAATTGAACCACTCTTTCACGGACCACTACCTGGATGTCGAGTACGATCTTTCGAAGGTGATGTTTGTTTGCACCGCCAATGTGATGCACACCATTCCGCAGGCTTTGCAGGATCGCATGGAGATTCTGCGCATCCCCGGCTATACGGAACAGGAGAAACTGGAAATCGCCAAGCGATTCCTGGTGCGGCGCGCTCTCGAAGCCACTGGTCTGACCGACAAGAATCTTACCTTCACCGATGAAGGGCTCCTGCAAATCATCAGGCACTACACGCACGAAGCCGGCGTTCGAAACCTGGAGCGCGAAATCCAGAATATTTCCCGGAAGATGGCTCGCCGCGTGGTCACCGATGGCGTTGCCTCCACGGCCGAAATTGCCGCAGCAAACGTGAACGATTTCCTCGGCGTGCTGAAATACCGCGAGTTCTGGTTGGAGAAGCAGAACGAAGTAGGGCTGACGAATGGCTTGGCCTGGACCGAAGTCGGCGGCTCTGTGCTGACCACAGAAGCGACGCTGATGGAAGGCAAGGGACGCCTCACTCTTACCGGAAAACTTGGCGATGTTATGCAGGAATCGGCGCAAGCGGCGATGAGCTATATCCGTTCGCGGGCGGCATCTTTCGGCCTGGAGAAGGATTTTTACCGCACCCTGGACATTCACATGCACGTACCGGAAGGCGCGATCCCCAAGGACGGCCCTTCGGCAGGCATCACGATCTGCACCTCAATTGTGAGCGCGCTGACGAAGATACCAGTACGCTGCGACCTGGCGATGACCGGCGAAATCACTCTCCGCGGCAAGGTATTGCCCATCGGCGGCATGAAGGAAAAACTCCTGGCGGCGCACCGAATGGGCTTGCGTACGGTAGTACTTCCGAAGGATAATGAGAAAGACCTTGCGGAGATCCCCCAGGAGATCCTCTCCAGTTTGAAACTACATTTCGTGGAAACAATGGATGAGGTTTTGCAGATTGCCCTGGAGCGGCCGATTGTGCCCTTGGAGCACATCGGGGTCGCGCCCGTAACCGAAGCACTGGCCGGTGGCGCCGATAAAGACAAGAGTTTGACCAACTAAGCAGCGACCCAGGCGCTTTGCGCTCTGTGGACTGTAGCTTTCCTGAAACCTGGGACTGCTTCCGGTTGTAGACAGTTTGGTTTGCCCACCCTGGCGGGATTTTTCCGCCCAGATGGTACACCACCACGCAGTCCATTCCGGCAATACGAAGGTCATTTTTCAGAAACTACCAATCCACCACACAAAAAAGTTAGGAACCATGTCAAAAGAAACGAGTCAGGAAACAACGAATCAAGTCAGCATCAGCCTGGCTGAGCTGAAAGAAAAAAACATCACCGATCTGGCCAAGATCGCCAAGGAATTGAACATTCCCGGCGCCAGCGGGATGCGCAAGCAAGAACTGATTTTCCAGATCCTCCGCGCGCAGACGGAAAAGAGCGGACTGATCTTCTCCGAAGGCGTATTGGAATGCCTGCCGGACGGCTTTGGATTTTTACGTGCGCCGGAATACAACTACCTCCCTGGCCCGGACGATATCTACGTCTCACCCTCGCAAATCCGTAAGTTCGATTTGAGGACGGGCGACACCGTGTCCGGTCAGGTGCGGCCGCCGAAAGACGGTGAACGCTACTTCGCGCTCATCAAGGTAGAAGCGGTCAATTTCGAAGATCCGGAAGTGGCGCGCAACAAAATTTTCTTCGATAACCTTACGCCGTTGTATCCCCAAGGGCGCCTGAAGATGGAGACGGGCAAGGACAATCTGGTCGGTCGCGTGCTGGACCTGCTCTGCCCCGTTGGAAAAGGGCAGCGCGGCTTGATCGTGGCTCCGCCGCGAACCGGTAAGACCATGATGCTGCAATCGATTGCGAACTCGATTACCACCAATCATCCGGAAGTGGCCTTGATCGTACTGCTGATCGATGAGCGCCCGGAAGAAGTCACCGACATGCAGCGAACGGTCAAAGGCGAAGTGATCAGCTCTACCTTTGACGAAGCGCCCCAGAGACATATCCAGGTGGCCGAAATGGTGCTGGAAAAAGCCAAGCGCTTGGTGGAGCACAAACGCGACGTCGTGATTCTGCTGGACTCTGTCACCCGGCTTGCCCGCGCCTATAACGCGGTTACGCCTCCGTCTGGCAAGGTTTTATCCGGCGGTATCGATGCCAACGCGCTGCAAAGGCCTCGGCGCTTTTTCGCGGCAGCTCGGCACGTCGAAGAGGGCGGTTCGCTTACGATCATCGCCACCGCTTTGATTGATACCGGCAGCCGCATGGACGACGTCATCTTCGAAGAGTTTAAAGGAACCGGCAACATGGAAATTAATCTGGACCGCCGGCTTTCGGACAAACGCGTTTTCCCGGCCATCGATATTCAACGCTCCGGCACCCGCAAAGACGAATTACTGCTCCCGCCCGACGAGTTGAGCCGTGTTTGGGTATTGCGCAAGGTCTTGAGTCCGTTATCTACAGTGGAAGCGATGGAATTGCTTCTGAGCCGGTTGGCCAAGTCCAAGACGAACTCGGAATTTCTTAGCTCCATGGCTGCACCAGCCTGAGAAATCTCTTTTCTCGGATTCGGTTCAGCTCTCTCGACACCGCCCGCTAAAGCAGGAAAAGTGCTCCATCCAGAACGCGTTGTGCCCGAACAATTTATCGCGCGACAGCCGATATTCGATAGCCAGATGTGCATCTTCGCCTACGAATTGCTTTTTCGTGGCGGCCCGCTCAACGCCTTTCAACCCTACGCGAACACTTCATCCAGCGTTATCGCGGACTCCATCAATCTTTTCGATCTGCAATTGCTTACCGGCGACGCACTCGCATTCGTGAACGTGGATGAGGTTGCGCTGCGCCTTGGTGCACCGCGACTCCTGCCGGCTGAGCGCATCGTGGTGGAAATTCTGGAAACAGTCCAGCCGACTGAAGAGATTATTGCAATATGCCGCGATCTTCGGGCCAGCGGCTACCGAATCGCCCTTGACGACTTCGAGGACGAGCCCGAAATGGCGCCGTTGGTGGAGTTGGCACAATTCCTAAAAATTGATTTTCAGCTTTCTGGCCCGCAAGCGCGAACGCGAATTGCGGAAAAATACCGCGGTCGAAATATTGCCCTGCTCGCCGAAAAAATAGAAACGCAGACCGAAATGCAAGAAGCCCAAAGACTGGGCTTTACATATTTTCAGGGCTATTTGTTCTGCAAGCCGTCGATGACATGAACGATCGAAAGTGCCGGAGTTGATTCGTACAGTTCGTACTCTTTAAAGGTCAGGATTCTCCCAAGGCTTCAGTGAGATAAGCCCTGTCGTGCATTCAGCCAATCATTCATGTGCGATTCGAGGAGATCGAGCGGAACGGCGCCTTGTTCAAGCACGGCGTCGTGAAAGGTGCGCACATCAAACCGTGTCCCCAGCGTTTTTTCCGCTTGCGTGCGCAACTGGCGAATTTTAAGCTGGCCGACTTTGTACGCAAGCGCCTGGCCGGGCCACACGATATAGCGATCGACTTCCACAGTGATGTCTTGATCGGTCTTGCTGGTATTTTCCGTGAAAAAGTCGATTGCCTGTTGGCGGCTCCAACCCTGCGAATGCATTCCAGTGTCGACTACCAGCCGGACGGCGCGCCACATTTCGTACGTTAATTGGCCAAAGTTCGAGTAGGGGTCCTTGTACATGCCCAGCTCGTCGCCAAGGCTTTCCGCGTACAATCCCCAACCCTCCACGAACGCCGAGTAGCTGCCGTTTTTCCGAAACTCCGGCATATTTTCCAGTTCCTGCGCCAGCGCGCCTTGCAAGTGATGTCCGGGAACGGATTCATGTAGCGACAGCGCCTCCATCTCCCACTTCGGCCTGGCCTTTAAGTTGTACGTGTTCACGAAGTAATAGCCTGGGCGGCCAACGGAAGGAGCACCGGGTTGGTAGTAAGCGGTGGTATCCGACGGAGCTTTGAAGTCAGGTATGGGAATGACGCCGTACGGAAGCCGAGGCAGTTTGCCAAATTCGTGTGCGAGAGCAGGATCGATTTTCTTAGTGATTACGCGATAGGCGTTCACCAGGTCATCGGCCTTATCAAAATAAAATTGCGGATCGGTGCGCAGGAAATCCGAGAACTCTTTAAAGCTGCCTTTGAACCCACTCGATGCAATCAGCGCGTCCATCTCGGCGCGAATCCGCCTCACTTCGGAGAGGCCGATTTCGTGAATCTGCGCGGCCGTCAGCTTCGTGGTGGTTTGCCAGCGAATATGAAACGCGTACGCTTCGGCGCCGCTAGGCAAAGCACTTGCGGCGATACTCTCGCGGCAAGCGGGAATATAGGTGGAGACGAGATAGTCGTGCAGCCTGCGAAACGCCGGCACCACCCCGGAACTGTAGAGTTGCTTCGCGCGATTCGTCAGCCGGATGCGATCGGTTTCTGAAATCGCGGGCGGGAAATCGGTCAGCGGCTCAAGCAGCGCGCTCTTCATCGGATCATCCGGAATCACGTCGAGCACTTGCTTCGGCACATCGCGCATGGTGGTCTTCGGAGGCGAGTAGCCCTTCGCAAGGCCTTCCCGAAGATTCAGCACCACTTGATCGACAACGCTTGGCAGCGCTTCGAGTCTCGCGAGTATGTCTTCGTAGTCGGCAACACTCTCGCGTGGCATCGAAGCAATGGCTTCTGCGGCACTCTGCGGAATCCCGTCCATTTGATTCAGTGGAATCCAGCGATTCGCGGGAACAACCTCGTGAATGGGCATCGGATCATCGCCAAACTTCAATCCTTCTACAGCCGTTTCCAGAAGCTCGCGATACAAGTCGTAATTCAACTGCTCGCTCAGCGGCAAAGCGCTGCGCGGAATCGCGAGAAGTCTCTTCAAATCGTCGTGGAGGTGCTTTTCATGTGCAGCGTATCCGGCGGGAGAATAATCGTTCCAGCGGCGGTTCTCTCCAGGAAAACCCACGCCCGTGGCCATTTCCGGATATTCGTGCATCCAGAGCTTCCAATCCTCTTGCAGATATGCGCGAAATTCCTGCGTCGCTTGAGTTTGCGCACTTGGGGTGCCGGACATTTGCCCTAGGCCGCTCAGCGGGGAAAATAGAAACAGCACAATTACAAACGCACCGAGGAAAAGCGATAATCGATTCACGTTTTTCTCCCACCAGCGGCGGTGATTTCAGATTTTCGTTCTTCGGCCAAAAACACGATCACCCGGGCAGTTTCTTCGATGCCCATCGCGGTATTGTCGACCAACACAGCATCGGCGGCGCGGACCAGTGGAGAGACCTTGCGCTCGCGGTCCCGCCTGTCACGTTCCCTCACTTCCTGCAAAACTTCTTCTAGCGTGAAATGTTCGCCTTTCTCCTGATGCTCTTTCCAGCGGCGCTGGGCGCGCGTCTCCGGCGCAGCCTCCAGAAAGATCTTGAGCTCGGCATCTGGAAAAACCACCGTGCCGATATCGCGCCCTTCCATCACCACTCCACCATCCCGGCCGGCGCGTCGCTGCTCCGCCACCAGTACTTGCCGGACGCCGGCAACGGTGGCCAGTCGTGAGGCCGCCTGAGCAACCACGCCGGTACGAATCTCGTGCGTGACTTCCCTGCCATCAAGAAAGACGCGATTTTTCAGCCCGTCTCCTTGCTCCGGAAAGGGCGCTAGCAATTCAATGTGTGTTTCGCGCGTCACTGCGGTCAAGTGTTCCTCTCTGTCGAGAGGGATATTTAGCTCCAGCGCTTTAAGCGCGACCGCCCGATACATTGCTCCGCTATCCATGTACACATAAGCCATCATCGCAGCAACTCGTCTGGCGACAGTGCTCTTGCCGGAACCGGCGGGGCCATCCAACGCGATTGTAATTTTCTTGTCCATGTATGAAAGCAATGCCGTCGTGTCTCAGCCGCAGAGCGAAGCAGTTGCGATGCGAACCAGAGAATCCGCCGCGTTCTAAAATCCCATAATGTTATAGCCGCAATCAACATAAAGCGTTTCGCCGGTGATAGCCGACCCCCCTTCAGAGAGCAGGAACACGGCGGCGTTCCCAACTTCAGCAGGATCCACATTGCGTTTCAACGGCGCACGCTCCGCATGGGCCTTGAGCATCTCTCCCAACTGCGAAATGCCGCGCGCCGCTAAAGTCTTGATCGGACCTGCCGAGATTGCATTGACGCGAATTCCCTTGGGACCGAGATCGTTGGCTAGATAGCGTACCGTTGCTTCCAGCGCCGCTTTTGCAACGCCCATCACGTTGTATTTCGGCACCACTTTTTCCGCGCCATAGTAAGTGAGTGTGACGATTCCGCCACCTTCGGTCATCAGCGGCGCAGCCCTGCGCGACACCGCGATCAGCGAATAAACACTGATGTCGTGCGCGATGCGAAACCCTTCGCGACTGGTATTCACGAATTCTCCCTTCAGTTCCTCCGTCGGCGCAAACGCCACGCTGTGCACCAGGCCGTGCAGCACGCCGTAACGCGTTTTCAATTCGTCAAACAGCTCAGCAATCTGCTCGTCGGAGGAAACGTCGCACATAAAACCTTCCGCACCAGGCAGTTCGGTGATGAGATCTTTGGCTTCCTGTTGCAAGCGTTCGTTCTGATAGGTGATGGCCAGTTTCCAGCCCGCCTGATGCACCTTTTGCGCAATGGCCCAGGCAATGCTTCGCTTATTCGCTACGCCGAAAATAACTGCGGTTTTTCTTGTGTCGCTCACGTTCACCTCGCGTTTTTTGTGCTTTGCCGGTGCTAGGTCCAGAGATTTTAATTAAATCCGGTGGAAAGCGTGTTCAATTTCCTTCAGGGAATATCGCAGAACCACTGGGCGGCCGTGGGGGCAGCTCATCGGGCAATCCGTTTTCGCCAGCGCGCTCAGCAGCCATTCCATTTTTGTTTGTTCCAGCGGCATATTGATCTTTATGGCGGCATGACATGCCGTGGACGCGGCGATCTTAGATTGCAGCGTGTCGATCGAAATCGCGACATTTTCGCGCTCGATGCCGTCAAGGATTTCCGTCAGCAAGCTTTCCGCATCGTTGGCAGCGATTCCGGCGGGAACGGATTGAATGGCCACGCTTTTCGGACCCATCGGTTCAACTTCAAAACCGTTGGCGGCGAGCTCTTCCGCGATTTTCTCGAAGATCACAATCTGGCGCGGCGACAGTTCGATCACCATAGGCATCAGCATACGCTGCGATTCCACCTTCCCGGCGCGGCGGGCTTCGAGGTGCTGTTCAAAAAGAATTCGCTCGTGGGCCACGTGTTGATCGATAATCCACAGCCCTTCACCGTTCACCGCGACGATGAAACTGGAACTCACCTGGCCGAGAGGTTTCAAGTCCGCGATCTGATCGGGGCGCGGAAGCGTCGCCGAAGTTTCGCTATTGGGCCGCGCAAGATTTTCCGCCCAGTTCGTGAGCGGCCGCACTGCAGCTCCGCTGGCGCCGGGATTTACGTCACTATTAAAGGACATCCCCGGCTCGAAAGAAAACTTCTGCGGTACCGGTTGCAGCGGAGCACTCGGCAGATCGAAACCGCCAGCCGATGCATAATCGAATCCAACGCCTGAGCCTACGCCCAATTCCTCCATCGGCGGAATCACCGCTCGGGGCACGCCGGAATGAATAGTCGTTTCACCAAAGCCTCCCGAAAATGTGCCCGGAGGAGCGGATGGATTGGGCGCGCTTCCGGCGGCCGAATTGCCCATTGCCGCGGCTGCGAAACTAGCGATGGGGCGCACGCTCATCAGCGCCTGGCGAATCGCGTCGCGAGTAAAATCGTGAACAAATTGCGAACGACGGAAACGCACCTCGATTTTCGCCGGGTGAACGTTTACATCCACGTCATCGTAGGGCATTTCCAGGAAGAGCAGCGTCGCCGGGAAGACGGCGGCAGGCAAAATATTGCGATAGGCTTCATGAATCGCGTGAAGAATCAGACGGTCGCGAACCAAGCGGCGATTTACAAAAACGTAGATACCGTTGCGATTCGGGCGCTGAATATCAGGGCGCGAGGTAAACCCCGATACTGTTAGAGTTGCCGATTCTTCGCCGGCTTCCATCGCTGGCTCCGTGACGGCTGCGCGAAAGGGCGCGGAAGTTGCCGGAATTTCCACCAGTTCGTCGAGCGCCTGCTTGCCGAACAACTGATAGACGCGGTCGGCGATTTTATCAGCTGGAGCACAATTTATAATTTCCTGCGTTGGGGTGGTCAAAATAAATTGCCTGCCAGGATTCGCGAGCGCGTAGTGCGTGACGAGCGAGGCGATGTGACCCAGTTCGGTGGTATCGGACTTCAGAAATTTACGCCGCGCTGGAATGCAGTAGAAGAGATCCGCGACACTGATGGTCGTTCCAGCGGGAAGTCCGGCAGGTTTCACGTTAACGAGTTTGCCGCCTGCGAATTCGATGCGTGTACCCTCGGGTTCGCTCGCGTCGCGAGATTCGAGCAGCAACCGGGAGACCGCTGCAATCGTAGGCAACGCTTCTCCGCGAAATCCGAGCGTCGAGATCGAAAGCAGATCATCGGCGCTACGCAGCTTACTGGTGGCGTGGCGCTCGAATGCCAGCAGGGCATCGTCGTGGGCCATTCCGTGGCCATCATCAATCACGCGAATCATCCGCTTGCCGCCCATCTCCGTTTCAATCCGTATCGACGTGGCGCCCGCATCTAGCGAATTTTCAAGCAGTTCCTTTACAACCGACGCTGGGCGCTCCACAACTTCGCCAGCGGCGATCTTGTTCGCAACAGCTTCCGTTAATATTTTAATTCTGCTCATGCTTTTTTACTTGAATCCCCAGTTGGGCTAATTGTTCCGGATCTACTTCGCTGGGCGATTCCGCCATTAAATCAACAGCGGCGGTAGTTTTCGCGAAAGCAATTACTTCGCGTATAGATTTGTCGCCAGTAAGCAACATGACCACGCGATCGAGACCGAGCGCGATGCCGCCATGCGGCGGAGTCCCATAAGTGAGCGCGTCGAGAAAAAAACCGAACCGTCGGCGCAACGTTTCTTCACTGAGGCCGAGCGCCCGGAACAAGCGCTCCTGCACATCTTGGCGATGGATCCGGATGCTTCCAGAGCCCAGTTCTACGCCGTTGAGGACGAGATCGTAGCCTTTGGAACGCACTTCCCACGGTGTAGTCTCCAATTTTTCGAGATCTTCATCGACGATGCCAGTAAAGGGATGCTGCGCGCTGGCCCAGGTCTTTTCGGACTCGTTCCATTCAAAGAGCGGGAAGCCGGTCAGCCACAGAAATTTCCATTTCGTCCTGTCGATCTGACCCAGCGCCTCGCCGAGCTGCAATCGCAACTGGCCGGCGACCAGCGCCGCAGCTTCAGTTCCCTTTATTTCCTGTTTCGCGGAGACGGCGACGACGAGATCGCCGGTTTTTGCACCACACAATTCCGCGAGTTTCTTTAAGTTGTCCGGACCGGTCAATTTTTCTACTGTTGAGGTTCGGCCTTCCGCGGCAACTTTAACAAAATAGGCGCCACGCGCTCCGGCCGCTTTGGCCTTCTCCGTCAGATCATCCAGTTGTTTGCGCGAATAGGCAGCAGCGCCGGGGGCGGCAAACGCAAACACACTGCCCTCCATCTGCAGTTTTTGCTTGGCCTCCGCCGGAAAGCATTCGGTCACTTCGTGAAGTTCCATGTCAAATCGCATGTCTGGCTTGTCGCTGCCGTATTTGCGAATGGCATCTTTATACAGCATGTGCGGAAAAGGGGCCTGCGCCTGGATGCCGGCCACAGCGCACGCGCGCACCATCACGGTTTCAATTACGTTAAAGATATCTTCCTGTCGAGGAAAAGACATCTCGAGGTCAAGCTGCGTAAATTCCGGTTGCCGGTCGGCGCGTAAATCTTCATCTCGGAAACATTTCACGATCTGGAAGTAGCGGTCGATGCCACCAATCATCAGAATCTGCTTAAAAATCTGTGGCGATTGTGGCAAAGCATAAAACTGGCCGTGATGGACGCGGCTGGGCACCAGATAGTCTCTCGCGCCTTCCGGAGTGGAGCGCGTCAGCATCGGCGTCTCCACTTCAATGAATCCCATTTCATCCATGGACTTGCGGATTTCCAGCAGAATTTTGTGTCGCAGCGCCAGATTGCGAAGCGGTTTCGGACGCCGCAAATCGATATAACGGTACCGCAAGCGCGTTTCTTCCGCCGCGTTGATTTCATCTTCAACTGGAAATGGCGGCGTCTTGGCATTATTCAGGATGTGCAGCTTTGACGCGACCAGTTCGATATCGCCGGTGGCAATTTCCGCGTTGCCTTTTTGCCGCTTGGTAACG
>CAAGKR010512330.1_pt1 | contig 37719 bp, 31 predicted proteins | sample 2556971 | NCBI WGS metagenome assembly CAAGKR01 (sample SAMEA5207829, study PRJEB30636) | soil metagenome | biome: forest; feature: boreal; material: soil | place: USA | collected 2011-09 | depth 1 m | reverse complement strand
ATTTAGGCGTTATCGAAACTGCCAAAGTGATTGGCAACGAGATATACAGTGGTTACTGGGTATACACGGCTCCACGGCTCCGGCTTTGCCCGAGAAGTCTTTCAGGGCAAAGCCCACGGCTCCACGGCTGCTCGCCACTAAATCGAAGACTTCGCAGCAAGTAAATCGCAAACGCAAACAGCAAACGCAGAAAGACCCAAGGGGTTTGACATGGAGCTGAAAGCTGCGGAGATTTGGAGTTCTCGAGAAGCAGCGCGGGAAAGTTAGTGCCGTCGCTGAGCAATCAGGCGCTGGCGCTGAGTTGGTAGCGCTCGAGTTTGAGATAGAGGCCGCGACGAGTAAGCCCGAGTTCGCGAGCGGCGCGCGAAATATTACCTCCGTGCTTACGCAATGAGTCAGCAATCATACGGCGCTCAACGTCGGCCAGCGCATCAGCCAGCGTCACATTCTGCAAAGCGTTTGTGGGCATTGAAGCCAGGGTCGAGATTGGCGAGCTGGGAGTGGTGGGAGCAGATGTTCGCTTGAGTTCAGGAGAAAGATGGTCGGGGGTTATGATCGTGGAATCTTCGGCTCGCGCGACAACTCGTTGGATTTCATTGCAAAGCTGGCGAACGTTGCCGGGCCAGTCGCTTACCATTAAGAGGTCAACTGCCGGTGGTGTGATTTGCAGATCCTTTCGACCAAACTTGGCTGAATAGTGATTAATGTAATAATTGACGATAGTCGGAATCTCTGATCGCCGCTCGCGCAGCGGAGGCACACGCAAGCGAATCACGTTTAGTCGATAATAAAGATCTTCTCGAAAACGGCTCTGCGCCACCATCTCTTCCAGATCAGTGTTAGTGGCGGCAATGATGCGAACATCGACTTTGATGGGGCGCTGCTCGCCCAGGGGTTGAATTTCACCTTCCTGCAAAAATCGCAGCAGCTTAGGCTGGAGATCAAGAGGAAGGTCCCCAATTTCGTCGAGAAAAAGCGTACCCCCCACAGCAGTTCTAATTACGCCGGCGGAGTCTGAAACCGCACCGGTGAAGGCGCCTCGACGGTAGCCAAAGAGGTAACCTTCCGAAAGTTCCTTAGGCACGGCTGTGCAGTTGAAGGGAACGAATACTTTTGAACGACGTGACGAAAGAGCGTGTATCGCTCGCGCAACCAACTCCTTGCCCGTACCTGATTCGCCAGTTACAAGAACGGTCACATCCGAAGATCTAATCTTATGAACTTCTTCCACCAGTTTAGTCATCGCCGGACTTGAATGAATGAAGCCGGGCATGAGACTTGTTCCTGCAAGTTCCGCAGGCTGTTGAACTCGCGAACCTTTTTGAGAGCCGGCCCTGAGCGCACAGACATCCATGCCGAGTTCAGCCACGCGAATTAATGTTTCCAGTGAAAGTCCCCCAGGAAGCGTAGCGCGGCTACGAGGAGCGATATAAAGCGTGGCAGGCGGAGCGTGGGGCGCGCGAAGCTGAAGAATAGCCGCATCATTCTTTTTTGCGTAAGCGGCCTGCGCGTCCTCATCATTCAACTGGTCGAGCTGCTCGGCGATCTTCGCACCTTCAGCCGGTGTGCAGCCATGCGAAATAACGACTCGTCGCCGTTTGTGTTCGCCTGGCTCCGTGATCACAATAGATTTCGCATTGGTTTCCTGTCGCATAATGGCCGCAAGCTCACGCAAGAGAAGTTCTCGGGACGTTACCGCTTCGGCAAGCCGAAGCGTGAGTAACTGAGGTAACGCTGACTGTTCTTCACTTCTTTCGGGCGCAAAGCGATCGAGGTTATCGAGTGCCGCTTCCGTTCTCGTCTGATCAAGCTTCGCTCCCAACTCACGAAAAGCGTTTACGGCTCGTGAAAGATGCTCCATCGCGCGACTGGGCTGAGTGGATGCGTAGGCACGCCCCAGTTCGGCGTGGGCGCGAGCAGCACGATAGCGATCGCCAAGCATGTCAAAAATAGAAACGCTGGTTCCGAAGTGTTGTGCCGCAGCGGAAAAGTCGGATTGCAACATTGCCAGCATGCCGAAAAGTCTCTGCGATTCCCCCGCAAAGCCGAGATCCGTCGCAGAGTCAGTTGTTTCCTCGGCCAACTTGTCTAATTGCGCGGAGCATTTATCAGTATCGCCGTGGCGGAGATGCGCTTCCGCCAAAATCAAGCGTGAATCAAAAATGGCCTGACGATCACCAATGCCCAAGGCAAGAGTCAGCGCTTCTTGTCCCTGCGCTAACGCCTTGACGTGGTCCTCCATGGCAAGGTAACAGCGAGCTAATGTTCTGAGGGCCTGGCAGGCATACCACTTATTACCATCCTCAGTTGCCAGTGTGACCGCGCGCTCAAGGTAGTCTTGAGCTTCATCAAGCTCGCCGCGTAACATTAGTAACTCGCCGAGCGAATCAAGAATCATTGGAATCTTCTCGGCTCGTTCGTCAGCTTCTGTTGCCACAGAAAGAGCACGTTGCAACGCTTCCTGTGCTCTTCCCCACTGTCCCATCAGAATCAGATTAATGCCGAGATTGTTGTAACCGTTTGCCGCACTGGCCTTGTGGTCGGTGCGTTCGTAATAACCAATCGCTTTTTCAAGGTAGCGAATACCCTCCTGTGGGCGCTTAAGAAACCAACACACGCCTGCCATGTTGGAGTAGATTTTGCCGAGTGTATAACTTGCTGAATGATCACCGGTAAGCTTAAGAGCTTGCTGAAAATTTTCCAGGGCGGCCTCGTAGTCGCCCTCCTGTACTTGTGCTAATCCAATTCCGAAATATGATTCCGCGATGCCGCGCCACTCGCCAGCCTGGCGAAAGTGCTCCAACGCGCGCTGGGTATAGTCGAGCGCGATCGGATATTCACTAATGCTGCGATACACGCGAGCCAAGGCCGCATAGATAGGGCCAAGATTCTTTTCAGCGTCACTTTCGGAAAATTCGCGCAAGGCCCCTTTCAGAATAGAAATCGCTTTGGGATGATCTCCGTTGTAGTTGTATGCGAGACCGATCTGGACCTTGAGGCATTGAATGGCCTGCTGATCGAGTTTGGCTCTCGATTCGGGAGATTCGTACATCGTCACCGCGGCGAGCGATTCCCGGTACTGTCCCTGCATCTCAAGCGCTGTGGACAGAGAGCAACGTGAGAGAGCGAGTATCGAAGGATTGTTATGGGCCGCGGAGATGAGTAATGCGATCCGAGACTTGGCTTCCGCAGAGAGGCCCTGATCTAGAAGTGAGCGAACTTCGTCCAGCTCTTCCAAAAGATTCTGATTAGGGGGCCGGCGCGAGCGGGAACGCAGGCGCACACGGGCATCGGCGAGATCGACCACACCTTTTCCGCTTGAGGATTCTTTCGGCGCCGAACTTGCAGCCCCGGAATCTGCATTCTTAGCCATGTATTCCTTTAAAGTCGATCAATTCACGACGCTTTTCATACCGCACTTTGATTGCAGCAAGCGCAAGGTTGGGTCCGTCGGCAATTTCCCACGGGCGGCGCATCATTAAGCAACAAGCAGCGTAGAATTTAACACATGCAACAAAAGGCGTCCACGTGGATTTCCTCAATTTGGTTTGGGAAAAATCAGTATTGCGTCGCTAACTGGACGCTCTCCAGTTTCGTCGGAAGGTCTATTTACAACCTTGTTGTGAACAACCATTGTGGTTGATCCGCCGCCATCGAGATTGATCGCTTCAACTGCGCCAAGCTCAAGCAGGAGCTGCGCAAGCACAGTTAGCGACATGCCGATGCTTTCACCAGGCTGTCGCCCATCTACGGTGAGGAGCAGAAGCTTGCCGGATTCCAACTTCGCGATAGCCGTTCTTGGGTGACCGTCATTAACGAATGCTGGAGTAATTTTTTCCTGCAGGTTGGTTATGGCTATCTTGCCGGCTTTGATTAGCTGGGGACCGGCCCCAAGAATGCTGTAGGCGCGTCGCCACTCTTTATCGTTACCGGGTTCGATGGAATTTAGCCGCCAGGAAAAAATCATGGTCGCACCTTTGCGCACGTGCTGCTTCACCCATTCGCGCGCACTGCCGACCGCGGAAATGACATAGCCGTCCGACGGAATCTCACTGCTGCCTTTCAAATCGCGGACGGCCACAACTCTGTTCCTTCGCACCACGACCTCAACTCCGTCGGGTTTAGTCAAACTAGTGCGATGAAACTCAGGTGTAAAAATAATCAATTCATCAGGCGAGAGCGGTCTATTGAGACCTTGTACCTCATGCTTTACGGAGCTCACCAAAATTTCGCCACGGAATTTCAAGTGACCAAAAATGACTTCGGTGGCACTTCCTGTGTTTATTAATCCGAGTTCCGTCCTATCGTTATAAGGCTCACTAATCAACTTGCCATCAAGAAGCAGCAATCCTATCGATTCGCCTCGATATGTTCCTGTCGTTCTGAAGTATCCTCCATTGGTTGCGGCCGCCGCGCCATACCGGGCTGCCAGGGAACTCACGGTTTCCAGGCCCACACCCTCATCGAGTGCATGAACGATCTTCAAGCTCGCGCGATTCAGATCGATTCTGAGGACATTTATGAACCATGGACCAGTAAGCTCGTCTTTTGACGCATGGCCGCTGGTTGTTTGTCCGTATTCAATTCCCGGTGAAACTTCCTGAAATCTAAGGGCGCGTGTGAAGCGAATATTGTCGGGCGTTTGACCGAGCGCAATCCGTAATTGCGATTGCCAAAGACCGGACGTCGATAGAAAGACTAAAAGCAGCCAGGACAGCATTTGCGAAAAGCGGCCTGCTGAAAGCCTACGTGCGGGAGATATTTGTACAGTCTTCACGTTTGTCTCCATTGGGTATTTCTGAAATACGAGAACATGATTACTGCCTGTTAGCAGCTCAGAGGCATCAATATCAACAGATTAGGCGAAAGCTACCCCCAAGTGCTTGCCTTGACACTCTTTTAGGCTGGCCGCTATCATCTCCGTTTCCGTCGCCGGCAGGAAACTTCGCCTAGTGCACTATGTTTGAGTCCTTATCAGACAAGCTTAAAAGGACACTCAAGAATCTGCGCGGCGAAGGCGTGCTGACGAAGGAGCATGTTGACGCGGCGCTGCGCGAGATTCGCCTGGCCTTACTTGAAGCCGACGTCAATTATAAAGTCGCAAAAGACTTTATCGTCTCTGTCAAGGAAAAGGCCGAGGGTCAGCAGGTTTGGCAGGAACTTAAGCCCTCAGAGCAGGTCGTCAAAATAGTTTACGACGAGCTGGTTGAGTTATTAGGAGGCCAATCATCCAACCTGGTCTTTACAAAGCAGACGCCCAATGTGGTCATGATTGTCGGTCTTCAAGGTTCCGGCAAGACGACCTCTACGGGCAAGATCGCGCGCTGGCTTGCGGCTAATCAGCAACGCAAACCGCTGCTGCTTTCTGTGGACGTCTACCGGCCGGCAGCTCGTGAGCAGCTCAAGGTTATTGCCAGGGCCACGGGCCAACAGATCTTTGAACAAGCTGAAACCAATGATCCACTGACGTTGGTACGTGAAGCTTTCAAGCACGCGCAACAGACCGGCTTCGATACGTTGCTGATTGACACAGCAGGGCGCCTTCATATCGACGAAGCGTTGATGGATGAGCTGGTCCAAATCAAACGCGAAACTCATCCCGTTGAGATCTTGTTTGTTGCCGATGCGATGACCGGCCAGGATGCGGTTCGTTCAGCGGAAGACTTCCACAAGCGCGTCGGAATCACCGGTGTGATCCTGACGAAGATGGACGGCGACGCCAGGGGAGGCGCCGCCCTCTCCATTAAGCAGGTTACAGGTCAGCCGATAAAATTCGTCGGAGTTGGCGAGAAATATGACGCGCTCGAGCCTTTCTATCCTGACCGGGTCGCCCAACGCATTCTCGGCATGGGCGACGTCTTGTCGCTCATCGAAGAGGTTCAGTCGAAAGTCGATCAGTCTGAAGCTGAGGAACAGTTAAAGAAGCTTCAGAAAAACGAATTCACTCTCGACGATTTTCGCTCGCAGCTTCGCCAGGTGAAGAAGCTTGGTTCTTTCTCAAAGATAATGAAGCTTCTTCCAGATCAGCTTCTCGGCGGTATTGGCATGCCACAGATGGGTGAAGAACAGACGAAGCTGATGGAGAAGGAACTAAAGCGCACGGAGTCGATCATCGACTCGATGACGTCCCAGGAGCGAACGGATCATAAAGTTCTGAACGCCAATCGCCGACGCAGGATAGCTCGTGGCTCGGGAACATCGGTCGCCGAGGTCAATAAGCTCATCAAGCAATACACTGAGATGCGCCAGATGATGAGGCAGCTCTCGAGTTCGGGTTTGTTTGGTGGTAGTGGTCTAAAAGGGAAGATGATGAGGCGTATGGCCGGAATGCCGGACATGGCCGCAATTGGCGGTAACGGTGATGACCTGCCATCATTACCATCGCCTGGTGGACCCTCAAGGAAAAAGCTTAAGAAGAAACGCAAAAAGAAAAGAAGATAATCCCAAACAGTGATAAAGCCAACGATGAAATTACGGCTGAACATTCAGCCGGCAGCAAGGGAGGTCGGCATCACCAAGCCATATCATCTCTGGCTGGCGTTCGGCGAAGTAAATCAACTGCTGGTTCTCTGTGGGAAGGAAATATTCAGGGTCTTCAGTTCGAGACAATTGAAAAACTCATGACGATCCTAAAGACAAGCAACCCAGGGGAGTTGTTTTTAATTGAAGTGAATAGTGGTGAGCGAAAAGATAAACGGACGAAACCACGCAAAAGTTTGGCGAAGTTAGTTAGAGACAACCGGAGGTAATGTTTTGTTAGCAATTAAACTGATGCGCACTGGCGCGAAGAAGAGACCTTCCTATCGAATTATTGTGAAGGAGAAACAATCCAAGCGCGACGGTGCTTATCTGGAAAACCTGGGCACCTACAATCCAACGAGGGAGCCCGCTGAGATCAAATTGGACATGGACCGCGTTCGTTACTGGATGGGAAAGGGCGCAAAGCCGACTGAGACCGTGAGCCAACTAATCAAAGTCAGCGGTAAGCAACAAGCAGCAGTTCAAGCTGAAGTCTAGACGCTGCTACGCGGAAAACATGAGAGAAGCTGTCGAGATGGTTGTTAAGTCGCTGGTTGACGACGTGGAAGCAGTCGACGTGCGCGAAGTTGTTCAGCAGGGCGCAACTCTTATCGAGGTTCGTGTGGCTCCGGGTGATATGGGAAAGGTGATAGGCAGGGAGGGGCGGACCGTACGCGCGCTGCGCTCGTTGGCTTACGCCGTGAGTCTAAAGAGAAAGCATCGCTTTATCCTCGAAATTGTGGAATGAATCCGCCACGTGAGGAAACCCCAGAGGCGCTGATTATCGTTGCTCGCGCGGTTAGACCAAGAGGCCTCAAGGGCGAGATAGTAGCCGATCTTTTGACAGATTTTCCCGACCGATTTGAGCATGTCTCGGAGTTATCAGGTATTGGGCCCGGTGGTGAGCGCAAGCAACTTAAGCTCGAGAGTCATTGGTTTCAAAACGATCGTATGGTGCTGAAGTTCTCAGGTTATGACAATATCGAGTCGGCAAAGACCCTTGTAGGCTACGAATTCGGGCTCCCTGAAACGGAACGCGTCCAGCTCTCTAAAGATGAATTTTATGATTGGGAACTTGAAGGCTGTTCGGTTCAGGTTGAAGCTGGCTCAACAATTGGCAAAGTCCGCGCGGTAATGAGAACCGGCGGTGTCGAACTACTTGTTGTGGAAGACGATGCGCGACGCGAACATTTGATACCGATGGCCCAATCGATCGTGGTGGAAATTGATATTTCGCGCAAGAAGATTTTGATCGATCCGCCCGAGGGCCTTTTGGATTTATAGTTCTCTTTGAAATTGCACTGTGCTGCGCTGCGATATCATCACCATTTTCCCGGAATTTTTTCGCGAAGCGTTTGATTACGGGATTATTCGAAGGGCCCGAGCGGCCGGCCTGGTGGAAACCAAAGCGCATGACCTGCGCCAATGGACCAGCGACAAGCATCACGTGGTTGATGATCGGCCATTCGGCGGCGGCGAGGGCATGGTCCTCAAGGCCGAACCGATATTCGCCGGCGTTCGGCGTCTGACAGGTTGCAGCAATCGTGGAGATTATTCGCCGCAGACGCGGGTAGTTCTTTTGTCACCCCAGGGCAGAGTGTTTACACAGGAACTTGCGCAGGATCTTTCAAAGAACGCGACGCAGATTGTTTTGATTTGCGGACGTTATGAAGGCGTTGACGAACGAGTTAGTGAGGCGCTGGTGACGGACGAAATTTCCATTGGGGATTATGTTTTGTCGGGGGGCGAGCCAGCGGCTGTGGTAGTGATCGATGCCGTTGTGCGGTTGTTGCCGGGAGCGCTGGGCAACCAGACTTCCGCCACCAACGAATCATTTTCGCAAGACTTGTTGGACCATCCGCACTACACGCGTCCGACGGAGTTTTCGGGGCTAAGCGTCCCGGATGTTTTACTCACAGGTAATCATGCTGAAATTGCGCGCTGGCGCCGGGAAGCAGCCCTGAAGAAAACGGAGCGGAATCGCCCGGACCTTTTAAAGTGAATCTTTTAGGGTTGCGACTTTAGGCGGAAGCTAAAGTTGAACCAGGACCATCAGATATTTTACCGGAGTAACGAAATGAACCGATTAGATAGTATTGAAGAAACTCAACTGCGCAAAAATATTCCCGATTTTCAATCGGGCGATACCGTACGCGTCCATGTTCGCATTAAGGAGTCGGAGACCAAGGAACGTTTGCAGGCGTTTGAAGGGGTAGTCATCGCGCGCAAGCATGGTGGTTCGAGAGAAACAATTACCGTGCGCAAGACGAGCTTTGGCGTTGGAGTTGAAAGAATTTTTCCGCTGCATGCGACCATCGTCGACCATATCGATTTAGTGAAAAAAGGCAGGGTGCGGCGCGCAAAGCTTTATTATCTTCGTGGACTGCGCGGCAAAGCTGCGCGCATTCGGGAACGCGACACCCGCGGCCAGCAGGGCAGCGAAGCGTCAGCAGTGGGAAAGAAATAACAAGCGGACGGCTGCTTTTCTTCCGCTACGCTTTATCGAATTCTACTTTTGTCGCCAGGGGTTCAGTCAGGCGACTCCTGAACCCTTCAATTCTCTCGCCCCGCTTGAGCTAATAAACTTCCTCACTGCAACCATAGTACTTTATCCAGGAGCCGCGGGACTTGCGTATAGCAATTGATGCCCACTCTGTTGGGACAGGACTTGGCGGGAACGAGAGCTACGCGACGCATTTGATCGAAGCTCTTGCTGAGATAGATGCGGCCAACGATTACACGCTATATGTTACCAGGCGCGAGGCTGTCGAACGCTTCACCAACAGGTGGCCCAACTTCGCTGTTCGCACCACGCTGCCCCACACACCGCTTATCCGCATCCCGTTCACACTCAGCGGTGAACTGCGGAAAAACCCCGTCGATGTACTTCATGTGCAATTTACTGCCCCGCCTTTTGCACCATGTCCGGTCGTGGTTAGCATCCACGACTTGTCCTTTGAGCATCTTCCGCAAACTTTCAAGCGGCGTAGTCGAACGCAGCTTCGCATCACTGTGCGCCGCTCCGCTCGTCAGGCGTCGCAGGTAGTGGCACTTTCGGAGTTCGCTCGCAGCGACATAATCAACACCTATGGCGTCAGGTCTGAAAAAGTGACCGCAATTCCATTGGCCGCTCCTTCTCATTTTGGACCAGTCGAAGACGAAAACGAACTCCAACGCGTAAGACAAACTTACGGCATAAAGGACGACTACATCTTGTCGGTGGGCTCGATTCAGCCGCGTAAGAATTTAAGTCGTCTTATCGCAGCCTATTCACGCTTGCGCCGCGCACAGCCAGGGCGTAAGCTCCCTCAACTTGTTCTCGTGGGAAAATGCGCGTGGCTATATGATGAAACACTCCGCACCATCAAGGAATTGGGAGTCAGCGACGCGGTAATCCTGACCGGGTATGTGCCGGAAGTGGATTTGCCGGCGCTGTATTCAGGAGCGCTCTGTTTTGTTTATCCCTCATATTTCGAAGGATTTGGCTTGCCACCGCTTGAAGCGATGAAGTGCGGCGCGCCGGTAATTGTGGGCAACAAAACCAGTCTGCCTGAAGTTGTGGGACAAGCCGGTATGCTCGTGGATCCATTTGACGTTAATGACATTGCGTCGGCAATAGAAAAAGTGATTAGTGATTCAAACTTGCGATCGCACCTTCGTCTCAAAGGCCTGGAACGTGCCAGCCTTTTTGATTGGCAAGAGACAGCTCGTCAAACGTTGGCTGTTTACAAGAAAGCAGCTGGCGTCGATGAGACATGCACAAACTAGTTAGTTGAACAACGGCACTAGCGGCACGCAGCGTGATCAATCTTTTTTAGTATGCGCATAGCCATTCTCGGAACGCGTGGCATACCAGCCAGCTACGGCGGATTCGAAACCTTCGCGGAACACCTCTCAACAAGACTCGTCGCACGCGGACATGAAGTCACAGTGTATGGCCGAGCGCATTATGTCTCGCCGCGTCAGTTGGAGTATCACGGCGTTCGCCTAAAGGTACTCCCAACCATCCGCCACAAATACTTCGATACAGTCGTTCACACCTTTCTCTCTGCACTTCATGCAGTCTCGGCCCGATTCGACGCTGTTCTGATCTGCAACGCAGCCAACGCTCCTTTCGCACCTATACTGAGATTTACTGGAACGCCGGTGGCGATCAATGTCGACGGGCTCGAGCACAAACGAAAAAAGTGGGGCCGGTTGGGCCGACGCTATTATCTGTTTGCCGAGCGTTTGTCCACCATTCTTCCGAATGTGATGGTGACTGATGCGCAGGTTATCCACGATTACTATCTGGCCCGTTACAACGCAAACTCAAAGATGATTGCATATGGCTCGGAAGTTGAGCGCCGCCCGGATCGTTCGGCTGTGAGGCGGTGGCGCGCGGAGCCAAATCGATATGTGCTTTACGTTTCGCGGCTTGAGCCAGAAAATAATGCACACCTTGTAATCGAGGCTTTCAAGAAGGTGCGGACGGCCTATCGTTTATTGATTGTGGGTGATGCGCCCTACGCACATGACTACATAAAAGACCTTAAAGCGCGCGCACGGGGCGACAAACGAATCGTTTTCACAGGATTCGTTTTTGGGCAGGACTATCGGGCTCTCCAACAGAATGCTTATTGTTATGTGCATGCGACCGAGGTGGGCGGAACACATCCCGCGCTTCTCGAAGCGATGGGCTACGGCAACTGCGTGTTGACCCTGGCCACGCCGGAAAACATCGAGGCAGTAGGGGATGCTGGAATATCCTACGCCGACGAGTTAGACCTGACGGAAAAACTCCAGCGCGTTTTGCGTGATGGCTCTCTAGTGCAGAGTTATAGACATCGAGCGCAGGTCCGGGTGCAGCGTTACTATGATTGGGATCGAGTTGTTGACCAGTATGAAAGACTTTTTGCTGAAATGGTTGGTAGGCGGTGGGATTCCAGTCCCCCAGCTTCGGGCGTCCAGGTCGAGCAACAAACCGAAGCACAGCTTTCGAATAACTAGTCTTTTTATTGTGGTGTGAAAAGAGAGGCGCCCCGCTAATCAATTAAGATTGGCGGGGCAAACTGATCCGGCAGGTTCGGGTAGATCCAGGTAGTTAGCAAAGAACTGAGAATCGTCACTTATGGCCGATCCCGTAAACCAGGCGGTGCGGTTTGCGGGTGAGATAAAGCCCTCGCGGCTTTGATAAAAAGTAGACCGCGCCCTGAAACCGACACCTTATCTTCGGCTGTCTTAAGATTAAGAACTGCCAAGTTATCAAACTGAAGCGACTGCTTTCAGTATGAAAATATACTGAAAAGCCGTGACGTGTCAAGAACAATGTTAACTATTTCGTAAAACTTCTGTAACACTTCGCTTTAGGGGATTTGCGGGACGCCGCTGCATTGTTCAGTCACCAGAGCGGGCTTGGGCAAGACGGAGGGCCTGACGACGCGCTGCCTCCGAGACATTTCGATTCTGAGATATGTGTTTCAGGTCTTTCGTGTGAATCCGAGGAAGCGTGTTGATTACAGTGGCTATGGGAGTGCGAGGGTTACGAACCAGATTATGAATGATGGAATACGAACGCGCCCAGGCACGATTCATTGCGATCAGCCGCAACACTCCGTCCGCCACTGTCCTCATGGCTGCGATGGCTTCCACTTCCTGATCTGTAACACGAGGATTATGGATAACGGCCGTTGCCACCACTCGATTTGAATCGCGAATTAATATGCTGCGGGCTTCGCGGTCGCCTTTCATAGCCAGCTTCATGCGGTCCCTGGCGTTCATAAACATGATGCGCTGAATCAAGAACACGCGCTCGGCCGGCACTTCGCCCATTTCAAGTCGCTCATATTCGATTACCCGCTTATAGTTGGCAGCATGTTCCTCGGTCGTTTCTGCACTCAACTCCTCAAGGCGTTCTGAAGGTAGCCACGAGTTATCGATGTCGGCATCTGAAACCTCGATATGTTCGGCGAGCATCCAGGCATCTTCGACGCTTAAGCCACCTGTCAGGTCGGCACTCTCAAAGAACTCGGCTGCGGCACTTCTGCCTCTTGCTCGAAGCTCCTGCGCAATCTGCTGCGCGCCACGCTCCTTCTCAAAAAACTCTCGCTTGGTTTCCCGTGCCCGTCGTTCTGCTTCTGCGGAGCGCGCCGGATTGGCCAGGATCGCGTCAATAATCTCCGGGAACCGCACGAGTCGCTGTTGGTTAATGGCGATCAGCTCCAGCAGCGAGGCATCAGGACTAGAAGAAGCCAAATTAGCGACCGATTGATCGGACGTTTTGTTATTAAGGACTAAGGCTTCATGAATTTGGCGGGTATCTTTTGAAAGAGTTGCGAGGTAATCCAGCGCGGCAGCAGATGTTTCATCGCTTTTTGCCGCGGCCAACAAATCTTCCGGATCTTGAGAATCAAGCGTTGCTTTTGCCGCTCCGGCAATTTCATGGTCCTCTGAATGTCGCAGGGCAACCAGCACTTCCAGCAGATCCGACTGAGGCAGTGGCAGCAGTCCGCTCGCGGCGGCTAGCCGCGCGGGTTGCGGAGCGGTGTTATTTAGGATCGCCTGGACGACCGGGTTAGTTGATGTTGTGGTAGTCATTCAGAGATGCAGCGGCGCTACCTGATCAAAACGGAAGACTCGGAGTTTACTCCAAATAACTGAAAAGCGCTTGGCTATCAGTATAAATTGAAATTGTATTCTAACTGAATAACTATAGAGACCTACCGGCCGTCGATGGTGGCGGGAATGAACCACGAAGAGGGAGACTGGATGGCCTTCCTTTGTTGCTGGGCGTGAACTTTACGTGACGAGCGGCACGAATGCTAAAAATAAAACTCTGAATCCGGGGAATAAGGCGGCAATCCACGCCCCTTCTTGAATTCATAAACAACGGTGGCAAACTGCGAAACGGCTTGTCCGTTTCTCATGGCAGGCTCAAACTTAATTTGTAGAGCTGCGTCCATAGCCGCCTCCGTCAAACCGTGCGGCAAAGGCTTCATCGGGAAGACGTATTTCACTGTACCCTCGGCGGCCAGTACGAGGCGAAGCCGAACCTCTCCTTTAGCTTTCGCAGACAGTGCCTCATCGGGGTAAGCGGCAGCGGGTGACTCCAGCAAGCGAGCGCGCTTTTGCACTTCACCTCTACCGAAAACCGTGCGGCTTTCAGGTGGACTGATGGGCTGCGAATAAAGCGAAAACATGTCTCGACGTTCGCGCCACATTTCCTCCTGTGGAGGATGCAGTTTAAGGATCTCTTCAACTGTGGCCCCGGCTTGAGCGAAGCTGTGTGCTAATTCATCTTGCCACCGGCGCAGACGCTGGTGCCAGTCCGGAGGAAAAACCTGCTTAGCCGGCCCGTTCGCAAACTGCTCCTGGAGGGCCGCGTACTGCGTTTGCAGCCTTGCTTCGAGTTCTTCAAGAGAGGTTTGCTGAGCCGCGGCCGTGTCATGTCTCCCTAAAATTATTTGGGCACCGAGGCTAATTGTAAGAAGAGCAAGAAGACAGGGAAAGGTTGGGTTAGCATTGTGCATTGATGCGGTGCCTCCCATAAAATAACGACTCCCTAAGCGCCATGACACTTCTTATACTTCTTGCCTGAGCCGCAGGGACAAGGTTTGTTGCGACCGACTTTCGGTTGATCGCGCACAACGGTCTTGACCTTTCCATCTTCTTCGCCAGCAGCAGCGGCGCCCTGGTTGGGTCCTGTGAAATTAAGTGGTGACGGGCGACGAGGCGGACGACGACGAATCGTTTCGGGCGGCTCTCCGGAAACAACCTGTAGGTTGAAGAGCGATCTAATCGTGCTGGTGTCGATGCGGTCGAGCATTTCCTGAAACATGTCAAAGCTCTGTTTCTTATATTCAACCAGCGGATCCTTCTGTCCATAACCAACCAGTCCGATGCCTTGTTTCAGGTGATCGAGCGACAGCAAGTGGTCCTTCCACTGAGAGTCGATAATGTTAAGCATGATGATACGCTCATAGGTGCGCATCGCCTCGGATCCGATTTGCTGTTCCTTTTCTGCATACTTGACCTTGAGTTTTTCCCAGATCACGTCCGTTACTTCCTGGGACGTAAAATTCGGAATGTCTATACCCTCGGCATCCGCATCTAAATCATAGATCGTCTTGATTTGAATCTTGTAGTTTTCGACATCCCAATCGTCTGGTGAAACGTCCGGGTTTAGATACTGTTTGGTTAAATCGGAAAGCAGGTCGTAGGCAACTCCCGCTGAAGGCGGATTGCCCATAAGATATTCACGCTGATCGGGCTGTTCCATCAACTGGCGACGCAAGCCATAGATTGTCTCGCGCTGCTTATTCATGACGTCGTCGTATTCGAGCAGGTGTTTGCGCGATTCGAAGTTTCGGCCTTCTACAGACTTCTGCGCCGACTCGATACGCTTTGAAACCATCTTCGACTCGATCGCGACGCCCTTCTCCATTCCCAGGCGCTGCATCAAGGCCTTGACCTTATCGCCGGCAAAGATGCGCATCAGGTCATCTTCGAGCGAAAGGAAAAAGCGAGAGGAGCCAGGATCGCCCTGTCGTCCGGCACGTCCCCGCAGCTGATTATCGATGCGCCGCGACTCGTGACGTTCCGTACCCAAAATGTGGAGCCCCCCAATTTTTACAACTTCCTCATGCTCCGCTTCGACGATGCGTTTTGCGCGCGAGAATGCCTGGGACCACTGTTCCTCCGTCGCTTCGTCGGGATCGATCTCTTCCTTTTTGAGAAACTCACGCGCCATGAAGTCCGGATTGCCGCCCAGCAGGATGTCAGTGCCGCGGCCAGCCATGTTGGTGGCGATTGTGACGGCACCTTTGCGTCCTGCCTGTGCCACGATTTCCGCTTCGCGCTCGTGATACTTGGCGTTCAAAACGTTGTGAGGAACAGCTTCGCGCTGTAGCCGCCGCGCGATAAGTTCCGAATTTTCAACGGACACAGTACCCACCAATGCCGGCTGGCCTCGCTCGTGACAATCCTTTATTTCTTCGATGACGGCATCCCATTTTTCCGGCAACGTCCGATAGATCACGTCTGAAAAATCGCTGCGGACCATGGGCATGTGCGTCGGAATAACAATCACGTCCAGTTTATAGGTTGACTGAAACTCGGCCGCCTCCGTTTCGGCCGTACCCGTCATACCCGAGAGCTTCTCGTACAAACGAAAATAGTTTTGCAGCGTGATCGTCGCGAGCGTCTGGTTTTCCTTCTCGATCTTCACGCCCTCCTTTGCTTCTACAGCCTGGTGCAACCCATCAGACCAGCGACGCCCTTTCATCAAACGTCCGGTGAAGTCGTCCACGATTATCACTTCGCCGTCCTGGACCACGTATTGATGGTCAAGTTTGTAGAGCGTGTGAGCTTTCAGGGCCTGCTCGACGCAATGGAGCAGTTCCATGTTTGAAGGGTCGTAGAGATTTCCCACCGCCAATAGACGCTCCGCTTTATCAACACCTTCTTCAGTCAGGACGGAAGTGTGCTGCCTTTCGTCGACGACGTATTCGCCGGTCTTCTTACCGTCAATCTCTTCGCCTTTTTTCAATTGCGGAATGATTGCGTCAGCTTTGTAATACTTGTCAGTCGCCTCATCCGATGGTCCGGAGATGATCAGCGGAGTGCGCGCTTCATCGACTAGAATCGAATCCACTTCGTCAACGATCGCGAAATAGTGACCGCGCTGGACACATGTAGCGAGGTCAAACTTCATATTGTCGCGCAGGTAGTCGAAGCCAAATTCGTTGTTTGTACCGTAAGTGATGTCGGCTGCGTAGGCCGCTTGGCGCTCGAAATCGTCCATGTCGTTCTGAATACATCCGACTTCGAGACCCAGAAAGCGGTGAATCTGTCCCATCCATTCAGCGTCGCGCGAGGCGAGATAGTCGTTCACCGTGACGACGTGAACGCCACCGCGGCCAGTCAGCGCGTTCAGATATGCGGGAAGCGTAGAAACGAGCGTTTTGCCTTCACCTGTTCGCATCTCGGCGATCATGCCACGATGCAAAACAATGCCGCCGATTAACTGAACGTCGAAATGGCGCATGCCGGTAGTGCGCACGCTGGCCTCTCTGACGATGGCAAAGGCTTCCGGCAGAATCTCATCAAGTGCCTCTTTTTCGCGGCGCTTTCGATCTTCCAGATCACTTGCATCGGCGACCGCCCGCTGCAACTGCTCCTTAAACTCCACAGTGCGGGCGGGCAGTTGCTCGTCAGAAAGGTTCTTTATCGCCGGTTCGAGTTCATTGATTTTCTCAACCAGAGGCTGGACAGACTTCAAAAAACGCTGGTTGCTGCTACCGAATACTTTCGTTAGTAATTGATCGAAACCCATAATCTTTTTTGATCCTGCTTCTTGAAACGCGATTTAGTAAAGTCGCCTCTAATACTTAATTGTTTGTTCGGTTTTTGATTTTAATTGAGCGTTTTGGGTGAGGCAAGCGGACGTTCAGACGGTCGCGTCCTAACTTGTTTTGTTGTAAAGCAAACTGCCTGTTTGCTGGTCACCTCGGCAAAGCATCGTGTTATGAGAGTCACGACGCAAGCTGCTTCTTTATTAGATCAACCCAAGCTGCTTCTTTATTAGATCAACCAGGGCCTGCCTTGGCATTGTAAAATTAAAGATAAGTTTCTTACCGAGCGGCGACGCGCTAGTGTTTCTCAAAAGAACTTCCTCATCTTTTCCCGCCCGCGACTCCGCGCCAATCGACAATGCTGCATTGAATCCCTTTGCCAGCAGACGTGCGCTATCCACCGAAGACGTTTCCGATTCCACTGTGGCGAGAACTTCGGTTTCGCCTTGCTTAATCGTAAAAACAACCTTCGAGCCGGGATTGTCTTTGTCTATGGGCTTGAGGTAAACGAGAAACCCGCTGTCGTTAAGCGCACCGACCATCCGACCGAAGAGATCGACAAGATTTGGATCGCCCTCCTTCTTCGTAAACTTCGCATCCTTCAACTTGCCGTTGCCGTCGAGTTCAGCCTCAATAACAATCTCGAAAGGCTTGTTTAGATCAAGCTTGCCTTGATTCTTCAAGTCGTTGGCATAAATGGCGAAGTCTTTGAGGGCTTTCTTGTTGATCTCGTTTTCTTTGGGAAGCTCCAAATTGTTTTTGGCGGCGGTCTTTTCAAGCTCCTTCTGAGCGTCCTCTGGACTTATCTTGTCGCCCTCGTAGGCCTGACTTGGACTCGGACCCGCTTTCGCAAACTGCGACGATGAACCCGCAGTGACTGGACCAGGCGAAGGCGTTGCCGTCGGCGAAGGGCTGGGAGAAGGCACAGTTACAGCCGTCGGCCGGAATGCTTTTATGGGTCGAGCCTCGGCAATAATCTGCGGTGGCGGAGGTGTAATGAACGTACCCAACTCGCCGGCTTGACCCTCCAGAGCGAAGTAGCCCTCCGGATAGTGGAACTTGTCGGGAGTGATTTCCACTAGCTGAACGTCATCGCCAATTTCAGTTCTCGCGTAGGACTTGTCGACAAAATTGGTGTTTGCGATAAGGCTGGCAATATTGAAAGCATCTCTGACACCTGGAATGTAGAGAACACACGACACGACCAACAAGTGGGCCGCGACCGAAACACCCAGCAGCTTCGCAACGAGCGGCCACCTTGGCTCTCGATTAACCTCAAAATCTGAGAAAAGTTCTGCCATTTTCTAATAAAACGCCCGTAGGAAAGATAATGTTCCCCTGCCTTAGACGCGTGCCGTCGGCTGCGCGTTGTGAAGCTTTGTCACAGGACCATACGTTAGCACTTCGCGGGCGAAGGTCTCAAAGCTAGAATGGATTATGCGCCGTTTCCGTGACAGAGTTATTGATAAGAAGCGTCGGTCCGGTAACAAAAACCGATCTGACGGACCCGGACAAGCCCCGAAACACTCCCGACACACATCTTCAAAGGTTACGGAAGGAGGTCAGTATGTGCCGCCTCAATCCCGCGACGTGAAGAAGTTGTTGGACGGAATCGGCACGCCGAGCCCAAAATTGTTCAAGCCCGATCCTTTTCAAGTGGAAGCGTTGGCGGCGCTTGAATTCGAAGACGTGCTCGTCACAGCGCCGACTGGCAGTGGCAAAACCTGGATTGCGCGTGAAGAGATCCGGCGATTATTGGGCGTGGGTCGCCGCGCCTGGTACACGACTCCCCTGAAAGCCTTAACAAATTCAAAGTACCAGGAATTCACCGAGGAGTTTGGGTCAGACCGTGTGGGAATACTTACGGGTGATCGGAAGGATAACTCCGAGGCGCCGCTATTAGTTGGCACGACAGAGATTTATCGAAATCAACTTTTCGATTCACTGCGAGGTGGCCGTGACGTTAACGCTGATCTCGTTGTGCTCGACGAAGCCCACTACCTCGCGGACGAAGACCGGGGGCACGTATGGGAAGAAGCAATCATTCTCACACCACCTCGTATTCGTCTTCTATTGCTTTCAGCGACTATAGGCAATGCGGATGAGTTTGCCGCATGGATTGAAGAAGTGCGCGGCGTTCGTTGTGGAGTGGTGACTCGTCCGGGAGCGCGACCTGTTCCGTTGCGAGCGGCGATGCTTCTGCCAGACAAGCGGCTGCTTCCACTGTTGAGTGAAAGTGGAAAGCTGAATCCTGAGATTGCAGCCATTAGCGAACGCACGCGGGAAGAACGGCAGGGACGGCCGCGGAATCAACGGAGAAGGTATTGAGTTTACCGCTGTGGGCATAATACGACCCACACTTGGATTGAGCGTCGCGGCTTTGCCGCCCGATGTGCGGAAAGGCTATGCCTTTCCGGGCCAGTTTCTGTTTCTATTCTTGGAGGCTGCGCCTCCAATTTTAGAGGCATAGCCTCGGCTTCTTTATTTCGAACGGAAAGGCGAAGCCTTTCCGAATATCAAGTGGCGCAGCCGTAGTGATTTGTTTGGAGAGTCTTGAATGTGAAATTGAGTATGCCGGAAATGCCGCCTGCCACATTGCTGGCAGCGCTCGAGTCATACGATTTATTGCCCGCCATCGTCTTTATGCCGACGCGCCGGCGTTGCGATCAAGCAGCAACAGAAGCTGCGTTGATGCGCCGCGACGCCGGCCATCAACGTCGTGAAGCGCGACGCGACTTCCTTCGCCGCGCTGTTGAGCAGCACCCGGAAATTCGCGGTCATCGTCATTGGGACACCATCATACGAGGCGGCATCGCTTCGCATCATGCTGGGCACATTCCTCCCTGGAAACTAGTGATTGAAAAGTTGATGAGTGCCGGCTTGCTCGACGCAATCTTTGCTACGGCCACGGTTGCGGCCGGCGTAGATTTTCCGGCACGCACAGTGGTGCTGACCGGCGCAGATGCGCGCACGGGTAGCGGCTGGCGGCAGTTGACGGCTTCCGAGCTCCAACAGATGACTGGCCGTGCCGGCCGTCGTGGACGAGATAACGTTGGCTTTGTCGTCGCCGCTCCGGGCTTGCATCAAGACCCAGGACGCATCGCGGAGATGTTGAAAGCTCCTCCCGATCCGCTTATTAGCCAGTTTCGTGCAACCTACACGACCTTACTCAATCTACTCGACGCTTACGGCAACTTCGCACAAGTGCGTGAGATTGCTGAAAGGAGTTTTGCCCATCGCGAAGCTGCGCTTCAGATTACCCGGATGGAAAGAATTAAAGCTGAAAGCGAGCAGCGAATCCTTTTGAAACTCGAAGAAGCAGGTTGTGATCTGCCGCTTGCTGTTGTAATGGGCTTTGAACGACTGATTAGCGCACGTACGCACCTGCAGCACTCCAAGCCACAAACGCGCGCGGAAGTTTGGCATCGCTGGCTCGACGAAGTGGTCCAGCCCGGCCGCATCGTCGGTATTGGCCGCAGCGGCCGGCGCTTGGTGATGATTACAGACAAGCGTGAAGGAAACGTCAGAGGGATACGCGAAGATGGAGGTACTACGAGCTTTGCCCTGGAACGAATCGGACGAGTTTATGAACCGACTTATCGGCTGAGGAACGAATTCATGGAAGAGGCGTTTGAAGACGTGCGCAGGCGCGGAAAAGAGCTTGCGATTCCGGAGCCTCGCTTGCGCGATGCGCAATCGGAAGAGAGTGACGCTTTGAATGTTCTCGACAACATTCTTGAATCTGTCGTGCCTGCGGATTTCGGTGTTGAAGAGAAATTGAGGTGCACGCAGGCGCTATGGAGCCTGCTGGTTGATGCGGAAGATCTTCGAGGCGTGATGGGACAGATCGATCGACTTCGTGAAGAGGTTTGGGAGCCATTCCACCAACGCGCACACGTGCTGGCTGTATTCGGCTATCTCGACTTCGATGCGGAGAAGATCACGGACCGTGGTCGCTGGCTGGCAGATTTGCACATCGACCGCCCCTTGTTGGTGGGGGAAGCGCTCGAGAGTGGACTGTTTAATTCACTCGATTTTTATCGAATGGCAGGGGTGATGGCAGCGCTTACTGCCGACGAAGAACGGGATTATGGCGAGCTTGAGTTGGAGGATGCTTTGGTGCATGCCCTGGCTCAGTTTGAAGATATCGGGTTCAAAGTCGCCAACGAGGAATGGAAATTCGCAGTGGAGCCGGCTCCCGAGCTCAACTTCTCGGCTGCGGCTGCTACGGCCCGTTGGGCCAAGGGAGCGGAGTGGTCCAAATTGGTTCATGAGACTCGCGCGGAAGAAGGGGATCTTTTCCGCATGCTCTCGCGTACAGGCGAAGCGTTGCGGCAGATTGCCGGTTTGCGAAAGGCGCATCCTGACGCCGCACGCATTGCGGCCGTGGCGGCAGACGCAGTTTTGCGCGAGCCAGTTAGATAGGACACCCGGCTGGCGCTGGGAGCGCAGGCATCTTGCCTGCATTCTCCTCTCGCCGAAAACCGTGACAGAAGGACGCATGGCAGAAGCCCGACGGTGAGGGACGGGTTGTTACCTGTTTTGGAACTCTTGCTGACGCGCCCGCTTCGCGCACGGATCTAAACTACTGAGCCCTCCCTTACGGTCGGGCTTCTGCCATGCATCCTATACTCGCTTCAACTTTGGAAGGAATGAATTAAATGGCTCTTGTTACAGCCAACGAATTAAAACGCAAGCTGCTAATCGCAGTTGACGGGCAGCCCTACGTGATCCTTGAGGTTTTCTTTGCTTCGCCAACTGCACGTGGAGCGGCGACGATGGTCCGCACGAGGTTGCGTCATTTATTGACGGGCGCCGTCATGGAAAAAAGTTTTCGTTCGAGCGAGAAGTTTGAGGAGCCAGATATTGAGTTGGCACCCGCGTCTTTTCTCTACAGTGACGCGCACGGTTTTCATTTCATGGATGAGAAGAATTACGAGCAGTTTACTTTTTCAGCCGAAGCAGTTGAAGCGGATCGCGGATATTTGAAAGAGGGTATGTCGCTCCAGGTTTTGAAATACAACGGGGCGCCTGTTTCGCTGCAACTTCCGCAATACGTCGAACTCGCAGTTGTCTCCGCGGAACTGGGTATGCGCGGCGACACGGCCGCCGGAGGCGCAACAAAGCAGGCTACATTAGAAACTGGACTCGCCGTGCGCGTGCCGCTTTTTATTAAGGAGGGCGAAGTTGTCCGCGTTAACACGCAAACAGGGGAAGTGGCCGGTCGCGCTTGATTGCGGCTACATTAACAACCGGTTTTGTAAACGCAGAAGTGCTTCAAATTACCCCGAAACTTGCCGCCCCTTTTATCCTCATTAACCCTTCAAGATGAACGATAGGGAGTACATGTATTGACGTAGGTCGCGGCTCGTTTAAGTACATCACAATGAATGACTTAGCGGCCAAACTTTCGTGTTAGAAAAGCAACCGTCGTGACCCTTTCTCCATCTTAGTCAAGGTCTCGATTTCAAGTTCATTGCAAGTTCTTTGTCATCGGTTCCACCACGCGCAGCCCGACGTTTAAACCTTAGCTTGATGGTCCATGGGCCATCGCTCACATGGAGAATCACTATATGAAGTTTTCCCGAAGTTTACCTCATTTGCGCTCTGCCAAGTTCGCGCCCTTTGCCATAATTACTCTTTTCTTTGTTTTCAATTTCACTGGATTTTTCTTTAGCCCCGCCTTCGCACCTGTCGTAAATGCCGTCACTGAGGTGGAGGAAATACCAGAAGACATACCCCTGTCTGGCGATTGCAATCTCGACTGGATTATCTTTCGCGCCGGCGAGCGCGAGGGTGTTGACCCGCGATTCATTCACGCCGTCATCAAGCAGGAATCCAAATACGATCCCCACGCGGTTTCCCACGTCGGCGCGCGCGGCCTCATGCAGATGATGCCTGCTACGGCAAAAAGATTTGGTTTAAAAGATCCAGACGATGCAGCTGCCAATGTGGAAGCCGGCACAAAATATTTAAAGTGGCTGTTGAAGAGATTTGACGGCGATGTCTCCCTCGCGCTTGCTGGCTACAACGCCGGTGAAGGAGCCGTCGACAAGTACAAAGGCGTGCCCCCCTATAGTGAGACTCAAAACTACGTTAAGAAGATCGTTTCCAACTACGGAAAAACTTATCACCCGGTACTGCCCCCAGATGACGCTAAGCTCGCATTCCATCTCACGAACGAGAGCGAGACAACCTCAATGGGCCTCTAGTCGCGTCTCCCAATGTAGTAATCAGCCAACGGTAAATCAGCAAAACAGCAATCAGCGGCCACGGATCGACACGGGTCAACGCGGATAAAGAACAAATCACTATTTGATTTGCTCATATCTGTGTCACCCGCGTTAATCCGTGGCCGAAGTTTCGTTTGCGCAATCATTTGATCTCGTCGAGCCGTGCTTTCGCTTCGATGATGTGCGCTCTCAGCCGGTCCAGCTCATCGAGGGTGAGCAGGCTCGTAACAGGATCGCAGATGCCACTCGACAATGACGCTGACGTACCGCTGCGGCTCTGTCTGAAAACACTAATCTCCAAATCCCCCAGCGTTCGGTAACGAGCTTCAAAGCCTGCGAGCCTGGTTACCGTTTCGTTTACCCGAGCAACTGAGTCTAAAGCTTTTATCAGCCGATCGATCTCCTCGTAATCAATCAACGACCTGTTTTCGCGAGGTGTCTCACCCGATTCTCTGAGAGCGATAACGAGCCCCAGAACTCGCGTCGAGGATGCAGGATCTTTTAATTCGACAGCATCGAGGCGGACGTCAGCACCGCGCACGTTTAGGGTGGCGATTTGACTGAAGCCCTTAATCAATACTCTTTCATATCTTGCTTCAATTGCTTCCAGCTTCGTCCGAGGCTCAAGTGGCTCACAGGCGAGCGGTCGGCGAAACTCCGGCCCCGCTCTCTGCGCCAAAGCAGAGCCACAAGAGAGCGTCAGCATCAATAAGGCGAAAGTACTCACGCGGATCGGGTACATACAACCACTCCTTCTTTCTCTAATCCCATCTTTATACACTCACCTGGGTTAGTACGGTTGCATAAAGTAGCTTCATTGCGATAGAGCCACCGTAAGAGAGAACGCCTGGGACGTTTGAAGCCTGCCTCACGGTGCTATGCGAAGCGGGTTGCCGCCTCAGACGGTATCGGCTTGCAATGAATAAGCTCTCTAGCTTCACATTTGCAAACTCGGATAGAATGCTCGCGCAAGCGACCCATCAGCCGTCATATTCGGCGGTCATTCCAAAAAATGAGGAACATAATGCGAGATCCGATCAAAGCATTTTGCGCTACCGCGCTACTTTTCTGCCTTTCGATCACAGCCACACTGATTGCTGTCAGCGCGCAAACTAATCGGATACTGCGCGGCATCACGCCCGAAGACTATTATTCGTTTGAGTTCGTAAGCAATCCGCAGATTTCGCCAGATGGAAAGATGGTAGCTTACGTCGTGACGAAAGTTGATCGCGCGCAGAATCGGAGAAACTCTTCGATCTGGATGGTGATGACGGATGGCAGTCGCGCAGCGTGGCAGTTTACCACCAGCCCGCAGTCCTCTAATTCTCCGCGGTGGAGCCCTGACGGAAACTGGCTCGCGTTTTTATCGTCGCGACCTTCGGTTGATGGAGCATCGTCCTCCTCCGCGACCCCTACATCGCCGGGAAACTCTGCGCCGGCGCCAGGACAAACTCCAGCACCTTTTCCGAGTCCCAATGCAGCGGCTGGTCCCACACCACCAGCCGCAGCGGGAGCTGCTTTCGGCGCGAGTTCCTCGGAGCAACCGCGTAATCAGGTTTACCTGCTCTCGATGAGTGGCGGTGAAGCAAGTCGCGTTACGAACCTGAAGAATGGAGTGAACACATTTCGCTGGTCGCCAGATGGCACGCGGCTGGTTGTTGTCAGTCGGGTTGGGCCAAGTGACAGCCGCCCCGAAAGCAAAGACCGGAGCGACGTCAGGCATTACAAGAATCCGGCATACAAATTCAACGATACCGGTTGGTTTGACGATCGACGCACGCATCTTTGGGTTGTCTACGTGAAAAGCAGTAGCGCGAAACAGATTACTGAAGGCAACGATTGGAACGACAGTGATCCGCAATGGTCGCCAAACGGAGCGCGCATCGCCTTCGTGTCGAATCGTACCGGAAAGGAATATGACAACGACCGTAATACCGATGTGTGGGTCGTTTCGGCTGAAGGAGGAACGCTGACAAAGATCTCGGATCATGACGAGGCGGACAATAGTCCGCGCTGGTCACTGGATGGAAGAAGTATTGCCTACGTAGGTGAGGTTCACGAGCGCGACCATCCTAAGATTTGGCTGGCACCGTCAACGGGTGGCGCTCCTTCGGTGCTTGCGGCAAAGGATCTGGATTTGATTCCTGGTGGTCTCGAATGGGCAGGCGATGGCAAGTCGCTTTATTTCGAGACCGGTGTGAAAGGCGAAAACCACCTCTTCCGTGTTGACCTGGCAAATAAAGCCATCGCCCAGGTAACTACGGGCGCACGCGCCGTGCGCGGTGTTGACTTTAACTGGCCCACCAAATCGATGGTCTACATGGCGAACGACTTCAAGCACCTTGACGATCTCTATATCGCCGATCTAAGCGGCCGCAACGAACGGAAGCTTACCAACTTAAATGAGACGCTCTGGAAACAATTACAGCTCGCCGACGTCGAACGGTTTAGTTACAAGAGTGCGGACGATTGGGATATCGATGGCTTTGTTGTTAAGCCAATTGGTTGGCAGGAGGGAAGAAAGTACCCACTGATTCTCAGCGTGCATGGTGGGCCCGCGGGGCAGTATGGCGTCGATTGGTATCACGAGTTTCAGGTCTATGCGGCGAAGGGCTATGCGGTGTTGTTCACCAACCCGCGCGGCTCGACCGGCTATGGTCAGAAGTTTGAGCGCGGTATCGTGAACGAGTGGGGTGGCAAGGATTATCAGGACGTCATGAACGGCGTCGATGCGGCGCTAAAGAGATTTCCCTGGATTGATGCTGAGCGTATGGGTGTGACCGGCGGCAGCTATGGTGGTTACATGACCAACTGGATCGTTGGACACACCGATCGATTCAAAGCCGCGGTCACGTTGCGGAGCGTCGTAAACTTTATCTCCGACGAAGGCACGCGCGACGGAGCTTATGGCCACAAACCCGACTTTGGCGGTGATCTATTTGATATGTTTGATCTTTATTGGGACCGTTCACCGTTGAAGTACGCAAAGAACGTTAAGACTCCAACGTTGATTCTGCATTCCGATAACGATTTTCGCGTGCCAATAGAACAGGGCGAGCAGTGGTTCCGCGCCCTTAAGCATTTTGGTGTGACTACTGAAATAGTCATGTTTCCACGCGAAAACCATAATCTTACTCGTACTGGCGAACCAAAACATTTGGTTGAGAGCCTAAACTGGCAGCTCTACTGGTTTGATCTTTTCATCAATGGAAACACCAATGCGGTGGCGCCAGATCAAAGGTGACAATATAGGACAGGAAATAGGGCAGGCCACTGTTTTGAGCCGAAAAAGCCACGGAAACTGGAACGCGACGCGCCGTGCGGTCGTATTTGAGTAGTGTTAAGATATTCAGGCCGTAAGAATCAACTGCGGGTTTTGAAGTTTTGGAGGTATTCGTCATGCAGGAAACAACCGAATCGGGACGCAACGTCGTAAACGAGCTTTGCGACGCTTTGCGTTATTTGGGTGATGCATCCTATGCAATTCTACCCAAGGACGTAGCGCATAGTTTAGGCGATTTGAAGAAATCGTTCTTGAGCACGGTGCGCACCTTAATTGACAAAGATATTGAGTGGGTTGACGCGCGTGTGGCAGGTGGCGACCGGGTGCGTGAAGAATGGCAGCAAAAATGGAACCGGGACAAATCAGCGGGAGCGCCGGATCCGGTAAATTGATAGGTGGGGCGGCGGCGATGCAGCGGCCGCGATGCAGAGGCCAGAAGCCAGGGACAAGAGGCAAGATGAAAGTCTTATTAGCTGACGAATATGGATTTTGTTTTGGCGTCGAACGAGCCGTCGAGATGGTGGAAGACGCTGTCGAAGAAGGCGTGCGCCCTATTCGTTCGCTCGGGCCACTGATTCACAATGCGCAGGAGATGGAACGGCTGGGGGAGTTAGGCGTATCGACGATTGATAAGCCCAAGGAGGCTGACGCCGACACGATCGCGGTAATTCGCGCGCACGGTGTTACGCCGCAGGTGCAGCGGGAACTTGAGGAACGAGCGGCTAAGGTAATTGACGCAACTTGCCCTTTCGTTACCCGGGTTCAACACCTGGCGGAACGAGCAGCCAAAGACGGCAGAGATGTCGTAGTCGCCGGCAATCCAGACCATCCTGAGATGATCGGCGTCGTTGGTTATGCGCCGGACAATACCTATGTCGTGCGCGATGCCAGCGAAGTTGCTTCACTTCCACAGCTGCGGTCGCCGCTCGTTGTTTCTCAAACGACAATCAAGTTGAAGACTTTTCTTGAAGTGGCAGAAGCGGTGCGTGCGAAAGCCGACGCTGAACCGCAGGTAGTCAATACGATCTGTTCCGCGACGCGCGATCGCCAGGACGCGGCGCGAGGGCTGGCGGGACAAGTAGATGTGTTTTATGTGATTGGTGGGCGCCACTCGTCAAACAGCGTTAAGTTACTTGCGGTTTGTCAGGAACAATGCGAGCAAAGCTTTTTGATAGAGACACCCGCCGAAATCAATCCTGCCGATCTTGAAAACGCGAAGCGCGTGGGCGTGACCGCTGGAGCTTCAACGCCAAACTGGTTAATTGATCAGGTGGTAACACGTTTACACGAGATTGGCGAGAAAGAGAATTTAGTAAGTGCATAACCGCCAAGACGCAGAGCACGCCAAGTAATCACAACGCAATTTAGGATACTTATCCGCTTTAGTCACCCGCTTACGAGTTAGAACCGGACAATTCTAAACCTCCCAGTTAGAGACTGCTCATGAAGTCCGATTGAGAGACAAGAGACGCTCACCCGCCAGGAGACTTGAAATGGGTCCCTGACAAACCGAAAACTCGGCTTATTAATCAACTTCAATATGCCCTCTTTGAGAGAGGTGATAAGGTGAGTTGTTTTTGTCTTAAGGCTGTCTTTCTTTGCGACTTGCGGTTAGGTTCGACGGCAGACGGGGAATAAAGCTGATTGTATTGTCTTAAGGCTTGGGGTTCTTTGCGACTTGGCGGTTAATCGTTTCGTAAATCGGCGTTAATCGCTTCTGGAGTAGGTTTCTCACAAATCTTCCTGGTTCATATTGATCTGGTCCAGCGCGTTCACAATTTGCCGAGCTTCCTCTGAACCATAATCCAGCGCCTGGCGGCGAAGAGCCTCGCGGGCAATCTCTGAATCAACCGGATCACTTAGCAACCCGATCAGAACGGAAGTGGGAAACTGTGCCAGAGCCTCGTTTGCCAGGGCCCTGACCACGACGTCCTGCGATCGCGCCAGCTCGCAAATCTCACTTGGCGCAAAACGTGTCAAACCGTCTGCCAGAGCATCGATACGGGCGTAATCCCGTTGGCGGTCGGCGCGGTGCACCAATTGAGCGAAGACCTCCGCCGAGCGAGTCTTATCCTGTAAGACTGCCGCACAGGTGTCGGCAATGTGACGGATCTGGGTTCCTTTTTCGACTTCCAACGATCCATCGTTTTCCAGGGTTCGCTCGTCCAGAGCCGCCAGCAGTCGGCTCAATTCGTGATCAGCACGCGCATCGTAGGGAGCGTTCTGGGCTTTAGGATTATTGCGAGCTTGTGACGGTTGGGCGTTAGTCGCCTGCAAGGCGCGTTCGACAAGGCCGCGAGTCGTTGGGCGAAGTCCCGACCAAACACTTGCGAGCCGACCGCCGAAATCTTCCATCATTAATGACAACGCGCTAAAGTCTCCTGAATTAATCTGATCCGCTGAAAACTAAAAACGGCGTACTATACGCGAAGAAGGGAAGAAACGCGAGAATAGGCTAAGGACGACGATACGCCTACTGCTCTCTAACGGAATTGTGATCTGTGATCTCAGCTATGGTGGGAAACGGTATCTTCACGATTTCACCATTCGCGCATTCTATCTTTACGCTGGGGGTTGTGAGTGCCTGAGTAGTTTTCATGCTGCGAACGGTGCCCCTTACGCGCTGGCCGTCAACCGTCACAATTTCCACATTGTCTTTGCCGTAGAGCGGTCGCAGGGCCGCAAGTGCTTTGGTTACTTCCACGTTTACGATTTCCTCCGAAGTTCAAACCCCTCCGGGCATTGAACTTTCAAACCCTAAAGATATTGCACCGGATGTGCTACGAATGTCTATGTGGTGTACAAAAGCCGCTTAAACCCGGTAGCCCCTTACTGCATGAGTCGTGCCAACAAACACCGGGCCTGCTGGCTCATTGGCTCTGTGGAGAATCCGTTGAAGTCGAATGGGGCTTACGATAGGCTTACCATCCATGCAACCGGAAACGCTCATTTGGCGTATAGATATCGGCTATTCCTTTCTGGTTATCCTTTGATGTTGCGCGCTCGGAACGCAACGATGTTGAAGTGCTTCAGTGAAATGTCTATGAAGTCCGAAATGGATCCGGCGGTAACCAACTGCGGAAACTGCCGCTCACCAATGCCCAAAGAGCTGCGATTTTGTCGCAACTGCGGCTTTCGGCTGGGAGAAGGATCGGCTGAATATACGGAGACAGTTCGTTTTCAGAACGTTCCTCCCAGCAGCTTAGCGGGTAACAGTTCACCCAACTTGTCCCCCTTCGGCACTGCCGGTCAACCTATAGCAGCCTTCCGAGCCGGCAAAATCAGGAAACGCCGGGCCCGCCTGAGCGGGATGAGCTGGATGTTTATTGGCTTGCTTATTTTCTTTGTCGCCGCTGCTTGCTTCACTGCCATTATCAAGCCGATGCGCCAGAACATTCACGTTCAGTTTCCGCAATTTCCGGAAACGCCCTCTCCCCGTTCTTATGCAGGCGTTCACTCTTTTGACACCACTGACGGTGGGGTCATCTTTGACAACGTCGAGCCACCGGGCTCGCCGGCTGACAAGGCGGGCCTCGTCGGTGGAGATATTATTACGACGGTTGATGGCCAGCCTATGCATAGTGACGATGAAATGATGGACTTGCTGGGTCGAACTCCTATTGGGAAAACACTCGATATTGTTTACGTTCGCGATGGCGAAACAAAGAACACGAAACTCACGACAATTTCAAAGGAAGAGTTTGACCGTCTGCAGAGGCAGTTTCGCAGCCGACCCGAGGGTCGAGGTCAGTTTGGCTTTGATAATGATCAGATGGAACGGGTCGCCATTCCCGAGAGTAAGATTTCCGGTGTGCGGCTAGGTAGTATTTTGCAAAGCAGGCCCGCAGATCTTGCCGGAATTAAAGACGGTGACATTGTCATTGAGTTTGATGGAATTCCGATTCGGACGCCCGAAGAATTCCAGTCGCGCGTGTTACGTGCTGTGCCCTACAGCACAATCAAGGTCGTTGCGATGAGAGGCAGCGAGCGTCTGGAAATTCCGGTAAAAATGGGCAAACAATAGGTTGGAACTGTCAGCTTGGGGGCATCTTGCCTGCAATTGCGTTGGCGCTCTCAGTAATATGCAGGCAGGGTGGCGCGCTCCCAGCGTCACCGGAGCGCTCCCGGTTCAGAGCGCGAAACATGATCTCGCAGTCGCGCTTCCATCTCGCGGCGCATTTCTTCCCGCTGGTCTTCCGTTTCATCTTCCTCAAACGTTTCAAATAGTGCAAAAGGGTTTTCGGCCAGCAGCCTTAATTCCCACGCCTCGCGTTTCTTGTGCGATGGGCGCGAAAACCATAGCGCGTCTATCGACGCCTCCTCCATTTGGGCGCCACCGAGTGGCACCGTGCCAGCTTCAAGTTCGGCGCGAGTTTCCGGACGCAAAAGTACACGACGTAGTTGCCAACCATGTTTTTGGTAGGCGCCGACAATTTCTCCGATTAGGTTGCGGTGGTTCATCTCTTTTTCTGCTTAATGCCTTTGCAACACCCGAGAGTATTCCGAGAGTATAAAGCGGGATCCGCATTGGTCATTAAGTCGAGTCAGTCAACGATAGTCTTTGTTGAAATCTCCCGGGCACTGCAACCGACAGCTAGTCAAATGACACGTAACTGAAAATGGCTAAATAAGGCGAGCGGAGCAATACGTAAAGTTAGCTTTGTTGACCGGCGCCCACGCCCCCAACTATGATCAACTACTCCGAAACTGAGCAGACATAGGTCTTAGTTTTGCTGGAAAGTATTTCTGTGCCAAGCTCCCGATTGTTTTTAGGCTTGAAAGCGGCATTATCGCGTCTTCGGGGTCGGGGGATGCAACGCCCAAAGTCTTTAATGGGTTTAGTGATCTGTATTTGGCTCTGCAATTCCTCGGTGCGATCAAAAAACAGGCAATACCAAATGAGAGGCGCAATGATAAGCGCGATGAGACCGGGAATAATGGGGAAGAATTCCGAGGCCATGATTAAGACACCCGAAGACAAAGATAACGGACGGCCGGCTCCGTTTTATGAAGTGTTGCGCAAGGCGCTCAAGAAGAGAAAGAAAAAGATCGAGAACGTTTGTCCGCCATCAGACTCTGTGGCGCGGCGAGTTCTGGAAGACTATGGCGCAATGTTTCTTGCCGACAAGAAAGTAACACCGCCGCCCGTTTGCATTTTCACAAGCGAAGCACAGGTAGCAAAATTTCAGGAAGAAGCAAATTACGTCAGTGAAACAATTGCGGGCGCAGACGTAGAATTGCAACCTGAAGCAATGAAGGCCTTATTGAAAGCGCGCGAGGAAGCGCAAAAAGAAGGTCTGGACATCACTCCGCGCGATGGAGCTGAGGCCGCTCGCCGATCTTACGAAGACAGCCTGCAATTATGGGATACGCGGTTCCTGCCGGCTCTTGACTACTGGCTAGCGCAGGGGAAACTGACCGCAGCCCAGGTGGAGCGCCTGAAGAGTTTGCCCCTACACAGCCAAATTGCCGAAGTGCTGGAACTCGAAAGGACCGGTATCTACTTCAGCAAAGATCTTTCAAAGTCGATCCTCTATTCGATCGCCGCTCCGGGCACTTCGCAACACATCGCCATGCTTGCTTTCGACGTGAACGAGTTTGAAAATCCACGAGTACGCGAGATTTTGGCGAAGCATGGTTGGTTTCAAACTGTCCTTAGCGACTTGCCACACTTCACTTTTCTCGGCCTGAAAGAAAAAGACTTGCCCAAGCATGGATTGAAGAACATTGAGGCTGACGGACAAATGTTTTGGATTCCCAACGTAGTGGACCTGCCTCAATAAACATGAAGCGAGCCAGATTCGATGACGCCTCCCGCGAGGCCCTGACCAACTGCGTAAGAGAAATCGAGACGGCTACTGACGCTGAGTTGGTACTGATAGTCCGAGCGCGATCGGGAACTTACCGCCACGCGGATTACCTCTTCGGTGCAGTTCTGGCTTTTACCGGTCTACTATTTCTGCTTTTCTCGCCTTTTGAGTTTCATCAATACTGGGTTCCCATCGACGTCGCTCTGCTGTTCCTGCTGGGGATCTATGTTTCGTCGCGCAGCAATTCAATTCGCCGTCTGCTGACTCACAAGAAGTTCCGCAGCGAAGCAGTTCGCACCGGGGCCGCGGCGATGTTTTATGAAGCCGGAATTGCTAACACGATGGCTGAAATGGGCGTCCTCATCTATCTTTCCGTGCTCGAACGCCGGCTGGAGTTGATTGCCGACCGAGGCGTTTTGAAAAGCGTGCCTGCTCTTGAGTGGAATCAAATCTTGTTTGAATTGCACCAGGCCGGTAGAAAGCCTGAGCCGCAAACGCTGCTGAAAGCATTGCGCGACCTTGGCAGTTTGCTTGCGAAACACCTGCCTGCGACTGGCGAAAATCTGAATGAATTGCCTGACATGCCGCGTTTTGAGTTGAAATGAAAAGATCGCGTCTCGCAAATCCTCCGGCAAATTTCGTCGCGCCCTTATCCGTTGTCGCCGCCATTTTTATTGGCGCGCCGTTACTTCTGCTGTTTCTGGCTGAAGAGGTGACAGCGCGTGTCGGTGGCGGACAATCCTACGGAGGCGGGGGCGGTCATGGAGGTAGTGGCGGTGGGGGCGGAGGCGCCATTGTTGGCGTGGTCAGACTCCTCGTGTATCTCACGATTGAGTATCCGGCGGTGGGAGTTCCGGTCGACGTAATTGTCATCGTCTACGTGGTTTACCGCTTTACCAGGCGAGGCACAGTTAAACCGGAAGCTTTCTCAACCGAGACAACAGTCGAGTTTCCGTTAGGGCTGGAGAGTCTTCCGGCCCGACGAGAAGGCTTGGCACGTGCCTTTGATCAGTTGCGTAAATTCGATCCAAGCTTTTCCGAAATTGTTTTTTCCGATTTCTGTTACGCACTTTACGCGAAAGCGCAGGACGCGCGCGGCCACGGCTCAGGTGGACTTGATCAATTTTCGCCTTATCTCAGTGAAGCTACGCGCAACGCGTTACTCCAGCGAAACCCGAGCGGTCTTCAGGAAGTGAAGGGAATTATTATCGGTGGAATGAAGGTCGGTAATGTCCGCGGACTGGAAACTCCATTAGTTAATATCAGCTTGGAATTCGAAGCAAACTACACCGAAGCGGTGGCCGTTAAGGGCGGCGCGCCCACTGAGATGACCTACTATGTGAGCGAGCGTTGGGAGCTTGAGCGCAAGCGCGATGTGCTATCGCCGCCGCCAGGGCAGGCAACGGCGCTTCATTGTCCCCGCTGCGGCGCACCGCTTCAAAGAGACACGGTTGGCGCGTGCGCATTCTGTCGCACGAAGATTGATAGTGGCGAGTTTCAATGGTACGTGCGTGGAATAGCTTTGCTTAGTCGAGAAGCGAAGGGTCCATTACTTACTTCCGATGTTCCCGAAAGTGGCACCGGTCTCCCCAGCGTCGTACAGTCAAATTTTGAACGTGTTCGCGCCGAGTTTGAACTAAACAACCCGACATTTTCCTGGAGTGAATTTCAAGCGCGCGCCCATCTAATCTTCGACGAGTTACAAGCTGCCTGGTCCACTTTGAATTGGGAAAGGGCGCGTCCGCACGAGACCGACAATATTTTCCAGATGCATCAGTATTGGATTGAGGCCTATAAGCGGCAGCACCTGCGAAATATTCTGGATCAATGCAAGATTTACGGGATGCAACCTGTAAAAATTCAGGAAGACGCTTTTTACAATGCCATCACTATAAGAATCTGGGCCCAGGGTTACGACTACACGATAGATGAGGCCGGCAAGGTTGTCAGCGGCTCGAAAACTAATCTTCGCAGTTGGAGTGAATACTGGACGTTTGTGCGAAATCGCAAGGCTAAAGCAGCCGCGGCCCGAGCGGATCTGAATTGTCCAAACTGCGGCGCACCTCTAAAAGTGAATGCCGTCGGGATTTGTGAATTTTGCGGTGGAAAGATAACCTCGGGCGATTTCGATTGGGTGCTTTCGAAGATTGAACAGGATGAATCGTACGCCGGCTGACATCTATTTGCGGTGGCGTGACATCGAAGGGTCTCGTCCGATGTGCGCCAGCTTTATCAAGATTAATCACTTAATCAGTGGAGATTTCTCGTGAAACGTAGTCTTTTACTTCTGTTAATTATCTGGTTGCTGCTGGTCCCGTTTGCCGGTCTGCCGTCACAGGCAGCAGTTTCCGTCCCGCAACTTCAGCGGCCTTCGTCGCCACAACGAGCCGTAGCCACGGCGCCTGCGCGTCTGCCGGATGCGCAACTCGTCGATCGCGTGCTCGCCAATGGACTTCAGATTATCGTGCTCGAAGATCATTCCGTGCCTTTGGTGACAATCGAATTTGCCGCCAAGAATGGCTCCTATACGGAACCGCCGGAACTCAACGGCCTTTCACATTTATACGAGCACATGTTTTTCAAGGCCAATCGCGCCGTCAAAAATCAGGAAGAGTATTTGAAGACGATCGGCCAGCTCGGCATCGCTTACAACGGCTCGACGCGCGAAGAGGTAGTCAATTACTTCTTCACGACGACCAGCCCGAACCTGCGGACCGCGATGCAGTTCATGAAAGACTCAGCGCGTTATCCGCTTTTCGATGACAAAGAGTTTGAGCGCGAGCGCGAGGTAGTGATCGGCGAAATCGATCGCAACGAGTCGAATCCATTCTATTACTTAGGCAAGGAGATGAACGACCGTCTCTTCTACAAGTACCAGAGCCGCAAGCAGCCGCTGGGTAATCGGCAGACAGTCTCCACGGCGACAACGGCCATGATGCGCCTCATCCAGTCGCGCTATTATGTGCCGAACAATTCGACACTGGTTGTGACTGGTGATGTGAAACCGGAAGAGATGTTTCAAATGTCCCAAGAACTATTTGGAGACTGGCCGCGCCGCGACAAAGATCCGTTTGTTGAATTCCCGCTCGTCGAGCATCCGCCACTTGCGAAGAGCGAAGGCGTGATTATCAAGCAGCCGGTGCAGAATGTGATCATCCAGATTGGCTGGCATGGCCCATCAATTGGCAAAGACAACGCAGCCACCTATGCCGCTGACGTGTTCTCGTTTATTCTGCGCCAGCCGAACTCGCGTTTTCAGCGCGCGCTGGTTGATTCGGGCCTGGTCAATGGCGTGGACCTTACTTATTACACGCAGCGGAACGTTGGGCCCATCACTCTTACCGCGCAGACAAGCCCGGACAAAGCGCAAGCCGCGATCAAAGCCATCTATAGCGAGATCGCTCACTTCAATGACAAGGACTATTTCACTGACGAGCAACTCGAGAGTGCGAAGGCCCTGCTCGAGGCCGACGATCTTTATTCGCGCGAAAAGTTGAGTGAGTATGCGCACACGTTGTCGTTCTGGTGGGCGTCGACGGGCATTGATTATTTCCGCGGCTATTTACCGACACTGCGTCGCACGTCGCGCGCAGACATCAGCCGCTATGTCACTACATATATTCAGGGCAAGCCGCACGTCAGTCTCGCTTTGATGTCGGAAGAAGCGCAGAAGCAAGCCCAACTAAAACCTGATGAGTTAATTGGGCAATAAAGATCAGAGTGAAGAACAGAATGAAAAATAGAAATGAAATTCGTAGCAGCGGATCAGCGTGTTCGTCCAGTGTCCAAAAACACGGACGAACGGGCAGGAGTGTCCCTACATTAATCCTTCTTTTACTGGCGCTGTTAGCGGGGAACTATTCGGCTCCGGTTATTGCCGGGCCGCAGGGCGCCGCGGCGCAATCGCCCGCCACACAGGCGCAAAAAGCTGAGAGCATCCAGGATGTAGTCGCCAAGCAGGCGTCGCTGGTTACCGAGTTCGACGTCAATGGCCTGAAGGTGCTGGTGAAGCGCCGCGAGGGCAGCTTGACCGTGGCGGCGGGTCTGTTTGTTCGTGGCGGCGCGCGGAACATTACGGCGGAAAACGCGGGCATCGAAGCGTTGATGCTCACTTCAGCGACCGAGGCCAGCTCAAGCTTTCCGCGCGATCGGATGCGATCCGAGTTGTCACGCATGGGTACCGTGCTCGGCTCCTCCGTGAACTACGACTACTCGGTGCTCAGCCTGACGGCCACGCGCCCGAACTTTGATCGTTCGTGGGATCTGTTCACGGACGTAGTCTTGCATCCGTCGTTCACCAAAGAAGACGTGGCCCTCACGCAGTCGCGGTTGGTTGCTTCCTTACGAGATGATACGGACGATCCCGACACCTATTTGCAGCGGCTGCAGGAACAGGTGGCATATGCGGGCCACCCTTACGTGAACCGCACGGAGGGGACCGCGGAAAGCGTGGGCCGGCTCACTGCCGAGGACCTGCAACGCTATCACCAGAAAATTATGGAGACTTCGCGCTTGCTGCTGGTCATAGTTGGTGATCTTGATCCGGCGCAAGTGAAAGCAAAAATTTCCGCGTCGTTACGCAAGCTGCCGCGAGGAAACTATAAGTCTGAGGCGATACCGCAGTTGTCATTCGACAAATCAACTGTTGAAGTGACAGCCCGGGGCTTGCCCACGAACTATATTCAGGGAGTGTTTACGGCTCCGGCCCTGACCTCGCCAGACATCTATCCGATGCGGGTCGCGGCTGCCATTCTACACGACCGTGTTTTTGAAGAGGTGCGCGTCAAACGCAATCTGTCTTACGCACCGAACGCGTTTCTCGGCAGCCAGGGAGCCAACATTGGTGGCATTTACGTGAGCGCGGTTGACGCGAATCAATCCATTCAAGTGATGTTGAATGAGATGACGCGATTACAGCGCGAGCCCATCGATCAGGAAGATATCAAGGCCATTGTCGCGCAGTACCTGACCACCTATTACATGGGCCAGGAAACCAATGCGGCCCAGGCCGGTGAGTTAGCACAGGCTGAGTTGATCGGCGGTGGCTGGCGCAATTCGATGGTTTTCATGGAAAAACTAAATGCGGTGACACCGGCAGATGTTCAGCGAGTAGCCCAGAAATATATGCGCAACATTCGCTTTGTAGTGCTCGGCAATCCGAAGAGTGTTGATCCCAAAATCTTTACCGGCATAGCGGGCGGATAAAAACCAGGAGCAGACGGCAGGGGCAGGAGGCAGGAGGAAGGACGCAGTAAGCACAAAGCGGAAGGCAGAAAGCAGAAACTAAGAAGCGCTATGGGGAAATCGATTTCCGTAGCGCTTTCTTTTTCTGATTATTTGCGCCTTGTCCCGCATTACCCGCCCGCTACCGCAGGCGGTGCTGACCTGCGCCTCGGTCTCTTGCGCCCCGCCCCGGGCCCGGCGTCTGCTGCTCCTGCTTCCTGCTCCTGACTCTAGCAGGCTGCTGAAAAACAGAGCTTTGAGACTGCTTGTCTTTTCATTATCAGTTTTGGTTATCAATGATGCGCGATTTTATCTGTATT
>CAAGKR010181172.1_pt1 | contig 37844 bp, 29 predicted proteins | sample 2556971 | NCBI WGS metagenome assembly CAAGKR01 (sample SAMEA5207829, study PRJEB30636) | soil metagenome | biome: forest; feature: boreal; material: soil | place: USA | collected 2011-09 | depth 1 m | reverse complement strand
GTGCGAACCTTGCGCGCGAACTCCTTCCTTTTCTCGCTGAAAAGCCGGTCGTGCGCAATCGCTGAGGGCTGAAAAACGACCCGTTTGCCCATGCGTGCCACATGCATGGGGACAAAAACGTCGTCAAGAATCGTCCCCTTAGGAATTTCCGTATAGAGTTCCCGCCGAATTGCGTAGATGGCTCCAGTTACACCAACAACCGAGCCCGACGCTGATTCGAGTTTGCGCACGGCTTTTTCGATCTTCCAGTAGGTGCCAAGAGCACTTGCAGAGGACGGACTGGAATCAGCATCAAGCAATAACTCGCCGCTGACTGCGCCAACGGCTGGATCGGCGAAGCAGGAGACCAGTTCTAAGACCGCGTTCGGTTCGACAGACTGCCGTGCGTCCAGGAACACAAATATTTCGCCTGTGGCGCGCTTTGCAGCTTCATTCAGGGCGAACCCTTTCCCATTCGACTCGTCGAGGATAACGGGGACGATATGCGGAATTTGCCCACGCAGAATACTGGCGGTACGGTCAGTGGATCCATCCGAGGCGATAACGATCTGAAGACGGTCCTGGGGGTAGTTCAGATGGCGAAGATTCTCCAGTTTTGCAGGCAAGTTCGCTTCTTCATTGCGTGCGGCGATGACAATAGAAACGCTCGGAGTAAGGTACTTCTTTAAGATCGGCCGCTTGCAAACATGGGAGAAGAGCCAAAGCCAAAACAGATAGCCGAAGTATGCGTAGGATACCAATGCGGTGCAGAGCCAGAAGAGCATTTTCATGGTACGCTCCGGTATGGCGATATCGCATCGACGGCGGAAAGCAACGTACCTGATTTACAGGGACGCACAGATCGAAAGAAAAACGGTCGAATGATCACATCGTGAAGGCTGTGCAACGCATATTTGTGAGCGAATGTTCTCAGGTGCATGCACTCCTCCTATCGTCTACAATCGCATGTGGCTGCTAGATTCCCGGCCTCTGTCGAGGACACTGCCTTCACCTGTGACACACCCAGCAGCATAGAGAAAAGGCAGCACCTTGATTTGAGAGTGGCAGTGAAGGGCCGATATTGGATGCCTTCATTTTCAAATTTGGCCTGCATACTGCAACAACCACTCAAACGCACAAAAAAGGTTAATTGGAATGTTTGAATGTCGCTATTTCTGGAAACCAATGGAATCAGATTATAATTATATTATAGTTTAAAATTGGCGTTGGCGTAAAAGGAGCCTTGATTGCAGTTGCGTATACGGCATATTGCGCGGAGCGTTTTGTCCAACTGGTTCGCTACGGCGGCCACCTTGGCGGTTGGCTTTTTTTGGCGCCATTTGTTGTCCATCGACTAGGAAATGTCGCATATGGCGTCTGGGTTCTTGCCATCTCTTCCGTAGGCTATCTGAACCTCCTCGATCTGGGCATGCGCAGTTCGGTAATCAGGTTTGTTTCCAAAGGGAACACCACACAGGATCACGAAGGGGCATCCGAGGCGCTTTCGTACCAATGGCGAAGAAATACGTCGTCCTGAGTAGTGGTGCAGATCTTGCAGGTCCGCCGCCAGGCTTTGGAGGACCGGCATGGGACATTCTTGCGGTTCGCGGCCCATTGACTGCTATGCTGCTGGGGTTACCACCGGAAAAAGCAATAACTGACGGCGCAGCCCTATTGCGACTTCTTCCGGAGTGCGAACCGTTACCCGAAACGGAGCGTTCGGGCATAGCATTTATGCCTCATTATGCCTCGCTACCGGCTGGAAACTGGAAGCACGTGTGTGAGATGGCGGGAATTGAATTCCTAGATCCCTGCACAGGGAGCGAGCAGACCGTTCAGCGCATTCGAAAGGCAAAACTCGTAATTGCCGACGCCATGCACGCCGCTATTGTGGCGGATGCGCTCCGTGTTCCCTGGATACCGGTCGTTCTCTCGCCTCAGAGCAATAGTTTCAAGTGGCTCGACTGGACGCTGAGCCTGAGCCTTCCCTATAATCCGATCACATTACCACCATCTACTCTGCTCGAGTCCATACGCTGTGGTTCATTACATTTCTATGGAGAGAAGCATTTTCTTAAGAATCCTACACAGTCAACTGCAATCGAGCATTACAGCAGAGTCAGGCGTCTTAGGTCTTGGAAATTCTGGCCTTACTTGAGATGGCGTATCCAACAACTTACGCTTGATCTTCCCACACGCATTGTTAGATGGCCCGTATTCAGTGGGTTCAGAAGGCATATGGATTATTCCAGAACCTGTCGTGCGGCAGAAGAGCTCAGGCGCACTGCTGAATCGCCTTCATTTCTGAGCGATGAGCGTGTTTTCATGTTGAAACTCGATCAACTCGCAAGCCTGCTGCAGGTGCTGAAAACCTGATTATTTTATCGAATTATACTCCTATTTCGCGGAGCCCGGTCGCCGCCGCTCCCGCAAGGACACGCCTTGGGTCTATTCTGTGAGCATCGCTGTGCTTGCGGTGTGCCATTGTTCTCCGTTCTTACTCGACGATGAGCGTAACAGTCGTTGTTTGCGACAGCGACGCCGCAGCCGAGGTCACCGTGACGGTGTAAGTCTGCGCACTCGTACTGGGAAACTCGCCTTGGACATTAAGGACGGCGCACCCAGTAAGCCCCGCTAACGATACTGCTCCGGCCAGCAAGAGCACCAGGTAAGAGAGCCGCAGCATGCGTTTGCCGGAGCGTCTGATGCCGCCCCCAAAGGGCAGCAGCAAGATACCGAGCGCAGCTACAGACAGTCCACCGCCCAATTTCCTGTTCCGTTCAAGCATCGCGGACTGCACTGAAGTTTGAATACTCAGCGTGACATTGGTTGCCCCGCTGCCCGCAGGAATCGTCTGCGGAGAAAAGGTTGCCGTGGCGCCTGCCGGAAGACCAGAGACCACGAAGGTGATGGCAGGGAGTGTGGTTCCAACGGCCGGACTGACACCCAATGTGTAAACCGCCGTTCCACCGGACTGAACAGTCTGCGAGGTGCTCCCGCCTGCGTTCAAGCTGAAAGATTGAACGATCACCGTGGCTTGAGCGTTCACCGTCACCGGAACCGCAGCCGAAGTGCTGGAGAGGAAGCTTGCATTGCCCGTGTATTGGGCCGTCAGGCTATAGGTTCCGGCTGTCAGCGACGCGGTGGAGAGCGTGGCCACGCCGGAGGCATTCAGGGTAGCCGTTCCCAGCGGCGTGGAGCCGTTCAGGAAGCTGACCGTGCCGGCCGGCGCGGTGCTGCCACTCCCTTGAACGGTTGCAGTCAGGGCCAGCGCCTGGCCGGCGGGGACTGGATTCGAAGAAGCAACCAGGCTTGTCGTCGTGTCGGAGAGTACTTCAAGAAGAGCGGCTCCCGATTCACCGGGCGGGTAGTTCGAGTCGCCCGAATAGTCTCCAACTACTGAGTAGGAACCAAAGGGCAGCCATGAAATCACCAGGGTCGCCGTGCCTTCACTGTCCAGTGAAGTCTGCCCCAGAGAGACGCTTCCATTCAAAAAGTTGATGCTGCCGGTCGGAACCACCGCGCTGCCAGTTTGCGCGACCGTAGCCGTCAGTGTAACCGGTTGATTCAGAGCAGCCGGATTCGGAGCGACATCAACGGTAATCTGCTCTTCCGATGGAGTGCTTCCGTACTCTAATGCGCCTATAGACGGAGGCTCAGGTCTTTTGTTGCTGGCGTAATCCACGGTAACGCCGGGGATCGTAGTGCCCATGCCGATGACTCTACTATCCAATACGGGGGCCATGTCTCCATATCCGTACAGGTGCCATGTCTCATCTGTTAGCTGGGGATCCTCACAGATTGCCTCTGTCTCCTCATATTTTGTGGCTGGGCACGTCCAGTTACTCTTGGGATGGTATGTAAGGTTGTTGCTGTACACCGAACCTGAATTGGAAAACAGGCCGTTCACGCTTAGGTAAATTGGATTTGCATAATTTCCAGTGTGGGGCCAGGTGCTCGGATAGCCGTCGGCCACGTTGTTCAAAAACCCAAAGAACAGGTTGTTCTCAAAAGTGATGGTAGAAAGGCTAGTGCAGGTTCCGTGGCAGTCAATCTCCACGCCGGTAGCGTTAGCTGAATAAAGCGTGTTGAATTGGTAATAGGTGGGCGCGGAATCCTGAACTGTGACAAGCACCGCTGTGTCAGCGGCGCGGCAAAAGTCGCTCAAGCGCGAGTTGTAACCTGAAGGCGTCCCCGGAATGGCCTGTCTTAGAGCATTGCAGTTGCCCACCAGAAGATTGTTACGCGTTGTGGAGGCCGACCCGACCTTGAGTTGCTGGCCCATATTCCCATAGGAAAGTGAGTTTGTAATGACCAGCGTCGATCCGCCACCTGTAAGGTGAAGCAGGTCGAACCCGTCCTGCGTGTTGTAGGCTGCGGTTGAGTTTGTAACCGTCATCAGCCATGCGGGGCTACTCGTCGTTGTCGCCGTCCCGATGCCGTCTCCATAGCCGCCAGCATTATCGTCTGTGCAGTCCTGATAAGGTACTGAGTCCACAATGGGATACTCCTCCGCGCAGCCATTCCAGATCACGGAAAAGTAGTTCATGCTCAAGGTTCCGGTGCCGGTCGTGCCGGAACCGTCATCCATGTTCCAGCCGCTAGAAGCGTTACCTACTAAGGCCACTCGAAGCAACGATACCCCAGTTCCGGTTGCTCCTAGCATCCCATTTGACGCTAGTCCGTGAACACGAATGTCGGTGATGGCTACATTTGTTGTTGTATTGCTCGTCAAGATTCCAGTTCCCGCGAAGTCGCCCAGCGGGTAGTCGGTGGCACAACCATGCGTCTGTCCTTGCCGACCGCAACTGGAGTGATCTGTGATGTTAAAACAAGCTAAATCGACATAGGATGCGCCCCTTAGATTAAAGACGGTCCAAGTCGCATAGCCGCCATTGATGTGGGCTTTGGCGCTGTCGGATGTGCAGCTTGCGTAGTTTAGGCCAAGGATTTTGGTGTGTGCCCCAGAGGTTCCGCTAATAGGGGCTGGTGCACCCGCCCCAAATGGGTCTCCGGCTAATCCAAAATAGTCTCCTGTATTTGGTCCACTTTGCCCAATCCTGCAATCAGTTGGACAATCAATCAAATAGGTGTCTCCGCCCGCGCCAATCCATCCCCAGGCGGGCGCTCCAGCAGTAGGACTGGCGGTGTAGGTTCCATCGGCCCACAGATAACGAATATCGCCGAAGGCGCAGTTCTGGTTTACCCCCGAACCGGGATAGGCTGTAGGGGACTGGCCGTTGCACTGTCCGCTCGTCATGTTGACCGAGTAGCGCGTCCCGCCCGTGGCGTTGACGTACCAGGTGGTCGCAAATGCTGGAATCGTGTAGAACAGGAATACCAACACTATCAAGCGCTTCATGAGGCTCTCCATGCGTATTGAGGCAGTTGCCGTGTCAACCGGGCACCGACATTCAGTCGGCAGAGAGCAGGGTAACACTTTCAATGGTTACTTAACAACCATATTCGGTTACCTCTGTACCAAATTGGTTATTAGCCTCCGCTACTTGTCGGCAGCTTCGTCGTAAACATGAGTGGTTTGTCAGCAGGATTTCGTTCTGGGGCAGGTCAGCCGAGCAGGGAGCATCAGCTTCAAATCAATCCCGTCAAGGCCGGAATGGAAACCATAGGGACCGACCATCCGCAGGTCAATCGATCGAGGATGAGAAGCGCAGAACTGTAGATGTATAATCTATTGAAAAAGAATAGTTTAGACTCCAAGCGGCGAAAAGGGAGACGAGGGATTGGGGGAGAAAACAAGGCGTTCTCATATGCCTGCACGGTTTTCTTCGCAATCGAGATCCAGGATTGCTCGCCAAAGTCCATCGCGCGCACCATGCTGGCTAGACGCTCCCGCAGGCCGGCATCCTGTGCCAACTCGATCAGGGCATCGGCTAATATGACTGAATCCTCGGGATCGACCAGCAACGCGTTTTTCCGGTCCGTCAGCAGCTCGCGAAACACAGCCAGATCGCTCGCCACAATCGTCTTTCCCAACGCCAATCCCGTCGCAAGCGCACCACTGGTGGTAATCGCGCGATAGGGATAGACGACCACATCCGAGGCTCGATACAGCGCCACCAGCTCTCGTGTAGAGATAAAACGAAGGTGCAGTTGCACGCGCTTCAGCCCCAGGGTCTTCACCTGCTCGCGAATCTGCTCTAGCAACTCAGGTATCCCGGTGCCCGCAATCACCAGCCGGCAATTGCCGCCTTGGGCCTCCACACGCTGCCACGCGCGCAGCAGGAGATCGACTCCTTTATACGGAAAGATGATCCCTTGCCACAGAACGAGCACACCACCCGGCTCCTCCTCTGAATCCTGCGGCGTTTGCTCAGAACCGGCTACCGGCAGATCATAAAAAAACGGCCCATGCGGAATCACCGAAACCTTTTCCTCGGGAACTAAAAACTCAGCCACAAGCCTCGCCCTAACGTGATCTGAGTGGCAGATGATCCCATCGACCATTCGGTATAGCTCAAAAAAAGTTCCCTTGAACCTCTCGCCCGTATCGTGCGGAAGTAGATCGTGGACCGTCAGCACAATCTTTGAGCCTCGTTTGCGACAGAACTCAAGGAACCAGAAATCCAACGGCAGACGCCACTTTAACATCGGCAGGAACTGGACATGAATCACCTCGGGAGGTGATACCAGAAAGCGCACCATCAGCGCAGACAGATTTATGAGTGCCTCCAGCAGCTTCAGCACCCTGCGTGGCAGACGCGGCAGGGGAAACTTCCCCACCACATCCAGAAGCCCCGGATGGACCTTGATGCCACGACTTGTGAAGCAATCGGGATCAAGGTAATAACTGATCGACCCGACGGTCAGGTCTACTCCTTCCGCCATCAAGGCTCGGGACAGATATGCCGTGTAATAGGGTACGGTTGCCCACAGGTCCATCATAAAAACTCGGATTCGGCGGTCGCTCATTTTTTCCTTCCTTGCGGAAAGACAGAGAATCCATCCCGGCGTTCTCTGTCCTTCGCCGCAACCGCGATAGCCTCTTCATATACGCGAAGATAATCAGTCGTCATTCGCTCCGCGGAAAACTCATCTTTCACCAACTGTCGCGCTGCGGAACCAAGCCGCTCTCGTTTTGCGGGGTTTCGCAGCAGGTCTATGATCGCTGCCGCCAGCAACTCTGGATTTTCCGCGGGCGCCAACACTCCGGTGCGGCCATCCTGGATGACGGTCGGAATCTCGCCAACAGGCGTTGCCACCAGCACCAGGCGGCTGGCCATACCTTCCAGAATTGCGATCGGCAGTCCCTCCTGCCGCGATGCGGAAACCATCACGTCAAGGGAGGCATATAGAGAAGACATGTCGTCGCGACGGCCCAGCAGGCGCACACTGCCGCAAATGCCTAGTTGATCGATCAACGTCTCCAACTTGGCACGATCCGGCCCATCTCCGGCCACGATAAACTTTGCATCCGGACAATGAGCGAGTACACGCGCCGCGGCATGCATGAATATATCCACGCCCTTCTCTACTGAAAGACGGCCCACCAGGCCAACTATCTGGTACGCACCCCAGTCCAATTCATCTTTCACAACAGCCGATGCGCGGTCGAAAGGGCGCAAATCGATTCCGTTGCTGATCATGCTAATCTTTTTTGCCTTGACGCCCGATTTGAGGAGCCTCTGCCGCACATCCTCAGAAACTGCCACTACACGCGCATAGGCGCGCAGAATCAATCGGTCCAGGACTCCGTAGAAGAATGTCTTCCGGTCATTGTCATACCAGGTGTGGCAGGTTGAGACGAGCGGAACTCCTGATGCTCGCAAAGCAAAATAGGCGTAGATGTCTGCCTTGTAGCCATGAGCATGGACAACATCGACACCTGCCCGTTTAACCAGGTCTCGAATGCTCGTGATTGCTTTCCGGTCAATCTGCCCGTTGCACGGAATCAGATACGACTCGATGCCTTCCTTTATGGCGTTTTCATGAAGTTGCAGATTCGGATTTGAGGAGTTCGAGAACACTCCCAGAATGCTGCGATGCGGTCCCTCATTCAACGTGCGCGACAGGTTCAGGATCACGGCCTCTGCACCGTACATCCCGCCGCTACTGATGATGTGCATAATCTTCATTCCGCGTAGTCCCCACCGTCGCCGCTATCCGGCTCTTTTCTGTTCAGAAGGGCCCAGATCTTCTCGTACAGCCCGTCTCCCAGCAGCGTCTTCGCAACTGCCTTGATCCGGTATTGGCGCTCCATGCTTGCTAGCGTGCGGCTCCCAGGTTGAAGAACATTGCGAAGCCGCTCCAGCGTCATATCTCCACGGACATTCAGCCGGCCAATCAGAAATCCCAGTGGCGTCTGTTCGGCCCTGGGCACGGAAGTATAAATTTGCGTATATCCTGCCTGCCGGCAGGCCGCAAGAACCCGCCGGTTATAGCGTCCGCCCGGCAACGACATTGTGGTAATTGATGTTCCGAGCTTGTCCTCCAGCATCAGTCGTGCGCCGCTCAGTTCCTTATTCAAATCTTCCTGAGCACAGTGAGTAAGAAAAGTATGCGACCATCCATGCGCACCAATCAGCTGACCGAACTCATGCAGTGACCGCAACTCCCGCCATCCCATATAGCCCGGTTTCTTCCCCGTCCAGCCCACAGTGATGAAAAACCGCGCGGTCAGGCCTCGCGACTGCAAAATGGGCAGCGCATACTCAAAATTTGAAATATGCCCATCGTCAAAAGTCACCTTCGGCCATAGGCCGCGACTCTCTTCCTTCCGCACCTGAACAAAATAATCAATATGTCTCTCAAATTGCGCAGTTTCAAATACATACGAGTACTCGCTTCTCAATGGCCTCAGCTCGTGATAGAGAAGATAGAGGCTGTGCAGGGGCTGCCCGGCTCGTTTCTCGGAAAATGACTCGACGGGCAAAGTTCACTCCACTCAAAGCGATATACTGGTTACCGCAAGCGTAGTTTAACACTGGGCCGCGGCGCAAACAGAGGTGAATACAGAAGGGGTTGTGCAGTTTGACTACGGCAAATGAGTTGAGTTCCGGCTATGGTCCTGCCGATCTCGTGAGCGTGATTATTCCCGCTTACAATGCGGCTCCCTACATCAAGGATGCCCTCGATTCCGTCTTTGCTCAGATCTATCCTCCCTATCAGGTGATTGTCGTCAACGATGGATCGCCGGACACTTCTGAGCTGGAACAGGTTCTGCTGCCCTACATCCACCACGTTATCTATCTCAAGCAGGAAAACCATGGCCCCAGCAGCGCACGCAATACAGGGCTTCGCGCCGCGACAGGCAATCTGGTTGCCTGTCTCGATGCGGACGACATCTGGGAGCCGGATTATCTTGAAGAACAAACGAGGTTCCTCCACGAGCACCCTGAATATGACCTCGTCTATTGCAATGCACGCTTCTTCGGCGATTCGGTCTACGACGGCAAGGAGTATATGGATGTCTGCCCATCGAACGGCGAAGCGACCTCCGCTGCGATCATCTCCCGGCGCTGCCATGTTTTTACCTCAGTCACTGCGCGAAGAGCGATACTGGTTTCTGTGGGCTTCGATGAGTCCATTCGCGCTTCCGAGGATTTCGACTGTTGGGTTCGCTTCACAGCGGCAGGCCATAGGATCGGCTATCATCGCAAGATTCTCGTCCAATATAGAAAACATGCCGCAAGCGCCTCCGCTAACCGCACGCGGATGGCCGAGTACAATCTCAAGGTTTTGACCAAGTCTCTTGCGCTTTGGCCGGAAGACTCAAATGAAGCGCAATTGCTGCTTCGGGAAAGAGCGAAAACAACTGCAGAATTGGAGCGATTCCGCGGGAAACAAGCTTTGCAGAATCAAGATTTTCCCCTAGCCGCCGCTCATCTGCAAGCTGCAAACGGTTACTACAAGAGCGCCAAACTTTCAGCCGTTGTGGTATTGCTCCAGTTGACGCCTGGTCTGGTCAGGCTAGCCTATCGGCTGCGCTATTCGCTTTTTCGAGCCTATCGCGAAGGGTGACCCACCTTCGGAACTAAGAGGAGTTTGCAATGTCCTTAAATCTCCGGCAAACCTTGCAGGCAGATCTGTACCGCTACCGTGGTCAGGCCGACTGGCGAACTTTCCTGTCGGCCTATCTTCGTGAGCCTGGATTTCGGTTCACTTACTATCTAAGGAAAGTCGCTTTTTACAGTCACCGTAAGAGATCGTTAGGGATCCTCGGGTACATCTACCACCGTATCTGGTTGAATCATTACCGCTTCAGGTATGGCTTCGATATCTCCCCGACGACCAACATTGGACCGGGATTGTATCTTGGTCACTTCGGCGGCGTCGTCATCAGTCCGTATGCGACGCTCGGCGCCAACATCAACATTGCGCAAGGAGTCACCATCGGTGCCGAAAGCAGAGGAATGCGCACCGGCGCACCCACGCTCGAAGATCGCGTTTGGGTCGGCGCCCACGCCATCATAGTTGGCAAGGTGACCATCGGAATCGAGGCGCTGATTGCGCCAGGTGCGTTCGTTAACTTTGACGTTCCCGCAAACGCAGTCGTTCTTGGCAACCCCGGGAAAGTGGTCTCAGAAACTGGCTCCGCAGGTTATGTGAACCGCGTTTTGGAGCCATTCCCATATGGATCGTCCTCAGAGGATACCCCCGAGGACGCGAATGAAAGAACGGCAACCAATGACTCGAAGACGCGCTCTACGCGTGTGACGGATGGACACTAGACAGCGCTCGAAGGTCGTGCGCTTCGATGGTAATAAAGTGGATGCACCGGCAGGGCGAAGCAGCGCATTCGCTACTTCCCCCCCTCCCTCATCGCTCTTGTTATCCGCTTTCGCAGCCAATTCAATGGCCGCCCAGCTCTGGATAGGAGCATGGCTCGGACGCGTGATCGGAATGACCTTTGAAACCTCTTTGCCGCAAGACGGCAATTCGTGAGAACCACGTTCAGCGGACCTGTGGCACATCCAGCGTTGATGAGCGCGACATCTTCATGATCTTTAGGCTCGCCACGTGCAGCCTTCCATGCTCGGACGTTGGCGAGCGTTGCAAATTTTACTCCTGACACCCAAAAATGATTACGATGATCGTAAATGATGTCGTCCAGCGTTTTGGGAGCGTAATAGCGCGCATATCCGTTGTGCGACGCAATCAAAGAGTCGCTGAGCTGCAAGATCGATTGACCCCCGTGACAGATGAAATCGAGATCACGACAGTCGCGAATGCCATAGGCCGACATTACTGCGCTGCCATCGATGCAGAAATCATCTGCGTCATCCACACTGGAAAGAGCGGCTCGGTAGATCGAAAACAGGCGCTCAAAATTGCGCATTTCTTTCTGGGAGCGTAGGTTGGCAAACCGGATGCTATTGTTGCTGAAAGCCAGCTTCGCCAAACACAACGCCTCGCCGCGTGTATCTGTGATATGCATCGAGTGGTGCGATATCCGGAAAAGATGGCGGACGCGTTCTTTGGCGCGTACTAGATCTGCCGGATCTTCAAAGGCTAAAAGGTAGAAATAGGCCGGCCCGCGGTGCGCAAAACACGATGCCGCTTTGTCCCGCGCGCCCTCGAAATCGCACTTGTGCGTGCCAAGCCACCGAGCACCTTCATAAACGGTGCGTATTAGCTCTGTTGGTCCATCATTCCTGAACGTTACTGCCTTCTTGTAGAAGATCGACGCATGTTCGGAAAGGATTCGGTCGACCTCATCATTGTGCCCCCTTGCTGCTGGATATTTCACTGCGATGGCAATGTTCGGCAAAAGCCGACAAATATCTAGGGCCATCGCGTCAAAAACGTCGGAAGCGAGAGATTTCAGATGTGGCAATTGACCCGCGTCGCGAAACTGGTCCACAAAGAACCGGTAATTGTAATTACAACTCTCGGGACTTATCTCGGTTTTCACGCAGGCGACAGACTTGTCCAGCTGAAGGGCTGAAACGATCCGATGTGCGCCGTTCACAGGTGCGCCGTTTCTTGCGAGCGGGATTAGGCTGTACAAGCCTCTGCCCGGTGCCATACGAGTGGCATCAAGAATCTGATGAAAGCTATTCAAGAAATCGGCTTCGGAAGCCTTCCGGGGAACGCGCTCGAAGAATTGATTCCAAATTGCAAGATGGAACAAATACACCATGCGGCCCCAGTCGCATTCGACGCTTTTCTCGCGGAGTCGGGCGTAGATGTTCTTTGCGCCGAAGTCAAAACGCTCGGGCACTACCAGATCGCGTGGGTCGTACCAATCTACTGGAAAATCTGCGATATGATCGGGAGACCTGTCGCATTCTAAAGGCTCTCGGGTGAGTGGGTTCGAAACAGGGAAGGTCGAGGGGTGTGGACGACGACCTTCGCGTATTATCCCGAGTGCATCTGCCTGCGTCCAAGTCAGCTGTGACCTCGCGGCTACGCCCAGGAGGGCCGCGTTAACCGGAGCGTGTAGCGTATTCATTCTCATAGTGATCCTCTTTAAACGTCGCTGGAAACCGGAGATTCGTCTACGGAGTGCCCGTGGGACGCCCTCTCGGTACGCATTCATGATCCATTGCGGAACCATATTGTCCCTTTTCATTGGTGCCAAAATACGCCGCTCCTTCTCCGGAGTGTCTCTATGTATCACCTCTTCATCCACTTTCTGTGTTGGCTATTTCGGAGTACACTTGTGACATCTCCTCAATAAACCGCTGAAGAGAACACTTCGCAGACGCGCCTCGATATGCTGCCTCTCCGATGCGTGCAGCCTCATCTGGATTCTCAACAAGCGTAAGAATCGCGCGTGCTAACTCCGAGCTGTCGCCAGGCCTGTGTAAGTAACCCGTTTCACCGCTAACAATGATTTCGGGGATCCCGCCAACAGAAGTGGCAACAACCGGCTTCCGCAATGCCATCGCCTCAAGGATCGACAATGGGAATCCCTCCCGGTGGGTAGACAACACGACAACGTCCATCGCCGAGATTAGTCTTTGAGTATCGCTTCGATAACCCGTAAAAATGAAACTGCTTTCGATTTGGAGACACCGCAGATACTCCGACACCTTGGCGAAATGCCGACGATTTATATCGACTATCGCGTTGTCGCCAACAATAAGGAATCGAACGTTCGGATGTTTTGACAGAACATGAGCCGCAGCAGATGCAAGCGTAACAAAGTCCTTTTGCGGATTGACTCGGGCGACCATCCCGACAATGGTGCAGTTCGAAGGAATTCCGAATTCATTTCTGACAGACTCACCTTGCTCTGAGCAGCACATAACTCTATCGATTGCGTCATACACGACTCTGCTCTTACTTTCCGCGATCGATAGACCGAACGTATGGCGCGCATGATGTGACACAAACACAAAGCTATGAATCGGCAAACACGACAGGCGATAGCGAAACCCGAGAGAAGGATAGGAGCAACGAACGTGACAGACCATCTTGACATGAGCTAATAAAGCGGCAAGGCTCCCCGCGTATGCGGCCTGTATATCTGCGAAATGCACAATTGTCGCCCCGACCTTGGAAATCAGATTCGCGAGAGTGCGCGATTCCTGGAAATACCGACTCCCATGACGCAGGCTCGGCGTCGGCGGAGTATAGTCATACGTTTCTATGCCCTCCCTGGCAAATAATTCCTTCAACTCTCCTGCGTCTCTCATGCACAATGCGACATGCCGGAAGTGCCCCTGAACCAACGTAGCTATACGAAGAGTAGCGAGTTCAGTCCCGGCAATCCCGGTCCAAGGCAGCATATGGGCAACAATTATCCTGCGGTCTGACTTATCCGCATCGTTGGCCTCAGATCTGCGCTCGGTGTTGACCTCCTCAGGTATGCGATGTTGACTTTGCATGCGGCATTCACTCCGATCTGGCGGTTCCACTTTTCAAATTCATCGCCCGGTACCGCCTGGTCGAGCTGATGAGGGAATGTACTTCGGGAAGTACCTGTCTCCAAGTACGGTCACGACAGTCAGCACAAAAATCGTCAGAAGTGCCGCCGTCTGAAGTAAAAACATGCTCATCCTTTGCGGCGGTAAGATCCTGTTAACCCAATAGGACGCCGCTGCGAAAGGAATTGCACAGAGATAAACTGGCCCCCAGATTTCACGCCACACCTCGTGGTACGTCACTCCCACAAGCTGTCGCACAAGCCGGGGCCACATAACTTGGGATGTAACAAGGTTTGGTATAAGAGTGCCAATCGCTACACCGTAAATCCCAATCCAGCGAGCGAGGAATATGCTGAGCGTGAAATTGGCTATGGCCTCCGGAACGATCCACATGGCAGCAATTTTGTGTTTCCCCACTCCCCAAGCGATGGAGGATGCCACGCTGTTGGGGGCATTGAGCATGAATGCAACGGCCAGGATTGCCAGTACCGGACCCGAGGTTGGAGCGTATTGCGGCCCCATCCATAAGGCAATGAAGGTGGTGCCCCGGATAAGAAAAGTAATTGCAATTGGTAGGGAAATGATCATCGTGGCACGTGTTCCATGGTAGTATAGGGCACGAAGCTTGGCGGACTCTCCCTGTGCATCATAGCCACTTGCAGCGGGGGTGAAGGCCAAGGTCATTGCGCTGATGAGCTGGCGTGCATAATTGCACAGGGAGTTCCCGATGGAGTAGAAGGTGACGGCGCTCGCGGATACGACGGCGCCGACGACCAGGTTGTCCGTCTCATAGATCAACTGTATGGCCACTGTCAGCAAGAAAGCGTAGAAGCTGTAGGACCATATCTTGCGCAGCACCTCGCGTCTGGGCCGGCCCAGCTGTAGTCGGAGTTCGGGATAGATCCTTCGTGCCAAAGCTAGCACGATTGCACTGCCGATGAGGACCGAAGCGAGCTCGCAGATCGCGAGAGCGACAATCCCGTGTCCGGCTCGCAGTACGCTAACTACCCCGACTACGCGCACAATCAATTGAGTGAGGGTAGCATAGGTGCGGAGATCGTAGCGGTTAAGCGCCGAGAGGACTGAGCCGTACACGCCAAGCGCCATATATGTCGCGCTTGCAAGCCCAATGATGAGAACCGCAAAGCGGGCGTTGGCAGCCAGTCCAGGTGGAACTTTGAAGATGTGGGGGAAGAGAACAGCCAGCGTGCCCGCGATCAGGAGGACCATGGCACTGATTTGCAGTCGAACCCACAGGACGCCGGAGAATAACTCCGACGCTTCTTCATGGCTTTGTGTGGCGTAGGCCTTTGAAACATATCGGACAACAGAACTTGCCAATCCGAGATCGAGCAGACCGAGGTAAGCTACCGTGGAGACCGTAAGAATCCAGACTCCATAGGCGAGATTACCGAGCCGGTGCACGACAAACGGCGCCAGGAAGAATCCGACGGCGAGATTGGCCGCCATTGCAAACCAATTGGAGAAGACACTCCGCGCTAGATGACGAAGGCGGATTTGCATAGATTCCTTTGAATCCGGTGAGATTTTGGAAAGCGGGCCTTCGGACACACGGCACTCCACGAGGTTTCTTGCAATTCTCTTGCCGAACTAGAGCGATCTGGTCACTCATTGTTGCCAGCCACTTTCCACGCCCTAAGGAAAATCATGGACTCCCGGGAGTGGAAAAGACTTTCCACATTCGAATGGAAACAAATGTCCCATTCCGATCCTTAATCGGCTAACTTCTCTTCACGCGGCAAGCCATCCATCCTATTAATAGTTGAACACACAGGAATTCTGGAAATGCGGACAATCCTGGCTCTCCGTTGCCATAGTTCTTGTGTTTAGATTCAATAGCTTACGAGGAAATAGGAAGCTGATATGCAAAAGTTTGCGCACTAAATAAGAGAAGATGGGTATTTACGTGACTCAGGTGACCCCAACATCGTGTGGTTTCGAAGTCTGGATCTGCTGCGCATTTGACCAGAGATTTGTAAGGAACCAGGTCGACAGCGACAGCCTGTTGCAGCAATCGGTAGAACGCTTGCTTCGGCTGACGAATCAGCTCCTTGCATTACAGGGCCTCGTTTCTGCCGCACCTCTTGGATCCTCCTTGAACCGCCGGGATTCGGAGGACTGCCCTCAATTGTGAGACACCGGCGTCACACACTGCCGAATGGGCAGGACTCATTATCTGTGTCTCAACGGACAAATTGATAGGCTCCAATGTCGTTTGCAGTACTCTTAGGGCGGCCAGCACCATCGCGGTCTTCTTCCAACCTTGGAACGGCGACTCCTGCGTCGCGGGCCGGACTGGCGCTGGTCAGATGAAAGTCAATGCTGTCGGGACTTGCTTCACCCTTCCAGTCCGGAAAATCTGCAATCTTTGGATCAACACACCGTCCGGCACGATGGCGCACCAGTTGTTCGCCCGAATGTGGATTCTGGCCTTCACTTCGCAGAACTTGTTTCCAACGAAAGAGACTAGCTTCACGGGTATGCGAATCGGCCAGAGTGGCCTTGCTACATTCAGCCAGTTGCCCAACCGATAGCACCCTATTGCCCATACCGCCGGGTTCAACCACAACTCCATTCCACCGGAGCCGTTGGCCCTGTAACGTGCAATATCTGAAGAGAACTTATTCATGCTGGTTCCTTGACTATCCTGCTCTCGTCCTGCGGTGCTATTACAGCGTGCGTTCTCAACAGCTCGAAACCGCCCTTCGATAGCTGCGCACAAGCAACGAATCGCCGACACTGCCCAGAGGCAGAGCGATCCCAACTTCAATGGAGGAACTGAAACGCTCCAATGTCGTTCGGCGAGTTTCCTGGGCGCTTAACTCCATCGTAATCCTCCGTCAGCCCTGGAGCGGCAACTCCTGCACTGCGGGCTGGACTGGCACTCGTCAAATGAAAATCGATGCCATCAAGGCTCGCTTCTCCACTCCACGCGGGAAGATTCGCAATCTTCGGGTCTACGCAATGCTCAGACCCGCCAGACGGACAAGTTCGCATGTTGTAATAAATGTTGTGATCGCGTGCAACGAATGGGCCCTGTGGCAAGCCGGATGTATAGAACACGCCCGGAAGTGCACCGCCCTCTGGATATCTAAAGCCGACATGAAGATTGTTCTGGAAAGTGATGTTGGCTTTCGTGCAACTTCCCCGACAGCTGATGTCATAACTTGTTGCTCCGTAGCCAGCAAAGCTGTTGTTCTGAAATACATAAGTTCCAGCATCATTCACCGAAAATGCGATGCCATCGCCAGCAGCCCTGCAAAAGAGAGAGAGATACCGGTGATACCCCTCAGGTGCGCCAGGCATGGCTGCCGACAGGCGTCTGCAATTATGAACTGTCACGTTGTTCTGAAACACGATGCTATGCATGGGACCCATCTTCCACTGTTGTCCCATATTGCCGTAGGCGATGGAATTGGTTACAGAAATCAGGCTGCCGCTCACGTGCAACAGGTCAAGGCCGTCCTGCGTATTGTAGTGGAAGGTGCAGTGATCGCAGGTGAAGTTCAGTTGAGTATTCGGCGTTCCGACACCGTCCCCGTAGCCCCCGGAATCCTGATCGAAACAACTGTAAGCCGGCACTGCATGGGTAATGGGATACTCTTCGTTGCACCCATTCCACTCCACCCTAAGGTACGAAGCATGAACGATTGCGCCGGGAGCGCTCTTCGTTCCTCTTCCATCGTCAAAATCCCATCCGGCCGCACCGTTGAATGCTATTCGAACATGATCAATCGTGAATTCACCTCCGATAGCGCCGATGATGCCATCCCCAGTCAGTCCGTGAATATCGAGATTCTTTAGAGCTACACCCGCGGTTTCGGCATTTGTCACAATGCCTGCCCCGGCATAATCCGACAGTGGATAAGAGCTCCTGCAACCCTCCGCTGCAGGATGTCCAGCTCCAACGCGCGTGCATTGGCTGTGGTCAGTCAGTTCCAGGCACTCGACATCGACATTCTTTGATCCCTTCAGGTTGATAATCGCGCCCAGCGCAAAGCCTCCAAATAGTTGCGTCTTTTTGCCGCAATTTTGGTAGCTCTCGCCAAGCAACCGGGTCGGAAGTGCGGCCGTCCCCGAAGGGATAGGCGGCATCGAGCAACCATAGGGATCGCCAGCGCAAGCTCCCCAATAGTCTTTCGTGTTTGGCCCCTTGTATCCCATACGATATGGCCCACCGCGAATGATCACCGCATCGCCGCCTTCCACCACCCAAGCTTTGTTGCCATACTGATCGTTGGTAAACAGATAGTACGGGTGCTTGAAAGCGCAAGGCTGCATTGTTCCGCTCCCACGGTAGGCGGCATCGGCCTTCCCCGTGCATTGCCTGCGATCCCCACCGTCAGCTCGGACAAACCAGGTATGCGCGGCCGGCAAAGACAACTTCACCGATGCCATCGATTGACCATGTTTCCCCTCCCCACGGCTGTACCCTGAGAATGCGAGGGGGAGGACAACGAGAAGGCAAAAAGTACTTCCGAGTGCAAACCGCCTCGTCAACATGATTAGGCTCCGATCTTTCCAAGTAGTCGGTGCTTGCTTTGATCCAAAGGGCAACTCGTCCGCTCTCGTCATGCACCCGTCAGTCGGTGCTTTCATGCAGCCGGAAGTGCTTGCGTGCTACCGGCCGGAATAAATATCTCAGCGCTATCTAACCAAGTCCTTGCAGCGCTGCCCGCGCGTCCTTTGCTGCCGGCGAATATGGCGCCAGCGATATGGCCTTCTTGAGGTGAATCACCGCGTTGTTCTTATCCCGAAGTTTGCTGTACACCATCCCCAGGTGATACTGCATCGTGGCATTGTTCGGTTCGGTCTTGACCGCGTCTTCCAATAGGTCGCGAGCAAAAGCGTAGGTTCCCTTGTAGTAGTAGGCCCACGCCAGCGTGTCTGCGGTGTTGGGTGAGTTCGGCATGGCTCGCCGGGCTGTTTGCGCCAGCGTCAAGGCTACGTCCACGTTTTCGCCGTCCAATAGCATCCGATAGGCAAGATTGTTAGCTGCGATAGGCTGTTGCGGCTGGATTTGCAGAGATTTCTTGTAGTAGGCCTCGGCCTTGCCCAGATCTCCACGCGATTCCTCGAGGGTTCCAAGAATTGCAACGGCGCCGGCATCGTTAGGATGCGCATTCGACCACTGTTCCCAGGCGCCAATAGCATTGGCTGTCTGTCCGCGCTGTACCTGAATCTGTGCGAAAAGCATCACCGCCTCGCCATCGGCGGAATTCAACTGGATGGCCTTCTGGGCCGTAGCAGCCGCCTGGTCCAGATTCTTGTTTTGGATCTGCAATTGAGCCAGCAGATCATAGAGACCGCTGTTCTTCGGACTCTTGCCAATTTGCGTGTTCAACCGAGCCAGGGCCTTGTCCGGATGTTTCTGGTTGAGATCGTAGCCGACCAGCAAGCGCAGGGCTTCGACAGAATTGGGGTCATACTGCAGAGCTTGCTCAAGCAGCGAGACTCCCTCGGGGAAGCGTTTCTGCGAGAACCGAATTTTCCCCAGTTGGAGATAGGCCTGGGAGCTTTGCGGAGCGACACTCATTGCGGTCTTCAGGTCGGCTTCAGCCTTGTCCGCTGAGTTACGGCTCATCTCCACCATGGCACGCCACACATAGCCGCCTGGAAAGCGAGGCGCCGCTGCGATCGTCTTGTCAGCCACATCGGCAAGCAGATTCATGTCACCGCGCTGACCTGCTATTCGCGCCAGTTCTTCCTCTGTTTCCAATCTGGACGGATTCAGATTTGCCGCCTGACGAAGGCTCTTTTCAGCTAGGTCGATATCGCCCTTGGCCAGCGCAGCCCTGCCCAGCCAGTACTGCAGGAAGGCATCCTTCGGCGAATTCTTGGCTGCATCCTGAAGTGCATTTACGGCGTCACTCGCTTTACCACTATTTAGCAGTACGATTCCGTTCAATCCCGCGACTTCTGGATCCTTGGCATTCTTCTTCATCAATCCGGTAACCACGGTTTGTGCGGTGGCATAGTCCTTCACTTCAAGAAGAGCGCGAACATACCCCTTCTGCACAGAAACGTTTTTGGGATACTTCGCGGCAAGACCTGAGAACTCAGCCTTGGCCTTGTCCATCTGTCCGGAGCCAGTGTAGTAGTCTGCCAGAATCCGCACTCCCTGCGGATTGTCGGCAAGATCTTGCGACGCCTGACGGAGAACTTTCTCGGTCCTGGGCTGATCGCCCTGTTTCAGGATAATGCGGGCAAGATTTTCGCGGGCGGAAAGGCTCTTGGGATCCGTAGTCACCGCATCCCAACTGGTCCTCTCGGCTTCCGGCCAGCGGCTGTTCTTGGCATAAAAAGCCGCGAGCAGCATCTTGGCGTTCACCGACTTCGGATCGAGAGCGACAGACTTCTTCAGCTCTTCTTCCACCGAAGAAGCCTTGGTTGGATCAGCCGATTGAAGGAGTGCGAGATCCTCGTGGAACGATGCCCGGTTCGGGTCGAGTTCGAGAGCGCGATGAATCTCGGTCAGAGCCTGATCCTTCTGCCCCCGCTTGGCCGCTATGGCGCCGAGCATGGCGTGAACGTCGGGGTTGTTCGGCTGTGCTGCCATTACGGCATTGGCCTGCGCTTGCGCGTCGTCGGTCTTGCCGCCGGCAAGCAAGAGGTTCCCGAGATCGATCCGCGCCTTGTAGTTCGTCGGTTGTAGAGCCACAGTGCGCGCTAATTCACCATACGCTGCGCTGAATTGGCCCAAATGCACATACGTCTGCGCAAGCTCATAATGAGCATCGGGATAGCTTTTGTCGATCTTCAGGGCGTTTGAAAACTGGATGGCGGCTTCCCGGTACTTGCCCTCGGCGCTATACCGCTTTCCGCTCTCCAGATATTTCTGCTTGCGCACGTTTGGATCGCCATGGCATCCGGCCAACAGAGCGACCGCGACAAAGAGCATGACTACCCAAAGAGATCCTTGCCGATTCATCTGTCTCCATCTCCCATCGAAACTCAATTGAACTGCTTTGAACGATCCTTTCACTGTCTTCCATCCTTGCTGGCTGCCTTTCGCACGAGCACAGCCTGAATTCCTTTGCCAAACTGCGTTGTCTTTCCCTGCATCTTCGAATTGACCTAGTCCGGGATAAAGCGCGGGAGCATGGGCGCAAGCTGCGCAGTAAATGCCTCGGTCCGAGCCTTTGCGTCCGCTGTGCTTTCTCTGGAACCGATGGGCGTAAGCACCCGGACCAGCGCGCCATCGGTACGATTCAGCCGCATCGCGTCGGTCACCAGATAGACTTTCGCCATGTATTCGTTGGCCACGCTTCGCCCGTGCGCCTGATACCAATAGATGACGAACTGCCTATTGTCGCCGTTGCCAATGATGTACTCACCCACCCGATGTGGCTTGCCATTCGCATCCGTCAGATCGACGTACTGAGACGACTCAAAAACCCAACCTGCGCCCGGCAGGCAGTTCTTTGGTGAATGAATCGTCGCGCCTGTCCTCTGGGTCGGGAAATACCCAATAAAGAGGCCGATCGGCTGCGCCCCTCCGTCCTGGGTGTAAACGCGCGACAGGAAGTCTCCGGCCCCAAGAACCTCGAGCGAATCCTGGTCGATCGGCACATCTCTCCCTGTCCATCCCGCGATCATGCTCGGAACCTGCGACAAGGGCTCGCTCACGGGAATCAGATCGCGATTGCCGCGGGCGTAGAGCAGCAACACAGTTCCAGCCAGTAGCACGACAACAGTCCAGAAACGAGGGTTCTTCATACCTGCCTCCTTTTGGCCGGGAACAAACACATCGTGCGATGGACGATGAAAAGGCACGCGAGAGACACTAGAAACATCACCCAACCGGAAAACTCGTGAAAGAAACCCAGGGCCTTATCCGGATCCCAGTACTGGACGCACAATCCCGTGCCAAGAATGCGCACCGCGTTGGCCGCAATCGCAATCGGAATGCTAGCCAGAGCGAGAACGGCCCGCCGCAAGAAGGACTTCTCCAGGAAGTAGCCATAGAAGATCGAGAGCGTGAATAGGCTTACCAGGGAGCGGATGCCGCTACAGGCCTCCGCAACCTCCAGCTTCATGGCTGGGAGCTCGATGACGTTGCCCTCCCGCAGAACCGGTACGCCGAATAGAGGAAGCAGAGCGCTGGCAAGCTTCGAAGCCAGGATCTGCAGTGGAAGGGTTATCTCATTGAAAATAATAGAGGGAATCGGAATCGCCAGAAGTAGGACCAACAGGGCGAAACGCAGCTCCTTCAGGAGCTGCCAGCCACCGAAGCAAAGCACCAACCCTGCCAGCAGGATCACCAGCGAAACCCGCGATAGGAACAGTTCGGCGCCGTATACCCCCAGGAGCAGAACCACAAGCCCCAGGAAAACGACTGCAATTCCGCTCCAGGTGGGAGCGATTTTCGTCTCGATGAGAGTTTTCCTCTTCGCCCACACCAGATACGCCGCAAAGACGGGCACCAGAAAACCGTGCGAGAAATCGGGTATCTGCCACCAGTCGATCACTAGTTTCGCCAGCACGCGGTAGTAAACCGCCGCCATAAGCACGCCGATGAGCACCGAACCCCATGCAAAATGAGCGTTTTGCAAGAACCAGGGGTGCTTGGGAATCACTGGAGCCTGGATGTCTTGGGTCATATTCTCCGTAAAGGTACCTGCGGCATTTCGATCCGTTACACCACCCTTAGCAATCGGAATGCCGAAAGTGTAACGGCACAATCCAAGGGGATTCCCTATGAACTGCCGGTATCGGGAACCAGCCTTCCGGGCGAGAGGAAAACATTTTCCACTTTCCATGGGAATCAATGCCACAATTCTTTCCGCTGGGAGGGAAAAACTTTCCCTTCTCTTTGGCAACCGCCCCTCCCGGAAGTGCGTCCAAGAGCGGATATACCGCATAGAAAGCCATTTCCCCGTCCCGTCCCCAGGTTTGGAACCCGCATTGCTAAGGCAGGGGGTGAACCCAGGACTCCTCATGGCAGGCAGTGCAACCATCCAAAGCGTGAAGCGACAGACGAAGCCGTTTGCCCCTTCGAAACCGTTTGCCCCCGTTGAGGCGCAGATTCAACGCGCGATTGTCCGCATTGCCGAGAGCGACTGCCCGGTCCTGATCGTGGGTGAGCATGGCGTCGGGAAGCGTTCCATAGCCGCGCAAATCCACGCGCAGTCGCGTCGGTCTCGCAGCATCTATACGGAGCTTCACAGCGCCGATACCGATGCTCAGGCTATACTCTCGGCTTTTTCCACCAGGGGAACGGTCTATCTGGAGGAAATCGGGGATCTGGACCTTGCCCTGCAGGAACTGATCATCAACACCTATTTTCACTCCGAGCAGGCGCAAAGCAGCCGCCTCCTTTGTGGTACGAGCCGCGAACTTTTGGGGGAAGTCAAAGCCTGGCGCATGAGAGAGGATTTCTACTACCTGGTCTCGGCCGTTACGCTCCGGATTTCACCCCTGCGCTGCAGGAAGTCCGAAATCCTCTCCATCGCCGATGACCTTTTGATACAGTACTCCAAGCAGTTTGACCGTCCCAAGCCGGTTCTACGAGAGGAGATTATTGGGTTCCTGATGGAGCATACCTGGCCCGACAATCTGTCTGAACTTCAAACCGCGATCAAGACGTTTGTCGCCATCGGTGACCAGTCGATCTCCCTCGCCGCACTCAAGGCAGCGGCCTCAACGGTGAAGTCGAATGGGCATCGCAATCCTCTGTTGCTCAAGGAAGCCACACGGGCCGCAACTACCCAGGTCGAGCGTCAGTTGATCTCTGAGGTCATGGTTGCTACCGGCGGCAATCGCAAACGCGCCGCGGACGAACTGGGGATCAGCTATAAGGCCCTGCTCTACAAGCTCAAGCAGGTCGGAGTGGAATGCCAACCTGCGTCCAACAGGAACGGAGTCGCACGATGAAACTAGGAAGACTTTTCATTTTGGCATTCTTTGTGTCAAGCCTCTTCTGCCATGCCCAGAACAAAGAGGCCGCAGGAAAGCCTGCCCAAGTGGCAGCGCCAGCCTTGGCCACGCCAGCCCCAGCCGAGGGGACCGCGACCGACAGCTATGTCATCGGCGCATCAGACGTACTTACCGTCACTGTATGGAAGGAGCCGACCCTCTCAGGCAACGTTCTCGTCCGGCCTGACGGCATGATCTCGATGCCACTTCTCGGCGATGTTCAGGCCTCGGGTTTGACGCCATTGCAGTTGGCAGGCCAGATCACAACAAAACTCAAGAAGTTCGTTCAGAATCCGAACGTTTCCGTCGTGATCAGCGCAATCCACAGCAAAGTTGTCTATCTACTCGGGGAAGTCGCAAAGAAAGCCCCGGTTGAGATGACCTCAGGCATGACCCTGCTGGAGGCTATTTCTAGTGCCGGGGGACTCACGGATTTTGCCAACACAAAGAAAATTTACATCCTGCGCGACGAATCCGGAACACACCAGAAGATTCCTGTGCATTACAAGGACGCGTTGAAAGGCAACAGCACGCTCAATCTGGTTCTCAAGCCCGGCGACACGATAGTTGTTCCTTAAGGCGCTACAAATGAAAACAACTCTTACATTTCTGGCGTTTCTTTTTACTGTTTGCGCCGCAGCAAATGCGCAAGTTGTTCCTGCGGGTACGGCGGGCGCGGCCACCCTGAATTATTCTTTGCGCTATTCGCAGACCGCAGAGTTCGGCTCCAGCCTGGGCGACTGGCAAACATCTAACGCCTCTGCAGAGGTGGATTATGCAAATGGCAAAGGACGCCTTCCGTTCAGTCTGAACTATGGCGGTGGCTACACCTGGACCCTAGCCGGCCCAACCTACATGACCGGACTCTTTCAGCGTCTGCTGTTATCGCAAGGGATTGATTGGCGCAGATGGAAGATCACGGTCAGCGACGACGTAAGCTATACGCCACAGGCACCGACCACGGGTTTCTCGGGGATCCCCGGCATAGGGGAACCGATCGGGGGGGCCGGTCCGAATCCCCCGTCCGACCAATCGATCTTGACGCTGAAAACCCACGTTGTCAATAACAATGCAAATGGAAATGTCGAGCATGATCTCAACTATGCGACGACCCTCAGCGCTGGCGTCAGTTCGGAATTGCGGCGTTACCCGGACGGGAATGGCTTGGATATCAACCAACTAATGGCAAACGCGGAACTTACAAGACGCCTCAATGTGCGAAATGCGCTCACAGGGACCTACATGTTTTCTCAGTACAGCTACCCTGATTCCGGCTTTTCTTTTCAGGTTAACTCTGGGCTTTTTGGCTTCAAGCGCCTGTGGAATGCAAAGATTAATTCAGAGATAGCGGCAGGACCGGAGTGGAAAAGTAGTTCGAACAGTGCGGTCGTGCCCTCTTCAACAACGGTTGCAGCGAACGCGTCGGTTATGTATCAGTACCGGTTCGTGACAGCCAGACTGACTTACATCCGCGCAGCTAATAATGGGGGAGGGTACCTATTCGGCGCGGAATCGGATTCGGTCAGCGCAAACTACACGCGGGAATTCGGAAGGAAGCTGACCATCGGGCTGACAGGAGATTACCGGCGTACTTCTGGACTGATCCATAACGGGGTAACAAACGCTAAGTTTGGAAGCGCGCAGGCTACCAGACTATTTGGCCGGCATTTCACCGCATTTGCAAATTACACGGCTATCGACCAGTCATCGAGTTCCGCGCTTCCTGCCAACACACTCAGCACGCTGCAGCAAGTGATCGGCTTCGGCGTCACTTATTCACCTCGGAAAACACACCTCAGTCACTAAATCTTAAAGGAGTCGTATGCTCGGGCATCGTGAACTGACAATGCAGGACTACGTGGGAATATTGAAGCGGCGATTCTGGCTGATTCTGACTTCCGCGATCCTTCTCCTGGGGGTTGGCATCGGCCTCAGCCATATCCTGCCACCGCAATACGTGTCGCAGACGTTGGTACTCATCGAACAGCAGAAGGTTCCGGAAAACTATGTGAAGCCCGTCGTCACTGAAGATCTGGGCGGACGACTGGCGTCAATGAAGGAGCAGATCCTGAGCCGCTCTCGCCTCGAGCCGATCATCACGAAATTCAACCTGTTCGCCGGCAGCAACAACACCATGGACGACCGTATCGATCAGACGCGAAAGGCCATCCAGATCACCCCCATCCTATCTAGTCAAGCGTCGCATGGAATGCCGGGCTTCTTTATCACCTTCAAGGCACAGGATGCGCGCATAGCACAACAGGTATGCGGCGAGATCACCTCGCTCTTCGTCAGTGAGAATCTAAATGCGCGCGAGCAGTCCGCCGAAGGTACGACCGACTTCCTGAAGCAGCAGCTCGCCGACTCAAAGAGGAATCTTGACGAGCAGGATGCCAAGCTTGCGGTATTTCAGCAAAAGTACTTTGGCAAGCTTCCCGAACAGGAACCGTCGAATACGAACACGCTCCAGGCTCTCACAACCCAGCTTGACGCCGTGACGCAGTCGCTGGGTCGCATGCAAGAAAATGAAACATTTCTCCAGGCAATGATTTCTCAACAAACGCATGAACTTCAGGGCTTAGAGCCGGGCTCAGGAATTTCGGCGGATGAGCGCCAGAAAGAGCTAAAGACTCTGATTGCGCATAAGCAGGAGTTGGAGGCACTCTATACTCCGGACCATCCTGACCTGCTCGCGATCTCGCGCAGGATTGCCGATCTGCGGGCGGAGATCGCGCATGCCTCGGCCGAGCCGGCGCCGAAAGCGGCCCTCGCCCCCGTGACCCGAACTGACCCGCCGCAGCTCTTACAGCTCAAAGCTCAGTTTCGCGGGGTGCAGCAGTCCATGGCCGCCGCAAAGCAGGAGCAGACTAGACTCCAGCAGAAGATTCGCACCTATGAATCGAGAATCGAGTCGAGCCCTCTAGTCGAACAAGAGTATAAGCAGGTCACACGCGACCACGACACTGCTCTGCAGTTCTACAACAGTCTGCTAACCAAGATGAACGAATCGTCCATGGCAACCGCTCTTGAACAGCGCCAGCAGGGCGAACAGTTCCGCGTTATGGACGCTCCAAATCTTCCCGACGCGCCGACATTCCCGAACCCTTTTGTCTTTGCCGGTGGCGGGTTTGCAGTTGGCCTGTTTCTGGGTCTGCTCATCGCGGCGTTGCTCGAGTATCGCGATACTTCCCTGCGCAATGAGAGGGATATATGGGCCTTCACAAAACTGCCGACTCTGGGCATCATCTCTCACATTGATGGCCTTCCCCAGCCCGCTCAAGCAGGCAGCCGCTGGAAGCTGTTCTCACGATCGAGCAAGGCCATTGAAAGCGCGGGCAATTAGCCATGTACAGAGCTTTCTTCAACCTTAAAGCCCTCCCTTTCGGATCCAGTCCAGATCCGCGGTTTCTGTACAAAATGCCACACATAAAAGAGGCGCTAGCCTGCCTACAGTACGGCATTACGGCACGCAAAGGCTTTGTCGTTTTGACAGGAGAAGTTGGCACAGGAAAGACGACACTGCTCAGGACTGTCCTTAGCTCGTTCGCCAAGGATCGCGTTTCGACGGCAATTGTCTTTAATCCCTGTCTCGATGTGCTTGACTTCCTTGAGTTCGTGCTCACCGACTTCGGTGTTTCCCCCAATACCCGGACAAAGTCCGGCATGCTTCTGCAGCTCAATCGCTGGCTTATCAACCGCTTTCGAGACGATGGGTTGTGCGCCATTGTGGTCGATGAGGCGCAAAATCTTTCCTGGGAGCTCATGGAAGAAATTCGTTTGCTGACCAATCTCGAGACCTCATCGGAGAAATTGGTACAGATAGTTCTTTCCGGCCAGCCTGAACTCGAAGAAAAGCTACGCAACCCCAGGGTGCGCCAGCTTCGTCAACGTGTTGCGCTGTGGTGCAGAACGAAGCCGCTAACCGGCGAGCAAACGAAGGCTTATATTGCAGAAAGACTACGCATCGCAGGAGCCGGCGAATTAATATTTACCCCCGAAGCTGTGCAGCTTGTTCATCAATACTCGAAAGGAATTCCTCGCGTTATCAATTTGATTTGCGAGTACGCACTGATCAGCGCATTTGTGGAGGAGATCAAGCCTATCCCAGCACTCATCGTTGAAACGGTCAGTGCGGAACTCGTTCTCGACGACCAGCCCTTTCTGATCTCGTCGATGGAGTTATCATCTTCACCCAAGAATACTTTGCCGGCATCTCTATCCAGAACCATCAACCCCGTCGCGGATTCCATTGACTTCCTGAAGGAGAGTGAACTATGAGCCGCATATACGAAGCACTTCAAAAAGCATCCTTCCCGCAACAGGCCGAGCAAGCATCAACAGCAGAACATATTGTTGAGCCTGTAATCGCCCCTGTGATCGAGGAGCCGCTGCCGGCAAAGGTTGATATTGCCCTTGAGAACATTACGCAATATCCATGGAAGCCCTCCATCGCTTCCTTTCCTACGCTCGCGGAACACGGCGCAGACGTGGAGCAGTTTCGCAGCCTCTGCTCGCGCATTTACCAGGCTCACTATGAAGCCCCGATGAAGACGATTCTTATTGCCAGCGGTATGCCCTCGGATGGCAAGAGCTTTGTAGCTGCGAATCTTGCAATGAGCCTGGCGCGCAACACTGTCAATAATGTTTTACTCATCGACGGCGATCTGCGCCGTCCCTCGCTTCACAATTTGCTGGGCGCCCCTAATACGCCAGGATTATCGGATTATTTGGAAGGGAGCGCAGAATTGATTGACATCATGCAGCGCGACCGCCGAAACGAGACTGCGGAGAACTCCAGCGCGAGCATAGTCTCAAATCTCACATTTATACCTTCAGGTAAGTGCGGCGACAACTCATCTGAATTGTTGGCCAATCACCGTATTGAAGAACTGATCGCGGCTATTTCACCACATTTTAACTGGATACTAATCGACTCTGCACCGGTGTTGGTGGTTACGGACGCGGTGGAGCTTGCCCGCGCCGCCGATGCAGTATTGCTCATTGCCCGTGGAGCAAGTACGCCTTACGACGTTGCGCAGCGTGCACAGGCCACCTTCAGCGGCATGCGTATCCTTGGCTTTGTGCTCAATGACGTAAAGGACGCTCCGCTTCGCGGGTCTCACTACTCCTACTACTACGGTGGGACAGAAGCACCGGCAGAGCCAAGAAGGTAAAGGATTGGCAGGGATGATCAGGCTTTTCAATGTTTACTATTCGACCCGGACCCTGTTGCTGCTTCTTTGCGAAGCGCTCATCGTAGGTGGCTCATTTCTGCTGGCGACTACCTACATCATTGGGCCGGATACGTACATCGCTCTGATCTATGAGAACGGTATCCTGAAGATCGTAGGCATCACTGTTCTCACCTTGCTCCTCTCATATTACTTCGACTTGTACGCGCCGCAACGCATCTCAGGACGCTGGGAGATCTACTTCCGGCTGCTGCTCGTTCTTAGCGTTCTATCTTTTATTCTCGCGGGGCTCATCTTTTTCTACCCTGAGATAAACATCGGCGCTAATGTTTTTGTCGCCGGCGTCTCTATCCTTGCCATGGCCCTCGTCATCTGGCGATGGGCCTATGAGTGGATCATTGGCCTTTCGGTGTTCCGCGAACGCGTCTTCGTGCTGGGTAGCGGCGTGCGGGCACGCACTGTTGTCGAGACTCTACGCACCAGGCGCGATGCCGGCATGGAAGTGGTCGACGGAGAGGGCAAAGGAGTGTTCAATGGGCAACTTGAACGTTTTGCCGCGGACCTTCGTGCCTTCCGCAAGTCGAAGACCTGCATTGACCGCGTCATCGTTGCCATGGAAGACCGTCGCGGATCGATGCCGACTCGTGAACTCCTTGACCTTCGGCTCCGCGGGGTCGTGATTGAAGATGCTAGCGTCCTCATGGAGCGCCTCTTGGGAAGGCTGCCGCTGGACGGGTTCAATCCCAGCGCCCTCATCTTCACTGACGGTTTCAACGTGAAAGCATCACAGCAGATTGTTCGGCGCTTGGTCTCCATCACTGCCTCTTTCATTGGGCTGGCGATCTGCCTGCCGTTCATCCCGTTCATCATTCTGGCCGTCCGCCTGTCTTCGCCGGGCCCCATCTTTTTCCGCCAGACTCGTGTCGGACTGCGTGGGCGTCCCTTTTCCGTCCTTAAATTCCGGACGATGCGGCAGGACGCCGAAGCACAGGGCGCTGTATGGGCGACCAAGAACGATCCTCGCGTCACTTCGCTTGGCAGATTCATGCGAAAGACTCGCCTCGACGAGATTCCACAGCTATGGAACGTCCTCCGCGGAGAAATGGGATTTGTCGGTCCCCGCCCGGAGCGCCCCGAGTTTGTGCAGTGGCTCTCCAGCGAAATCCCCTTCTATGAGCTTCGGCACATAATCCGTCCGGGAATCACCGGTTGGGCACAGGTGCGCTATCAATACGGCGCAAGCCTGGAGGAAACAAAGCAAAAGCTCGAATACGACCTCTACTACATCAAGCACTTGTCATTAGGTCTTGACTTGCTCATCATGTTTGAGACGATCAAGACGATCATCCTGCGAAGAGGCGCCCAGTGACAACCATCTATGGGCAGTCGGCGATCGAAACTGGAAATCAGTCTTGGCGGCAAAGCCCGAAGCTTCGATCACCGCAAAGACACAAGAGCAAACATCCGCATTCTGAAAGGCTGAAATGGATACGTACTTAGTCACAGGTGCAGCCGGCTTCATTGGCCGGTCGATCGCCTCAGAACTTCTCGCGCGCGGCAAGAGAGTCCGTGGCATCGACAACTTTGTCACCGGAAAGCGCGAAAATCTCCGCGGGTTGGAGGCGATGGACTTCATCGAGGCCGATATCAACGATGCCGCGGCGGTGGCCAAGGCATGTCGCGGCGTCGAGTGCATCTTTCACGAGGCGGCGATCCCCTCGGTTCCGCGTTCCATAGAAGATCCGGTGACCTCAAACCACGCCAGCGTCTCGGGAACCGTTCAGTTGCTGGTCGCGGCAAAGAATGCAAAGGTGCGGCGGGTCGTGTATGCCGGCTCGTCGTCTGTGTATGGTAATACTCCCACCTTGCCCAAGTCCGAGCAAATGCAACCGAGTCCTATCTCTCCGTATGCGGTAGCCAAACTGGCCAGCGAACTCTATATGCAGTCCTTCACCAGGGTTTACGGATTGGAGACCGTGACCATTCGCTATTTCAACGTCTTCGGCCCCTACCAGGATCCTACTTCTCAATACTCCGGCGTTCTGGCCGTCTTTACGCTGAAGATGCTTGCCGGCGAAACCCCCACTATCTATGGAGATGGGGAGCAAAGTCGCGACTTTACGTTCATTCAGAACGTGGTCCATGCCAATCTGCTGGCCTCCGAGGCCCCGGCCGAACGTGTCTCAGGCAAGGTATTCAATGTGGCCACAGGCAATCGAATCACTCTGAACCAGACAGTCGAAATGCTGCGCCACGCCACGGGCTATTGCGGAGAGGTACGGTATGCCGCAGACCGCAGCGGAGATGTAAAGCATTCACTCGCCGATATTAGCCGGGCAAAAGAATGTTTCGGCTATGAGCCGCTTGTCGATTTCCGCGAGGGCATCGAGCGCACGGTTGCCTGGTACAAGACAGTCGCCAATTCCCAATATGCTCAAACTAGGAGTGACCTGTGACCATTTCCCCGTTGGATAAAACGGCAGAGACCAAGCGCAAAATCGAAACCCGAGAAGCCTGCATCGGCATTGTCGGCATGGGGTATGTGGGTCTGCCGCTCGCTCTGCTGTTCAGCGAGGAGCGCTTTTCCATTACTGGATTCGACATCGATTCCAGCAAAGTGGATACACTCAATCGGGGCGGTTCGTACATCGTCCGCATCACCGGCGCCGAGATTCAGTCGGCCCAAAAGAACGGCTTTATCGTCACCACCGATTACAGCCGGATTGCCCAGATGGACGTCGTGATCATCTGTGTGCCGACTCCTCTGAACGAGCATCACGAACCCGACCTCAGTTATGTGACCGGCACCGTGAACAGCATCGCGCCTCACCTCAAGGACGGGCAGCTAGTTATCCTGGAGAGCACTACGTACCCGGGCACCACGGAAGAAGTCGTTGTTCCACTGTTGGAGCAGGGCAATCCCTCTGGTCTGCGGGTAGCGCGCGACAATTTTAGCCCGGGATTCTATGTCGCCTTCTCTCCCGAGCGCGAAGATCCGGGCAACACCACAGTCGCGCGGCGCGATATTCCCAAGGTTGTGGGCGGCTGCGGACCGGCTGCGCTTGATCTGGCCTCCGCCGTTTACGCAACCATCTTCAATCGCACTGTCCCGGTGACTTCGCCCACCGTCGCGGAGATGACGAAACTGCTCGAGAACATCTATCGTTGTGTCAACATCGCGCTGGTCAACGAGCTGAAGCAGCTTTGCATGCGCATGGGCATTGACATCTTTGAAGTCATTGATGCCGCAAAGACCAAGCCCTTTGGCTTCCAGCCATTCTATCCCGGTCCTGGACTGGGTGGTCACTGCATCCCTATCGACCCCTTCTACCTATCCTGGAAGGCCAAGGAGTTCGACTTCCAAACGCGATTCATCGAGCTAGCAGGACAGGTTAACCTTTCCATGCCCTACTTCGTGGTCGAAAACATCGTCGAAGCCATGAGCCAGCAAGGTAAAGCCCTGCACGGTTCAAGCGTCCTGGTGCTTGGGGTGGCGTACAAGCGCGACAACGACGACCTCCGCGAGTCGCCTTCGCTGACCATTATCGAACTGCTGCAAAAGCGCGGTGCGCACGTCGAATACAACGACCCGTTTTTCCCCACCGTCGGCCGCGGGCGCAAATACGCCCTCGATATGACCTGTACGCCGCTGGAACGAATACCTGAATTCGACTGCGTGGTGATCGTCACCGACCACTCCCAGTATGATTACGCCGACATCGTGAAAAAAGCGAAGCTGGTCGTAGACACTCGCAATGCCACCAAGGGCATTGCTGCCGCTCATATCGTGAGGTGCTGATCAATCGAATGTTTCCTTTCGGCAAGCCAGCGTGACTCAGGTGCCGACGTGCGTATAGTTCCCGGTCACTGGAGGAACACCGAGTGCCGATTTCAGGCTGACCATAGCTAGCGCGTCCCATAGGAAAAAGTTTTTCCATTTTGCTATGCAAAAGAATGCGGTTTTTCTAGCCAAACCCAGGCAAATGCTTGATTTTAATCAGCAACGGAACGGCCAGTAACGTGCAATTACTTTTTCGTAACTGCAGCTGCGGGGGGGAGGCCCAGAGCGGGGGGAAGGCCCAGATATGGGCCTCCGACTCTAGGTTATCCACCCTTTGCAGCTCTCAGCTCAGGCCATAGTCATATCAACCTTACAGGAACGATCTCGCCGTCAGCCGGATGGCGATGATCAAATCCTGGGTCATGGGGCTCCGGTTGCGGATAGGGAGGCAGTATGAAATTACGCACATCTTCCATGTTAGCCTTAGTCTTGGTTTTCTCGCTGTTGGCAGTCAGTGCCCATGCCGACCCAGTCGTCCTCGGATCTGCAGCTAGCTTCGCAGTCCTTGGAGGATCAACGGTGACCAACACCGGCTCAACCACTCTCAGTGGGGACCTGGGTCTCTCACCAGGTTCCTCGATCACCGGTCTCAGTCTGATCACCTTAAGTGGGGCGACATATGTAGACGACCCGACCGCGGTCACCGCACAGACGGATCTGTTTGCAGCGATCAAAGGGCTAAGTGCCCTGTCAAGCACCCCGATCTCGACGACCCTTGTTGGAGACACAACGTTTTTCCCGGGCGTCTATTCTGCTTCAGCGCTCACGCTGAACGGAGCAAGCACGGATGTAGTTACCCTCGACGCTGAGGGGCTAAACAATGCGGACTTCATCTTCCTGATAGGCAGCGCACTCATAGTCAATGACAACGTCGTGCTGGTAAATGCCGGCACAAACGACGGCATATACTGGGTAGAACAGGGGACAGGTGGTTCGGCAACCCTTGGTAGCGGCATCAAATTTGCAGGAAATGTCCTCGCTGCTCAGAGCATTACAGTGGATTCGGGCGTGACAATCAACTGCGGCAGTGCTTTGGCAAACATTGGTGCTGTGACATTGGATAACGACACCATTACTAAGGGCTGCAACGGCAGCCCTTCCATCAGTTCAGCGGGTGTAGTGACCCTGCCCACTCCCTCGCCCGTTCCCGAGCCGGGAACCTGGCTCCTGCTCGGCAGCGGGCTGGCGGGACTTGCCGGCATGGTTCGCTGGAAGATAGGTCTACGCGCCTGAGGTTGATTTAGAAGAGTTGAGTGGCTGTTCCTTCGAAAGAGGCCCAGGGCGATAGCCCTGAGCCTTTTTGCGCGCTGAGAGTACCGAACCTCCTCTCGAAGGGTGCACATGCCTCGGCGGCAATTCTTCCGGACGCTGATCGAAAAAATAGAGTAAGAACCTTTCATAGCAGTTGCAAAGTCTTGCATGATCCGGATTAAGACTTGATTGATCAAAGAACCGTTGTTCAGTATTTAGATCTATCCTTCAACGGCCTGCCCGGAAGTACGCTGACTTTCGATTCCTGGAGCTTATAGAGGAGCGACCTGTAGCTGATATTGAGCCATTTGGCCGTCTTCTGGCGATTCCAGCCATTTGCCTGCAGCACCTTCAGAATAATCTCTCTCTCTAAATCTCGCGTTGCGGCCTTGGTAATCTCCTTCAAAGAGATAGGGTTGGCCAGATCGATCTCGGGGACTATCCCGGCCGGGGCCACCGGAGCCAAATCCGCCGCCAGGGCCTCTTCGTTACCGATCAGAACGTAGCTGCGAATCATGTTTTCCAGTTGACGGATGTTTCCTGGCCAGTTGTATCGCTGCATCATGCTCGTTATTTCGTGCGAAAGCGACTTCGGCTTGAGGCCATATGCTTTCGAATGCAGATCAAGAAAGTAGTCGGTCAGGATTGGCAAATCCGCAACCCGCTGACGCAATGGCGGCAGATCGATCGTCACAGCGTTGATGCGGAAGAAGAAGTCCAGCCGAAAGCTTCCATCATCAGTCTGTTGTCGAAGGTCTTCATTGGCTGCGCAGATAAGGCGTGTATCGACTCTCCTCGACTCTTGCGCTCCTACACGCGTAAAGTTGCCATCCTGTAGCACTTCCAGCAACTTAGCCTGAACAGACATATCCAGCCTGCACACTTCGTCGAGAAATAACGTTCCCATATGAGCCAGTTCAACCCGGCCGCGCTTGGTTGCATACGCCCCGGTGAAGGCGCCCATTTCATATCCAAACAGTTCCGACTCGATCAGCGAGTTCGGGATCGCAGCGCACGTCACCTTGACCCAGGCTCTGTTCGAACGATTAGAGTACGCGTGCAATAATTTTGCGAATATCTCTTTGCCCGTTCCGCTCTCGCCCTGCAACAGCACCGGGACGGTCGTCTCGGCAATCCGTTCCAGCTTTTCTCGAGCTGTGGACATGCCGGGCGATTGGCCGAAAATCACATCCTTCGGAGGCAGATCACGAATGTCGAATGATTCAGTTGCGCGAGCCAATAGCATTCCTTATCCAAATTCAGAACTGGTTATATGGTTTTTGCAGCAATTCTCTGGCCAGACACAATACCCCATTGGTAACCTGGGGAATAATCCCAGGTAACCTGATAATGAGATCCTATGGTAATTTGTAACGTCAACTGGAAGGGTCCTGGAGCTGTTATCACTCGATGAATGTGTAAATTTTTGCACTAGTAGCGAATCAATTACCACTCTGGAAGTGGTATACTCCAGGAAATCTTGGACTTGACTCTGGCTGATTAAGTCCGTAAAGTTCTGAAAAAGCGGTTGAGTAGCGAGCGAAGCGAGCCACCCGGTTGATTCCTTAGGATGTTGTTTACCAAGACGACATTCACGAGGAGGACTGAGATGGCTCGCAAGGAACAGGGTATGGGATGGTACGCATTTAGTAAGGAGCTTCCATGAGGTCCTCGGGCCAACGTGGTCGTCACATCGTTGCAGTTCTTGAATCCGATCCTGCTGTTTTGGAATACGTCCAACGTATTCTTACGGACCTGTACAGCGTCAGCGTGTTTACGAATGCCCGCGAACTCCTCCGCAGGCTGGGGGAATCTTTTGCGCCCGACCTGCTCCTCATGGATTGGCATATTGCCGAAGACGACGCCGAGGAGAATGCGCTCGGTCTGTTGGCTAAAATTCACTCTTCAAAGCCGTCGCTCCCGATCATCATTCTTACCTGTTCAGTTGAGCTGAAGGAAGTCATGGCGGCGACTCGCATCGGCGCCGCTGAAGTGATCCTCAAACCCCTTAGAAAGAGCGACATCGAACTTACTGTGCAGCAGTGCCTCACGGCAGCGGGCAAGCATCCGGTCGACGATAATCACATCACGGAAATCCCGCTTGATGAGAACACATCCTTTGTCAGAGCGAGCAAGCGCATGGGGGAGATCGAGTCCCAATGTAGGCTTCTCGCACGCACGGACATCCCCGTGCTCGTCCTCGGAGAGAGCGGCACCGGCAAGGAAGTCGTGACCATGTTCATCCATAAAATGTCGGCTCGCAGCCAGTGCACCTTCCTTAAGGTGAATTGCGCGGCAATGCCTGCCGATCTGCTCGAGAGTGAACTCTTCGGGTATGAGCAAGGCGCCTTTACCGGCGCGGTCAAGTCCAAGCCCGGCAAGTTTGAGATTTGCAACAACGGCACAATCTTTTTGGATGAGATTGGCGAAATGCCGGCCGCTTTGCAGGCCAAGCTGTTACAGGTTCTTCAGGATGGGAGTTTTGCGCGCCTGGGCAGCCGCGCCAGCGTCAAAGTGGATGTACGCGTAATTGCAGCAACAAATATCGACATCAAAGCGGCTATCGCGCAAAAGACATTTCGCGAGGATCTCTACTACCGTTTGAATGGCTTTACCCTGAAAATGCCCCCACTGCGTGAGCGCATTGAGGAGATTCCGATCTTATCCCAGCACTTCATGCGCAAGGTAGCCGCGAAATATAAGTGCGATCCCTTGCCGATTTCACCTGCGCTCATGCAGGCTCTGACCAGACATTCGTGGCCCGGGAATCTTCGTGAATTGGAGAATATGATCAAGCGTTACCTCATCCTGGCCGACGAGCAGGCAATCATCGACGAACTGAGTACCTGGCAAAGCACGCGATCGTTAGCGTCCGTCGTGGAAGACACAGGCGGCAACGGAGGTCTGAAGCATCTCGTGCGGAACTTGAAGGGGAGCGCTGAATCTGCCGCTATCGCACAAACCTTGGAGGATACTGGATGGAACCGCAAGGCGGCGGCAACCAACCTGCAGATCAGCTACAAGGCTCTGTTGTACAAGATCAAGCAGTACAATCTTAGTTCGCCAAAAAAGCTGCAAGTTTCGATGGTGGAACCGGCAAGTTTCGATAGTGCACAATGCGTATGACCCTACTCGCGGATAGACTTATTCGTCCGGGCCGGAATAGAATGCGCTCCAGTTCTGGATCGAAATGTTCGAGAGTTACCTGGAATCACCGGCCAGGGCCACAGCGGAAGATCTGCCGAGTGACGCTTCTGACAATTCACCTGAAGCGGATCAAGTTGGACTGCATTTCGAAGACTTCATGCCGCATTCACTTCTTTTTCTTGCCCCTGTCTACATACTCAGTACCTCTACGCTTGTTACCAACGAGGCACCGATCTAACACGAAACTGGCATTTCCCTCATTGCAACCTATTCAGTATCATGAGCATACGTTACTTTTTATTGCATCGAATCACTTGCTTGGACTTAGTAAGGAAGTTCGCCATCCATGACCGATTCTAATGTTACTAAGTCGGAAAAAGTAGTCATCCAGTTCGGCACTAAGACGATCAAGGGTTTCCTGGAATTCCCTGCTTGGGACACAATCGAAGAGCTGCTGAATAACGCTCCCATCAGTTTCCCTGAGACCTTTCGCATTCGCCGTCTCGATTCGGATGTTGTCGAGGAGATTTCAATCGCGGATATCAAGGCCATTTTCTACGTAAACAACTTCGAGGGGGATTCAGATCACAAGGATCTGAATTTTCATTCCCGGGTGCCCATCGTCCATGGCATATGGATGCGCTTCCAATTCCGCGATGG
>CAAGKR010182515.1_pt1 | contig 38367 bp, 72 predicted proteins | sample 2556971 | NCBI WGS metagenome assembly CAAGKR01 (sample SAMEA5207829, study PRJEB30636) | soil metagenome | biome: forest; feature: boreal; material: soil | place: USA | collected 2011-09 | depth 1 m | reverse complement strand
GATACCCCACCCCATCACCCAAAGAGAAGCGGTTGCACGTCGAGCCTGTCGCTCTTTCTGACGTTACAGATGAGATGTGCTAGTTGAGTGTTCGCTTTCGTGTGCGTGCCACTGTGCGCTAAAGGCACGATGTGATCGAGACTCGCACTCATTGGATGCGGGTAAGTGAGTGCCTTGTCAACTCTCTTGCCACATACACCACAACGCCATGCATCACGATCGTAGATGTATGCCACGTTGATGTGCTCAGTCGTGACACCATCGAGACCACGCTTCTGTGCATCGCGTCTCTTGTTATGATCACGCTTCAATACCTTCGCGTTGATAGCACCACACTTAGAACAGTAGCGAGCCTGTCCTTGTTTAGTGCTGAAGGACTCCTCGCACATAGCGCATGTCAGGATCCGCGCTGGCTTGGGTACGTACCGCTCTCTTAGAATCGCTAGGCGTTTGGCCTTGCCAGATTCATAGCCACTCTTGGATGCACAACGTGATGAGCAGTATTTCCTCGCCTTGCGCACACTGAACACCTCACCACACCATCCACAATGCAGCGCGTAGATCTTGCACGTCAGGCGCCTAACGCCACCAGAGGTCGCGATGAGCCATCGCCTGCAGTTGTCAGAGCATGAGTTCATGTTCTTGCGTGTGACTGTGGCCCGGCTGAATCTGTGCCCACACCATTTGCACTCTGCTGTGCGCAGGTACTTCGTCTTATTTGTTGGGGTCGGCCCGAACCTGACGACCATCAAGTCGTATCCGCGTCGATGTCTGCAAGGAATCGAGCAATACTTCTGCCTGTAGTTCACTGGCAGAAACGGCACGCCACACACAGGGCAGTCAATCATGTTCATCTCCTGGGGATGCGAAAGGCCCGAGCCAGGAGACTCGGGCCTTTCTAACCCACGGGATCAGTCGCAGGTCGCTATTCGGTTGTGTTACCAGTCACGTGATGTAGATCCGAGTTTGGGAATCGGGTCTTTCAGTGAGTCGTGCTTGTTGGCGTTGCACCGTCGATGGGTTGCCCGCAGATTCGCGGGGTCTTCGGCTAGGTGCGGGTAGCGGCTGAGTGGTAAGCGGTGGTCGGCTTGGAAGCTGTCAGGGTGACCTGCATCCGCCTCATAATTAATCGGCATCTTGCAGATGTCGCAGGGTCGATGTTCTGCCTTGAGGTTGGCGCGAAGTTTTCTCCATCGCCGGGTGCTACGGCCTCGGTACTCGCCGCTCATGACGCTGGGTTAGGTGTCGATGCGGTCGCTTTGCATGACGGGCATTCCCAGACGACGACGCCAGAGGACGCGATTCGCTTAGGTGCCGGCTTGGGTGGGCATTGGCGACGGTGGTGGATCTTGGTGTGGATCATGTCCACCTCTCGGGGCATCGTCCGCCGCCATAGACGAGGGTGCCGCAACCTGGCGCGGTGCAGATGCTAGGCGGGGATGTAGGCATCGGCTCGCGTGCAGATCAGGTCTTCGCACTCGGCCACGTTGGCGAGCGCCCGCAGTATCAGCGCGTCCAGCTCCTCGCCCTTATCGTTATCGCGGCACTGCACGCATCCGCAGATCGCGCGCCGCTGCACCTGCATGAGGGCGATGCGGTCGAGTTCGTGGCGGCGTTGGGTGCAGAGCATGACGCGGCGGTCAGTGGTGGTGATCGTCATAGCGCCTCCCTCAGTCGAACACTGCGAGGACCCGATCGGCGCTGCCCTTGATGGCAACGTGGACCTGCACGATTTTGATGTGCTCCGGGTAGAGGAGGTCGGTGCCTGCCTTGATCTGGTTCATCGCCTCAGTGAGCGCCACCTGAGTGTCGGGGGCAGCGTCGTACTCGATGACGATGACCATGCGCTGACCCACATTGACCCCCGAGGTTTGGCCCTCGTCTTGTCGGGTGTGCTGACCGTGTCCGGGGTGCTGGTGTCAGGCCGGCGATAAGGCGAGGGAGCATAGCGAAAGAGCCACTGCCTCGAAAGTGGGCGTGACTCTTCACCCCGATATTAGGCAGGCTGAGCCAGATCCGCAAGTATCTCGGCCCACAGCGTGTCGAGGCGCGCGTGTAGCGCCTTGGTCATCCGGGCTCGATGGCACTCCAGCACGTCGCGCTCACGGAAGAGTGAGGGCTTGCCGCCTGGACGGACAGGACGCAACTGTCCACGCTCGACCCATGACTTGACAGTGAAGGGCGAGATCTCGAGCAGGTTGGCTGCGTCCTCGATAGAGAGGATGGCGTGAGGCACTGGGCTACCTGCGAGTTTCTCGCGGATGACTGCCAGCCTCGCAGGCTGCTGTCGATCCTCGATCAATATGCGGACCCAGATCGCGTATCGCTTGGGTGGCAGGTGAACGTTGCAGCGTGTGCAGGTCACATGCTCATCACCGCCGAACCGGGCCAGCGTGTAGGCATGGCACTCAGGGCAGGCGATGCTCTTGAGTCGTGCCGCCTGCTCACGCCATGGTGCGAGGCAGTGCGCTTGGCTCATCGCTGATCCGAGTTCGTCCCATAGATCCCCGATCGCAGGATGGCTCTCGAGCCGCTCGATCTGGGCTGATAGCCACGTGCAGGCTGAGCGGATCTCGAACAGCGGCGGCGGGTCACACCAGACGGACTCGCCGGCATAGAAGCTCCACCGCGGGTTCAGTTGGCGCTCTTGTGGGTGCTCGCGCCGATTCTGAGTCGACATGGAGACCGGCCCGCTCATGGCGAACTGGTCGGCCAGCATCTCAACCCAACCGCTCAGGATGTCCGTGAGATCCGTCATGGACGACGCGGCGGCGACGTTCAGTGGGCTTGGTGCGCCGACGATTGTGGCGCGGATGGCGTCATTCAAGGCTTGGCTCAGGTTTGGCTCAGCGGCATAGCCTAGGAGGTAGTGCTGCCAAGGTGCGTTCTTGAGCCAGTCGAGCAGCCGCACATGGCAGCCGTAGCAGAGCAGCCCATGGCCAGCCTCTCGTGGCGCGCATCCCTTGCAGGCGTCTTGATCGGGGCAGTCGGTCTCGTGCTGGCGGGCCTGCTTGCAGCCTCGGATGCAGTCGCTCATTGCTCATGCCTTCCTGAGTGGTGCCAGATGTCGAACACAAGGTGCGACTCGATCTCTGCGAGGTATCGCGTCACCCAGTCGCTCATGGCTTCCTCTTCCCGTTCTCCATGGCTCGTTTCATCGCGGCGTCCCATTCGCGCATGTCAGGCGTGATCGTGATGGTCACAGTTCTGCTTACTTTGGTCAGGTCGTGGTAGGCCATGAAGGCGCACCAGAGCCCGACGATGAGATCGAAGGCGGCGCGGAATCCCCAGCCGTCAGTGGCGAGGTGAACCCCAATGGTTTCCGCGTTCCAGGCGAGCATGACGAGCCAGAAGATGCCCCACTTGCGGCCCCTCATGGCCTGCCCGTCCGCATCCTGGCGATGGTGGCGAGGGCTTCACCCAAGTCGGCTGCCTGCTCGAAGATGGTCACCTTCATGGCGTGGCGCTCCTCGGTCAGCCGAGCGATGGTGGCGTCCTTGGCCTGAATGACACCCATGTAGTCCTCAGGGCTGCTCGTGAGCCCGTTTGAGCCCTCAGGTGCCAGCGGACGTTCTGAGGCTGTGAGGGGCTGAGGATCGCTGGACGGTGCCTTCCTTGCCATCTTGGCGGGTTCTACGACGAACGCCTGCGGAAGCGTCACACGGAACGAGCCATGCTGGTCAAGGATCAAGCTCGGGTTCTCTGTGAGGCCGATGATCGTTCCCACCCATGGATCAAGTGGGTACGCGGGGTTGGTCACCTTCACCAGCGTCTGCTCGTTCATCAGGTAGGCGAGTCGGTCGGCCTTGGTCATCTTGGCGCCTTTCGTCGTGACAGCCCCGGACGTGGTCGGCCAGGGGTTCGCTCGTGCGACGTTCGCCGCGTGACGGGCCTCGAACCACACGACGAGGCGCCTCATGAGGTCGCCTTCCGGAGCGAGGTGACGAGTCGGTCGAGGTCGATGAGGGTCTGCTTACCCAGACCTCGCTTCTCGCGGTAGAAGATCAGCGAGCAGATCGAGTCGGCCTGCACGATCAGGTGCCTCAACCGCGCAACCTCAGCCAGCGCCTCATCTCGCTCGCCTTGGTACTTGGCCGCCAACTTGCTCGCATTACCCATCGACTTGACCCAGTCCGCCTTGTCGCGCTCCCATTCGGCGAGGGCCAGCGCGGCATCGAACTCGGTGCTCATCACGCCACCTCTGTTGTGAAGTCCGGCGCCCACGCGATCCAGTCCTGCGGGCGGCTCCCGATCAACCGCCTGTACCGCAATGGCTCACGCAGTGGCCGCAGAGCCACGAGCGGGATGCAGACGCCGGGGAGCATGGCCGCGATTCGCAACAGCTCGGCGCGCTCTGCCGGCCCGGGCGGCGTGGTGCGCTTCACGTTGACGAGGAGCACCTGCCCGGCCTTGATGGCGATGACATCCGCGGCGCCTTTACTCGAGGCCGCCCGGGTGGTCTCGTAGCCGTTGGCTTGTAGGTCGTGGATGACAGCCCATTCGACCCGTCTGCCGTCCTCGTAGCCGCTGCTCATGACGTGGGCCGCAGTCCCCGGCACTTGCAAGCCGGATATTCGCACCATGTCCACTGTGGGGCGAGCGCGCTGTTGTTCGAGGGCTGCCGGCCATAGTGCAGGTGCCCACATGTGCACGTCCGTGGCTGCGTGGTCGCCGTCCATGTGACGGTTTCGAGAATGACGCGTGGTGTTGGGCTCATGCTGCCTGTCCTTTCGTGGCGCTCTTGGGTGTGAGGTGCACACAGATCGGCCGCTGCCCGCCGTGTCGTGTCGTGAAAACCATCCACGCGCCACAGTTCGAGCAGCGGCCGATGTGCTGGGCTGTCCAGGCTTGCTTTGCGGTGAGGCCGCTGACCGCGCTCATTCGTCGGCCTTGATTGTGAGGTCGTGGATGTTGGCGTTATCGACTGCCAGGACGAGGATTCTGTGCGTGCCGCCCGGCTCACACTTGCGCCAGAACACGACATGGCCAGGCTCGAAGGTCAGGCTGTCGGCGTCAATCTGGCATCGGCCACCTCCCCACGACTTCCACATGTAGGTGCTCATCTCGTGGCCTTCTTGGTGGTCAGGTGCTGCCGGTTGTAGTGGCTGTAGAACTCCCGCTGCCCGCCTCGATCGTGGACGTTCGGCTGGCACAGGAAGCAAGTCCACCAGCCGGGGTCGGGTCGCCGGAACGCGTTCTGTGGCAGGTTGGTCGACGGGCTCATGACCTCACCTCGATCACGTCGGCGAGCATCACGCGGTCGTTCCATGACCAGCAGGTGCGCACGGTCACGGACTTCACTGAGACGCGGACGACCTCATGCCAGCCATGCCTTGTGCGGATGTGCTTAGCCGCCTTGAGTTCGGCAACCGTGTAGGGCACCAGCGCGTCACGCTTGGCGATCTTGGCGCAGTATTCGAGCATCTCGATCTGGGCGGCCTTGGCATTAACCGCGGACCATGCGCCGGCTTCCCGGTCACACGCGGCCCACTTGCGCGCATCGGCGCGGTGGTTCGGCTTGCGACGAGTGCCGGACACCATGGCCATGTCGTCGCCATGGTTGAGCCGATACGCAGCCGCGACGGCTTCAGCCTTGGCGGTTAGGGTGACGAGTTCGGCTCGGACAACTGCTAACTCAGAGTTAATGATTGCGAGTGTCATAGCGTGGCCGCCCGTGTCGCAGCGTCGATCGAGTCACGGACGCGCTGTAGGTCGCTCGGGGCGTCCGCCGGTGTCCAAGGCCCATCCCCGCCCGCCTGCCACACTTTGAGGCGGCGGTCACGTTGGGGCACCTCGAAGTCGGCAGGTCGTGGCACGGACGCGGCCACACACTCAGGGCAGTGCCCGGCATGGAAGCTCTCATGTGTCGCGCACCGCATCCTCGACTGGCCAGGACCCGCGCCCTCGGTCATCGACGTGGCGGTCCACCAAGGGCCGGCCTCGGAGAGTCGCGCGGGTGTCTTCGTCCGGGCGTCTGTTGCGATCCATGCGAGGGCCACGGCGAGGTCGCGGTATGGGCGAGCTGCGTGGTCGCGGCTGATGAAGGTGACCAGGGACTTGACGGGCCACTCGGGGCGGATCTGATTCGTGGCCGCAGCGAGTCGCTGGATCTCGTTTTCAGATGGCATGAGCCACCAGCCATGCTCGAGCCGCGTCAGTGGCTTCCTCAAACCGACTCCATGACCGGGTCGACCGTGCCCCGATCCGGGCGCGTCGCCATGGTTCGTCGTAACCGGGCACGCGTGTCGGGATGCGTGCCCAGCAGTCATCACAACACAGCACATCAAGGTCTTTCGCATGGTCGCCGCCAGGGCACTTCGCTTTAGGCTGGATCTCGTTGTCAGTGGCCATTGCAAGTCCAATCGAGGCGCGAGGCGCGCAGTACGTAACTAGACGATTTGGACTTGCTGGCCAGCCCGAAGAACGTGAAGTGCAGTGGAGTGGAGTGACGTAGCGTGGAGTAGCGTATATAGGCGTTTGGAATCCTTTCGGAATCCGCGCGGAATCCGTCTGGAATCCTGTTCATGCTGCGTCACCCTTCCGAGCGGAATCACGCTTCAGCTTCTCGGTGATCTCAGACTTGAGGAGGTTGTACTTCTCCCAGGACTTCACCCAGTAGCCGCCGATGTCGTCGTCTCTGATCCACAACCCAACACGGTCCAATTCCTTTGCGAGAGCGGCGTGTCCACTGATCCCGACCGCCGCGAATCGAGACAGTTGGAGGTCTGTAATGAAGCCATCTGAGAGCACTTCGGCGCAGAACGCGAGGCCACGGATGTAGAGCAGTTCAGCCTTGTTGGACAGTCCAGCGATGGCATCGTCTTTGTAGTAGCGGCACGAGAGCGGCGCGTAACTTCCATTGCGTCTTGTCTTGTTGTTTGCCATCAGTAGCCGCGCCTTCCATACAAAACTCTGTCGCTAGCCCTGCGTTCCCTGCTGCAAGCTCGGCAATTTCGCACGCCATCCGCGCGCACATATGTGTTGGCCTCGTCGTAGGCGTGCCCTTTTGGGCAGACGTTCCTGTTTTCACGGCCGTTGCGGTGGCGCCCCTTGGCGACCATGTCGGCCATGTTCTGGTCGTGCGTCCCAAGGAACAGGTGCCCCTCTGGGTAGCCCTCCGTCGGATCCGTCTGGCAACACGGCGGGTTGTCGCAGTGGTGCAGCACCCATAGGCCGTCAGGGATTGGACCGTTCGCCAATTCCCATGCGACGCGGTGTGTTCCGACGGGTTGGCTGTCAATAGCGATTACCCCGTAGCCAGAGGCGTCGGTGTATCGAGTCCATTCGAGGCAGCCTGTATCTGTGGCTTGGAGGCGTCGTGCGAGTCGCTCTGCCACAGACTTCTTTTTTCGGGTAGCCTTCATGGCTAGCCCCTCTCTGCTAGATCAGATGAGCGGGTCAGAGGCCGTATCAGGTTCACGCCTGGTGCGGCCTCGTTTTGCTCCCCCATCCTACCGCTTTCAGCCCCCGGAAGTGCCACGAATCCCCGCTCGTTGCAACGGGTTTGGGCGTCGATGCGGGCCTGTCGCGCGATGAGCTGGTCGAGGCGTCCGTGTGCCGCGGTATGGGCTGCCAAGGACCGCCACCGCGGGTCCACGAGCTCGCCGCAGCTATCGCAAGAGGTCAGGGACGACGAAGAGCCCGCCCGTGTCGTGAAGGTGCTCATGACGCGGCCTCCATGGCTTTGAGGTCGAGACAGTCGCGGCACAGCTCAGGCCGTCCGCGCGGGAGGTTGAACTTGGCGACGCGACCACACCGCCGGCACGCGTAACGATCAGCCGGCAGGGTTGCGGCACCGCGGGCAAGCGTGGCCCGGATCATGCGACAGCTCGCTTCCGGTTGGCGCGTGGCCGGCAGATGGGGCACGTCTCGCCAGCGTGCAGATGACGCTTGTAGCTCGCGTTCTGAGTCGGCTCTCCGCAACCTAGGAGCGGTCGGCTGTTGGCCAGGCAGGACAACTCGTAGCGCTCCACCTCGTCTTTGCCGCCCCAGATCCCGGCGCGGCCTTGGACGTTCATCCGCCGCTCCATGTCGAGGGCGTACTGGAGGCAGGCGGCTTCGAGCGGGCACGAGTGGCAGATCCGTTTGGCTTCGATGGCTGCGGGCGTGTTGTTGTGCTTGTGGCCCTCAGGGAACCAGTAGGCGGGATCGTGGCCACGGCAGGCGGCGCGGGGGTCGTTCTGCAACGTAGTCATGTCGCCACAGCCAGAGAGAGGGTGTGCAGCACGTTGGCGGTGTTGACGTTCACGACGATGCCGACGCCCACCGACGCGGCATAGAGCAGGTCGCCGACGTCACGTTTGAGGGTGGCTTCGCTCAGGATCTGACTCCCAGATAGGTGCATGAGCAGCCTGACGACGGCCTGCCCCTCGTGGGCGTTCATGACGCGCACCCGGAGCAGATGTACTCGTTGTTGTCAGTACGGGCGATCGGGTCGCCCTCCTTCATGGCCTCGCCGCACGCGTCGCACTCACTGTTGAAGCGGGCAGGGAAGCGGGCAGTGATCGAGTACTCACCTGTCCGCCACGAGTCGCGCACGCGTGGCTGCGGCGCGTGGATGCGGCACGCACACTGGCCCATAGGCAGGTCGGAGAGGGGGCAGGGGGTCACCATGGCTCGACCTCGTCGTCCCTTGCAGCGTCGGCCACGTCGATGTCATGCTGCTCTCGGGCGTCGGCTTCCCGATCCCAGGCCTCGTCCGTGTCGTCCACGTCGCGGGGCTCGTACCAGCGCGCCGGCATGTGAAAGGTCATGATGCGCCACCGTTGATAGCGCGGGCGAGGCGAAACGCTGCAGAGTCAGTGCCTCCGACGATCTCAGGTTCGCCGTGCTCGTTCTTGAGCAGTTTCAGCGTGTATCGCTCGTCGCCGTGCGCGGTGGTGATGGCGGCGTTGAGGAGTTCAACCCATGGCTCGATGTGGTCGAGCATGTCCGCCTCGGAGTCGAGCCAGTCAGCCAGTAAGGGATGGAACCCGCCATTGGCCTGTGTCCGCAGCTCTGTTGCGGCTGCACGGAGTTCGTCGGCGCTACTCATGGCAGGCTCCTGATCGGGTAGCGCAGTTGCTCGTTCAGTCCGTCCGGCATGTCCCAGTTCCAGAGCCCTTGCCGCCCCTTGGCTGGGCACCACGACAGCACTGGCGAGATGGACGTGATGGACCATGCGAAGCGGCCGGGCGAGTGGTCACCGAGGGACCGCTCAAGGTCGTCAGGAGCGTGCTCGCTGTTGGTTGTGGAGCGGGTCTGGAACAGTTCACCAACAGCCACGACGCAGCCCATGGGAAGGCGATAGGGCCACGACAAAGTAGCGCCGCGCAGCAGTAGGCCCGACTGGTCCCGCTCGACCTCGAAGGGTCCGAACTGCACGCGCTGGCCGATGCGGCACGGCATGGCCAGACCAGCATGGATCGCAACACGCCCGCGATACTTGGTGTTCCACGAGCGGGTTTCCATGTGCTTGATGTTGAGCGCGAAGAGGGACGCCCATGGCTGGTGGATCGTCAGCGCCTTGATCACGCTCATGGCAGGCTCACCACCCCGACGCGCTCAGACCCGCCCAGATGCCAGTCCCGGCCCGTGTCGTCCGTCAACGTCAGCCAGCCCGGCAAAGGGTCCCCGTTGACGACATGGGCGACGGTCACGGACGTGTCACCGAGGCGGACCACGGCGCCGATGGGGACAGCGGCAGCGGTCAGGGTGCGGCGGAACTCATCGAGCCCAGACAGGGGGGTCATGAGGTCGGCCAGGTGATCGGGTCGGACACAGTGATGGTCACGATGACCTCGGTTTCCTCGACCCGGTCCATGAGCCTGTCGCGGCGTTCCCTCGCTGACCCTGGTGCTTGGTAGTCCCGATGCCATACGCGCCCGCCGGGGTAGGTCGCGGTGACTCGATAGAGGCGCTTGGTCTTCATGCCGCCCTCCTGTAGACCTGCACATAGGCACCGTGGGTCTTCGGATCGGTTGACGGGATCCGCCAAGGGGGACCGTCCGCCGTCATCTTGCGGGTGATCAAGCCCGCCTTGATCGCGGCACTGAACAGACCGCCTCTCGTGGATTCTGGGATGAGGATGTCATCCATCACCTTGCGAATGTCGTTGCTACTGAACTCGATTGGGGCGAGTCGCAGGATGGCCACGAAGTCAGCCCAGATGTCGGGCGTCGTAGCCCAGAGACTTTCCATCTGACCGGCGGCTTTGAGTTCGGCGGGGGTCATGTCCAGTCCGGTTCCGGCGCCTCGGTCGTCGCCGCGCGGCCCTGTTCGAGCGGCACGTTCAAGGCTTCGATGACCTTGTGCGCCTCAGCCTTCGACAGGCTCTTAGATGAGACGACAGGCCGGTCGAGGATGTCCGAGAGGCAGGCAAGGCCCGCGTCCCTCTCACCCATGCCCTGTTCGCCGAGGAGGATGTGGATCTTCGCCAGCTGCGCCTTGGTGTGGTTGCCCTCAGGCTCGGGCGCGATGTCGTCAGTAGGTGCTTCAGACGACGGGGGCGTTGGCGCCACCCCCCCGCCGTCAGTCTCAGGAGTGATCCGCCCGACAACCTCGAACTCAGGCTCGGGCATCGGCGGCTTCTCAGCCTTCGCGCGAGACACGCGCACGGTCGGCGCAGGCTCGTTGTCGCTGAGTTCCTCTGCGCTGTAACCGATTCCGAGGATCACGTCAGCGGCAACGAGACGGCAGACCTCGGACGTGGCGCGGGCCATGAGCATCGCGGCCGGTTGGTTCTTCCAGTTCGACTTGTTCGTGAGCCCCAACGACTGCGCGCGCTTGATCGTCCACTTCGACATGTGGACCTCAGACTCGCCACGACGGACGGCTTTGGCGATGCACTCAAGGTCGGTGCTCGACTCAATCCACACGCGGTGTCCACGCGACTGCACGAGCGCCCGCAGAGTCAGCGCCTGAGGTGCAGGCTTGCCGGAGATCAGGTCGAACGCCCCGAGGGAGGTGACAGGCGTCAAGCCCACCTCTGAACCCTTGAGGATCGCGGCCGTCGCGCCGCCAGGGTTGTTGGCGTAGGCGCCGGCGAACGGCGTCTGGCACAACGCCTCAGCAAGCGAGTGTGCGGCGCGAGCTTCCTCTGCCCACTCGACGAGGCGCATCGGACGCTCGGAGATGTAGTCGTACTGTGCGGGAAGGTTCTGGGGGCGGATCTCGATCTCGTTGCTGGTCATGCCGTCGCCTTCTCTGGATAGTCCTCGGGAGTGGTGATCTGGCCACGGATGCGGTCCTCGGAGTTGGCGACCCACAGAACGTGGAGCCAGTCCTTCCACGCGGCTTCGCGGTCGGTGAACCTGTAGAAGTCAGTTCCGTTGGGGGTGATGTGAACGACGCCGATGCCGTCGACCTCAGGCATGGGCTGCTCTGTGTTGTCCTCGGCGAGGTAGAACTCGGCGCCTGCATACGCGGCGGTCTGGAGCGCGGTCTCGCCGTAGACGCCCTTGGATGTCTTCCAGTCGAGGAGGAGACGCTCGCCGCCGATGTCCACGATGGCGTCGAACTTGCCCGAGTACCACCAGTGCCGGTTAGCCACGGGCCGTTCGGTGAGGATGACCTGAGGGGCGAACGCGTCCAGCCAAGCCACGTACCCGTTGACGTAACCGGCCAGGTGCTCAGGCACGTCGACCTCGCGGCCGTGGATTAGATCCTCGGCGATGGCGTGAACGTCAGTGCCCCGTACTGCTGCCCGGTCGCGTGAGGTCCACGGCGACTGCTTGACGGTGGCGATGACTGACTCACGGTCGGGGAGCTGGTTGAGCACCTCGAGGTTGTCGGCCACATACTCAGCGGCAGCTTTCGCAGCCCACCGGACGAGCGCGGGCTTGGGGAGTCCCTTGCCTAGCAGCGTCGTAACGCCTGTGATCGGCTTGCCGTCGCACCAGTAGCGGTGGCTGGCTTCAGCGAAGCGTAGGGACGCCTTCTTGGCGCTCATGCGACCCACCCGGCCTTCGACTCCACGACATCCCCACACTGTCCGCAACGCCAGCGGGTCGGTGTGGGGACCTTCACATACCGGTGCCCGTGCGCGGCGCAGTGCCGCTCGGTCTGGACCCGCTCGTCCATCGCGGCGAGTTCCATGGCGCGGAGCCGATCAGCTTTGACCATGCGGGCGACGGTCAGGAGGATGAGGCCGAACACGAACAGGAACGCGATGATGAACGCGAAGCCCGGAGTCACCCAGTCGGAGACCAATCCGGGCGCCGCCGGGCTCACTTCGCCACCCGCTCACGGGCGTAGATGGTGATGATGGCCAACGCTGCGGCCAACCTGCCGTGCCGGGTCAGCGCGGGGTTGTGGAGCGCGGCGAGGGCACGGTCGAGGGCGTGACGCTCCGTGGTCATGAGATCACCAGCGGCGAGCCGCCTGCTGCGAGGTGCGCCATGTCACGGTCAGCCCACGGGGTCGGCGAGGTCGGCTCGTCAAGGCCCAGCCTCGGGTCGCACGGTGGCCGCGGCGCATTCTTGGACACGCCAGCAGCATCGGCGCTGACGTACACGTGAGCAGGCAGGCCGCACAGGGTCCCGTCGATGCCCACAGGAAAGTCGGCGCTCTTGCCATCCTGGGAAGTGACCGGGTCGACCATGAGGTCCCGGATCGTCAGGGCTCGGGTGAGGTCGCCGTGGACGAAGAACGTGACCTTGCGGTCGTAGGGCAGGACCACGCCGGGGTTGTTGTCGAGCAGGTCAGCGAGAAGTCGAAGGGACTTTGCGTATTCGGTGCGGGTGTCGGTGGGGGTCATCGTGTTACCTTTCTAGGGAGGTTGTCGTGGTTGGCCCGGTCGTTGTAGCGGCCGGGTCGCTTGCTGTGTGTCAGGGCTTGACGTGCGGCACGTTGCTCGCGGGCCGTCTCGCGGCCTTAGGGATGGTGAGCGTGGCCGCCCCAGCTTTGAAGATCGGCTTGCCCTTCACGTCTAGCGGCACGTGGCGGCGGTCGGCGCGGTTCTGCCCGTGCTGGGCGCTGACGGTGACGGGGGTCCGTGGCTGGTCTGCGAGAAGGACGGTTCGCGGAGTGTTGAGATGGCTGCTCATGACGCGGCCTCGATCCTCTGATAGGTGAAGCCGACGCGAGTTTTGTTTGTCTCGGCGTCGTAGTCGGCGCTGACTGCAGTCAGTGACTCGCCGAGCAGGTTCGGTCCTTTGACCTCGCCGATCATGTGAGTGACATCGCCGGGGTAGGTCGCCCAACGGACTGGCGTGGGCAGGCTCATGACTCGCCTCGATCAGATAGATAAGCCAGGACACCGAGGCCGGTGCTCAGGGCGGACGCGGCCAGGAGGAGGGCGAGAAGGTTGGTCATGACGCGCGCCTTGTCTTGCGTCCCCACGTCTCGGCCGGCGTCGTTGCTGGCTTGACCTCGCACATCTGGGCGATCTGCTCAACGTGCTCGGCCTTGAAGAGGTATCGCCGTCCGATGCGCAGGTGCGGCCACTGGCCGGTCCTGCATCGCTGCTGGACCTGTTCCCAGGAGATGCCGAACTCGTCGGCCACCTCGCGGTCGGTCAGGAAGGTGCTCATGCTGCGTGCCGGTTGAGGTGGTCTGCGATGGCTCGGGCGACCTTGGCTGCGAGCTCTGGGGTGAGTGCGCGCTCGCCGGACTCGACACGGGCGAGGTGCTGGTGGGAGCAGCCGACGCGTTCAGCCATCGTCCGCAGTGTCATACCAACTCCGTCGCGCATCCCTCGCAGCACCTCCCCTGTGATGGTGTGGGGTGGTTCTGTGATGGGCATGTGACGAACCTAGGACGTCGCCGCGACAGTGTCAAGGGAAATCGCGGGCGTGTCGCAGAAAAGGACTAGAAAAAAAAGGTACGGATACCTATGTACTGTCGTCATAACTGCTATATGGTTGCGATGTTCGCCAGAGTGGTTGAGCACAAGGAGAGCAGTCAAATGAACCAGTCAATGGACCAGCAGCGGCGGGAGCAGTTCCGCGACACTGTTGTTGCGGCGATGCACGCGAAGGCATGGAGCGCGACGAGGCTGCACAAGGAGTCCGGCGTCTCGCAGGGGACAATCACTAATGTCATGAGGGCGCGGAACGTCACAGAGTTGACCGTGGGCAAGTTGCGCAAGGCGCTCGACATCGAGGCATTGGCTCCATCTCAGTCTAGGGAGGGCTACACGCGCGACGTTGAGCTCGTCCGTGAAGCCATCGGCATGTGGCTGCGTGACGTGCCGTGGGAGCAGCGGGCACGCAAAGTGATGCACTTGCTCGCGGCGATTGAGTCTGGCGCACGCGACTAGCCGGTATGGACTTGGTAAAGACGCACCCAGCGTCACAGCGAGCGGATCACCCTCAGAGTGGGCCGGCTGGAGATGCCAGCCGGTGCCACAGGAAGAGTAGGGCGATCGTGTACGGGTGCGAAGTGTTGTGGGATGCAGAGGATGCGAAGCGTGTGCAAGAGCTGATGGAACAAGGGACAGGGAAGCCGTGCCCGTGTAAGAGGGGAAAGCGGTGCCCGATCCTGCCTAAGACGCTGGCCGTGGTGTCGCTACGACTCCAACTCCAGCGGGACGTCGATGACGTCGGCCAAGACGCGGAGGTCGGACACACGCAGGTGCGTGTAGAGGTTGATGGTCGTGGTAATGCTCTCGTGGCCTAACTGCCTCTGTAGGAATGCGTCAGAGGCTCCGCGGAGGATCTGCAAGGAGGCATAGGTATGCCTCGCATCGTGTGGGGTTGGTCGCTTACCGAGGCCGTTCTCCCACTCGATGCGAGGTCTACCACCTGTCGGAACCTTCGCCGCGGTGTCGCCGGCGAACTTGTGCAAGGCGACCTCCCACGCCTGCTCAGCGAAGTTCGTCCGGCGCACCGGGCCACCGAGAGTGTTGGTGAACAGGAACGCGGTTGCTGACCTGTGCTCGAGCAGCGGCCGGATGGTGGCCGCGACGTCGTTACCGAACACGATGGTTCGCACCGAGCGTTTCGACTTCGGCTTGCCGAGTTGGTGGCCGTGACCGTTGGTGTGCTTCCACGCCCGCTTGATCCGGGCTTGCCCGGCGTCGACGTCGACGTCACCAACCTGCAGCGCGGATGCCTCACCGAAGCGGACGCCGGTCCCGAACAGGAACATGACCATCGGGCGCCAGTGCTCAGGTGCTGCGTTGATGAACGCCCACAGTTCGGTCAGGGTCAGGGTGACCATCTCCTCGCCCTCGTCGGTCGGAGTGGCGATCCGGATGCCCTCTGCGAAGTTGGTGGGGATCAGTTGTGCGCGGACTGCCGACGTTAAGGATGCCGAGACCAGCGAGTGGTGGTTCTTGATCGTCTTGGCTGAGAGTCCTTCCTTGGCGAGCCAGTTCACCCAGGCTGCGATGGTGTCCCGGTCGAGCAGGTGCAGGGGAGTGGAGCCGATGGAGTGGCAGTCGATGCGTCGGCGCAGGTAGTCGGCGTACCGGGCTCGGGTGCCCTCGGTGACGCCAGTCAGGTGGGCGATGTGGTTGGCGACCTGATCGGCCACGGTGCGCGCGTTGGTGTTCGCTGGCGTGTCGAGAGCGGCAAGCGCGCGGACGGGGCCGACTGCATCGAGCAGGGCGCGCCACTTGATGGCGGCGTCTTCGCTCTCGAATGTCTCGGCGCGGTTGGCACCGTCGTGGCGGAACCGCACTCGATAGGAGACGTCTCCGGATCTGTTTGATCGCGTCTCAAGGGAACTCATAGGGCTTCATCCTTCCCTAATCGGTACCCTGCTGGTACCCTCGGTTTCATGAGACCGACAAACGCGCAGGTCAGCGCGGTGTCCGGAGGGGGACTTGAACCCCCGCCGGTCTGTGCTCAACTTCGCATCGTTGCAGGTCATCGGCTTGCGCTCACTCTCTCTGAGAGGCGTTCGTACCCTTCTATCGCCCTAATCCGTACCCTAGGGTACCAACCAACGGAAGGAATGCCATGATCGAAACCACCGTCACAGAGGCCGACCTGATCCGCCTCGGTGAGCTCGTGCTGAACTCCATCTCGGTTATGAGCGCGCTGGGGCACGTCTCGCCAGCGCAGAGCACCGTCTACATGGACCCCGGAGACGAACCGATGGGCGAACTCTTCCGCGATGTCCTACTGACCTGCATCGCCGGCGGGAACGATGCCGCCCGCAAGTCGATCTGCCGGTTCGTTGAGGAGTCCGGATGGAACGCCAAGATTGCGCTCGCGGTAGTGAGGTGACCGAAACGGCTGCGGACGACGCGCGACAGGTCTAGGTTCCGATCATCACCATCGAAGGGAACACCATGAACAAGAAGCATGTCATCGGCTACACCGTGACCGCCCTACTCGCTCTGACCATCGGCGCAGCGGGAGCTAGTGGCAGTAGCACCCCGACTATCGTCGCGGCCAAGCCGCTGCCTGCGGTCACCGTGACGGTTCCGGGGCCGGTGGTGACCGTGACCGTGACAGCCAAGCCCGCGCCCGCTCCTGTCGCAGCACCGGTGGCGGCAACGATCGAGGAAGGTCAGTGGACGGTTGGCACCGACGTGCAGCCCGGCCGCTACAAGGTTATTGTGCCGATCACGGCGGACATGGGGTGTTACTGGGAGATCAATAAGACCGGCGACTCCACGAACATTGTTGCCAATGACAACGTGACGGGTGGGCGGCCTGTTGTGACATTGACGTCTGGGGAGGATTTCAAGACTCAGAGTTGTGGAACGTGGGCCAAGATCTAGGGCCCGGACATGACGAAAAGCCCGCCCGATCCTCCAAAAGTGAGGACCGAGCGGGCTTCGTTGTCCCTGCCGTCTCAAACCCGGGGCGGGCGGTTCAGATCAGGGCGGACAGTGAACCGGACATATGGGCGGGTCAGGCGGTCACCATCTGGTAGGAGAACGACATCGCGGTCGCCCCTGCGGGAGGGTTGTGTAGGTATATCCAGAACCCAGCGCCTTCAAACCCCAAATATGCCTGTGCGGCTGCCGAGGCGCCACTCAAGGGAGTTATCACCACGCGGGGTGATAAGCCGTAGTGGTATGCGGGATACAAAACACATAACGCAGCGGTGTCTGCTGCTACCCCTGCGACGGTGGTAAAGTTGACGATGCCTGCGTATTCGTTTCCAACGATCGACATAGCCGTCGTACCCGTCACCGTATAGGGAGCGGGAGTGGCCCCTTCTTTGTTAATCCTCACTAAGCCATCAACAACTAGTCCTCCAAAGTACGGATTGGGGGTCGGTATTCCGGCGAGCATGTAGGAGCAGCCAGTAATGACCCTTTGCAGGTTCGGGGAAGCAACGGGGAACGGGTTAACTGAGTCAACGAGAACGCCGATCGCAGTGAACTGTTGAAGGTATATCCCGGCGTCTGGGTTGACCTTGATGAGGGTGTTGCCTGCAACCGTGGCGTAGTAGCCACCGATGATCTTAAAGGGGCCAGGGTTCGCGTATCTTATCAGTGACACACCATCGCTGGGTGTGTAATAAGCGAACGAACAGTCGTCCAGGGTGAGCCCACCAGAGGGACCACCATCCTCCGTATCCACGGCCATGACGCCATTCTCATTACGCATGGATTTGAAGATAATCGGGTCGGCGGATGAGTGCATGAGGTGAATATCTGCGACCGTAGTTGCAGCAAACGCACCGCCGTACCAATGGAACCCACCACCGTTAATGCTGATCCCGTACTGTCCACCCCAGCCGACGCACTCATGGGCGTTGTTGGCGGTGACATTGCCTCCAGTACCGTTGCCTTGCAACCAGCCGTGAACGGGCGCACCGTCGTAGGCGCATCGGGTGAATGTCGTGTAGGCAATGTCTACAGCAGATGAGCCGGGCCAGTCTGGGCCAAGGGCATAAGCCGCCGTGGTGGTGCCCCGACAACTGACGTACAGGTCGGTGAAGTTGCAGTGTTCAGCACTTCCCGTGCTTGCCGGAGTTGAAACTCCGACGCCGTAGGTGACTGTCTTGCCTGTTGCGAGGATGACAAGGAGACCCTCGACTCGACATGACGCTGCTAATGCCTGAACCCCCCAGGTCGCATCGGTGTTGATCGTGAGCGTCGTCGTGGTCAAACCACGGCCCTCAATATGCTGACCTGCGGTAGTGAGCGTTACCCCGTTGCCGTGGCTGTCCGCCGCGCTGACGACGTGGTTCCCGACCCCCAGGTGGACGGTACCAGGGTTCGAGCCGAGCGTGGTCAGAGCCGCGCCGACTGTGGCCTTGGGTGCGCCCCAACTTAGCCCATTGTTTGCGTCGTTACCCTTTGCGCCCGTGGACACATAGAGCACCATTTCAGTGGTCGCCGGGAGTGGTACATATGTGGAACTCGCTTCGCTCCGGTCGAGCTTGTTGGCGTTGATATCGTCCTGCCAGGCAAACATGCCAGGGGTTCCTGCGGGTCCGTGTAGCGGCATGTCAGTCCTCCGTGTTGTCGAGCAAGGTGAGTGGCGGGTCGAGGACCAGGCCGGCCAGGATGAGCGCGACCCCGACGGCGAACATGACCAGGGATCGGACGAGGATGATGTCAGGTCGCGGCCGTGGTGGCACGTGCACGCGCACGTGGATCTTCGCCGGGTGCGGGAGACCCTTGGCGCAGTAGGGGCAGGCGTGCGGGTCGGGGCGCTTGGGTGCCGGTGCCGGGGAGGGCATGGCTAGCCGACCCGGACGCCTTGGATCAGTAGCAGCAAATCCGAGGGGGCAACGTCGCCCGGGATCCGGCCGTCGCTGAACAGGTGGATCCCGGCCTCAAGGTAGGCCGTGTCGACCAACTGGCTGCACATCAGCCGGTCAGTGCGTGCGAGCCGAGTGCGCACCCATGAGGGGACGTGCCAGCCGAACATGTCAGCGAGCCCAATACAGGCGTCGTCTATCCAGCTGTACGGGTCGCCAACGTGGTCGAGCGCGTGGTCGATGATCGCGGCCCGGACTGTCGGGCTCAGGTCCATCGGGGACCAAACCTGATACATGCCGTCGTAGTTGGCCAAGTCGACCTCGCGGACGCCGCCCGGGTCGGCCTCGATGATGCGGCCGGTTTCGGTGAGCATAAACGCGTGGTTGACAGGCGATCGGGTGATGACACGGATGCACCACGCCTGCCAGCCAGGGGTCGCAACGACGCAGAAGTCGCCGGGGACTGGCATGGTCAGACCGCGGGTGGGGTGGGCGCAGGGGTGCCGATGAGGTCGGACGCTACAGGCGGGACGACAGAGACCGGGGCCACGGGTTGCGGCTCGATGACGAGGGACTGAGACAGGGCCACGTCAAGGGCGGCCTTGAACTTGTCAAGGTCAGCGGTCACCTTGACCACCAACCCAGCGACCGTGGGCACGGCGTTCTTCACGCCGTACACGGAGCCGCCCGCAACCACGGCAGTGACCAGGGCGGCCTTCACGTCGGCGGAGGTCAAGGTGCCGTTGGCTGCGAACAGGGCAGCGAGGGGCGCCAGCGCGCCAGTGATGAACGCGACGATGCTCTTGGCATACTTCATGTCAGGCCCCTGTTGCGACGGTGTGAATCGCGGCAACCTCAGCGTCAGGCAGGGGAAGCACCTTCACGCCCGCAGCGAGATACGCCTGTTCGGCGGCAACGGTGGTGATGACCCTTTTGGTCATGCCGTCTGAGATGTAGTGCTGGCCTGCAGATCGCAGAATGACCATGTCGTCCTCCGGGGTGAGATGCGGGATGGGTTGGGCTGCTGGGGTGGCTTTGGCTGCGACGGGTGCCGGGTCGACCCCGGGCCAGTAGTCGGCGACCACACTGATGTCGACAGGGCCGGGGTTTGCGTACTGGTGCGCGACGCTGCCGGGATACAGCTGGGCGCCGTTGCCGGGGTACGCGGCTATCCAGTAGTGCGGCGGGTCCACCCGGGCAGCAGCGAACGCAGCCTGCACGGACGGCCACGCAGCCAGGGAACAGTAGACGGTGGGGTCTACACCAGCCCTGCGACGGCGGACAACCCAGCCGGGAGCGTTGGCCGGCGTGGAGCAGCCCGCCTCAACATCAAGCACGTGTCCGTCCGCTGTTGACGAAAACACGGCGATGCGGACCTTGACCGAGTGTGGGAAGCGCGCCCAGTCCGCGGCCTTCCACGCGTACCGGCCATCGACGTAACCGCAGACGCCTTGCGCGTTGGCGGGGATATTGCTCGGGGTGATGGCGTCGTAGAAGGTGCGAGTCATGGCTTCCCTTTCGCGGCAACTGTGAGCATGTGCTCGTGGATCAGGTCCACGCGGGCGCGTGCTTCAGCGGCCACGAACGGGTCACGGAGCACGGTCAGTTGGTTGTCCTGCTTCGTCTCGCCACCGTCTGACCAGTTGGTCGAGCCGGTCACCACGTCCAGGCCGTCGATGATGAGCAGCTTCATGTGCATAATTGCCCCGCGCTCGGAGCGGCCCACCGCGACAGAGTTGGACGGGAACGCGGACGACGCGAGGAGCACCCGCTCGTGGACGCCGCCAGCCTGCGAGGAGTCGAGAGTCAGTGAGACGTAACAGTGCTCGTCGTCCAGCTTGGCCTTGATCGCGGCGGCGAGTTCGTCGTCATCGAACCCGTACATTGCGATGACCAGGGACTTGCTCGCGGACTTCACGAGGTCCACGAGGACGGCGTGCACGTCGTCTACAGGGGAGTAGAACGTGAGGGCGCCCGCTGGGTAGCCGGGGACGAACGGGGACGCCTTATGGGCGTGCAGCGACGCGAGGTCGGGGATGCTCATTTCAGCGGCACAACTGGCGCCATGCCGGACCTGAACGCCACGACGGCCGCGATGAGAACAACGAGGCCCGCGAAGACCGTCCCGAAGATCACCGACATGCGCAGAGCGGGAGACCATTTGGTCGTGGACTGCTCGACCAAAGTCTTGGCATCAGCCACCTTCTTGTCGTCGGCAGCTTTCGCCTCTTTCAGCGTCTTCTCCGTGGCTTCCTTCAGCAGTTCGGCTGTGGTCTGTCGTGCGTCTTCCGCATCAATCACAGCCTTGGCTGCCACCTTGGCGTCAGACTGGAGTTGCTGGACTTTCGACTCGATCGTGCCGATCTGGCCTCGATGGACGACGACCTCGGCCCGCACCTCGGTGACCTTCTCAAGGATGTTGCCGACGCCAGTCTCGATGCGGACGAGCGTGACGGCCATCGCTTCGGCTTCGCGCGGCTCGATAGGTTGGGTCATTGTCAGCCCTTCGGTTGGGGTTGATGCAGAGTCCCCGTCGTCGCCTGTCGCGGCGGCGGGGTTGGGCGGAAAGTTGGTCGGGTTGACCTATTGACAAGGTGTATATACAGGGGCCATGCTCAGCACATGAACACACCAGCGAGGGCCATCCGCATCCCCACCGACCTATGGAAAGCCGCCCGCGCAAAGGCGACCCGCGAGGGAACCACAGTCACAGCCATCGTCATCGCAGCCCTTCGCCGCTACGTTGCCGCTGGGATGCTCGGGGCGCTCGTCCTCGTCAGCGTCGGCGGCACGTCTCAGGCGTCAGCGCCAAGCAAGGCGGCTGCCGTGAACTGGGGATGGAACTGCATGACCATGGGGACTAAGGTCTGCGACTCGTCGTACAGGACCGTCGACTGGGGGATGGCTGACATGCTCTCCGGGACCAAGGACATGAGGCAGGTTGGTCTACCCAATCGCTTTCGCCATTGGGAGGACTGCAAGGTCTCGTCGGACGACTACTACACGACCGTCGTCTGCCCTGACGGTTTCACTATCGACTGGCTTGAAGACCTGATCTGAGTTCTCACCTGAACCACTGGATATTGCCGGATAGGGTGGCCTCGTTGGCTGCGTAGGCTGGCATGCTGGTGTAGTCGATGGAGGCTTGGACTCCCACACCGAACGTCCCGCCACCGCTAAGCCCGGACAGGACAGTAGACAGCAACGTCACCGCGTTGCCCCACCAGTTGCTACCCGGGAACTGGGCGCCGAGCGCATTGCCAGTTACCGCTCCGACGTATGGCCGACAGAGAAGGAAGTCGCTTCCTGCGCCGTCGGACCCCCCCGTGGTGTGCGGGTTGTAGCAACCCACCTGGCCTGTGACCGTCACCAACGCTGAGGTGAACCCCGCAGGGACTGTGATGGCCTGCGACGCGAGGATCGTCCAGCCTGTGCCGAGCGCGAAGTTCCTCGCGTCGAGATAGATGGACTGGACCTTGACCACATGCGTGAGCAGGTCGTTGATCGAGGCCACGTTCGCAGCGATGGCAGCCACGTTCGCAGCCATCGCCACATCGGCAGCGTCCAGGCGGTCGATGACGGGCTGGAACGAGCGCGCCACCGAGGGACCAAGCTCGCGGTAAGCCCGCTCGAGATCCGCGAGTCGCCTCATCAAATGGTCCTCAGAAGCGGGCAGGTTGCGCCCAGGAACGCCCGCATCATTCACGCCCATGGTCAGACTCCGCTCACGAGTATCGGGGAGATTGTTTGCGTCACGCCAAGAGTTAGCTCCCACCCGAAACACCTCGCAACACCGCTGAACCCGCCGGGAAACGCCGGCACACTGTCGCGCCCGCTCGGGTTCACTAGCGTCTTGTCCATCTCGCCGGTGAGCTCGCCGAAAATGTCGCTGAAAATATCCGTGAAGTCGTCACTGAAGCCAGGCGCCCAACTAGCGCGAGGGTCAGCCTCAGTGCTGCCCAAAACGAATCCAACGTCGTCGCCAAGCACGAAATCCGTTCCAAGTTTCGGCGCAGCAACAACGGCCGCAGTCAAGGTCAGCGCAGTTGACCCACCAGAGATAGTTGCCAGCATTTGTGCCGCCGACGACGTAAGCGTGGCCACGTCCGAGATAGACGTGCTGGGTGTGTAGCGGTACTGGAAAGTGGGCCGTCCGTCGTCGGCCGCGATCTGCAATGGCGACTGTGGGCGAGTGCCAGCAGTCGCCGTACTGACGGCCATGATGTCGTTGGAGGCTTTCCCCGCGCCGCTGAAGTCCTCAATGAACGTGGCGTCAGTGACGCAGCCGGGGAGGTCGAACACTGCGGTCGGGGCGAGACCTGCCTGAACGGGAGCTCCAATTCTTGCGCCCACATACAGCACGGGAGTGATGCGCTCGGGCGCGTGCTGCCACTCCCACTCCACTGTGAACTCTGGTCCACCGATGACGCCGGCCAACTCGGTCATGCAGCTGTAAACCGTCTTGTCGTCAGCGTCGAGGTAGGTCCGATCTCTAAGCGCCCCAGCCCCACCAACCTGCACGACGCGGATGGGGATGCCACCCAAGGGGCCTGTGACGACGTAGCGGGCGATGAGGTCAGCCACGATAGCGTTCTGGCCGGTCGCGGTGTAGGTCACGTCTCCCCCGAAACGGCGATCGAAGTAGCTTTCAATGGTGGCCAGTGCAAGCGCAATGGTGTCGCCCGAGCCCCGAGTCCTCTGCGTGACTAAGCCACCCCAGATGGGCACGTCGTCGGACAGCAGGATCATGACGGCGCCACCGGGACGCGTCGCAACAAGCCACCCGTCAGGCGCGGTCGGGACTGGCAACGTGGCTGTGGTGGAGTCGTACCGGCAGATGGACCGGCTCACCTTGGGCACGTCGAGGTCCGGGAGGTCAGCCAAGACGCCACCCGTGCGCGCGTCCACGCTCACCCACGAGAGGGTCATATCTGCTCAACGAGAATCTCAATACTGAACCCGGTCGCGTCGGCGTACACGGACCCGCTGCCGGACCCCACTGAGCGGCACACCTGAAGGATGTAGGTCCGCGACCCCGCCGCGGGCACGTCGGTGCCGACAAGGGTCATCCCCGGCCCGTTGATCCCGCCGCCGACTGTCACGACGATGGCCCGGGCCTTCTTGATTGTGGTTCCCGAGTTCGACTCGTAGAGCCGCAGGTCGAAACCGTCCCCAGCGACGGTGGATGTCATGAGAGGGACGGACCCGGTGATCTTGAACCGCTTCACCCCGTCACCCGTGACTGTGACGCCGATGAGGCTCGTGAACGTCGTGGTGGTGATCCCGCCGACCGTTGCGGTCACGGCCGCCTTTGTGACATAGCCGGACGCACTCCAACTGGTCCCGTTCCACCGCAGTAGGCCGGCGACCGCGTCGTCAACGTACTGGCCCACATACGGGGTCGCAGGGTAGACACCCGCGGGGACCGGGAGTATCCCGCCAGCCGCCACAGTGTAGGGCGCGACCCAGATCACAGTCGGGGCGCCGCCGCCAGACATCGGGACTTGGATCGTGGCCAGGACCATGCAACGAGCCGGGGTCGCCGGGGCCACAGGGATAGCCAAAGGTGCGCCAGCGGTGTAGCCAGCCACAACGGCAGGGGCGCTCGAGCCGTCAGACTCGGCCGGGTCGTCCAACCTGAGCCACACGATGTCCACGCGGGGACGGGTCGCATCAGCAGCCGTCACAGCGCCCGTGGGCAGGCCGCCAGTCGCGTTGACGCTGTACTCGTAGCCGCTGGCCTCCACGGCCGTCTCCATGTCCAAGGCGCCCGCATGAGCGCCGATGGTCCACGTGGTGCTCGTCGCGGTGACCGTTGTCGGGGACGTGCCAGGGCGGACCCCAGACCTGACACCGAACGGATCCGCAGTGGTCGCGCCAGCCATAAACACGGAGTGCGCCTCACGAGCCATCCGCCCCGTATACGTCGGGACGGTGGCGATCGCGTCGGCCGGGTAAACGATGATGGTCATCAGGTCTCCTACTTATCTGCCGGTGTTGCCGTGATGGTCACCGAGCCGGTCGTTGCGGACGCCGCAGACAGAGCCCACGTGTTGTTGCCCGGCTCGAACCCGCTCCAGCCGCGGGACGTGATCCAGTTCGCCCGGCCCGACTGGCCTTGAGCCATGGCCGTGTGCGCCTCCATGTCGACATCCCAGAACTCGCCCGCAGCGATCGTTGCCGACGCTGCGAACACGAGCCGCAGACCCGAGCCCACATGGGTCAGGACGGGGCCGATCAGAGGGCCGACGAAGTGAGCCAGCACAGGGCCGGTCTCGTTGCCAGGATTGAAGAGGCTGCCCTGCCCCGAGACGACGGTGGAGTTGATGGAGAACGGGAACGACATCGGGAACGAGAACCCGCCACTGGACGACGGCAGGAGAATCGGACCCGTTGTCAGGGGCGCGCCCAACTTGCGGGGGTCATCTGCGGAGAACTGCACGCTGTACGTGAACGCTGTATCACCCGACACCCAGACGGGGAGCACGTCTCCGTCGCGGCGGGCCATGCACCAACGAGACCGGCCACCCTCAGTGACCGTCAGCAGGGTCTCGTCCAGGGAGGACGCGTCGATGAGACGGTCCAACGCGTCCGAGGCCAGAGCTGCAGTGGGGGCGATACACGCCCCGGTAGCCACCATGGGGCGCGGCTTGGCATAAGACAGCCCAGACCACGCACCACGCTGACGAGGCTTCTGTGTCTGCGTCAACGTGCCGCCGGGTGCGCCCCAACCCGTGAAGTCCCCCAGAACCCATTGCACACCGGACGCCTCGATCGAGGTCAAGGCGAGGGGGCCGATCGTCGCAGTGCCCATCAGACAGCGCCTAGCGCGGCAGTGCGGCGGCTGAACTGCATGTACAGGGCCTCAGGGGTCGGCCCCGTGACGTACCAGTTGTGAGTGGTGCCGCCCATCATCTTCTCGGACTTGTCGGCTGGGATGATCCGTGATCCGCTAGGCAGGTCGATGATCTCCCCGCCCTTCTCGTTGACATACGTTGGACCACCGCGCCAGTTGTCAGTACCGGCCGCGTTGTGACCCGTGAGGGCTTTCCTCATCGCGGCCGAGACGGATGCGACAGGGACAGCAGCAATATCCCAGTTGATGCCGACTGTGACGGTCTTGTCAGGGATGTCCCTGATGCCAGTGGCCAGCTCGTGTGCCTTATTCGCAGCGTCGTGCATCTTGTCCGAGGCTGTCTTGGCCCACCCGAATCCGGGGATGTTCCCGAGGACTCCGAGCATGTTCGCGATGCCGTCGACAATGGACGCAAACCCGTTGAGTACGAACCGGATGATCGGCGCGAGGATGCTGTTCCACATGAACTGCCACGCCTTACCCAGCGCACCAGACATGTACTCCCAGATGGTCTGGAACCACGTCGTTTTCGTGGCGACGGCAACGATGGCGCCGACGAGCAGCATGATGCCAACGATGACCAGCCCGATCGGGTTCACGAACCACGCCGCGTTCAGAAGCATGACTCCCGTGGTCCACAACCATGTGGCAGCCGTGGCAACGCCTTGGATGACAGCCCATGAGGCGGTGACCACCTTCACGGTCGCCATCACTCCCTCGTAGATCTTGAACGCGGCAGCGACACCCATCGCCGCGATACCGAAGCCGATGACGAGAGGCTTGTGGTCGACAATCCAGGAGCCGAAGGTCTTCACGTATGGCAACAGGACCGTGATCGCGTTCTTGAGATCCTCAGAGAAGGACTTGGCGAACGCCTTAATCTGTGGGGTTGCTGCCGTGATCTTCCCCGCGAGTCCCTGAATGGCGGGGGTGACGATGGGCAGGATCGTCTCGACCACGGACTTGGACAGTTCACCGAAGGCGACCTTGGACCGGGAGAGTTGGCCGGGCAGGGTCTCGCCGGCAGCCTTCGCAGCGCCACCAAACTCCTTGGACAACTCAGCCAGGATGACCTTCTGGGCACCCATCGTGTCGCCATGTTTGACCATCGCTGCGATGGAGTCCTTTTGGCCTTGCGTGAACTGGACGCCAACGCGGGCAAGCGCGGTAACGCCCTTGGTTGGATCCTGCAACGCCTTGCCGAGTTTGATGGCCATGCCAGAGGCGTCGCCGCCCATCTTCGCGGCCATGTCAGCGGCTGCCGTCGTGGCCTGATCGAAAATCTTGTTCGGGCCGACGTTCTTGATATCACGGAAGGTCTGAAGCAACTGCTCGGTCTTGCCGATGCTCTCGTAGGACTGGCCCGAGTACCCTGCGATGGAGGCCGCCAGATCATCCATGCCCTTGACGGACAGGTTCGCGGCGTTGCCGGTCGATGCGATTCCAGCGGCAAACTGGGCGTTCATCTTCTCTTCGCCCATAGCCTCTTTGAGACCGACCCCGAGCACCAGCGCGGACCCGGCGACGATGGCCTCACCGAGGCTCTTGCCGATGCCGCCGATCTCACCGATCAGGGAGTTGTGCAGATCCTTGCCGAAGCCTGTCGTGCTCGACTTGACGCCGATACTGACTGTGCCCGCTGAAAGAGTGCCGCTCATGTCACTCCTTCACGATGTCGCAGAACTCTGCGAATGAAATGGTTTCCGGCTTGACCGGTTCAACTGGCGCCTCATAGGGGCGCTGCATCAACGGGATCGGGTCGATCGGGGTTTCTGAGTTCGCGTTGATGAAGTGCCGGGTCTGGATGTTGATGGCGTCCACGACGGTCGCAACCATCTCCGTCGTGTTGTCCCAACCCATCGGCGCGTTCTTCTGTTTGCGGATCAGCGCCGAATCAGGGGGTAAACCGTTGATGTGAGCCAGGATTCGGCGGCAGCCCCACGGATGCGGACCCCAGCAGACCGCCCGCAGATCCGCGCCGTCATAGAACCGGGTGAAGTCGGCCTCTAGTTCGTCCCAGAACTCGGTCAGAGTGTGGGTGAGGCCGAGGATTCCCCCAGCGACTTCCCTGTCACCAGAGCCTGCATGGCCTCCAGATCCTGAGAAGTCAGGCCGTCAGCGAGGAGAGCGTCGATGTCGGTCGGGTCCACGAGGATCCCAGCGAGCCCAGCCTTGACATCACGCTCGAGAGTGAAGGCAACCTCGACAGGGATCTCGACCTTGACCTCGATGTACCCCGCCGAGATCTTCAGGAACTTGGCGCCCAAACCCTCAGCCGCACGAGCCTCAGCGCGAGCCGCACGACCCGCGCCAAGGTCCAGAACCTCAGCGCCCTCAGGAACCTTCTTGCGAATGGTCACGCGGTCATCGCCGGGTCGACGCCGTAGGGCCGGATGGACTGGCCACCATCAGCAGGCTTGATGACCTGCACCGACATCGCGTACCGGGTGGCATCCGAGCGGACACTCTTGATCGTCGGCAGCGTGTCCTGGTGACCGCACGGGACGACAAGCCGTCCCGAGGTCGCCCCGTCAGAGAAGTCGATGCCGAGAACGAAGTCGGCGATGGCGTTGGCCTCTGGGATGGTGATTGCGTAGCCCCCGGTGACCTTCGTGATCGAGGTCGACGTGCCGGACGCGGTCGTGACGATCGCAGCCCCGCCAAGGGTCGCGGAGACCGTCAGCGTGGTCGAGGTCGGCGTGCTGACCACGTAGTACGTGACTCCTGCCACCAGTGGCGCAGCGCCCGTCAGCGTGCCCAGCTGAACCTTGTCACCGATAGCCAAGGTCTCAGACGCGGAGACCGTCAGGACGCCAGTGGTGATCGCAATCGCCACAGTGCCAAGGCTGACGCCTGGGTTGGGGACGACAGTGGCGCCGCCATAGGCGAAGCCCGCAGTGTTCTTGTTCGACTGCAACATCTCGAACGCGATGTTGCGGACCAGCGACAGGTTGAGAGTGCGAACCGGCTCTGTGGTCTGCCATGCCGGGATGTCCAGCGTCTTGAGCGCCTGAGCCAGGGTGAACCCGTCTGTCAGGTAGCCCAGGTTCACAAACGCGGCGTCCCAGGGTGTGGTCGAGTCGGTCGGGAGGACGGTTCCGAGAGCGGCCTTCCAAATCTGCCCGGTGCCTGCGACCCTTACCTGTGACGAATCGTTGCCAGCCATGATGATTCCTTTCGGGGATGGTGAAGAAACCCGCGAATGACGGGCGTTTAGCGGGTTGGTATTACGGGTGGAGAATGACCGAATACCTTGCGGCGTAACGGCTCAGGGGAGGCGTCGGGATCACGTCAGGAATCCAAGCCCGACGCATTTCCTCGTGGCCCGAACTCAGCACACCCTCAGGCACGGTGTCGTTGGCGATCGAAACCACGGCGGCCTTGACGGTCCGGGCGATCTGATTGCACAGGGCCTTGGACCCGCCTACCGTGTCAATCTGGAGCGTGGGGTTGTCGATCGCGGGCCAGATGCTGGACCCGCCAGCCTCTTGGACCACGATGTAGGGGTACGTCGGGGATGTGGGGATCTCGGTCACGATGTGATCCGAGGCGATGAGCGCGGGCACGAGCGCCGTTACCGTGCGCAGGTATTGGATTGTGGCAAGGGTCGCGTCAGGGTCCACAGCAAGGGGATACGTCATCAGCCGTGTCCCTTCGAGAACTTGTAGCCGGTGGCATCGACCGCGCGCCTGAGGTTGAACTGCGCAGGCTGGCCCTGACTCGGGATCCCGAACTCAACCCAGGAGGACTTGTTGTCGGATGCGATGACGACCGCGCCGTGGGGGGTCTTCTTGGCCACGATGCCGTCCCTGTAGGCGCCAGAGTTGGGGTCCGTTGCAGGGTTGCCCACGGGTGCGTTGGCTCGTGCGGCAGCGGCGATCTTCTCGGCGGCCTCGATGGGCTTGTCACCCTTGGCGATCATCTCGTTGACCTTGGCGTCAAGGTCCGGGTCGAGGTCGACGCTCTCTTGCTCGCGCATGGCAGCCCTCTTCTCCGCTAGAATCTGACCCATGACCAAGACATCCGCTGATGAGGATCTCGCCCTTGCTGGTCTGGCTCGGGCGGACGACCCTGTGACCACCAACGCAAACGTCACGGTGACCGTTGTTGCGGACGGCGTGATAACGACCTACGAGATTAAAGCTGAGACCTTCGAGACCGGAACCGAGTACGAGTACCCCGAGGCACACGAGACGCTCGCCTACGGACCACTTGAGTCGAGCGCCATTCCTCGCATCAAGGCGCTCACGTTCTCCATGCGTCCAGTCCAGAATGGCACCACCTACGGCAGCATCCACACGATGCCTGAACGCACCTAGCCCGCCACGACGATCAGCTTGCACTCGATGTGATCCACAGCCTTCGTGCGCGGGTTCCACACGTCCCAAGGCTCGCCATCGACCTGGAAGACCTGAGCCTGGAAGTTGACCAGCGACAGGGGCGTGATGACGGTCGCCGCGGGCAGGTACGCCTTCCACGTCGTGACCGTCGTGTCACGGTTGAGGACGAACTCCACCGAGGACGACTGCTCAAGGTAGCCAGAGACGGCCACAGGGGCACCGACAGCGCCCGGGATCCAGTCGCCGTAAGCGTCTTGCGTGGTCGACCCCATGGCCTGCACAGTGAGCGGCTGAGACATCAGCCGGGCGAGGGACATCAGGTGCCCTCGTCGAACAGTGCGAGGACACGCTCAGCGAAGTCATCGATGGCGACGTGGACCTGTACGGCCTTGACGTGTTCCGGGTCGAGGTGGCCTGCGCCTTCTTGGATTTGGGTCATCGCGTCGTTGAGGGCCTGCTGCAGATCGGAGCCTGCGTCGTATTCGATGACGACGACCAGTCGCTCACTCATCACGCGATCCTCGGGTTCACGTACCGGGCCAGGGCCTTCTCCTCGGACGGAGTGAAGCCACCCGTCTCCATCGAATACTTCACCTGATACGAGCCGATCTTCTCCATGTCCACGCCAGCCGGCGAGGCGTAAGCGCGGGCCGCGACACCCACGACCTTCCCAACAATGGTCATCGGAATGACCGTGTACCCGTGGCTGTAGGTGACCCGCCACGTCTCCGGGAGGTACGGCCACGTCACGCCCGTGTAGGGCAGCGCCGAGATGATCCCTAGCCGCTTGTTCACCGTGTAGGTGAGCGGGTCTGCTGTGGTCCACACGGTCCCGTCGAACGTCTCCACCAAAGTGACGGCCGTGACCGGCAGTTCGGGCAGGAGGATGAGCACGCCGTTGGACCCGTTGACCGGATCCAACAGGGCCACGTCAGCGGTGACAGCGTCCAGCTGCTGCTGGAGGAAGTCCCTCACCATGCCCGACGCGACATCCAACACGAACAGCGCGGTGGCGTCCGTGTCAGCGATGGGCTGCTGCATGAGCGCGCCCAACTGTGCGGGCAGGGCAAGGGCAACCATGGGTTACTTGACCTCGGCGACGGTCGCGGGGACGACCTCGACCTCGACAGGCGCGACGACGACCTTGGTCTCGACCTCGGCAGGGAACGCGTCTTCACGCTTCTTGCCGGTGACCTCTTCGTAATCCGAAACGTAATCAGTGGGCATGGTGCTCTCCTTCGTGTGGGTTGAGTGACGGGCGGGCATGGCTGGGGCCTCGACGGTTCGCGCCGGGGCCCTCGCCAAACACCAACCGTCAGGGGGTCAGGGTGACCTTGCCGAAACCGGCAGGGCGGTAGACCGCAAGAGCGAGCCTCACCTCTGCCTTGAGGGTGATGAGGTCGGTCTCGAAGTCGTTGTTGTTGGAGTTCGTCATGTCGAGAACGATGCCCCGACGGTTGAAGACCTGAGCGCACTCCTGGAAGCTGCCAACAAGGGCGGTTCCCTGAGCCATGGCGGTCGTGATGACCGTCTTGTAGCCCCACAGGTTCGACACGTTCGACGGGCCGGGCTGGCCGTAGGCGCCCGTGAACGGGCCACCTGCGTAGTACTGACCCTGCAGGTCCTTGCCCAGCCGGATCGTCTGCCAGTCCGTCGGGTTGATGACGATCGCGTCCGGCTCCACGAAGGAGTTGGTGCGAAGGAAGGTGATCTGGTTGAAGATGCCCTCCATGATCTTCTGCGCGCTGATGCCCGCGACGGTCACGATGGCCGGGGCGAGACCGGTACGGTTCAGCAGGCCCTGAAGATCCGGGGTCACACCAGTGCCGTTGAGCAACTGCTGCTCCGTCTTCCGCTGAAGGCCGAAGGTCATCCGGTTCTGCAGGTACGCCTGGAACTGCTCGGCGTCCTGGAACATCTCCACAGTGGGCTTGGCGATGTTCGCGATCTTCGAGACGTTGTCCTGCCGACGAGACAGGGTCAGGTCGAGCTGCGGGATCGCGCCCTTCTCAGACACGGTGCCAGTGAGGTCCTGGAACGCGGACTCAATGACGTAGGAAACCGAGGTTGAGGATGTGGTGCCCGAGGCCAGAAGGTCCTGCACGCGCAGCGGCTGGAACAGCAGCGGCACAATGCCCGGAAGGAACTGCGGGACGTTGAGCTGACCGGCGAGACCAGCGCCACCAGAGAACGCGGGGATGATGCCCTCGTCAATGGTCGCAGCAGCCTTGACCTCGACCGAGCCGAACGGCGAACCGCCCTGGACCGACTTGTACGCGCCGGACTCGACAACCTGCCGAGCGAACGAGCGGGTCTCAACTGCGCCGGTCTCGGCCTCAGGTGCGGCCTCGCCTCCGACCATGAGCCGTGAAGCGGCCTCGTGGATGGCAACGACATCCTGGGCTGCCTTGAGGTCGACCTTGTAGGCCTCCAAGCGCAGCATCTTCTCTGCGCCATCAAGGGTGTCGTCGTTCACGACGGCCTGAGCCTTGGTGCCAAGATCGCGCATCACGCTCTTGGCTTCGATGAGATTCATTGTGTTTCCCTTCAGGTTTTCGGGCACCAAAAAAGCCACCGGACGGTTGTCGGGCGGCTTGGTGCTGCGAGGTTGTGCTACTCGGTCACACGAACGAGGCGGCGATCAGGTCTGCGGCCTTCGTCCTTACTGCTTCCGATTCGGCATCCTCGGCGGCCTTCGTGGCGGTGGCGACGGCTGATTTCTCAGCGGTGGCGACGGCCTCTGTGGCGGTGGATTCTGCGGTCTCGTCGGGGTCGGGCGTGACAATCTCTGCCACGTCCACGGGTGTCGCGGTCCCTGTGAGGGTGACCACAGACCCGTCGTCTGTGTACGGCTGACGCATCGTCTCGCTGTCAGGGCCGTCGATCTCGCTCAGGTCGAACACTGCCTCGGTCGGCAGCGTCGCACGGAGCCACACGTACTTGTCGGGGTAGGCATCCTGGAGGGCATCGCGCACCCGCTCTTGGGTCGCCTCAAGGCTGCCGACGACCGCCTTGGTCTCGACGTGCGCGGCTGACTTCTCGGCAGGCGCACAGTCGGCGCCCATCGCCGCTGCGTGGTCGTGGATACCTTGCACGTGCTTCATGTCGCTGGCACTGTTGCGCGCGCCGGCCTTCATGCCCTTCGAGGACAGGACCAGCGCCTCACGGTTGGAGGGCACCGGAGTGAAGGCGCCATTGAGCAGCTCGCGCACTGAGACCTGCTTGCCGTCCTTCTGTGTCGACTTCTCAGTCATGAACGCGACCGAGACTGTCCTGATGTGACCCTCATTGACGAGGGTGCGGAGCTCTTGCGCGCGAGGGATCGAGGAGTACGTCCCAGACACCCTCAACTCGCCGGCGTCGTTCAAGGTAGGTGCGCCTGACCCGACCGTCGTGGCCACGCTCATGCCGTGATCGGTGTCGAAGGTGACGTGCTCAGGAAGTGGCATCTTCCACTCATTCGAGAGCAGGGTGTCTCCATCGCGGTCCAGCGTCGGCGCAGACAGCACCACGTCGAAGGTGCCCGGGAAATCCTCATCGGTCCCTGTGGGGACGATCGTTGCATCCTTGGTTTCAACCTTCATGCCGTGCTCCTCAATAGTGGCCGGAATGGCCAACGGTCACTTTTCGACTTGTTGCACGACTCGCAGGCGGGGCGAAGATTGGAAAGGCAGTCCATGCCGCCTTTATTGATCGGCTTCACATGGTCGAGGTTGTATGCACCGCGAGTCACTGACTTGCCGCAGATCCAACACTTCCATCCCCAGTAGTCGAGTTTCTGAAGCAGTTGCTCACTCGAATATGGGATGTGGCCATTTGCTGCGATCGAGGCCCGGTACTTGTGTTTCGCTCGGCGCAAACTCTCAGGGTTATTGATTCTGCGATCTCGTGCCCATTGGCGGTACTTCTCGCGATTCGCATCACGATGCCTACGTTCCCAATCAAGGCGGGCAGGGTTATCGGTGCGCCATATGGTGCTGTAGTTGGGATGTGCAGCTCGCCAAACTTGCGCCGCTACTTGCAGTCGCTCCCGGTTCGCGTCGCTGTAGTCCTTGCGCCAAGCCTGACGCTTGGGGCTGTGATTGCGCTTCCTGTCGCGCGCGGCAATGACATCAGCGTTGGACGCACGATAGGCGGCTGCCTGAGCAACGCGCCGTGATTGGTTCTTGACGTACTGCGCTCGATTGCGAACCGAGGTGCAAGCCGAGCAATACGCGGCGAGTCCGCCGATCACTCGCTTGTTCTTGCCCCACTCAGGCGAGGGCTTGGTCTTGCCACAATCGGGGCAACGCTTTAGAGTGTCCACATCGACTCCAAACCAGTCGGTCACGCCCCCGGAGCCTTGCCGCTCGCGGGGGTCTTACATTCTCTATTCTACTGACTGAACGCTAAATCACACGTGCAACCCGCCACTTCATCAGCACCCATTGAATAATCTCCTGGCCCATTGCCGCCGTTTGAGAAAGGCGTATTCAACTCAACCTCCTCACCATCCATTGCGGCATGGGAAGCGCGCGGTTTGCCAGACGTGACGATCCACGTCTTCGTGCGCGCCTTGTTCGTCCGGGCTGCCACCAGGGCAGCGAGCCCGCCGATGACAGCGACACGGGTCAGGCTGATCTGATTCGAGCGGGCCGCAACCTCGCCATCGAACACGCCGTCGATCGTGTCGCTGAGATCCTCATCCTCGGCAGCGGACACCATCGCCGCGGCAATCTCGGCTGCGGTCGTCGCATTGATCTGCTTGGCTGTTGATGCAGAGTTGCTCGTCAGGTAGTCCGCGATGCTGGCACCGTCGTACTCGCCGCCAAGATCAGCGGCAACCTTCGCGCCAATTGCCTTCGCTGTGGCAGCCGAGAGTGAGTGGAGGATCGTGGCCAGGTCGCCATCCCATGACACCGGGTTGAAGATACCTGCCGCCTTCTTGGCTGCGGCAGCCTTGACCGACTCGCGCTGGCGAGCGAAGAACTTGTCGAGTTCCGACTTGTGACCCTCCACCAGTCCAGCGCGGATGTCCTTCGTCGTCGCCTTGCGGCCCACACGGCTCATCAGAGCCCGAGTGATGGCCTTGCCCGCAGCGGTGGCATCCGTGGCTGCAGCGCTCGCGCCTGATGCCGTAGCGTCTGCCTCAGCCTGCATCGCCGGGGACGGGTTCGCCGACTCCGTGATCGACACCCGCTGTGCCGGGGTGCCAAGCGGCACCAGGGCTGCGTTCGCGTAGAGCCGGTCCATCTCAGGGTCGGTGCTCAGCGCGATGCCCACGAGTTCGCGAGCCTCATTGCCGGTGTAGACGCCGGACTGCCGGAGCGTGACAGCCTTGTCCGCCCGCGTCTCGTAGTCGCCGCGCAGAACGTCGGTCATGTCCCAGTTCGCCACGCGCTCACCGATCAGGAAGAACTCAGGACGCAGCGAGAAGTCGACGACCGACTCGTAGTCCTCAAGCCGCGGGGTCATGGTGTCGCGGTACATCGAACGCATCTGCTCAGTGATGTTGCTGAAGGTCGCGTGGTCAAGGATGTGCACGACGGGCGGGGGTACGTCGTAGACCATGCAAGCCTCTTGCATGTCCAGCTTCCGGGCCTCAATGTACTGCATTTCCTCCATCGTCAACTGGACGACCTGAGCATCCATGCCCTCTTCGAGGACCATGGTGCCGCCGGCGTTGTCCGCGCCGCCGTGACGAGCGTCGACCTGAGCCCGCAGACGGTCCTGGGCAGGCTGGGAGAGTTCGCCCGGGTGCTTCAGGAATATGCCAGGGCGGGCGCCTTTGAGCCAGAACGACTGGGTAGCGCGCCGGGCCGCGTCCTCGTTCAGGAGCGTGGTCCGCAACGGCTCCAGCCGGGACAGCCCGCGCATGAGGCTCTCAGGGTTGTAGCGCAGGAACGCGACCACGTCCTCAGCAGGCGCGTGCAGAATCCCAGCCGACGCCACCCCGAGGGTGAAGATGTACTCCACCATGCCGAACGCGTTGCGGTGAACCGCAGTCCGTGACGGGTGCATCGGCAGCAGGTTGACGACCTTGCCCGTCAGCCGAGTGCCATACTCGGTCTCGATGCTCGGCCCGTTTGGATCCCGGACCTTGTACCAAAAGCTCTCGCCGTAAATCTCATACGTGGAGAACGTCCAGCGGTAGAACTGGAACGGGGACAGGAACGTGCACGGGCTCGCCATCAGCCGCGCGTAGTCCGAGGTCTTGTCCTGAATCCGACCCGTCTTCGGGGTGTCGTCCCAAACCTTCACAGTCAGGCGGGCCGCAGCGGCGGACACCTTGTCCACCAACGTCGCCACGCTCGGCTGCGCCTTATACAGGGCCGCGTAGGTGGCGAACTTGCCCGAGAGGGACAGCCCAGTGGCGGCGTAGAAGTAGCCGTTCGACAGAGTGGGGGTCGTCTCGCCAAGCGCCTGAGGTGCGAAGTCGAGAGTGTTGCCGTTGCTGACAATCACGGCTTACCTCCCGGACTCTGCATGTAGGCAATCTGAGTGCGCGGCAGGTACAGGTCACCGTCGACCGACTCGCGGTTCTTCGCATCCACAGCGAACGCGCCGACGAGCTTCACGGAGTTGTCGTCCGCGTCGGCCAGGAGCCCATCGAACGTGTCGCCCGAGACCAGGGTGACGATGAACCGCTGGAAGTGGACCTGACGCAGCAACCGGTCACGACGATTCACGAAGACTCCTTGGCTCAGACGACCGCGAGGTCTTCGGTTTCGTACTTGGACACGAACGGCTTGTCTACCGGACGGTTGAGCAGCCACATCGCACCATTCGCGGCGATCATTGGGGCGATGTCAGTAGATGAGTGACGCCGGTCCCACAGCCACCCATCACCGGACGGGCGAGTCACTGCGGTAGCCGCGGCCACGTCAAGGACGGGCTGCGGAAGATGGTCGAAACCGTTGTCGCGCACGAGGTCGTAAAACGCGCCCATTCCCGCAGGAAGATCTGCACCCTGCCAGTCGACAATCGGCACACCCGCCGCGGCGAGGTCAATCAGCAACCCAGACACCGGAGCGCCACGAGTCTGACCAGTCACAGCCTCGATCAGGTCGACGCGCTTCGGATCCTGCAACCACGGCAACACCCACTCGATCCCGGCACGAGAAGCTACGATCTCAACCTGCGGGCGGCCACGGTCGTTGATCCCAGCAAACGAAACATGCGCGCGGGACCGGTCGTGCGACACGTCAATGCCCGCCTTGACCTTGCCGACGATGGCAGGCAGTGCAGGAGGTCGGACCGTGCCAGCCTCCCAAGTACCGGGAGGGAACGGCCCTTCGATCGAGCCGTCCGACCACTGGCACATCACCTCTGTGCGGAACACCCACTCGGGGTCCGTGCGGCAGGCCCCTGCGATCGTGCGCTCCGCGATGCCGTGTCCCATCGACGGGTTGGCCATCGCCCATCCCGCACGGTCAGTGACAGCGCAACCAGGAGGGGCGGACCACTCGAATATCCCGAGTGAGTCTGGCTCCTCAAACTCCACATCCTCAGCGTCGTCGTCTTTAGGTAGCAGCGACGACGGATCATCGGCAGCATTGATACCGTCTGGGTCGCCGATGGCAGCATGTGCCATCTTCCGCAGGTAGCGCAGAACAATCGAGGACGCGTCTCCCGCGTTCGACAACGCCCAGACCTGAGCCTCAGCGCGGGCCATCGTCGTCTTGGTCACTGCTGCCCACGAGTCCCACGACTGATGCTCACGCAGTTCGTCGAGCAGGATGAGATCACCGGACAACCCACGACCTGCGCGGCGGTTCGCGGCCTTTACTTTGTACCGCTGGCCTGTCTTTAGTTCGAGCGACTTCTGCCCGTTGACCTTGACCGTGCGCTGCCACTGTTCGAGCAGGTCGGGAGTCTCCTCCACGTAGTCGACCGCGCCTTGCCAAATCTCTTCAGCGACATCCAGATCCTGAGCGGTGCCGATGACCAGTTCAAAACCGTAGACGTACATGAACCACAGCGCCAGGACTTGGCTCAGCGTGCTCTTGCCGTTCTGGCGGGCCACCAGGACCACGACGTTGCGGAACCGGAACGTGTTATCACGCAACAGTTCAAGCGCATGGATCAGGAGCCACCGCTGCCACGGGTAGAGGTCGATCTCGAGGATCTTCTCAGCGAACTCAATGACCGAGTAACCGAGCGATGTCCTCGGGGTGAGTCGCCGCAACGGCGGGGTGAACACCCGCGGGGTTTCGCTCCCGATGCGCTTAGGCGGTGCGCTTCGGACGCTTGATTGGCGAGAGGCTAGCGAGCTTGCCACCAGCGTTCCCCTTCTTCTCTTCGTTGAGTCGGACACGGCCGGCCGGCGTCAGCCCCAGCGACTCGCAGAACTTCAGGTATGTGGGAATGGAGACGTTGTCTTGTGCTGGCGGCCGGAGATTGTGCTCGAGCGCATCGTCGGCACGGGCGTCCCATCGTTCATCGGCGGCGTCAATGTTGGCGGCCAGCGAACGAAGCGCCTCGATGGCACCCGCATCCATGGCGCCGAGGTGTGTTGCGGCTGCGATGGCCGACTCCGTAGCTGCGAGGATGTCGCCCATGGTCGCCTCCTCGCGCGCGCAACCCCGGTCAAAGGTC
>CAAGKR010009829.1_pt1 | contig 38376 bp, 36 predicted proteins | sample 2556971 | NCBI WGS metagenome assembly CAAGKR01 (sample SAMEA5207829, study PRJEB30636) | soil metagenome | biome: forest; feature: boreal; material: soil | place: USA | collected 2011-09 | depth 1 m | reverse complement strand
GATGTAGCTCTCGATCTGCTGCCAGTAGTTCTGGTCGTCCCTGATCTTCTTGCAGTAGGAGCACATCGGCATCATCTCCTCCAGCCGATGGACCTGGGTCGTGTACTTCAGGATCCGCTCGGCGACCCTTAGCCGCATCCAGAGCGCCGACATGTCGATCGGCTTTGTGAGGAAGTCGTCGACGCCCGCCTCCGCCGCCGCACGGCGATTGTGCGCATTTCCGCCCGTGCCCGTCAGGAGGATGAAATACACGTAGTCCTGGCCCTCCTGGGCGCGCAACCGCTTGCAGAGCCGTAGGCCATCGAGCTTTGGCATTTGCCAGTCGCTCACGGCTACGCGCGGCTTTTCTTTCAGCCATGCCGTCCACGCCTCCTCGCCGTCGCAGGCCTCGATGACCTCGTGGCCCAGCCGCTCAAGGGAGCGGCGCAGGATAGACCGGGCCATAGTGTCGTCTTCGACGGCGAGGACTTTCATTAGAGGACTTACTCACGTAAACCCACTTGGGCTTACATGTAAACAATGGGTATCGGACGCTTCAGGCTCAAACCTCGGCACCTTGGTGGCCAAGCACCTTGCGTAATTCGGCCGGGGTGCGGGCCGGCGCCTTGCACACAAACTCCTCGCAGACGTAGGCGATCGGCGCGCTTCCGCGCGCGCCCATGGCCTCAAGCCAAGGCGCCCTGGACGCGAACCATTTTCGCGAGCCCGGTGAACCATCGAGCGCGATCAGCGTCCTGCGGGGACCCAGTCTCTCGTGCAGCACCGATGTCAGCGCCGCGAATTCCGGCGAGGCAGCGTCACCGGTGACGACCACGTGACGAGGCGCCTCAAGCGCGGACTCAAATGCGCACAGGAGCTGGGGCATGGCCTGCGGGGATTCCTCCCATCTTCCCCGGAAGGCGGCGATGGCGCGCCGCCCCTGGTCGCGCAACGCTTCGTTTGATGTCAGCGAGGACAGCCGGAAGAGATTCAATGCACCCGTTGACGTCGCGGCGGGCTCCGCCCCGTCGTAGTCCTCCTTCAGTCGGACCACGACGTCAGCGGCACCGGCCGCCGAATTGAAGTATCCGCCCTTCGCGGAGTCCCAGAACAGCGCGTCCAGCACGTGCTGGAGCATCTCCGCCCGCTCGATCCAAGCCTTGTCAAACGTCGCCTCATAGAGGTCGAGCCACGCCTGCACGAGGAAGGCGCAGTCCTCCGCGAAGCCGGGCCCGGAGCCGGATCCCCGGCGCCACGACCTGCGCGGGACCCCGCCGGCAATGTTGAAGAGCTCGCGCTCGGCGAACGCCGCCGCGCGAAGGGCCGCGGCAAGATAGACGGGCCGGCGGTCCGCAAGGGATTCGGCCGGTGAAGCGGCCGCCCGCGCGAGCGCCGAGATCATAAGCCCGTTCCATCCCGCAACGATCTTGTCGTCCAGGTGCGGGCGTCGTCGCGCCGAGCGCACGGCGAGAAGCCGTGAAAGGCACGACGCAAGCAGGTCGCTCGCGGCTTCCGGCTCCATTTCAAAAAGCTTCGCCGTCTCGGCGAGGGGCCGCACCTGGGCCAGGATGTTTTTTCCGGTGAATTCGGCGTGCGGGTCGCGTTCGCGCGGCACATTCCCGTCCGCCTTCATCCCGAAATGCCCGGCTGCAAACGCGGCGTCGGCCCCGAGGGCGTTCTCCGCTTCGGCCATTGTCCACACATAGAACGCGCCCTCCACGGGCTCGGAACCGCCCTCGGGAAGTGAATCCGCGTCCTCAGCCGAGTAGAATCCGCCTTCAGGAGACGTCAGGTCGCGCAGGACATAGTCGAGGACGTCGCGCGCGAGCCACGCGTGCCGCTCGTCGCCGGTCGCCTGCCAGGCCCCGAGGGCGCAGAGCGAGATCTGCGCCTGGTCGTAGAGCATCTTCTCGAAATGCGGAACAAACCATTCGTCGTCCACGGAGTAGCGGTGGAAGCCCCCGCCGACGTGATCATGGATGCCTCCCCGCGCCATCGCGCGAAGCGTCCCTGCAACCATGCCGGACGCCTCGACCCCGGCCTCGCTCGCGAGTCCCTGGAGCGCGGCGCAGCGCAGGAGAAACTCGAGGTTGGCCGGCCTCGGAAACTTGGGCGCGCCGCCGAATCCCCCGTGACGGGAATCATAGCCCTCGGCGTAATACTGGTAGGCCTTCTCAAACGCCGCACCCGCGGCCTGCGCCAGCGGGGCGATGGCGCCCTCGGCAGGAACCGTACGCTCGTCGGCCCTCTCCTTCAGTGAAACGACGACTCGCTCGGCCTCCTCGACAAGCCTCGCCCTGTCCTCCTTCCATCCCCGCGCGATCGCGCGCAGTATCGTCGGGAATCCCGCCCTGCCCTGCCGGTCCTCCGGTGGAAAATAGGTGCCCGCGTAGAAGGGTTTCAGGTCGGGCGTCAGCCAGACGCTGAGCGGCCATCCGCCGTGACCGGTCAGCGCCTGAAGGTAGGACATGTAGACCCGGTCGACATCGGGCCTTTCCTCCCTGTCGAGCTTGATGGACACGAAGCCGGCTTTCAGGACCTCCGCTATCGCCTTGTTCTCAAACGACTCGTGGGCCATCACGTGGCACCAATGGCAGGTGGAATATCCGATCGAGAGGAATATCGGGCGGTCCGACGCTCGGGCGGCGTCGAACGCCTCCTGCCCCCAGGGGTACCAGTCCACGGGATTATCCGCGTGCTGCAGGAGGTACGGGGATGTCGCGTTCGCGAGCCGGTTCGCCATGCTCACTCCCCGAGCACCCAGGCGAATATCAGCGGGGCAACGATCGTCGCGTCGGACTCGACGATGAATTTCGGCGTGGAGACGGCCAGCTTGCCCCACGTGATTTTTTCATTCGGAACTGCGCCCGAATAGCTGCCGTAGCTGGTCGTCGAGTCGCTCACCTGGCAGAAATATCCCCAGAGCGGCACGCCGGTCCGCCGAAGGTCCTGGTGGAGCATTGGCACGACACAGATGGGGAAATCCCCTGCGATGCCCCCGCCAATCTGGAAGAAGCCGACCGAGCCCTCGCCGCTCCTGAGCTTACGGGCCGTCTTCGTATACCACTCGGCGAGCTCGGTCATGTATTCGATCCCGGAGCGGACCGTGTGCACTTTCTTCACGGTTCCCGACAAGACATGCGCGGCATAGATGTTCCCAAGGGTCGAGTCCTCCCACCCGGGGACTATGATCGGCAGGTTCTTTTCGCAGGCCGCGAGCAGCCAGGAATTCTTCGGGTCGATCTGGTACCATTTCCTGAGCTTCCCGCCCCTCAGGATCTTGTACATGAACTCGTGCGGGAAGAACCTTTCGCCCGCCCGGTCGGCCACGATCCACTCGGCAAGGACGACCTTCTCGATGCGCCGCATGGCCTCGGCCTCCGGGATGCAGGTATCCGTGACCCGGTTCATGTGCCTTGCAAGGAGCGCATCCTCATCCGCCGCCGTCAGCTGCCGGTAGTCGGGCACCCGCTCGTAATAGTTGTGCGCGACGAGGTTGAACACATCCTCCTCGAGGTTTGCGCCGGTGCATACGATGCCGTGGACCTTTCCGCTGCGGATCATCTTGGCCAGAGAGATGCCGATCTCCGCCGTGGACATCGCGCCCGCGAGCGTGACGAGCATTTTCCCGCCCGCCTTCACATGGGAGTCATATGCCTTCGCCGCATCGACAAGCGAGGCTGCGTTGAAGTGGCGGTAATGGCGCGCAATGAACTTGGAGATCGGACCCTTCGGACGCGCAAGGGCCTCATTCACGACCTCGGGAGGCTTCAATCTGGATTTGGCGCTCATGACGTGAGTTGGGCTCAACTGTGAACGCAGACGAACCTCGTGGCCACCTAAAATGGGCATTGATCAGGTCGATTCGAGGGCCAGCGACGGCGCAAGAGCCCTGCGCCCAAACCGCTTCAAAGATGCCCCGAAATGCATGCCGGGGTTGACCGAAAAGAACTTTTGGAACCCAGTCGGTATATGAAAGCGATGTCCTGCTCTGTGGGGCGCCGAAGGCATCAATTCGACACGCTTCGCGAATTGATGGGCCGGGCGACTCCGCTTCGCTCCGGCGACGAATTGGCCGGCGTTGCCGCCGAATCAGCCGAACAGCGCGCCGCGGCCCAGCTTTGCCTGGCCGACGTTCCGCTTGAGCTCTTCCTCTCCGAACACGTGATTGCGTACGAGGACGATTCCGTCACGCGGCTCATCGTCGACACCCACAGTCCGGAAGCCTTCCGTCCCGTTGCCGGCCTCACGGTGGGGGGACTTCGGGACTGGCTTCTCGCCTACGAAACGGACACCGGTGCCCTCACCGCTGTCGCGCCGGGCCTCACTCCGGAGATGGCCGCCGCGGTCTCAAAGGTGATGGGCAACCAGGATTTGATCCTCGTTGCGAAAAAATGCAGCGTCGTGACCGCGTTCCGCAGCACGCTCGGCCTGCCCGGCCGCCTCTCGGTGCGCCTGCAGCCCAATCATCCCGTCGATGACCTGCGCGGCATTGCAGCTTCGATGGTTGATGGCCTGCTCTACGGGTGCGGCGATGCCGTGATAGGCGTGAACCCGGCCACGGACAGGCCCGAGGTCCTCGACTCGCTCCTGCGAATGATTGACGAGGTCATCCGTCGCTACGAGATACCGACCCAGGGATGCGTACTCGCGCATGTCACCGCCCAGATGGAGGCCATGAACCGCGGGGTTCCGGTGGATATTGTCTTTCAATCAATTGCCGGCACCGAGGCCGCCAACGCCAGCTTTGGGATTACGCTCGGTCTCCTCGAGGAGGCCCGCGCGGCCGCCCTGGCCCTGGGACGGGGGACTGTTGGCAGCAATGTGATGTATTTCGAGACGGGCCAGGGGTCGGCCCTTTCGGCAGGCGCGCATCACGGCGTCGACCAACAGACGCTCGAGGCGCGGGCCTATGCGATTGCGCGCCGACATTCACCGCTCCTCGTCAACTCGGTCGTCGGGTTCATAGGGCCGGAATACCTGTTCAACGGGAAGCAGATCATTCGGGCGGGACTCGAGGATCATTTCTGCGGCAAGCTTCTCGGGCTGCCGATGGGCGTCGACGTCTGCTATACCAATCACGCCGAGGCCGACCAGGATGACATGGATGCGCTGCTCACCCTGCTCGGCGTGGCCGGCTGCAATTACATCATGGGGGTGCCGGGTGCCGACGACGTGATGCTCGGCTACCAGTCAACCTCGTTCCACGACAGCCACTACCTGAGGCAAGTGCTGGGTCTGCGCCCCGCACCCGAATTCGAGGAATGGCTGGCCAAGATGCGCATCGCCTCAACCGACGGACGGCTTCTTCCAGCGGGCCCGACGCACACCCTTCTTACACGTGGACGCGGTTGACAAGAAAGGGGTCGAGGCGGCGCCGGAAAACCACCCTGAAGGGGAACGCGACCCCTGGTTCCAGCTCGGAGCGCACACCTCGGCCCGGATCGCGCTCGGCAGGGCTGGCGGGAGCCTGAGGACAAAGTCGCTCATTGAATTGAGGATCGCGCACGCAAGGGCGCGCGACGCCGTGCACGAACCCTTCGATGCGGAAGGGTTGGCCACGTCGCTTCGGGAACGCGGCATGGCCTCAGATTGCGCCGCGTCGGCCGCCCCTGATCGCCGCACCTATCTTGCGCGACCGGACCTGGGCCGCCTGCTGAGTCCGGCGTCGGCCGAACGGCTCCGTGCAGCGGCCGCGTCCCTTGGACGCCGCGACCTCGTGATCCTCGTCTCTGACGGCCTTTCGGCCTTGGCCGCCCGCGCCCACGCCGTCGACACGGTCACTGAGCTTGATCGGATCCTGAGTGCGACAGGTTGGACACTCTACCCCATCTACATCATTCCTTTGGCACGGGTGAAGATCCAGGATGCCGTGGGCGAAATCCTGGGGGCACGGCACAGTTTGATCCTCCTCGGCGAACGTCCGGGCCTTAGCGCCCAGGACAGCCTTGGAGCTTACCTGACGTTCGGGCCTCGCGCCGACCGAACGGATGCCGACCGCAATTGTGTCTCCAATATTCGCCAGGGCGGACTGCCGCCGCTGGATGCGGCGGCAAAGATCGCACGTATCCTGCAGGAGTCGCGGCGCCTCTCCCTGAGCGGAACGACACTGAGGGAGGGCTAGCGGACCGAACGAAAGAGGCAAATCTCCGATGATTGACGGGGGCATCCCCCAAGGTGTGCGGTGCGGGGTTCCACCCTCACGATAGCCGATGTCTCCAAGTCATTTGGCACCCGCACCCTTTTCGCGGATGTGTCGTTATTCATCGCCCGAAGCGACCGTTACGGCCTTGTCGGTGGGCGTGGCACAGTCCGGATTATGAATCCGAAGAAACGAAAAAACAGCGGATGACAAACAGGCTTCAGGTCCTCCCGCAAGAACTCCTCCTAAGGGACCTCGTAAACCTCGACAAGAGCAACGCCGGTATCTCCACTCGCCCCGGAAACCTGGGCCGTGTAGGCCCCTGGCGCCAATGTGACGAGAATAGCCGAGTCATTGCTCGATGCCGATGCCCAATTGAACGCGCCCACCGAGGCGGCCGTCGCCGCAATCTGGGCGTTGCCGCCCCAGGCGTCGCTGGTCGCCACGATGGTCGAGCCCGAGTAGAGCTGCAGCTCGGGATCCGGGAGCACACCGGGTACGCTGAATGCCGTGAGCGCCGGACCCGAGGCGCGCACCAGCACGGTCTTCGAGGTCGTCCCTCCGATCGCAAAACCGGCGATCAATATGTTGCCGCCCGTTCCGACCTGAACTCGCGCCGAAAGGTTGACCAGCCGCGGAGTCGCGGACGTATAGGCGCCCGTCGGGGTCGAATCGTACACCTCCGCGAGCGCAACGCCGGTGTCGCCGCTTTGGCCGGCAATCTGGAGCGTGTATGACCCAGCGGAGAGTGTCGTGTCTATCGCCGAGTCGTGGCTTGAGTCCATGGTCCAGGCAAACGCGCCGACGGCGGCCGCGGCACTCGTGATGCCCGGGCTTCCTTCCCAGCCGTTGTTCGTTTCAAGGACGGATGATCCCGAGTAAAGCTGAAGCTGGGGGTCCGGCAGGGTTCCAGGGACGCTGAAGGCTGCAAGGGCCGGCCCCGAAGCGCGGGCGAGAATCGATTCCGGGCCACTTGTCCCCGAACCCCCGATCACAAATCCCGCGATAAGGATGTTTCCCCCGGTGCCAACCGACGCGCGTGTCGAGAGGTTTACGAGGCGCCCCGGATCAGCCGTTGAGGTCACCGCAAGCGTCGCCGCAGTGCTGGTGGTTGAACCGGCCGGGTTCGTGGCGACACATGTATAGCTACCGGCGTTCGCCGGAGCCACACCGCTGATCAGGAGCGTAGGATTAGTGGCCCCGAGAATGGCCGAGCCACTAAAACTCCATTGATATGCCGGTGCGGGAAAAGCGGACGCAGGCGCGTTGAACACCACGCTGCTGCCGCTCGCCATGGTCTGCGACGAGGGCTGGCCTATGAAATAGGGCGATACACCGGAGTCCGCGAAGGCATTCATGGCGACGGTGGGCGCGCCGTTGCCGCCGAAAGCGCCCATGGTGTAGGCCTGCCAGCTCCCATAGGACTCCGGCTCCCAGTAAAACACGCCCAGCCCGTTGCCGCCGGCGACCGACTTAACCTTGCCGATGAGATCGGTCAGGAACGCTTCACATGTGGACGCTGAATTGACGTCCATTCCCACCTCCACGACCATCACCGGCTTGTGGTAGGTCGCCACCATGTCGTTCATGGTGACCAGGCATTCCGAGTTCAGGGTGGCCCAGTTGGAGGTCGTTGGATAAAGCGACATGCCGATGACATCGTATTTGGCGCCGTATTGCGTGAGGCCGTCGAAAATAAACCTGAAGAGCGTGTCATCGTACCCGTTTGAGATGTGCACGACGACGAGCGTGCCCGGAAAAACCGATTTGACCGCGTTATAGCCGCTCGTGACCAGCGCCGCGAAGTTGCCCATGTTGGTCGAGGCCATTCCGTCGGGCCAAAGCATCCCATTGTTCGTTTCGTTTCCCACCTGCACCCATTCGGGCGTCACGCCTGCCGCCTTCAACGCGGTCAATACGGCGGTCGTGTGGTTCGTCACGTCGATATTGAGCTGGGCGATGCCGTCATTCGCCCACGCCGCGGGCTTGGTCTGGTGGCCCGGATCCGCCCAAGTGTCACTGTAGTGAAAATCAATCAGGACCCGAAGGCCCAGGTTTTTGGCCCGAACCGCCTTGTTGACGACATCCGCCTGGTTGCACCATCCGCCGGCAGGGCTCACCCAAACTCGAAGTCGAATGGCGTTAATTCCAACACCCTGGAGGACCTGCAGGCAGTCCTGCTGGGCCCCGCTTCCGTTGTGGAACAGGAGACCGCTGGACTCCATCTGCGTGACCCAGCTTGGGTCCGAACCGTTCGCAAACGGCGAGCCTTCTGCAGTGGTCGCGGATAGTGAAAGCAAGCAGGCGCAAAAGAAATATGCGGCTACGCTCGGGGTTATCGCCGGGGTCCCGCCCGTCCGGGTCTGCCCGAGCGACATAACAACTGTTCCTTCCATTATCACAGTTCTACTATTATCAGTAAAACAGTTTGAAACCAGAAACAAGTACTCTTTCCCAATTTGCGCCTGCTTATGGTATCTTCATGCCCTTCTCCTTTTAACAGCTTCGCAGGGGCCGAATGGCGCTTCTGGTTCAATCATCCGCGCCATTGACGAGACGGGCTGCCAACGTGTTTGATGCAGGGTTTCCATGCTCACGATAGCCGATGTCTCCAAGTCGTATGGCACCCGCATTCTTTTCGCGGATGTGTCGTTATTCATCGCGCGAAGCGACCGTTACGGCCTCGTAGGGCCCAACGGGGCGGGCAAAACGACGCTTTTCAACCTGATCCTGGGCGAGGAAGCACCGGATGAAGGCACTATCGAGTGGGAGCGCGGAGCCGATTTCGGGTTCCTTCCGCAGGAGAGTGCGCCCGTCGCCGACGAGACGATCATGGAGATCGTCACGAGCGGCAAGAAGCTGGTTCCCGAGACGGACGACGACTACGACATTGATTGGACCCTTGAGCCCCGCGCGAAGAAAATCCTCGCGGGGCTGGGCTTTTGCGAGGGAGACAGCGAGAAGGAGGCCAAGAGCTTCTCCGGCGGCTGGGTGATGCGCGCGCACCTCGCGCGCCTGCTTGTCGCCGAGCCCGCGCTTCTGCTTCTCGACGAGCCCACCAACCACCTCGATCTCGAGGCCCTTCTTTGGTTCCAGGACTACCTGACGCGATATCCCGGAGGCCTCGTGGTCATCTCCCACGACCGTGCCTTTCTCAATGCGTTGTGCACTGGAATACTGGAGATGCGCGGCGGCACGCTCAACCGCTACACAGGCAACTACGACGACTACATGCTCGAAAAGGAGGCGCGGAAGGAGCAGCAGGCCGCGGCCTTCAAGAACCAGCAGCGCGAGATCGCCCACCTTCAGAAATTCGTGGACCGCTTCGGCGCCAAGGCATCGATGGCATCGCGCGCCAAGTCCAAGGAGAAGCAGATCGAGCGTCTCGAGGCCGTCGCCGTCGATGAGCCGCAGGACGACCTGAAGCGCATCCATTTCAAGTTCCCGAAGCCGCCGCGCTCGGGCCTCAAGGTGGTTGAACTGGCAAACGTCCAGCAGGCCTACGGGGACAAGGTCGTTTACAAGGACCTCAACTTCACCGCGGAGCGCGGCCAGCGCATCGTGCTTGTCGGCCCGAACGGCGCAGGAAAGTCCACGCTCCTTAAGATACTCGCGGATGTCGTCCCGATCCAGGGCGGCACGCGAGAGCTCGGGAGCAACGTCGTCCCCGGATACTTCGCGCAGAACCGCCTCGACAACCTCCATGCCAGCGCCACGGTTTTCGAGAACGTGATGGAGCTGCGAACGAACGAGAACCAGCTCACGGAGCAGCAGGGCCGCGCCATACTGGGCGCCTTCCTGTTCCGGAAGGACGACGTCCACAAAAAGGTTTCCATCCTCTCTGGCGGCGAGAAGTCCCGCCTCGCCCTTGCCCGGTTGCTCGTGAAGCCGCCCAACCTGCTCCTGATGGACGAGCCCACGACCCATCTGGACATTGCCTCGATAGACGCTCTCGTGGGCGCGCTGCAGACGTTCGACGGCACGTTCATCTTCATTAGCCACGACGTCTATTTCATCCGGGCCCTCGCACAGAACGTCCTCCACGTCCACTCGGGCCGACTCACGCCCTATGCGGGCAACTACGAATACTACCTGGAAAAATCCAAGGCAACGAACGAGCGCGCCGCGCTCACATCAGGCCTAGGCGACAGGCGCCCCCTGCAGAATGCGTCGCCCGGCCTTGAAAAGAAGGCAGAGGCGCCGGTTGCGAAGAAACCGAATCCCGCGGCCGTAAAGAAACTTCGCATCGAGGTGGGACGCCTCGAGGAGGAGGTTTCAAAGCTCGAGACCAAGCAGAATGATCTCACCGCGGAACTCGAGGCGCCTGAGACCTACACCGAGCCCGGAAAGGCCCAGCATTTGAACCGCGAGCTCAGTGTCATCGTCGACCAGCTTGGGGCGGCAACGGCTGCCTGGGAAAAGGCCGCAGGGGAATTGGCTGTCCTGGAAAAATAGCGCTACTGCCGGGGTCGAGTCCCCTTTCCTATCCCCGGAGCGCCCAGACAGTCAGGGGGCGCAGGGCCTCAAATCCGGCCGACTTGGCGTGCATAAGCGGAGCTCCCTGCTCGTATCCCACGAGGGGCATGCCCGGAAAGATCGCACACACTGTCGCAACTGCGCGTGGCCAAAGCGCCTCCTGCTCCTCGGGACGGCCAAAGACATTCGATAGACCGACAACCCCCTCAGCGAGGTTCGCGACGGCACCCCCCGCAATCCGGCCGTTCCTCGAGGCCGCAATAATTGCGACGCCAGGCTGACCAATCAGGGAATTGCGAAATGTCCGCCCGCCATCATCCGGCCCGCAGGCGTCAGCCCAGGCGTTTTCCCACTGCGCCAATTCCACCGCTTCAGTGATGCGCGACCACGCGGTATCGGTCGTGGGATCTTCTCCCTCCGTCAAGGGCTGCCGCCAAATCCAGTTCGCCTCGAACAAGGGTGCAAAGCCGAGGGTGCCAAGCTCAAGTGAACTGAAGCTGTCCTTGATGCTCCAGGTTGCAGGAAGCCCTTCTTCTCCGATTGCCCTCTCGATTCGTTCCATCTGCGCCGCAATGGCCGGTCGGCCCTCCGAAAGTGTGACCATGTTCGGGTAAAGGCGCGGCACCGCCGCCGTGTTGAACCAGTAGCTTTCATGAAACGTTCCCGGCAATCCATGTAAGCGGCAGATCCGGTCGCACCAGGCTGCGTTGTTTCTTGCGGCATGTGCGGTGGCCCATACTGAATTCATTTGGCCTTCCATTTGAAATCTGAAGCAAGGTTGCGTGACCCGCCCGAATAATCTAGCCGATGATCTCGTCGATGAGTCTCGCTGGCGGCCCGGCCACATCCCCTATGACAATGGCCTTTTCGAGTATATCTGCCGCCTCCTTCGCCGAGCTTTCGCTGTTCGCATGAATGACGCAGAGCGCGTCGCCGGCCTTCACCGGGTCGCCCGCTTTCGCTAGTCCGTCAACGCCTACGGAATGGTCGATCGAATCCTCCGCCTTCGCGCGGCCGGCGCCGAGGCGAAGCGCAGCGAGGGCGACCCCCATCGCGTCGACGTCGACCACAAACCCGGGAAGCTTGGCCGCGAGCGGCCTCCTGAGCTTGGCCTGCGGCAGGCGGCCCGGCTCTTCGGCCACCCGGGCGTCCCCTCCCTGCGCGCCGACCATTTCCCGGAATTTCCCCAGTGCGCTCCCCGAGGACACACTTTTCTCGAGTTTCGCCCTTGCATCGCCGGCGTCCCTGGCGACGCCGGCCAGCAGCAACATCTGGCCGCCAATCGCGTAGGTGACTTCCATTAGGTCGCGTGCGCCTGATCCTTTCATGCAGCCGATCGACTCGGCAACCTCGAGGGCGTTGCCGACGGCGCGCCCCAGCGGCTCGTCCATGGCAGTGAGAACGGCCCTCGTCGGCTTGCCCATCGCCTTCGCGGCGGATGTGATTGCGACGGCGAGCTCCCGTGCGCGCGCCTTGTCCCTCATGAATGCGCCGCGGCCGAATTTCACGTCGAGCACGAGGACATCGATCCCCGCAGCCAGCTTCTTGCTGAGGATGCTCGCGCAGATGAGGGGGATGCACTCGACGGTCGCCGTGACGTCCCGCAGCGCATAAAGCTTCCGGTCGGCGGGGGCGAGCTCCTCCGTCTGGCCTATAAGCGCCAGCCCGATTTTCTCCAGCTGAGCACGATATTCAGCGATCGAAAGCCCGACGCGGAAACCGGGTATGGCCTCGAGCTTGTCAAGGGTCCCTCCCGTGTGGCCGAGGCCGCGCCCGCTGATCATCGGCACAGTGACACCGCAGGCCGCCACCATAGGCGCAAGGTGAAGCGACACCTTGTCGCCGACCCCGCCCGTGGAATGCTTGTCCGCCTTGGGCGCCTTGATCGCGGAAAGGTCGGCCACGACGCCCGACTTAAGCATCGCCTCAGTCATGACGGCGGTCTCGCGCGGCGTCATGCCCTTCAGATAGATGGCCATCAATAGCGCGCTCAGCTGGTAATCCGCCCAGGATCCGTCGGTGGCTCCGCGGACAAACGCCTCAATCTCCCCGCGCTCAAGCTCGAAGCCGTCGCGCTTGCGCGCGATCACGTGCTGGGGGAACAATACGCTGGCCATGCCACCCTCCCCTACGTGGGGAAGGCGACGGAGGCACGCTAAATCACTTCTTCATCCCGAATACCGATCGGGCCATGTCGAACGGCGCCCGCGAAATCTTGGAGATCGTGGACTGCTCGGCCCTAGCCTCCTCGGCATCGGCCCTCTCAAGCTCCGCTTGGAGCTCCACCTGCTGGAGGCGCAATTCACGGACTCCAATCTGTTGCTCGCGGGCGACAAGCATGTCCATCTCGCCCTGGAGCGCTATGCGGTCGTCACGCAAGTGATTCATCTCGGCCTCGAGGATCGCGCGGGCCCTGTAGAGCTTGTCCCACGCTTCCTGGAGGGAGGCCATGCCGTAGGGACCCGAAACGCGGCGTTCCTTTGGCACGATGTCGTCGATATCAAACGGGATCGGAGGGGTCGAATTGCCACGGCGCCTGAGGCTGAGTTCAGGCCGCAAGGGTGCCTGAAATGGTACGGATGTAGTATTCATAGTCGGAGAAGGCTGGTCTTCGTTTGACTTCACTGGGGACTAATCCCTAGACGGCACTAAAACATAATGGATAACCCAATGCTATACCCCGGGCCGGCTTTTACCGACCGTTTACAGGCAGCTTGCGGCCTTCATGAAACGTTTACACTTCAAGTCCGGAAAATAACGTCCTCGCGCCTGAACATCCAGACCGCGCCGGCAAGCGCAACCCCGGCGTACAGCGCCGTGGATCCGAAAATAACGGCTATGTAGCCCCAGTGCCAGACGCCGGAGAGCATTTCCTTGCAGACCAGCGAAATGTTCACGATCGGAAAGAACGCCAGGCGGTAGCTGAGCTCTATGCCGGGTATCAGTCCCACGCTGCATGGAAGTATGATGATGAATGCAAGCGGCGTGAGGTAGCTACTTGCCTCCTTGATGCTCTTGGCAAAGAGGGAAATTGAGAACACCAGCGCGGAAAACAGCACCGAGACCGGGAGCACCATCGCCAGCACGCCGACGATGCCCATCGGATCGATTGTCATCGAGCCATGACCCTGCGAGGGCGTGCCGCCGAGGCCCGGCCCCACCGCCATACCGGCGAGCACGACTGATCCCCCCAGCGAGATGATCGAAAGTATGACCGCGGTCAGCGAGCCCGTCAGCACCATGAGAAATTTACCGAGAACGATATAGGTTCGGTGGACCGGACTGCACAGGAGAGTTTCCATGGTGCCCCTTTCCTTTTCGCCGGCCGTGACCTCCATCGCGGGATACATCGCTCCCATAAGGCAGATGATGACGATGAAGTAGGGCACGATTCCGCCCAGCAAGTTCCCGCCGACCTTTTCGGGCGGCGCCACGTTTGCGTGCTCGACCTCAAACGGACGGGCGAACGCGGCCGGCACTCCGCGCGCCGAGAGCAGCCTCGCCGTCGTCCGGCTCCTGAGTCCCGTGAAAAAGTTGCCAAGCTCCTCCTCTGCCAGGCTCGATTTCAGCTCGCCCTGGTAGTTGTAAAGCGTGATCGCAGGCGCCGAGCCGGTTTCCAGATCCTTCTCAAACCCCGGGGGGATTTCAACCGCCGCGCGAATCCTCTTGTCGGAGATGAGGGTCTTCCAGTCGGGCGACGCGTCCTCGATCCTGAATTTTCCCGTCTTCACGATCTCGGCGCGGATTCCCGGCGAGTCCCGCCCCCCTATGATCATTATCCTCGGGATCTCCGCCCGGGCTTTTGTGACGACCGTCGACGCTATTTTCCCGGCGCCGATGATCAGCGCGGGCATGACGAATGTCGGGATCACAATCATCGAAATCAGGGTGCGGCGGTCGCGCAGCGAATCCCTGAGTTCCTTGGCGTAGATCGTGCCGATGGTGCGCCAGCTCATCCGTGATCCCCCGGTGCGACGATCTTGACGAAACATTCCTCGAGGTCGGACTCACCCGTCCTCACCCGAAGCTCGGCAAGCGTGCCCTCGGCACGCAGGGCGCCGCCGTGGATGATCCCGATCACGTCGCAGAGGTTCTCCGCCTCGCTCATGACATGGGTCGAGTAGATCACGGTCTTTCCCCGCCCGCGGCATTCGCGAACGAACCGCACGATCGCGCGTGCTGCCATCACATCGAGACCCAGGGTCGGCTCGTCGAAAATCATCACCTGGGGATCGTGGATGAGCGTCCGGGCGATCGAGGTCTTCTGCTTCATCCCCGTCGAAAGCTTGTCGCACCGCCGGTCGAGGAAGTCGTGCATCTCGAGCTCGTCGGCAAGCGAGCGGATCCGCTCGCGCAGCGCCGGCCCCTCCATCCCGTTCAGCCGCCCGAAATACGCGATCATCTCGCGGGCCGTCAGACGCGCGTAGAGGGCCGTGGTGGTGCCAAGGAAACCGACGCAGGCCCTGACCTTGTCCGGCTCGCGCGCCACGTCATGGCCGGCAACAACGGCTGTCCCGCTCGTCGGCTTGAGCAGCGTCGCGAGGAGTCGGAGCGTCGTTGTCTTTCCGGCGCCGTTCGCACCCAGGAGTCCGTAAATTGTCCCCGGGTCGACCCTGAATGAGACCCCGTCCGCGCCTCGGACCTCCCCCTTTTTGCGGTCTCGGAAAACCTTCGTGAGAAGCGTTGCCTCAATCATGATTTGTAAATACCTGAAAACAGGCTCCTTACAAGCTCATCCGCTCCCTGAAGTCCTGCGCCTGCCTCCTGCTGAGCTCGATCTTAGCCCCGCCCTTCAGGTGCACGAGGAGCCCGCTGCTGAACCATGGCTCAATACCGGCGATCCAGGAAATATTGATGATCTGGCGGCGGTTGGCCCTGAAGAAGAACTTGGGGTCGAGACGCTCCTCCATGGCGTTGAGCGAGCGGAAAAGTTGCGGCTGAGCATCGCCAAAGTGAACGCGGGTGTAGTTGCCCTCGCTTTCCAGGAGGCGAATCTGCCCGACCTCCACGAACCAGCATTTCTCACCCTCCCGCACGAATACCTTGTCGGTGGCGATGAGGCTCCCAGCCGGCGGACCCTTTACGGCGGAGGCCTGCTTCAGGCCTGGAAGGCGGTCGATCGCCGCGGCAAGCCGCGCCGGGTCCACCGGTTTCAGGAGGTAATCAAGCGCGTTCAGCTCGAACGCCTTCACCGCGAACTCGTCGTAAGCCGTCGTGAAGATGACATTCGGCACGGGAGGCTCGAGGGACTCGAGAAATTCGATTCCGGTCTCTCCCGGCATCTGGACGTCCAGGAATAGGAGGTCCGGCTTGAGTGCCGTCATCTGCTGCCGCGCCTCCTTTGTCTGCGCCGCCTCGCCGACGATCTTTATCTCAGGAAACGCGGCCAAGAGCCGGCGCAGTTCATTGCGCGCAAGGCGCTCATCGTCGATGAGCAGCGCCCTCATGAACGGACCGGCAGTGGGATCACGGCCTCCGCTATGACCACTGTGGGCTGGTCCGAGCGCAGGCGCAGCGTCGCGCGTTCTCCAAAGATCAGACGAAGCCGCTCCGCCGCATTGCGAAGCCCGAGCCCCGTGGAGGACGTGCGCACCTCATGGGCAAGCTCGCCCGGGTTGGACACCTGGATGCGGAGCGCGCCGCGCTCGTTGCGCGCGATGATGGCAATCTCACCGCCCTCCGCCCTGGGCGAAATGCCATACTTGACCGCGTTTTCCACAAGCGTTTGAAGCAGCATTGGCGGGATCGGCAAACGAAGCGCTTCCGGCTCTATGTCGAGGCGCAGGCGCAGGCGCTCCTCGTGGCGCACCTGCTCCAGGGCCAGGTAGTCGTTCACCACTCCCAATTCCTCCTCGAAGGGCACGGTCTCCAACTGACCGCTCTTGAGAGAATAGCGAAGCAGGTTCGCGAGCTGAGTGACCGCCGTGCGCGCACGCGCGGGATCCTCATCGATGAGAGCCCGGAGCGAGTTGAGGGAATTGAAGATGAAGTGCGGGTTGACCTGCGACTTCAGCGCACGCAATTCGGCCTCCTTGACGCTCGTCATCAGCTGGAAGCGCTCGATCTCAGAGCGGTTCAGCCGGTCGAAGACGTGATAGAAGAAATAGAGGCACAGCCACGCGGAAAAGAGAAATGTCCCGTTCACCATGTTCACGGCGAGCGCCAGCAAGAGGGAGTAATTCTTGGGCCACGGCTCGCCCAGGAGCCCATGCAGGATGCCGTCGCCAATGAGGATCCATACCATCGCCATCGCGACGGCGGCCGCGAGAAGCCGTGGAATCAGCCGGCGCCAGCCGAGCTCCTTCCATCCCCAGCTGGCAATCAGCCTGCGATTGAAATGCGTGATCATGAGCCCAACTCCGGCAAATATCAGGGCACTCGGCACGACCCTGTACCAATCCACAGGTTCTTTTGAGTCGGGCATCGAATGGTCGGTCAAAATGCTGATGACCGCGAGGAGGCCCCACCCACCCATCTGAAAGAGTACATAGAGCCTCATCTTCGCCCGCTCTCGATCGGCTGCGTCGCCCCAGGGGAGGGAGATGTCCGTGGAAACTTCCATTGACGCACATTAGACTCCGAATCCCGCCCGGCGGCAACCTTTGGACGAGCGGTCCCCCGAGGGGGATGAATGGGGTTCGCCCTCTTCCGGAACTGCCCTTTCCCCCCGTTCAGGATCCGATCGGGTGCCAGATCGTCTTGAGCTCCACGAAGTCGCGTATGGCGCCGAGTCCCTGGGCCAAGTCCCCAAACCAATTTGGCGCATTATCGACGAAGCGCACGCGCTTGACGCTCGCGGCTGCCCCCATCCTCAGGGCCTTGCGCTCCTCGCTGTCAGCGACCGCGTAGACAGCACGGAGATGGGCGTGGGTGGCAAAGGTCGGCACCAGCTCCTTGCGGAAGCCCGTGAGGATGTTGACGACGCCACCGGGCAGGTCACTGGTCGCCAGCATCTCGCCGAGCAGGATCGCGGGATACGGCACCTTCTCGGAGGCGAGCGCGACGACCGTGTTGCCGCAGGCGATCACGGGGGCGATCATTGAAAGCAGCCCCAGTAGGGGGGGACTGTCCGGGGCGATGACCCCGACGACCCCCATCGCCTCCGTGACCGTGAAATTGAAGTGCGACGAGGCAACCGGGTTCACCGATCCAATTAGCTGCTCATACTTGTCCGCCCACCCGGCATAGTGGATCAGGCGGTCGACGGCCACGGTCATCCCCTTCGCGGCGTCGGCCTCGCGGGCCCCAAACTGGACAAGGGAACCCACCAACTCGCTGCTTCGTGCCTCGAGCATTTCGGCAAGCCGGTAAAGTATCTGCGCGCGGTTGTAGGGGCTGCGCTTCGCCCATCCGGGGCCCGCCTTGGCGGCCGCCTCAACGGCGTTGCGGAGATCCTTGCGCGTGCATTGGGGAATGTTCGCGAAGAACAGACCGCCGGCATCATTGACCTTGAACGTCCTCGCGCTCTCCGAGCGAACAAACGCGCCGCCGATATAGACCTTGGGCGTCTTCGTGACCGGCAGGCGTTTCGTGGCGCGGGTCTTCATGAAATCCTCGCGTAGTCCAGCAGGCCATGGCGGCCGCCCTCGCGCCCGAACCCGCTCTCCTTGTAGCCGCCGAACGGCGAGGACGGGTCGAACTTGTTGAACGTGTTCGCCCATACGACGCCGGCCTTGAGCTCCGCCGACATCCGCAGGATCCGTGAACCCTTTTCCGTCCAGACGCCCGCGCTCAGCCCATAGGGGGTGTTGTTCGCCTTCTCTATGGCCTCATCCACGGTGCGGAAAGTAAGGATTGAGAGCACGGGGCCGAAGATCTCCTCCTGCGCGATCCGGTGGCTCTGCGTGACATGGGTGAAGAGCGTGGGCGGGAAGTAGAATCCCCTCTCTGGTAGATCGCATGGGGGCTGGTACAGGGTTGCCCCTTCCCTCACGCCGGCGGCCACAAGCCGGCGGATGGTCGCCAGCTGCGCCCTCGAGTTGATCGCGCCGAGGTCGGTGTTCTTGTCCAGAGGGTCGCCCACCCGCAGGACGCGGATCCTGTTCTTCAGCTTCGAGACCACCTGATCGGCCACCGGCTCGTGGACGAGGAGCCTCGAGCCGGCGCAGCACACATGGCCCTGGTTGAAGAAGATCCCGTTCACGATTCCCTCGACGGCCTGGTCGATAGGCGCGTCGTCGAACACGATGTTCGCCGCCTTTCCACCCAGCTCCATTGTCATCTTCCTGTCTGTCCCCGCGAGCTGGCGCATGATCGACTTGCCGACCTCAGTCGAGCCGGTGAAGGCAACCTTGGCCGCGCCGGGATGGCCCATCACGGCGGCGCCGGTTTCCCCGGCGCCCGTCACGAAGTTGACGACACCGGGCGGCAGTCCCGCGTCCTGGAGGATCTCGGCCAGCTTGAGCGCCGTGATGGATGTGGTCTCGGCGGGCTTGAGGACGACGCAGTTGCCCATGGCGAGCGCGGGAGCGAGCTTCCACGCGAGCATCAGGAGCGGGAAGTTCCAGGGGATCACCTGGCCCACGACACCGAGCGGCGCCACCGTGCGGCCCGGCGCAACATACTCGAGCTTGTCCGCCCAGCCCGCGTGATAGAAGAAATGCGCCGCCGCCATCGGGACGTCGAAGTCGCGCGATTCCTTGATCGGCTTGCCGCCGTCGAGCGTCTCGGCGACGGCAAACTCCCTCGCCCGGTCCTGCAGGAGCCGCGCTATCCGGAACAGGTACTTGCCGCGCTCGCGGCCCGGGAGCGCGGACCAGGACCTGAACGCACGCGTCGCGGCGCTGTAGGCCGCGTCCACGTCGGCGGGGCCGGCGAGCGCGATCTCGGCCAGCTTCCGCTCGTTCCCCGGGTTGATCGATTCAAAGTACCTGCCCGAGCGAGGGCGGACGAACCTGCCGTCGATGAAAAGGTCGTACCGCGCCTTGAGCTTCGGGTCAGCCGTCTCAGGCGCCGGGTCGAAGTCCCAGAGATCCCCGAAGATCAGCCGCGCGCGCGAGGCGCCCGATTTTGCCTTTGTCGCAGGCATGTCAGTAGCTTTCCGCGGCGTCGCTGAAATAATAGGGGGCCTGGTACGCGCCCGTCTTCTCCTTCTCGATCTGCCTCAGGAGGTCGTTCAGCAGCGAGCTGGCGCCGAACCGGTAGCGCTTCTTGGTAAGCCACGCGTCGCCCAGTGTCTCCTTGACCGCGATCAGGAACTGCAGCGACTGCTTCGCCGTCTTGATGCCCCCGGCGGGCTTCATCCCGATCGCGATGTTGGTATCCATATAGAAGTCGCGGATGGCCTCGATCATCACCTGGTTGTTGCCGAGCGTGGCATTGAGCGTGGTCTTGCCCGTGCTGGTCTTGATGAAGTCGCCCGGCCGAAGGACTCCCATCGCGAGGAACGAGGCCATGCGGATGTTGTCGTAGGTCTCAAGCTCGCTCACCTCGAGGATAACCTTGAGGGCTGAGGAACCGCAGGCCTCGACAACGCCGGCAATCTCGTCCTGGACCCTCGAATATTCACCGGAAAGGAACGCGCCGCGGTTGATGACCATGTCGATCTCGTCCGCGCCGTCGGAGACGCCGCCCCGCACCTCGGCGAGGCGCGTGCGGTAGTGGGTCTGTCCCGAGGGGAAGGCGGTGGCCACGGAGGCGACCTTCACGGGCGATCCTCCGACAATGGCCTTGGCTCGGGAAACCATTGCCGGGTAGACGCATACAGCCGCAACCGTCGGCACCTGCGGGTCCTCGTGCGGGCGGAGGGCTTTCCTGCAAAGCGACTCGATCTTACCCGGGGTATCCTTGCCCTCGAGGGTCGTCAAATCGGTCATGGAGACCGCCGTCTTCAGGCCCCACACCTTTGCCGCCTTCTTGATGCTGCGGGTCGTGAATTTGGCGACGCGTTCCTCCACGCCGACCTGGTCGACCGCCCCGACCTCGTCGAGGAGGCGCGCACGGGCGGCACGTGAGTTGCGAGGGAGCATCGCGCTACTATCGCTTCCAATGCCCCGCAAAACAATTGAAAAACGGCGAGCGCGGGGGCCATCATGGCCCGTGATTTCCCGCGCGGAACTGCAGCTTCTCAAGTCGCTTCGGGACAAGAAGCACCGGGAGGAACTCGGGCTCTACGCAGTGGAGGGCGAGAAGATCGTGGCCGAGCTGGTCGCCGCCGGGCACCCGTTCGAAAAGATCTACGCGACGCAAGCCTGGAAGGGCGCGCGGACCCACGAGATCGACGAGCCGGACATGGCGCGGGCCAGCCATTTCCCGACTCCGTCCCCCGTGTTCGCGGTGGGACGGATCAGGCGCGAGGAGCTTGTCCCGGGCGAGCTGGACCATGGTCTCACGCTCGCCCTCGACGGAGTCCAGGATCCAGGCAACGTCGGAACGATCCTCCGAATTGCGGACTGGTTCGGGTTCGCCCGCGTCGTTCTTTCGCCAGGCTGCGCCGACCTCCATTCGCAGAAGGTGATCCAGGCGAGCATGGGATCCTTCGCGCGGATGCGCGCCGTTGTCGCCGAGCTCGGGTTGGCGCTCGGAGGCGTCAAGGCCCCCGTCATCGGGTGCGAGCTTGAGGGCCGCGACGTCCACGCCCTTCCCGCCTTGAAGGACGCCGTGGTCGTGATCGGCAGCGAGGGTCGCGGACTATCCGGTGAGGCGCGGAAGTTCCTAACCTATTCGGTTACGATCCCCCGCCTCGGGCAGGCCGAGTCGCTGAACGCGGCCGTTGCCGCGGGAATCATCTGCGACAACGTGCGGCGCGCAGCGGTGTGAGGGGCCGGCCGGGCTATTTCTCTCCCTTGGCCGTGCCCCTGCCCCTGCCCTTGCCGCCGCCGGCGGTGAGAAGAGCGCCGGCAAGGACCCCGGCCGCGAACATCGCGAAATAAACAATGCCCGCTTCGTCCGTCCACTTCTTGTCCAAGAGGATCGGGAAGTTGAAATCGACCGACTGCCTGTTGTGCGAGCCTACATAAAGCAGGACAAATAGCATCGCCAGGAAGAGAATGACCCTGAAGAGGACTTTGAAGCTCATGGAGTTTAGGCTGGTTTAACTTTGGATTCCGTCAATTCGTCGTAGGCCGCCCCGAGGATGAGGCCGAGTCGGTTGGGCAGAGGCGCATGATAGTCGGAAAATCCCGGCATGTTCTCCAGCGCGACGACAGTCGACTTGTCGTGGCCCGCCGCGATCTCCCCCTGGACATGCTCGAGGACACCCGTGAAGAAGTCGCGCATCACCAGCAGGTCGGCGCGGGTGCCCGTTACGCCGAACTTCGGGTTTCCGTGGCCGAAGATATAGATCGCATCCGCAGGGTAGGCCGCGGCCGAATCCTCAAGCGACTTGACCCACCCGCGAATGCTCGCACCGCCCGGCCGGTCGACGTACGGATAGATCCGGTTGAAAATGAGGTCGCCCATGTGGACGACGTTGGCCTTCTCGAATATGACGACGGAGTCTCCCCCCGTGTGGGCCGGCCCCCGGAATTCCGCGGTCACGATCTCGCCCCCGAGCTCCCTGCGCCAGACATCGGTGAACGTCGTCTCGGCGTAGACCTGGCTGGAGACGGTGGCGGCCGGGTCAATCTTGCCGTCAAACTTGACCGACTGCTCGGCGCGCTTCGCCGCCTCGAACTGGAGCCTCGGCACATTGACCTGGGCGACCAGTTCCCTCGACGCCGCCTTGAAGACCACGTTGCCCCCCGTGTGGTCCATGTGGTGGTGTGTGTTGAGGGTGGCGTCGATCGTCCGGCTGCCGATGCCCGGGATTCCCTTGAGGCAGACAAGCGCGGTGTCCGGGAACTGCGTGTCGACGACAGCGAGGGCGTCGCCCGACGCCAGCCAGCCAATCGTGCCGCCGCGGCCGGTGAACAGACCGACGTCGCCCCTCAGGGGCCTGAACTGCGTCGCCGCTGCGGGACCAGCCGGCCCCTGCGCGCCTATCTTCCTGCCAGCGGCAATGCTTGCGGAAATGACCAGCGAGGTGCGGAGGAATTCGCGGCGGTTCATGCGGGGCGGTCCTGAGAGTGGGGCAAGCGCCGCCCCCAATCAACACCGGTCTGTCCGCCAAAGGGGCGGATCCCTGTAACATTTGAAGGGGCGGATGGTTCTATAGGGTGATACCCAGTATACGCATGCCCCTTTTCTCCAATGACGCCCGCCGCCTCCGAAATCCCTGTGCATCCGCGACCAACGGGAGTTGACTGGCGGCGAACCCCATCCGTGGAAACCGACGCTCCCCTCCCCGACCATGAGCTCATGCTTGCCGTCCGAGACGGCGACCTGGACTGCATGGGCGAGCTCTTTGAGCGCCATCACGGGCCGCTTTTCGGCTACCTCTCAAAGCTTACAGGCAACAGGAACGCAGCCGAGGACATCTCCCAAACCGTGTTCCAGAGGATGCTCAAGTACCGCCACACCTACAGGGACGAGGGAAGCTTCACCGCCTGGATGTACCACCTCGCCCGGCGCTGCGCCCAAGACCATTTCCGGAAGTCCTCCTCGGCCCCCGTCGGGGTCGATCCCTCCGATCTGGAGGCCCACCCCGACGAGTCGCGCGGGGCCGACGAGGCCGCCGCAAGCCGCGACGATCATGCCTTGCTCCACCGGGCGCTCGGGCGCCTCGACCGCGATGACAGGGAGGTCCTGCTCCTGTCGCGGCTGCAGGAGCTCTCTTTTGTGGAAGTGGCGGGCGTCCTCGAGTGCTCGGTCGGCGCGGCCCGCGTCCGGGCCCACCGAGCGCTCCGGACGCTGCGCGACCACTATTTTCAAATACAGAAGGAACCCCAGACATGAACTGCCAATCCTGCCAAGAACGCATGGCCGAGCTCGCCGATGGGAAGCTCGACGAGAAGAACGCCGCCCTGGTCCGCGCCCACATCGAGGGATGCGCCGGGTGCCGGGCGGAATTCGAGACGCTGGGACGCACGCTCGACGCGCTCGACACCCTTCCCTCATCCGCGCCGTCCCACAGGCTGCGCGCCGCGGTCATGGGCCATATCGAGACCGAGAAGCTGACGCAGCGCAACCGGGCGGGCTGGGCCTCGTCCATCCGCGCCGCGGCCAGCGCCCGCGAGCGCCGCCGCTCGCCCTGGACCCTGGCGGTGCTGCAGGCGTTCGGGGCCTGCACGCTGGTCTTTCTCGGGTTCTCCCTGGGTGAGCGCACGGCCACCCAGCGCCAGCTCGCGGCCTTGCGCGTCCGGGTCGACACGATGGGCCAGCTGGTGGAGCAGTCCGTGCTTCAGAAGCGCACCACAGGCGACCGGCTGGAGACGGTGCTCACGGCCGGGACCGTCGCCAAGCCCGACGAGCGCGTGATCGACGGACTGATCAATTCCATGGCGTTCGACCCGAGCGTCAACGTGCGGCTGAACGCCCTCACCGAGCTCTACTCGCATGCCAACCAGGAGGTTGTTCGCGCGGGCGTTCTTGCGTGCCTCCCCCGCGAGGCCAACCCCCTTGTCCAGGTCTCGATGATCGATTTCCTCGTCGCCACGAAGGCGCGCGAGGCGGCCGCCGAGCTCACGAAGCTCGCCGCGGATGAGAATGCCGACAGCGATGTCCGGGCCTCGGCGCGCCGCGCGATCGAGCTGCTCTGAGCCATCCAATCCTTTAAATCATGAAAAACAAACTAGCTTGTTCCCCACTCCTCATTGCGGCGGCGCTCGGGCTTCTCGCAACCCGGCCCGCTCGGGCCGACGAATCCTCGAGCCAGATCGCATTCTCCGACCCTGCCAAGCCCGGCACGCTCAAGATACGGGTCTGGCACGGCGAGGTGATTGTCCGTGGCGCCGACGTGAAGGAGATCACCGTCAAGTCCGACTCGCAGGACGCGAGCCCGACGCCCCGCAAGGACGGACTCAGGGTCCTCTCCGCCTCGGCGGGCTACGTGCTCTCCGAGAAGGGCAACGTGGCGACGCTCGACTACGGCGCCGACGGCTGGACAGGCGGCTCCGCGGACTTCGACATCACCGTTCCCCGGTCGACATCCGTCACGGTCGCCAACTCGGCCCGAGGCAATTTCGAGTGCACCGACATCGCCGGGGACATCGACGTCCGCACGATGAGCGGCGACGTCACCCTTAGGGACATCTCCGGCGGCGCGCTGGTTGAGACCATGAACGGCGAAATCAACGTGCACGTTAAGGCCCTCACCGACGCAAGACCGCTCTCCTTCACCTCCATGCACGGCGAAATATCAATCCACCTGCCGCAGGACTCGAAGGCCAACATCCGCTTCCGCACGCACCGGGGCGTGATCCTCACGAATTTCGACGACAAGTCCCTTGTGACAAAGACCGAGGTTTCCAACCGGACGACGCGCATCGTGAAGATCAAGGTGGACAAGGACAACGACAAGGACGAGGACCCGACGGCGCCCGTGACCCCGGTCAAGGCTGCGGAGCCGTCCAGGCGGGCTGAGTCTGACTCCGACTCCAGCAGCGACTGGCACGCTGAGGTAAGGGATTCGATTCGGGACGCAGCCGAGGCCGCGGCGGATGCCGCTCGCGAGGCAGCGGATGCGATGCACGAGGGACTGATGGAGGTGCATGCCGAGCTCGGCGGAGCGATGCCGCCACTTCCCCCAATGACGGGCGGAAAAGTGGTTTCAGGTACCCTGAACGGGGGCGGTGTCGAGATTCAGGCAGCGACGTTGAACGGCGATATCCTGCTGAAAAAGTCGAATTAAGGCCAATTCCGGCCGGAAACGGGTTTGTCGGGGCCGAAGGCGGCCTCTCCTTTGGAGGGTCGCCTGTTCTCGTAAGTCCCTGCCAGCATGTGTCAAACGGGTTACCTTTTACGTTTGGACCCGCATTTAATCGTAATGTTGGAACAAGAGTAGCTATGTCCCGTCGAACTCACAGATTCGACTTTGCTTTCAGAGAACTCCCATACGTTCTTTGATCCGATCCCGGCCGGCCCCTTCCGACGGGATAATAAAAGGCTTCCGGCTGGCGTGATGCTGCGAGTGCTGCACCGCCCGTTTTCCGGCCAATGGGTTTTCCCCAAGACTACCATTTTTGGCCGCGAGCGCCTTCCGGCGCACGCGGCCAAGAACGCACCCAACATTGCCTGCGCCTCCGCGCAGGCGGCGAAGGGGGCGATTAACCATAAGCCAGAAAACAAAACTCTCCGCCCCGCGCGGAGTTTGAAAGAAAGCCATGAAAAACATAAACAAGCTAGCACTCCTGCTCAGTCTGGGAGCGCTCCTGCCCGTCGCCGCCTCGGCGATGACGCTCGAGCAATCCTACATCGAGTCGTGCCGCAAGGGAACCGATGTTCCCGTGCCCATCGCCGTGGTTTCACCACACGTAGACGGGTTCGACATCGGCGCAGCGGCCAAGGTGGAGTTCGTCGTGGACACGACGGGCCACACCTCGGGCATCAGCGTCGTTTCCGCCTCGGACCGCGATTTCGCGGAAGCCGTGGTGGATGCGGTGAAGCAGTGGCAGTTCACGCCAGCGCAGCACAACGGCGCCCCGGTAGCGATGAAGGTCATCCTCCCGGTCCGCGTCATTGAGACCCCGAAGACCAGCGTCTTCGTGGCGGGCTGAGCCAGGCTGACATAATAAAAGAAACCAACAAGGGCGCTCCCGTTCGCGGGGGCGCCCTTTTTTTGCCCCTTTGGCCCGGCGTCCGCGGATGCGACGGGGGTCCTTATGGCTTAAGGCGGAGCCAGTTCCGGCAGCGCGGCAAAGCAATCTTGCCGAAGGTGCGTCAAGAGTGTCTCCTCGAACGTTTATTCCTAGACGAAGCCACCCATGCCGCAACGCCTCAGACATGCCCTTTCCGCCGTAATCCAATGGTTCGACGCCGACTACGCGCCCGCCGGCGCCGCGGCTCTGCGCAACGAACCGGACCGGGTGGACTGGGTGCGCTGCATCCCCTTCATCATCCTGCACCTCGGCTGCCTTGGCGTCATCTGGACCGGAGCCAGCCCATTCGCGGTCTGGACCGCCGTCATCCTTTACTTTGCCCGTATGGCCGCCGTTACCGGCGTCTACCACCGCTATTTCTCGCACAAGACCTACAGCACGTCGCGGCCGATGCAGTTCTTCCTGGCGCTGTGCGGGGGGACAACCGTCCAGCGCGGGCCGCTGTGGTGGGCCTATCACCACCGCCACCACCACCAGCATTCCGACGAGGCCGAAGATGCGCATTCGCCCCACGTCCACGGGTTCTGGTGGTCCCATATCGGATGGATCACGAGCCGCCGCAACTTCCCGACCGACTACTCAAGGGTCCGCGACCTCGACCGCTATCCTGAGCTCGTGTTCCTGAACCGCTTTGACGCGATCGTCCCGGCCGTCTTCGCGTTCTCAATCTTTGCCCTGGGCGCGTTCCTGCAGGGTCACGCGCCGGGGCTGCACACAAACGGTTGGCAGATGCTCGTGTGGGGATTCTTCATCAGCACGACGGCGCTCTTCCACGGGACCTCCTGCATCAACTCGATGGCCCACCTGATGGGCAGGCGCCGCTACAAGACCGAGGACGACTCGCGCAACAGCTTCATCCTTGCCATGATCACGCTCGGCGAGGGCTGGCACAACAATCACCACCGGTACCAGAGCGCGACACGAAACGGTTTCTACTGGTGGGAGATCGACATCACTTACTACCTGCTGAAGGGGCTCTCGTGGACCGGGCTCATCTGGGGCCTAAAGACCGTGCCGTCTTCCGTGCTCGCCGAGGGCGCGCATGCCGACCACCACGATTCGGTGGCGGCCGCCCGCAGGGCCCAGCACGTGCACCCGGAGTATTCGTCCCTGAAGAGGATTGTTCCCGCGGCGGCTGCGATCGCGGTCGCCACAGTGAACGCAGCGAGCCCGATCCTTCCTAGGAAAGCCGACATCCATGAGATCCATAGGGATCCGACGAGTCTTTCCGAGACGCCGCGGCCCGAACTCGGTCCATAACACTTGAGCCGGACCTTAGAATAGCGTATCGTTTGCATTTGGTGAACGAAACCCCCAAGCCAGACCTAGGGCCTCCCGTGCGGACATCATGGCAGCGCCATGTCATCGACCCTATTGCCGCCCAGCTGACCCAGGGCATAACCCCCGAGAAAATTGCTCTCACGATGGCGGTCGGGAGCGCGCTCGCGCTTTTCCCGATCTTTGGAACCACCACCCTCCTCTGCCTCCTTGCAGGGATCGTGCTCAAGCTGAATCAGGCTATAATCCAGCTCGTGAACGTCATGTGCGCCACCATCCATTTTCCCCTCATCGTCTGCCTGTTCCGTCTGGGGCACCTGATGTTTGGCGTGCCCTACACCCACATTGGTCTCGGGATGATCCACCACATGCTGGATACATTTTGGGAGGATCCCACGAAATTCTTCGAGAGATTCGGCGTCGACGCGTTGCATGCGATCGCAGCGTGGGCGGTGCTGACGCCCTTCTGGATGATCATAATCTACATGCTCGCTCTTCCCGTGGTGCGCGAGGTGCTTCGCCGGCGCGTGGTCATGATCTCCCAGACGACGGCGACAACGCCGCCGGTCCATCCGGTTCCTTAGGGACGCGCCCGGGGTCCCGGGAACTTGCGCAGGTACTTGAGCGCGACCTCGAATTCCCTCGGAAGCGGGGCGGTGATCTCGACCTGCGCGTGCGTCGAGGGATGCACGAACCCGAGCGCCCCCACATGGAGCGCGAGCCGCGAGATGAGCGGCTTCTCCTCGTCGCGCCCCTTGTAGTGGCGCTTCAGCCCGGACAGCAGAAGAACCGTGGCGGGATCGCCGTAGAGCACGTCGTTCAGGACGGGCGCGCCCGCGGCGGCGAGGTGCACGCGAACCTGGTGGGCGCGACCGGTGAGCGGGCGGCACTCGAGCCACGAAAAGCGCCCGAAAGGCTCAACGATGCGGAATTCAGTGACGCTGGGCTTGCCCCCGCGCTTTCGAAAAACCCGCATTCGCCCCGCAACCTGCTCGTCCTCGCCGACGGCGAGGTCGATGGAAAACTCCGCCGGCAGCGCACCTGACGGGTCCCGCGCAAAGTCCCGGGAGGCCGCCGGGTCCTGCGCCGCCGACAGGGCCACCAGGGCGAAGTAGATCTTCCTCACCGTCTTTGACTGGAACTGGCCGCTCAGGAAATCGAGGGCGGCCTTCGTCTTCGCGCAAAGGACTATGCCGCTCGTCTCCGCGTCCAGCCTGTGGACATTCGCCGTCGACGGCCCATAGCGCTCGCGCACCCTTCCCATGAGGGTCGCCTGCGCGCCGCCGCGCCGCTCGGAGGCGACCGGCATCCCGCTCGGCTTGTCGAAGGCCACGAGCAGATCGTCCTCAAAGAGAATTTCGGGGAAAGTCACGGGAAAGGCGCTCGCGCGTTCCAAAGGCAATCGATTCCGCGGGCCAACGCCAGCGTTTCGGGGCGAATCGAAGCACCTTCGGAGGCGGCCCGGACGGGGTAACTGGCCCGGGCCGCCTGAATTCTCTTGCGGGAGGCGACAACCGCGCGCTGCTCTTATGGCTCAGGGTGCCGCAATGGCCGTCATTCCACGAAGCTTCTTAACTATCGGTGCAAGACTCCTCTCGGCCCGCGCGGCGGTGCGATTGAGGAGGGAGCGGGACGCGGCCCGGATCCAGGGTGCCGTACTCGACAAACTGATACCAAGTCTCGCAGGTGGCTTCGTGTGGAGCCATGTGGGTGTCGAAACCGGCATGACCCACGAGGAATTCCGCAAGAGGGTGCCGCTTCATGCGTACGCGGACCTCGCGCCGCACATCGACAGCATGAAGAGAGGCGCCGACGACGTCCTCTGGCCGGGAGGGTGCCAGATCTACGCCCTTTCCTCGGGGACAACGGAAGACGCCCCGAAGTACATACCGATGACCGAGCCGATGCTCGGTCATTTCAAGACCTGCGGGATCGACTCGGCGCTCTGGTACATGGCGCGCACCCGAAGCACGAAGATTCTGCGGGGCCGCCATCTCTACACCGGGGGCTCAACGGCACTGGCGCCCATCGCCGACTCGGGTTCCTTCGAGGCCTACTCGGGGGAGCTGGGCGCCATCGCCGCTCTCAACATGCCGCGATGGATGGAGACCCACCTCTACGAGCCCGGAACCGAGATTGGGCAAATGTCCGAATGGCCGGAGAAGGTCGCGGCCACCGCCGAGCGCACGGTCACCCTCGACATCAGGCTCCTCGCGGGCATGCCGAACTGGGCGCTCGTCGTGGCCGAGGCATTGCGCGCCACGGCTTCACGCGGCGGCAGGCAAGTGCCCAACCTCCAGGTGATCTGGCCGGACCTGGAGTGCTTCACGCACGGCGGCATCCCGATCGCTCCCTTCCAGGACGAGCTCAGGTCTGTTCTGGGGCCCACGGTCGCGTTCCACGAGGTCTACCGCGCGGCGGAGGGCTTCATCGCCGCGCAGGATGCGGAGTCGGCGGCAGGCCTTCGCCTCATGCTGAACTCCGGCATCTACTACGAATTCCTCCCCATGTCCGCATTCGACGAGTCGCGCCTGTCGGCGCTTGGGGGAAAGGCGGTGCCGCTCTCGGGCGTCGCGACCGGGGTCGACTACGCCCTCGTGCTCACGACCCCGTCAGGCTTCGCCCGCTACGTGATCGGAGACGTCGTCCGTTTCACCTCCACGCAGCCGCCCCGTATCATCTATGTCGGAAGGACAAGGCTCCAGCTGGACGCATTTGGGGAGCGCGTGATCGAGAAGGAGATCACGGACGCCTTGCTGGCGGTTTGCCGCCGCAACGCATGGACGATCGTCAACTTTCACGTGGCTCCCATCTTCCCCAGTTCCGTGACGAGCAAGAGCGGCGGCCGACACGAGTGGTGGGTTGAGCTGAAAGCCGGGACGGCCATCACGCCTACCGGGCCCATCATCGCCATCGAGCTGGACCTGGAGCTTAGGAAACTCAACAGGGACTACGACTCGAAGCGCGGCAGCGGCCTCCTCGATGCCCCTTTCGTGCGCCTCGTCATGCCGGGTGTCTTCGAGCACTGGATGCGCTACCGCGGGAAATGGGGCGGCCAGAACAAGATGCAGCGATGCCGCAGCGACCGGGTAATTGCCAACGAACTTGGCGGCGCCCTGCAATTCGCAAAGGACTGACGAAAGATGGCATGCCCGATGCTTGTAATATGGCATCCTGCTCAATGCAGGGTTTTGGGTAGTACCGAGTCGGCGCAAGCCGGCCAGACTAATAAGCGGGGCTGGCGTTAAGGGGTTATCGCCAGCCCCGCGCCCTTTTTCAGGGCGCGGGCGGCTGCAGGACCGCCAAGATATCCTTTTCGTATGCAGTCACGGGCTTGCGCCCCAGCTTCTTGTCCCGGATATGGCCTTCGCGGTCGATGATGAAGGTCGTCGGGTATCCGCCAATGGGTCCGTAGGCATCCTGAATGTCGTCATCAGCCATAACGACGATGTAGTTCATGCCCATGTCCTTAATGAATTTCTTCACGGGCGCGACCCCATCAGTGTCGACTGAGACACCGACGATGACGAGGCCGTCGGCCGCATATTTCTTCTGGAGCGCGATGTAGCCCGGAATCTCGGTCCTGCAGGGCGGACACCAGGTCGCCCAGAAATCCAGGACCACGACCTTTCCCCGGAACTGGTCCAGGGTCACTGTGTTCCCGTCGACATCCTTGAGCTTCCAGGCTGGCGCCATCTTTGAGGGGACGGCAGCGGCGCCGGCAAGCGCGACCGCGAAAAACAGGAGCGCCGCGAGGGCGGCTATTCGGGAAAGGGCGGTTTTCATGCTCGAATATACGACTGTGGGGTACTTCAGGAGGCGCTCCAAGTCTGCACAGCGTCCTCGGGTTCGCAAATCAGGGGCCGCCGGCCTCGGGCAGCTCAACCTCAAGCGTCTCGATGAACTTCTTCATTGCGGGCGTGAGCACGCGTCCCTTGCGGTGAAGGATGGCGAGCGGGCGGGTGAAAGCTCCGCCCTTGAACCGGAGAACGGCCAGCGTTCCCTGCTTGGCCTCCTGCACAACCGTGGCCTGAGGCACGATCGCGATGCCATGGTCGATCTCCACTGCGCGCTTCACCGTCTCGATGTTGTCGAATTCCATGACCGTCTCGATCTCGAGCTTGTTGTCGCGGAAGATCTGGTCCACCGCCTTGCGCGTCGGGATGTCTGGGTCGAACCCGATGAATTTTTGCCCGGCCAGCTCAGCCACCGTGACCTCGCTCTTCCTTGCGAGCGGGTGCTGGGGATGGCAGATGACAATCAGGTGGTCGTTTCGGAACGGGATCGACTCGATCTGGCGTATCTTGGACGGAAAGGCCACGAGCCCGAAATCGACGCAGTTGTGGAGTATGTCCTCGTAGACCAGGTTGGAGCGGCGGTACTCGACGCGGACGTTCACCGACGGGAAATCATGGAGGAACTTCTTGATGTAAGGGGGCAGCTCGTGGAGGCCGATGGAGTATATCGTCGAGATGCGAATTGTCCCGCTGACCACCTTCTTCAGCTCTTGGAGCTCGGAGAGGAGCGTATGGTAGGCGTGCAGGACGTCCTTTGCCGACTCGTAGACCCTCTGCCCCTCGCGGGTCAGCTGGAACTGCTTCTGGCTGCGGTCGACCAGAAGCACCTTGAAGTGCCTCTCCATGGCCCGCGCCTGCTGGCTCACCGCGGATTGCGTGATGCTGTTCAGCTTCGCGGATTTCGAGAAGCTTTTCGTCTCAACAAGATCGGCGAAGATTTTGAAGTTTTCAATTTGCATGATTAGCGCACGTTGTTGACTTCAGAGTACAAAGTTGCCCGTTCGGGTAAACCAAGAAGTAGTTTTTCTAACGACCCGCATGCCCCCGGACTACGAGGATTTCAAACGCCGCGCGGACGCCGTTCGCGCCCGGATCGCGCAGGCGTGCGCGCTCGCCCGCAGGAACGAGAGCGAGGTCGAGCTCCTCGCAGTCACGAAGTCGCAGCCCGCCGCGGCCGCCGACTATGCAGCTCGCTACGGGATCAGGGCTGTCGGAGAGAATCGCGTTCAGGAAGGCATCGACAAGAAGGCCCTGGCGTCGGGGGCCGTCGCCTGGGAGCTGATCGGGCACCTGCAGTCAAACAAGGGGCGGCTGGCGGCGCAGCATTTCGACCGGATCCAGAGCGTGGACAGCGAGAAGCTGCTCGACATACTGGACCGAACGGCGTGCGAGCTGGGCAGGACGCTCCCTATTCTGCTCCAGGTGAACGCGGGCAACGACCCAGCCAAGTCGGGCGTCGAGCCGGAGGGGGCCTCGCGGCTCCTGGGCGCCGCGCTCGCGAGGAAGAACCTCCGCGTGGACGGCCTGATGACGATCGCGCCGCTTTCCGCGGATTCCGCGGTCGCGCGAAGGGCCTTTGCAAACTTGAGGTCCATCAGGGACCGCCTGGCGGCCGAGTCAGGCTCGCGCCTCCCCGAACTCTCGATGGGGATGAGCGGCGACATGGACGACGCGATAGCCGAGGGAAGCACGATTGTGCGCGTCGGCTCGGCCCTTTTCGGCTTGCGCGCGTGAAGTCGAGAGGAATCTCCCGCAAAATTTTTGTTCCGGTGTTGCCACGCGCGCCCAAAATCGATTCCAATCGTGGGCGTGGAAACGGACATACTCCCTGCTGCCGAGAAAGAGGCGTTGCTGGGTCTTCTGGACGATCCCAGCCCCACTGTCCGCAGAGCCCTCCTCGCCCGGTTCACTGTGCACGGGGCGGCGGCGGCGGCGCTCCTGCAGGAAATTGCGCACAGCTCGAACCGCGTGCTTGCCCGCCACGCAGCCTGGTTCATCGAGGAGCTCAAGCTGACGGATCCCGTGAGCGAGTTCCGGTCCTTCATCCGCTCCCTGAACTACGAGCTTGAGACCGGGACGCTCCTACTCGCCCGCACCGTCAACCCCCAGCTCGACGTCGCCGAGTGCCGCGCGGAGATCGACGAGATGGCGGCCCGCTGCCGCGAGCTGATCTCCGAGCCGTCGTCGAACCGCGAGAAGTGCCGGGTCATCAACCGGGTGCTCTTCCATGAATGGGGATTCCGGGGCAACGTCGAGCAGTACACGGATCCCCTGAACAGCTTCATCGACAAGGTGCTCACGCGAAGGAAGGGGATTCCGATCTCGCTCAGCGTGCTTTACCTCCTGGTGGGCGAGCGCCTCGGACTCCCGCTGGAGCCGGTCGGGCTGCCCGGGCATTTCGTTGTTGGCTGCTACGCCGACGAGTCGCCGTTCTTCATAGATCCGTTCGACCAGGGCCTCTTTAGGGACGCCGACGAGGTGTTCGCCCTCCTCCGCTCGAACCACGTCGCGCCAAAACCTTCCGACCTGGCCCCGACCACGGTCCGCGAGGTGCTCTGCCGCAGCTGCCGAAATCTCGCGAACCACTACTCGGCGGCGAGCGACCTTGCGCGCGCGCAAATCTTCTCGGAATTCGCAGACGAGTTCGAGGCGACGCACGAGCGGTACCTGCAGTCCTGAATCCGGCCCTCACCCTGTCCGATCTTGGGCGCTGGCAACATGCCGGCACCGCGCTAGCCGTCATCGGCCACCCGATCAGCCACTCGCTGAGCCCCCAGATGCACAATGCGGCGCTGGCCTCGATCGCGGGCTTCGCTGGTTGGCGCTACTTTCCCTTTGATGTTCCCCCGGCGGACCTGGCGGCCGCCCTGGACATAATGGGCTCCTACGGTTTCCATGGGATCAACCTCACGGTGCCGCACAAGGTGCTCGCCGTGGGCATGGTTTCCAGCCTCGACGCCGGCGCGGATGAGGTGGGCGCGGTGAACACCCTGCTGCGCGAGGGGGCGGGCTGGCGCGGATTCAACACGGACGGCTACGGGCTGGCGACCGCGATGCGCGAGGACCTAGGCATCGGGCTCGAGGGGACCCCCGTCATCCTCCTCGGCGCGGGGGGCGCCGCCCGGGGGGCCGCGGTTGAATGCCTGCGCTCGGGCTGCGCGGGGCTATGGGTCGTCAACCGGACGCGCTCGAACCTGGATTCACTGATGGCCCACCTGGCGCCGCTCGCCGGCAAGATCGCGCTCCGGGCGCTCGACCCGTCAAGCCCCTCAAAGGGGCTTCCAAAGGGCGCCGTCGTCATCAACGCGACGAGCGCCGGGCTCCACCGCGAAGATCCGGCTCCCGCGGACCTGGCGAATTTCCCGGGGATCGCCGCCGTGTACGACATGATCTACAATCCCCCGGTGACGCGGCTCCTGCAGCAGGCCCGCGCGCTCGGACTCCCGAATTCCAATGGGATCGGGATGCTTGTGCACCAGGGAGCGAAGGCGCTCGAGATCTGGACCGGGGCCCCGGCCGCGGGCACTGCGCCCGCCATGCGGGCGGCGGCGGCGAAGGCTCTTGGCTACTGATGGCCCATTAGGCAGAGTAAGATTCATGTTCCGACCCCTTGCCGAAGTGGCAGCCGCGCACCCCTGGTTCTTCCCGGTGTTCGTGTTCGTGCTGGGCGCCTGCATCGGCAGTTTCCTGAACGTCGTCATCTACCGGGTTCCGGCGGGCAAATCGATTGTTCGGCCTGGCTCGATGTGCGGCTGCGGCAAGCCGATAGCCTGGTATGACAACGTCCCCATCCTTTCGTGGATCATCCTGCGGGGCCACGCCCGGTGCTGCGGCCGGCCCTTTTCCGTTCGGTACCCCTTTGTCGAGCTCCTGACCGGCGTGCTTTTCCTTGCATGCTGGATCCACATGGCGCCGGCGGTCGCTGTCTGCGGCTGGGTGTTCGTGGGGTCGCTCGTCTGCGCCATGTTCATCGACCTCGACCACATGATCATTCCCGACGCGTTCACGATCGGACTGGCCATCGAGGGCGTCATCCTTTCAGCGCTCGTTCCCGCCCTGCACGGGCAGCACAGCGAGTTCTACGCCATCGACAGCCTTCGCTCGTGCGCCGCGTCGCTCGTCGGGCTCGTGGCCGGGTCGGGGGTCGTCCTATGGATCGCGCTCGTCGCCGAGGCGGCTCTGAAGAAGGAGGCCATGGGCTTCGGCGACGTCAAATTCGTGGGCGCGATCGGCGCGTTCTGCGGATGGCATGGCGCCATGTTCTCGATCTTTGGCGGCGCCGCCGTCGGCACGGTGTGGATAGGGATCGCGCTGGTCTGGCAGAAGGTGGCCGGCAAACCCAGCGCTGCGGCGCCCAGGGCGGAGACGCCGGAAGGCGAGCCTGCGAGCATGGGACTTGGCGTCCATGTTCCCTTCGGCCCGATGCTCGCGGTCGCGGGAGCGCTCTACTTCCTCTTCCTGAAAATCCGGGTCGACGCCTGGTTCGACCAGCTCACGTCCCTGTTTTGACGAGGGACGCGCCCTCGTCTGTTCGGGCGTGGAGGATTTCCGGCTTGGTGCCGAACTTGACGAGATAGGCCTGCGAGATCCTGTCCAAACTCTCCTGCCCGAAGGCATCCGAGGTCAGCGCCATCGCGGCCCCCCCGAAGCCGCCGCCCGTGAGCCTGGCGCCGTACACGCCCTTCTCCACCTCGAGGCTGTCGACAAGGAAGTCGAGCTCCGAGCTGCTGTTTTCAAACCATGTCCGCGAGCTGCGATGGGATGCGAACAGCAGCTTCCCAAGGGATCTGAGGTCGCCCGCGCGCAGCGCCGTGACCGCCTGCCCCACCCGCGCGATCTCGTCGATCACATGACGCGCCCGCTTGAACGCGGTCCGCGAGAGCCTGATCTCGGCCGCGGCGAGCATCGCGGGCGTAGCGTCGACCAACAGCGGGACGCCGATGATCCTGGCCGCCTCCATACATTCCTCGTGCCGTGCCGCATAGAGTCCGTCGATCAGTGCGTGCTTCGTGTGGGTGTTGAAGATCCAGAAATTTGAACCGGGAGGAAGGGGCACGGTGTCAAAACGCGGGCCGCGGCAGTCGATGTAGACCAGGTGGTCCTTGCGGCCGAAGCCGGACACGCCCTGGTCCAGTATCCCGCAAGGCACCCCGACAAATTCGTTCTCGGCCTTCTGCCCGAGCGCGACGAGCTGTTCGCGGGGCACGCTTTTCCCCGTCGCCTCCACGAAAACGAGGCATGAGGCGAGCTCGATTGCCGCGCTGCTGCTCAGGCCCGCCCCCGGAGGGACATCGGAGACCGCCAGGTAGTCAAACCCCTCGGGAATGCTGACTCCTGAACCGCGCATGGCGAGGAGGACCCCGAGCGGGTAGTTGACCCAGGACTGTGCGCCGATTCTGCGGTCGACGTCGTCCCAAAGGAATTCGACAAACCCGGGCCGGCCGTCGCTTCCGAATCTCCTGACGCTGTCGTTGCGCCGCGCGAGCCCAACCCAGGTGCTTTTGTCGATTGCCGCCCCGAGCACCGTGCCGCCGTTGTAGTCGGTGTGGTTGCCGATAACCTCGATGCGCCCGGGGGCCCGGGCGATGAATTCAGGCTCGCGCTGGTAGGCGGACCGAAACTTTGCAATCAGCGTTTCCGTTGTCACTCAGCGCATGCCTCGAAGGTTCGAACCCGCCTTGAAACGGACAAGCTTCATTGCGGGGATCTTCATCGGCTGGCGGGTGTGCGGATTGAAGCCCTTCCGGGCGGTTCGCTGGGCAACCGAGAACGTGCCAAACCCGACGAGATGGACCTCCGCGTCGCGCCTGAGCCCTCGCTTGATTGCTTTGAGCACCGAATCGGCGGCGCGTTCAGCCGCGGCCATCGAGGTGCCGTCGCCAAGCAATCTATGCACCTCGTTCACGAGTTCGGCCTTGTTCATGTTGCTCTTTCTCCGAGGCAACGGAGTCGAATCGATGCGGTCAAATGCATTCCGGCGAGCCCGCTGAATCAGCGGGCCGGCAGGAGCTCGACCGTGGGAACGGCCCCCAGAGCCAGCGACAGGGCGCCCCCGGCCGACGCCGCAGCCGTGGAAACGAGCGCCAGGCCGGCGAATCCGCCGTCGTCCTGGACGGCGGAACGCAGCTCGCCCTCCCTCTTGTCGTCCCGCCAAAGCGCGGCCGGAAGCGCCGGGGGACGGTCGCTTCCGCGCACGCGCACCAGCGTCCGGCGCACGCGTCCCAGCGATTTGATCCGCGCCATCACCTCTTGGCCAAGGTAACACCCTTTCGAATACGAAATGGCGTCCCTGTCGAGGCCCCCCTCGTTGGGGAGGTCCGTTGGCCCGATGTCGCCGGGAACAGACGGGATTCCCGAGGCGATCCTCATCCGCTCGATGTCCTCCGCACCGATGGGCCGGCCGCCGGAAACCGCCTCGTTCGCGGATGCGAGGCCGGCCTCGGGAAACAGCCACTCCCAGCTTTCGCCGGACTCCCTGCGGCCGGGAAAGAAAAACCCCACCCGGGGTTCCGAGCCCAGCCAACTTCCGGCGCCGGCCCCGATGAGGGAAATCCCCCGCCAAGCGCCGGTTTCATCGGCGAGTGCGACGTCGTCGGCGATAATGTGCCCTCCGAGGTGGCGCTCGATGAGGGGCCCGGAAGACGAGAGGCTGGCGATCCAGAATTCGGCGCTTTCCGCGGACTGGATGACCGTGCTGTCCGCGATGACCCTACCCTTCCGGTCCAGCCATAATCCATAGACGGACCTTCCAGGAACGATCGGATTTAAGTCGTTGGTGAACTGACCCTGTAGGAAAATCCTGGCATCGGGCCCGCTGGCACGCAGCAGACCTGCGGGCGAATAGGGGAAAATCGAGATAGATGGAGAGATTTTCATCTAGGATAACAGATTAACCATAAGTTGCTTAGGACGCAATGGCACTCTTTTTCATAGCGCGTCTTGACGATTACCGCAAAGCGCTTACTACTGGGGGAGTAGATTTTTCAATTCTCCCGCCTAGCGGGAGTTTTGGGGTAAATAAGAAAGCAAAGGCGGGCCGTCTAGGGGTAGGCGGCCCGCCACTTTTTTT
>CAAGKR010299351.1_pt1 | contig 38580 bp, 35 predicted proteins | sample 2556971 | NCBI WGS metagenome assembly CAAGKR01 (sample SAMEA5207829, study PRJEB30636) | soil metagenome | biome: forest; feature: boreal; material: soil | place: USA | collected 2011-09 | depth 1 m | reverse complement strand
GGACCAGCTTGGAATGCGGCTCGGACAGGGTCGTGTAATAGAGGGCCTTGTGCTCCAGCGTGGCGTTGGCGAAGCAGATCTGCTGGGCGAGGATCGTCTTGCCCGTGCCCGGGGCCCCGGCGAGGACGACCAGGGATCCCGGCTCGAGCCCGCCCCCGAGAACGAGATCGAGGTCGCGAATGCCCGTTTTCATGCGCGCCATGTCATCCTCGATCTTCTCGGATAAAGAGGCCGACGACCCGCAGGAGCTCCGGCGCCAGGAATGGTTTGCTTAGACGGGCATCGGCAGCGGTCGCCAGTTCCGAGTTGCCGCTCACGACCAGGATCGGGATCGTCGCGGTCTCTGGATCGGACCGCAGTCGCGCGATGAATTCCAGCCCGCCCATCGTCGGCATCATGACGTCCGTGATCACCAGATCCGGGCGCGAGTCCATGACCGACTTCAATCCCATCCCGCCGTGGCGCGCCTCAGTGACCTCGTGGCCAGCGAGCTCGATGATCATCCGCATCATGAACCGGATGTCTGGCTCGTCGTCGACGATCAGAATCATTGCCAACGCGTCGTCCCGTGTCTATTCCCAGAAACCATTCGGCAGCAGCCGTCTCGAGGCACAGATACGAATCTCTCACAAGTTCGGGCAAGATGTTTGCAACTGAGGCCTCCGGCCGAACGCAACAATTATTGCAATCGCTGAGTCCGCTCCAACTGAGGCCGCAACGAGTCACACCCAGGGAAGCGATCGGCGGCGGGTCCAGTAAGAATCCGCCGGCTCGGCGAGCGCGGCGAGCCTCTCGATGTCGCTCGGCACCAACTCCAGGTCGCCGCCACCGAGATTGCTGTGGAGTTGCTCGATTGTGGCTGCTCCGGAGAGGACCACGTCCACCCATGGATTCTCCAGGGCCGCAGCGACAGCGACCGCATCAACCGTCGTCCCGTTAGCGTCGGCAACCTGCGTCAAGGGCTCTATCTGGGGCTCTGGATTCCGGGGCGCGAGGCGGCCGTTGGCGAGTGCCTCCTTGATGATCACGCCCCACCCAGCAGCGTGCGCCTCGGCGAGCGCCGGGCCCGCCGACGGCTCGAGCACGTTCCAGGTCGCCTGGATAGTCTGGAACGGGTTCACGCCGTCTACGGTCACCTCGAGGGCGCGCCGGATGACCGCGGCCTGCGCGGGGCCGCTGACCGTGAGCCCGATCGCGAGCCCCTCCGCTCGAAGGCGCGCCAGTTGCGCGAGCACCTTCTGGTCGTCGAGGATGCCGCTCTCCAGGGTGGCCGAGTGGACCTGGTACAGGTCGAGCCGGTTGCCGAGCAGCGTGCGGCTCTCGCGGATCTGCCGTTGGAGAGCCGCCAGCGAGTGGTCCTTGACCTCGTTGACCTCGGCGTCCATCCGCCAGTCCGCCACGTACGTGTAGCCCCACTTCGACCCCACCGTGACGTCCGTGGGCTTGCGCGCATCCAGCCAGGATGCGAGGAAGTTTTCCGCGAATCCATAGGAGCGCGCCGCATCCACGTATCGCACGCCCGCGTCGTAGGCCGCATTCAGGACCTCATGGGAGCGCTGCTCCAGGGCTGCAATGCTGCGGTCGTCCCCGAGATCCTTCTGTCTTCCGAGGTTGATATAGGCCGGCCGGCCCAGCGCGGCGAGGCCCAGCCCGATCGGGGTGACCTGGAGCCCGGTCGCGCCCAACGGCCGGGTCGCCATCGTCCGAGGCGCGTGCTGGCGGCGCATCGCTACGGCTGCTTGTCGAGCAGCTTCGCCTTTTCGGCTTCGAACTCGGCATCGGACAGGACGCCCGACACCTTCAGCTCGCCGATCTTTCGCAACTGGTCGTACTTATCGGTGGCAGCAGGTTCCCCCGCGGCGCGGGATGGACCACCGCCCGCAAAGGCGGCCATCGCCAGGATCGCGTCCTTCACCTTCTGTCCACCCGCGTGGGCGGGAAACAGGTACCGATCGCCGTTAGCCCTTTCCACCGTCAAGGTGCGAAAGCCCAGGAACTGTTTTCGGAACGTGATCCCACGAATCTCCTGGAGGGGCACGCTCTCCTGCCGTCCGTCGGAAGGGTCGCTCGGGCAGATCAGCCGGTCAGTCGTGAGAGCCAGGTTCTGCACGCTGACGCCCCACTCCCTGGCAGTGCCGACCAGGAACTCATTCTCAGCGAGCGTGAATCCGCCCGGCAAGGGCAGATCTTCGATGTGAACCGGTAGGGGCCACTGCGACCGCATCGTCTCGTACCGGGCGCTCCGCGTCGACTCGCGTTCCGGCGCCTTGTGGGCAAGCGCGTTCGCGCGCTGGCGTAGATCCGCCTCGGAGACCTTCTGTCTGGCGGCCAATGCCTTGGCGCTCTCCGTATCCGCGAGGCTCGGTTCGGTGCTCGCCTGGCGAGAGAGCGCCTTCCAGTTCGATCCCGACCACCACCAGCGGCCGTCGTCCGACACGATCGCGCCGCTCGCGGACAGGCGAGCCATTAGCTAACGACCTTTTCCATGTCTTTCGCACTAACCGCCGCGGCGGCGACCTGGTCCAGGTCACTCTCGATCGACGCCTCGACGGCGGCAATCACGGCACCCTCGACAAACGGCGCGTTGCTCAACAGGACGCGCCCACCATCCGCGGCGAGCAGTTCCATCGCGAGCTGGGTACTCAGCACCGCGCTCCCCAGGTCGACCAGGACGAGCACGCCTTCAGGCCCGCGTGCGAGTTCGATCGCGTCGCGGATGGCGGTGGCATCCGTCCCCAACCGGCCATCCGCGGTACCGCCGGCGACGGCGATAGTGACGCGGCCCTGGGTCATCTGCCCGGCAAGCTCGCGCACGCCCTCCGCGAGCTGCCGGCTGTGCGAGACGAGGACGAGGCTAACCATGCCCATAGGCTTTCGCCAGGATCTCGATCGGATGGGTGGATTTGGCGCCGGCCCCGTGCTCGACCTGCATCCGACAGGTTTCGCAGTCCGCCAGCACGGCATCGCTGCCCGCCGCCTTCACCGCCTCAAACAGCCGGCTGCCAATCTTCATGGACAGGTCGTATTTCTCCACCTTGACGCCGAACGTCCCCGATATCCCGCAGCAGCCTTCATCGACCTCCTCCAGGTGCACCCCGGGGATCAGCCGCAGCAACCGCATCGCCGGGTAGCCGATCCCGTGTGACTTGAGATGGCAGGGCGCGTGGTACAGCAGGCGCATCGGCACCGGTTGGAAGTCGAGGTCGAGCTCGCCGGCTTCCTGCAGCATCCACAGGTACTCGCAGATGTCGTAGACCTTGGCGCCCACCGGCTCGGCACCGGGGATGTCGAAGAAGTGTGCGTAGTCGTGTTTGAGCGTTAGCCCGCACGAGGTCGAGCTGGCCACGATGTCCATCTCCGCGGCCACCGGGCTCAGAAGGCGGACATTCTGCTCCCCGTAGCGACGTGCCAGGTCCGTGTTCGAGTTGACCACCGCCGGGATCCCGCAACACTGCTGCTTGGGCACGACCACCTCGATGCCGTTGCGCTCCAGCACGGCAACCACCATCTCCCCAAGGCGCCGCTCGTTGTAGTTGACCCAGCAGCCGTAGAAATAGGCGACCTTGCGGCGCGGCGTGGCCGGCCGCGCGTGCCGGCGGTGCCAGCGCTCGAAGGTTAACCACTGGTAACGCGGTAGCGGGCGCTTGCGATGGATCCCGACGAGGCGCTCCATCGCGAGGCGAAACAGTGGCGTGCGGTTGCCGAGATTGGCCAGCGGCGCAGTTAGGCTGCCGAGCGTGCCGAGCAACCGCGTGTGCCCCAGCACCCAGTCCCGCAAGGTCCGGCCCTTCTTGCGCGCCCCCTGGTTCTGGGCGCGGCGAATGTAGCCCTGGATGGTGACCTGCGACGGGCAGGTGACCTCGCAGAGCTTGCAGCCGGAACACAGGTCGAGCCCGGCGACTACCGGCGCCTCCTGGGGTAGGCGGAATCGCTCGGCCTCCGGACCTAGCGCCTTCGGACCGCGAAAGAGGTCGGTCTCCCGGGCGACCGGGCAGACCGTGTTGCACGCGGTGCACTTGGTGCAGGCTTCAACCGGCGCCGACTCCTCGACCGTGTCGGTGCGGGGTTCGAACTCCTCGATGATCACGCCACCAATGCCTCCTGCGCCGCGCGGTAACCGGTGGCGATGGCCATCCCTCCCCGCGACTTGGTCCCGGACGGATCGTAGCCGGCGATCGCACCGCCGGCGATAAAGACATTGTCGGCCAGCGGCGCCCCGGCCTGGTCAGCCGGTTGCAGACGGTCGGTCACCCGGTACCCCAGTTGGGCGAAGGGTTGCGTGCCGAAGAGCGATTCCGCCGTGCGGTCGGTCGGCTTCGGATGCTCGGCGATGACCGTGCCGAAGAATGGCTCGCGCACCAGGTGGACGCCTGCCCGGAAGGCGCCGTCCACCCAGTCTTCGAGGGCGAGGATAAAGGCCCGCGCTTCCACCGGCTGATCGCGCCCAGCGGATTTGAGCGAGATCCGCGTGCATCGCCGGCCCAGCACCTCGGCAGCATGCGCCGGGGCCGCCCAGATCAGCTCGGTTCCGGTCTCCTGCAGTTGCTTGCGCAGGCGATCGAACAGCCGCAGGGCCAGCACCGAGGGCGGCAGGGTCGGGATCTCGAAGACGGGATGGCCGGCCGTGGCCATCACGGCGGCGTGAATATCGCGGGTCCGGGTCAGGCCGAGCACGGCGGGCAGTCCGATGCGAACCGGACCGGCCGGTAACGCCGTGCGGAGGCGTTCGCCCACCTCGCGCACGAAGGCGGGCTCCTCGAAGCGGCGGGCAATGTCGATCGAGGTGAAGAGCCGATCGGTCTTGAAGCCAGGCAGGGCGATCCGCAGCGCCGTCACCCGGCCTCCCCCCTTGGCCCACGACCGCTGCAGGTTCGATGCGGCCAGTTCCGGGGCGAAGTCCTGGTACCCGGTGAAGCCACAGAGCACGATGGGCGTCGGGTCGTCAAGGTCGCCGGCCGCCATGGTGACGGGCACGAGGCAACTGGGCTTGGGCGTCCCGGTCGCGGTCGGAAGCAGCAGGTTTCGAGTCGCGCTCCCCTGCCAGTCCAGGCCGGCCTCCTTGCACCACTCGAGCAGCAGCGCCAGGCCCGCCTGCAGCGCCGGGAGTCCCGCGCGCGCGTACGGATGATCCGGATGGTCGGCGATCAACCGGGCGACGCCGTCTGAGGGATTGTCGACCGCCTCGCCAGCACCGGCGTCGGCATAGCCGAGCACGTCGACCGTGGCCGCCAGGAAGTAGAGCGAGGTGAGGCCCGGCCAGACGAGGGTGACCTCCCGCCCGGCTTTCCGCAGGGCACGGACCGCGGTGAGCGCGGCCAGCCCGGATCCGACGACGGCGATATCGGTCTTCACGAGGCCGCAGCCCGGTCCATCGCCAATTGCCGGTCGAGGTTGAGCAGCTCCAGGTGCAGACCACTGGTGACCTGGGCCTGGCGAAGCTGACTCCCCCAGAACACGTGACGGACGCCGCGCCAGCGCGTCTCGAGGAAGTCGCCCATGGCCACCGTCGCGGCTTCGCCACTAAGCCCGCGGTCGGTCACCAACCGCGCCGCGAGGCGGTAGGAGCAGATGGCCGCCTGGCACGGGCCCATGCCCGACCGGGTCCGCCGCCGGATGTCTTCCAGGCCGCGGACCGCGGTGTCGGCGAGCCACGGCGTGACATCCGCAGGCCGGACCATTTCACATTCGCAGAGCAGTGGTTGCAAGGGGGCCTCACCGTCGTGCGGCTTCGGCACCCCGAGCGCGGCCGGGCGATGGCGAAGCTGGTCCATCGGTCGCTCCCTGTCGTCGAGCGGCACCTGGGCCGTCGTACAGGCGGTGGTGACCCCGAGCCGCCGGGCGACCAGGTCGACGACCCGCTCGGCCATCAACCGGTAGGTCGTTACCTTGCCGCCGACGATCGAGGTAAACCCCTTCACCCCGTCGCGTTGCTCGTGGTCGATCACGGCGAAGTTGCGGCTCATCTCCCGGCCTTCTGCCTCGGCCCCAAGGTCGTAGAGGGGCCGCACCCCCGCATAGGCCCGCATCGCCCGGGCGGTGGTGACGCCGTCCAGCATCATGGCGCCGTCCTCGATCATCTGGCGGACCTCGTCCCATTCGATCGGCAGCGCCTCCGGATGCGACACCTTCGCGGCCGTGGTGCCGAGGATGGCGACGCTGAGCGCCGGAACGATGATGTCGCCGTCTCCAGGCTTGTGGCAGCGATTGATCGCGGCGTGGGCCAGGCGATGCGACAGCACCACCATGATGCCCTTCATCGGTACGACCTTCACTTCCACGCCGAGCAGGCGCGCCACCAGGCCGCTCCAGGCGCCGGTCGCGTTGATCACGGCCTGGCAGGCGATCGTGGTCTCGGCGCCACTGACCGCGTCGCGCACGCGCACACCCGTGACCTGGTCCCCCTGCCGAAGAAAGCCCTGGACTTCCGTGTACGTCATCACCTTCGCGCCGCGCCGGCGTGCCGATTCGACGTTGCCGAGCACCAGGAAGAACGGATCCAGGTGCCCATCCTCGGGTACCCAGAAGGCGGTGCGCACATGCTTCGAGAGGGCCGGCTCGCGACGGCGCGCCTCGTCAATGGAAATTCGCTCGCAGGTGATGCCCGTCTTGCGGCAGCCCTCGACAAAGCGCGGCTCCCACGCCGTGTCCTCCTCGGTCACCGAGACGAAGTACCCGCCCGTGTCCTCGATCGTGCCCGGGGCGATGCGGCGAAGGATGCGGCCTTCTTCGACACACTCGATGGCGGCTTCCTCGTCATTGACGCAGTAGCGTCCACCCGAGTGGAGCAGCCCGTGCGACCGGCCGGTGGTCCCCGAGGCGAGGTCGCCCTTTTCGACCAGGACGGCGTCGATCCCGCGCATGGCGAGGTCGCGCAACACCCCGGCGCCCGTCGACCCTCCGCCGATCACGACAACGCCGGTGCTCAAATCAGGCATTCGGACTCCACAATAGAAAAAAGGGAAAGGCCACATCGGCCTTTCCCTAGACGGTTTGCCCTACCCGTTACTTCTTGCTCCTCGCGGATCCAGCCGCCGCGGGTTCCTTCTCGACCCACTTGAGGGTCCGCGTTACCGCCTTCTTCCAGCCCGTGAGGCCGTCGTCGCGCTTCTTCTTTGACCACTCCGGGTCGAATACGCGGTCGATCTGCCAGTTCTTGCGCAACTCTTCCATCGTGCCCCAGAAGCCGGTCGCGAGCCCAGCTCCGTAGGCAGCCCCCAGCGCCGTCGTCTCGTTGACGGTCGGCCGGATGACCTGCACCCCGAGCACGTCGGCCTGCAGCTGCATCAAGAAATTGTTCTTCACCGCGCCACCATCGACCTTGAGCTTCTTGAGCTTGACCCCGGAGTCGCTTTCCATCGCGTCGGCAACCTCCTTGGTCTGGTAGCAGATGGCTTCCAGCGTCGCCCGGACGAGGTGCGCCCGCGTGACGTACCGGGTGAGCCCAACTACCGCGCCGCGGGCGTACATGTCCCAGTGCGGCGCGAACAGCCCGGAGAAGGCCGGCACGAAGTAGATCCCACCGGAATCCTCGACCGATTGCGCGATCTCCTCAGTGTCGGCGGCGTCCTTGATGATCTGCAGGTTGTCCCGCAGCCACTGAATCGCCGCACCCGTGATCGCGATCGATCCTTCGAGCGCGTAGGTGCACTTGCCCGGTTCGAGTCCGTAGGCCGCGGTGGTCAGCAGTCCGCTCTTGGAGGGCACCATCTTGGTGCCGGTATTGAGCAGCATGAAGTTACCCGTGCCGTAGGTGTTCTTCGCTTCGCCGACCGCGTAGCAGGTCTGCCCGAAGAGCGCCGCCTGCTGGTCGCCGAGGTCGGCACAGACCGGGACGGATCCGCCGACCGGACCGTTGCCCTTGGTGAGCCCGTAGAACTTCTTGTCGCTGGATGGCCGAATCTCGGGCAGCATGGCGCGCGGCACCCGCAGCGTCTTCAGCAGCTCGTCGTCCCATTCCAGCTTCTTGAGGTCCATCAACATGGTGCGGGAGGCGTTGGTGTAATCGGTGACGTGCGCCCCGCCATTGGGGCCGCCGGTCAGCCACCAGATGACCCAGGTGTCGATGTTCCCGAAGAGCAGGTCACCCTTCTGGGCGGCGGCCCTGGCCCCCGTCACGTGATCGAGGATCCATTGAATCTTGGGGCCGGAGAAGTAGGTCGCGACCACGAGCCCCGTCTTCCGTTTCACGGTCGGTTCGAACTTCGCGTTGATCAGCTTCTGGCAGATGTCGAGGGTCCGGGTGTCCTGCCAGACGATCGCGTTGTGCACAGGCTTCCCGGTCTTCTTCTCCCAGACGACCGCCGTTTCGCGCTGGTTCGTGACGCCGATGCCCGAGATGTCGGCCGCCGTGATGTTGATCTTGGCCATCGCGCCCTTGATGACCCGCTGGGTCTTGTCCCAGATCTCCATCGCGTCATGCTCGACCCATCCCGGCTTGGGGTAGATCTGCTCATGCTCGAGATAGTCCGAGGCGACCACCTTCCCGTCATGGCTGAAGACCATGAATCGAGTCCCGGTCGTTCCCTGATCCACCGCCGCCGCGTACTTCGTTTCCGCCATTGCCCTTCCTCCTGTCTAGCCGGTGGTTGTTCTCGCCCCCTGTGGAATCGCGGCGACGGCCTCGTGCAACGACCGGAGCATGAAAAAGGTTGACGTCGCTCCGGGATCCTGGTGCCCGACGCTTCGCTCCCCAAGATAGCTCGCCCGACCCTTGAGGGCCTTCAGAGGGATGGTCGCGTTCATCCCGGACTCCGCCGCCTCGGCGGCGGCCGACAGCGCATCGGCAATCGATGCCCCTTCACCCAGTCGCGCCCTGGCCCGCTCGAGCGCGGGCGTCAGGGCGTCGACCATCGTCTTGTCGTTGAGGTTCGCCTTCCCCCGATCGATCACGCCTTTCAGCCCGGCCTCGAGCGCATCGACCAGCTCCTTGTCGGCCACCTCCATTTTGCCATCGAGCGCGGTGCCGGCCCGCAGAAAAAACGTGCCGTACAGCGGCCCGGACGCCCCGCCGACCGTGGAGACGAGCGCCATCCCCGTGGTCTTCAGCAGGGTGCCGGCATCCTTGTCGCGCACGGGGCCCAACTTGGCGATCACGGCCTGGAAGCCGCGGTCCATGTTGATCCCGTGGTCGCCGTCGCCGATCGCGGCGTCGAGCCCGGTCAGGTACTGCTTATGCTCAGCGATCACGGCCGCGTATCGCTCGAGCCAGCTGGCAAGCTGCGCCGTGCTCACGGGCATGTGGTCTTAGACTCCCCAGCGCAACGCGGCGGTGTGGACCGGTGCGTCCCAGAACTTCGTGGTCTCGGCATCGAGCCTGAGCAGCGTGATCGAGGTTCCCGCCATTTCGAGCGAGGTGATGTAGGAGCCGACCAGCGAACGGCTGATCTTGATGCCTTCCTTGCCGAGGTAGCGGCTGACCGCGTTGTAGACGACGTAGAGCTCGATCAACGGGGTCCCGCCCATGCCGTTGACGAACGCGAGCACCTCATCCCCACGCTTGAAGGGGAGGTCCTTGACCACGGTGCTAGTCAGGATCTCCGCGATCTCATCCGCGGATTTCATCTTGGTCCGCTCGCGGCCAGGCTCGCCATGAATGCCGATGCCCAGCTCGATCTCGTCGTCGGCGATGTCGAAGGTTGGCTTGCCCGCGGCTGGGACGGTACAGGACGTGAGCGCCATCCCCATGCTGCGGCCGTTGGCGTTGACTTTCTTGGCCAGCTCGGTGACCTTGTCCAGGTCGTAGCCGGCTTCGGCGGCCCCACCGACGATCTTCTCGAGGAGCACCGTGACGCCGACACCCCGCCGCCCGGCGGTGTACAGGCTGTCCTGGACTGCGACATCGTCATTCGTGATCACCGGGTTGACGCGCGCGCCCTCGGCGCGAGCGAGCTCAGCCGCCATCTCGAAGTTCATGATGTCGCCGGTGTAGTTCTTCACGATGTGCAGCACGCCGGCGCCGCCGTCGACCGCCTTGGTGGCCCGCGCCATCTGGTCAGGCGTCGGCGAGGTGAAGACCGCGCCCGGGCAGGCCGCGTCGAGCATCCCGCGCCCGACGAACCCTCCGTGCATCGGCTCGTGCCCGCTTCCGCCACCGGAGACCAGGCCGACCTTTCCCTTCTTGGGCGCATCCTTGCGGATGATCACGTTGGGGTCGTACTCCACGCGCAGCAGGTCCGCGTGGGCGGCCGCCATACCGGCCAGGGCATCCTTGACCTCCGACTCCGGCGAGTTGATCAGTTTTTTGAGTCGCGTCGTCGTCGTTGCTTCTGCCATTACGACCTCCTCTTACTTACCCGGCGTCGGCAATACGCGTCGGAAGATGAACCTCCCGATGCCTTTCCCCATCAGCAGTCCAAGCCCGATGGCTCCGAGGTTGATTCCAAGCCAGATCGGCTTGAAGCGCGGCGCGAGCACGGCGACCAGCACCGCGCCAAGCGCGAGGGCGCTGCCCCCAAGAAGCAGGAGGCGGTTCAACCGCTGCTCGGGCGTGGCCGTCACAGCCCGACGGCCGGGCGAGGGCGAAAGCCCTCGCCCGCCGGGGGCCTTGGCGGACTGTCGCCTCAGCCGGCGAGCCATCGCCTGACTACGTCCGTGCTCGGGCCCGCTCGGCAGCCGGCTCCGGAACGTCCGGACCGACTGGAACGGGCAGGTGCTGGTGGACGATGAAGTCGTAGATATAAGCGCCGAGCGGACCACCAATCAATGGCATACCGGTCGTAATCCAGATGTTGAAGTTCGGCCCAGGGATCGCATTCGAGCCGTAGCCGATCAGTAGCATCCAAATTCGGGGCCCGAAGTCACGGGCCGGGTTCAAGGACGCCATCTCGATCGGGGAGAACAGGCCAACCAGCGCCGCCACAACGATCCCGATCGCCAGCGGCGCGACATTCGCGGCCGATGGTATCCGGTCTTCGATGATCCCGAAGATCGCGATCACCAGGATCGCGGTGATGATGATCTCGGTCCCGGCACCAACCCACCATGGCACCTGTTGCAGAGCGGCGGCATTATGGCCGATCAGCAGAGGGTGTGGCCAGTTCGCAGAGAAGATAAGCCCGCTCTCTATGCCGTTCGAGCCTCCCCGATCGATGACCGGTTTGGCCGTGTGCTCGTAGTTGTAGATGATCCCGTTCCAGACAAAGGAGACCCCAATCGCGGCAATAAACGCGCCGACGACTTGGGAGCCGATGTAGCCCGGAACCTTTGACCAGGGAAAGCCGCGGCGAAACGCGAGGGCCAGCGTTACCGCGGGGTTAAGATGCGCCCCGGAAACTGCCCCGCTCGCATAGATGGCGAGGGTGACAGCGAATCCCCAGAAGAATCCCGCGCCGAGCAGTCCGGCTAGGAAGCCATTCTTGCCGCCGGCGACGGCGTAGGCGACGAAACTATCGCCGAGAAAAACCAGGACAAAGGTACCCAGTACTTCCCCGAGGTACTTCTTTGTCCAGCTTTCGGATACCGCCATGCTTTTTGCCTCCTCCTCTTGATCATGTGTCGCGCGATGCTGGCTACCTGACGGTCTGTCCTCCGGCCGCACCTCCTTTTACCGTCGCACGCAAACAAAAAAGCCCCAACCTGCACGCTCCATTCGGAGCGCATAGGTCAGGACTTTTCCTTTCAGTGTCCCGCTAATCGCCGTCGGCGCTGGTATACCACAGCCCCGGGAAGCTGTCAACGACGAATCGAGATCAGGGCTGGAATTCCGGCCAGACCTCCGGCCGCGAGCAGCTCACCACCTCGGCACCGGCAGCCAACACCTGCCGAGCTTGCTCCGCGGTGCGGATGTAGCCGGTCCCCCAGATCGCGGCGGCCGTCACCTCCCGGATGGCGTCGATGACCTGCGGGACAGCCAGGGCGGGCGCGACCGCGATGGCATGAGGCGCCGGCCGGACGATGCTGCTGAGCCCAGTCTCGAGGCCCACCGAATCGAGGGCGTGGATTCGCTGTACCGTCCGTAGCCGGAAGCGGCTGGCGTCCCGAAGCACGTGCGGCCTCACCGACACCACCCCCGAGATCAGGAGATCGGTGGCCAGAAAGGCGGCCGCGGCGCTGTCCGGCGCCAGGCCCTCGACCTGGTCCAGGTTCACGAAGATCGCGATTCCGCGGCGCGCCGCCGCCGCCAGCGCCCCGACCATCGCCAGCAGGCTGCCCCGCTCCAGCAGGACCTGCCGGTACCCGAGCCCGAGCGCCTGCTCCAGGGAATTCAGGTCCTTGACCGCCGGCAGCAGCGCGCCCGACAGGCCGGGCGTCCTTAAGGCCACAGCTCCGGCGTACTGGTCGTGACCGCTTGAGCCCCCGCCTCCAGGGCGGCGGCCTTCCGGGTCTCGTCCGTGATGAACCCGCCGACGATCACCGGGATCGTGAGTCGCTCGCGGAGTTGCGCGACGATTTCCGGGAAGATCACGCCGGGCAGCACCTCGATGATGTCCGGCCGGGCGCGCTCGACCGCGGAGAGCGCTGATGATAACCCGAGCTCGTCGTGCAGCAAGAGCCGCTGGACCGCGATCACGCGGTCACTCCTCGCCGCCGCCACCAGGTGACCGTGCGAGGTCACGATGCCATTGACGCCGATCTCGCGGGCGAGAAAGGCGACGCCGGCGCGATCCTTGCCCAGGCCCGCGATCAGGTCGATGTGGACGAACGCCATCTTGCCGCGCGCCTGGACGGCCCATACCAGCGGCCCCAGGTGAAACGCCGGGGCACGAAGGAAGAAGATCGCGGGGACGCGCGACGCGAGGGCGCGGGGCAGGTCCTCGGCACGCCGGATCACGGCGATCACGGGGACCCGATGGAACGCTTCGAACAGGCGGCCGGCCGATCGGTCCACGGCCAGCGGCCTGGCGGGCGATGGCGTCGGGCGAAGAGCCAGCGAAACCTCCTCTGCGGTGGATCGATTGTACGTCGGGCAGCCCGCGCCGCCCGGCATTTCCGCACTTCCAGCTTGACCGAACGCCGCCCGCGAAGCACACTACGCTACACAAAGGAGGAGGGCATTTATTCCTGAACGACCCTTGACAATCACAAACAAGGTGGGGCTGCACGCCCGACCTGCGGCGCTCTTCGTGCAGACCGCCGCGCGGTTCAAGGACACGCGCATCGATGTGGTGAAGGATGGGACGGTGCGGAATGCCAAAAGCATCCTCAACGTTCTCGGGCTCGGTGTCAGCCAGGGGACGACCATCGTCGTGCGTGCCGAGGGACCTGAGGCCGAGGCTGCGCTGGCCGCTCTGAGCGACCTCGTCGCCCGTGACTTCAACGAGTAGTCCGCCCCGGCAGGTCCTGCACGGGATCGCGGCGGCACCTGGACAGGTGGTCGCGCCCATCTGGCGTTGGCCCGACCGATCGGTTGATCCGTTCGTGTCTTTGGATGGGCCCGATGCGGCGGATCGCTTGCGCGCCGCGCTGGTGCAGGTCACGGCGATGCTGTCATCGGGTGCGGAGCGCCTGCACGCGCGCGGAGCCGGCGCCGAGGCCGGCATCCTCGAGGCACAGGCGTTGATGGTGGAGGATCCCGCCCTGCTCGAGGGCGCGCTCGCCCTCATCGGAGAGGGCATCCCCGCGGACCGGGCGGTCACGGACGCGCTCGAACCCTTCGGCGCCATGCTGCGCGCCTCGTCAGACCCTGTCTTCCAGGCGCGGGCCGCGGACGTCGATGACGTTGCCGAGCAGATTCGTCGTGTCCTCTACGGCCGCGACGCCGCGCCGCCGTCCCCGGAGCGCGCCTCGATCCTGGTGGCGCGCGACCTCGCCCCCTCCGAAACCGCCGGGCTCGACCGTGACCTGGTGGTCGGGTTCGCGACCGAGCAGGGGAGCGCGACCGCCCACACCGCGATCCTCGCCCGCGCCCTCGGCCTGCCTGCGGTGGTTGGGATCGAGGGCGTCGTCCGTGCCGTCGATGAGGGGCAGGTCGCGCTGCTTGACGGCGACCGTGGGACGTTGATGCTCGATCCGCCACCCGACCTCGTGAAACAGGTTCGGTCCCCGACCGCCGGCATCGCCGACCCCGAGCCGGCGCTCACGCGAGACGGGCGGCGCGTGGAGGTCGGCTGCAACGCGGCGGGGCTGGACGATGCCCGTCGCGCCGCGGCGGCGGGAGCGGATGGGATCGGCCTGCTGCGCAGCGAATTCCTGTTCCTCAATCGCGACACCCTGCCCGGCGAAGCGGAACAGGTCGAGATCCTGGAGCACGTGCTGACCGCGATGGCGGGTCGCCCGGTGATCCTTCGCACGCTCGACGTCGGCGCCGACAAGCCGCTCCCGGCGTTGCCCCAGCCGGCCGAGGCCAACCCCGCCCTGGGCGTGCGAGGCTTGCGGCTGCAGCTGATGCGCCGGCCCGATCTCCTCGATGACCAGCTCCGCGCCGCCGCCCGGGTCGCCGCCAGCCATCCCCTTCGCCTGATGTTCCCGATGGTCTCGACCGTCGGCGAGGTTCGCGCGGTCAGGACGCGGCTCCAGGGGATCCAGCGCGCACTGGGCCAGGACCCCTCGACGTCAACCCTCCAGGTCGGCATCATGGTGGAGGTCCCCTCGGCCGCGGTCATAGCGGACCTGCTTGCCCGAGAGGTCGACTTCTTCAGCCTGGGGACCAATGACCTCACCCAGTACGTCTTCGCGGCCGACCGGACCAACCCGGAGCTGGCCAGCCTTGCCGACAGCCTCCACCCCGCCGTCCTGCGCCTGATCGCGCAGGTCGTGACCGCGGCGCACCGGCATCAGCGCTGGGTCGGCGTCTGCGGGGAGATGGCCTCCGACCCATGGGGCCTCGCCATCCTCGTCGGTCTCGGCCTCGATGAGCTCAGCGTCCATCCCCCGATGGTGGGCCGCATCAAGGCGCGCGTGCGCACCCTCGACAGTCGCGAATGTGCTCGCGCGGCGCGGGCGGCCCTCAAGCTCGAGGACGGCGACGCCGTGCGCCGTCTTCTGACCCGACGGCACCTGGGCCCTGGCTGAGCTGGCCCGGCAAGCCCGCGTCGTCGTCCTCAGCGGTGACGGGATCGGCCCGGAGGTCACCAACTCGGCACGCCGGGTTCTCGAGGCTGTAGCCGATCGCGTCGGCCTGCAGTTCGACTTTGTCCCGGACCTGGTCGGTGGTGCGGCCATCGACGCCTATGGCGTGGCGTTGCGGCCGGAAACCGTGCGCCTGTGCCAGCGGGCCGATGCCGTGCTGTTCGGCGCGGTCGGCGGCCCGAAATGGGACGATGCCGCCGTCACCAGCGTGGCCCGTCCGGGTGCCGCGATCCTCGGGTTGCGGAAAGGGCTCCGCCTCTTCGCCAACCTGCGCCCGGTGCGCGTCGATGCCGCCATGATCGGCGCCTCGAGCCTGCGACCGGACAGGGTCCGCGATGTCGACCTGATGGTGGTCCGCGAGCTGACCGGCGGACTCTATTTCAGCAAGCCGAAGCGGCGCTATCGGACCCCGCGCGGCGAGAGCGCCGTCGATACGATGCGGTATTCCAGCGCCGAGATCGAGCGGGTCGCCGTCCGCGCCCTTGAACTCGCGCGGATGCGGCGGCACCAGGTCTGCTCCGTGGACAAGGCGAACGTCCTCGAAACTTCCCGGCTCTGGCGCGAGGTCGTGACGCGCGTGGCAACCGGATACCCGGACGTGACCTGCACCAACATGCTGGTCGACGCCTTTGCCATGCAGCTGATCCGCGCCCCGCGAAGCTTCGATGTCGTAGTCACGGAGAACCTCTTCGGGGACATCCTGACCGACGAGGCCTCCATGCTGGCCGGCTCGCTGGGAATGCTGCCCTCGGCAAGCCTGGGCGCGGGAACGCTCGGCCTCTACGAACCGATCCACGGATCGGCGCCGGACATCACGGGCAAGGGCGTGGCCAACCCGATCGGCGCGATCCTGAGCGGTGCGATGCTGCTGCGCTGGTCTCTAGGCCATGAGCGCGGCGCGGCGATGATCGAGGCCGCGGTCTCACGAGCCCTGGCGTCGGGCCTCCGTACCGCGGACATCACGAGCGACGGGACGGTTCCGGTCACCACCGCGACCATGACCGAGGCCATCGTCGACGCGCTCGCTTAGCTCGACGGGATTCGGGGCGCTCCGTAGACCGGGGTGCACCAGTGCCGGTGGCGAGGATCGAGGCCGCGCACCGCCCGGAAGTAGGCTGCCTGCAGGCCGAGCCCGATTGGCCCTGGCTTGCCGGTTCCGATCGCCCGGCCGTCGACCTCGATGATGGGGGCGACCTGCACGCCGGTGCCGCAAAGCAGGGCCTCGTCGGCCTGGTAGATCTCTGACCGGTCGATGCTGCGTTCCACGACCTCGAGGTCGAAATCGAGCGCGAGCCGCATCACGGCGCCGCGGGTGATGCCGACCAGGATGTCGTCCGTGACCGGCGGGGTCACGAGTTCCCGCCCCTGCACCATGAAGAGGTTCGCCGCGCTGCCCTCGGCCAGGTGGCCATCCTCGGTGAGGAAGAGGCAATCGTCGTAGCCGGCGGCAAGGGCGTCCTCCGCGGCCAGCGCGGTGTTGGCGTAGGCACCCGTGATCTTGGCGCGGGCCGGGATGCTGTTGTCGCTGATGCGGCGCCAGGACGAAATCGTGACGCGGAGGCCGTCGATACGGCTGTAGGCACCCATCGGCATGGCGAAGATGGCAAGCGCGTCCTCGGGGGAGTGGAGGTCGACCTTGATGATGGGCGAGGCCTTGTACGCCAGAGGCCTGACGTAGACGTCGGTCCGAAACCCGTCACGCCGCAGCACCTCTCGCGTCACCTCGCAAAGCTGCTCGACCGTTTCGTCGATCTTCATTTTCAGCAGGGCGGTCGACTTCAGGAACCGCTGGTAGTGCTCCGCCAACCTGAGCAGATAGAGCTCACCCTCTTCCTCGTTCCAGTAGCCGCGGATCCCCTCGAAGCAGGCGGTACCGTAATTGAGCGCGTGGGTCGCGACGCTGACGTTCGCCTCTGCGAAGGGCACGATTGAGCCCTGGAAGTAGGCGAACCCGCTGTAAGTCGCCGGCACCCCGTGCGGGGAAGGGTCGGGCTGTGGGGTAGCTCTCAACGCCATCAGGCGGGGACCCGCACCCGGCGCACGATCGCTTCGAGGTCGCGGTCGAGGATGTCCTTCTTGCGGTCAGCCAGGAGCAGGAACTGCTCCCAGGCCTGGGCGAAGGCCGTCTCGGGAAGGTGGTAACCCAGCTCGGCGAGCCGGAAGGCAAAGGCGTGACGGCCCGAACGCGGCGAGAGCACGATCCGGCTCTCCCCCATCCCGACATCCTCCGGCCGCATGATCTCGTAGGTCGTCTTGTCCTTGAGCACGCCATCCTGGTGGATGCCGGAGGCGTGGGCGAAGGCGTTGCCACCGACCACCGCCTTGTTGAGCTGGACCGCGATACCAGTCTCGCGAGCCACCATCGCGCTGGTCTCGGCCAGGCGCGGGGTGTCGATCCCGGTTCTTAGCCCGAGGGACTTTTCCCGAGTGCGCAGGACCATGACCACCTCTTCGAGTGACGCGTTCCCGGCGCGTTCGCCGATCCCATTGATCGTGCATTCCACCCGCCGCGCCCCGTTCAGCACCGCGGCGACGCTGTTGGCCGTCGCCAGCCCGAGGTCGTTGTGGCAGTGGACACTGATCAGGGCCTGGTCGATGTTGGACACGTGCCGCCGGATCGAGGCGATCAGATCGCCAAACTCATTGGGCAGCGTGTAGCCCGTGGTGTCAGGGATGTTGACCACGGTCGCGCCCGCGGCAATCACCGCCTCAAGCGTCTCGAAGAGGTATTCCGGCTCGGCACGCCCGGCGTCCTCCGGCGAATACTCCACCCGGTCGCAAAGAGACCGGGCGTAGCCCACCGCCTCGACCCCGCGCGCGAGCACGGCGCCACGGTTGGAGCGGAGCTTTCGCTCGATGTGGATATCGGACACGGAGAGCACGATGTGGATCTGCGGGCGAGCCGCGTCCTTGACCGCCTCCCAAACACAGTCGATATCGGGGTGCGCCGCCCGGGCAAGCGCCGTGATTGCCGGCCCCTCGACCTCGCGCGCGATCCGCTGCACCGCCTGGAAGTCCCCGGGCGATGACAGGGGAAAGCCGGCCTCGATCACGTCGACGCCGAGCCGGGCGAGCTGCCGCGCGATCTCGAGCTTCTGGTCCGGGTTCAGTGAGGCGCCGGGCGATTGCTCGCCGTCGCGGAGGGTCGTGTCGAAGACATAGACGCGGTCGTCCATCACTTCGGCTTGAGCCAGGGCATCATCGCCCGAAGCTCGGTGCCCACCTTTTCGATCTGACTTGCCTGTTGATTCCGCCGGGCGGCGTTGAACGCGGGCCGGCCAGCCTGGTTCTCCAGGATCCAGGTCCGCGCGAACGTGCCGTCCTGGATCTCGCGGAGGATCTTCCGCATCTCCTCCCGGACCGCCGGGCTGATCACGCGCGGGCCGCTGACGTAGTCGCCGAACTCGGCGGTGTCGCTGATGCTGTAGCGCATGTAACTCATGCCGCCCTGGTACATCAGGTCGACGATCAGCTTCATCTCGTGCAGGCACTCGAAATAGGCCAGCTCCGGCTGATAGCCGGCCTCCACCAGGGTTTCGAAGCCGGTCTGCACCAGCGACGTGAGCCCCCCGCAGAGCACGGCCTGCTCGCCGAAGAGATCGGTTTCGGTCTCTTCCTTAAAGGTCGTCTCCAGCACGCCGGCCATCGTCGAGCCGATCCCCCGGGCGTAGGCGAGCGTCCGTGCTCGCGCCTTGCCGGTCGTGTCCTGGTGGATCGCGAACAGGGCCGGCACGCCGACGCGCTCCTGGAAGAGCCGGCGCACGATGTGGCCCGGCCCCTTTGGCGCCACCATCGCGACATCGACATCGTCCGGAGGCACGATCTGGCTGAAATGGATGTTGAAACCGTGCGCGAAGAGCAGCGCGCTCCCGGCGCGCAGATTGGGTTTGACGGACTCCTCGTACAGGATCTTCTGCGTCTGGTCCGGCACCAGCATCATCACCAGGTTGCCCAGCTCGGTGGCCTTCTCCACCGTCTCGACCCGCAGGTCCTGCTTTTCGGCGTGCTCCCATGACTTGCTGCCCTTGTAGAGGCCGACCACGACGTCGACGCCGCTGTCCTGCAAGTTGAGCGCGTGGGCGTGACCCTGGCTCCCGTAGCCGATGACCGCCACCCGCTGTCCGGCCAGGGCGGTCAGGTCGGCGTCGTCGTCGTAGTAGACCTTCGCCACTAGAGGTAGGTCCCCGTGGTCAGGTTCATCAGCCGCGGGTTCAACCCGAGCAACTGGTCCGCGTCGATCGGCACGTCGATCAGGATCGATTGGCCGGTCACCTCGTAGCAGGCGTCCATGATCTCGGCGAGGTTGCTCAGGTCCGGTTTGAGGCGGTAGCCGTCCCAGCCGTGCGCCTTGGCCGCGCGGACGAAGTCGATGCTCGGCAGGCTGCCGTGGTACCGGCGCCGCTCGACCTCGGGGATGACGACCTCGAGGCCCTTGTCGACGATGCCGTAGACCCCGTTGTTGATGATGAACAGGCGGAGGTCCAGGTTGGCGGCATCGGCGAGTGCCCCACCGAACAGGCGCCAGCAGCCGTCGCCCGAGAAAACGAAGGTGTTGAGGCTCGGATCGGCCAGCTTGGCACCCACCCCCAGCCCGAAGCCGCCACCCATGGCGGAGCCGTCGTGGAGGGTATGGAACGGGATGTTCGGATGCGGCCGCTGGGTCGCGTACTGGCGGTCCTTGTAGGAGGTGCAGACGTCGTCGAACCCGATGCTGTTCGGTCGCCAGGACCGGTGGAGGGCCTCATAGAAAGCCATCGCATCGACGCAGCCGTCCCGCACGTCCCGCGAGATCACCCGGGAGTTCAGGCGTTCCGGCGCCTCGACGTCCGGGCGCGTGCCGGCCCCGCTCCAGGTCAGCCTGGGGATGATCTCCGTCAGCACCGCGCCGAGGTCGCCTCGCACCACGCGATAGTCGCCGCTCACGCGATGGCGGAAGTCGCCATCGATGTGGCCGTACGGATCGGTCCAGTTGCTGAAGTGCCAGACCTGGCCGGCGGGAATCGCCCCGAGGTTGAGCGAGTACTCGCCGGCGTCGAATCCCAGGCTGATCACGCAGTCGTCGCGGGTCATGCCGCGCCAGAGCTTCATCGCCTCGTCGTTGCCGCCGAAGGAGATGTAGCCGAATCCGTAGCGGTTCTCCGGTGAGACGGCACTCGCCCCGTTGTACGACCACACCGTCGGCGCCTTCAACACGTTCGAGAGTGCCGTGGTCAGGGCCGGCATGCCGGGCTGACGGGCGGCTTCGGCGCCGACGTAGATCATGACCCGGCGGCCGTTCGCGATCCGGGGGAACTCGTCAATGAATCGTTCCACGTCCTGGCGGTCGAAGCCGTGCCCGGGCTCGCGTCCGCGGAGGTCGACCTGGGCCGGCTTGGACAGGATGTCCGGATAGAAGGCGATCGCGACCGGTTTCGATCGCGCCAGGACCCGCTGGGCCCGCTCCATCTCTCGCTCCATCGTGTTGATGTCGTCGATGACGATGCAGCCCTCGCCAAGTTCGGCTTGCAACTGCGGCACGATATTCATGCCGTGCACCGATACGTCTTGCAATGGGGCCAGGCCGATCGACATCGTCGAGTTCAGCGCGATCAGGTAGACGGCCGGGATGTTGTGGAGCTTGGCATCGGTGATCCCGCTGGAACCCAGCTTGGTAGCGGCCCCGGTGGTCGTGACGCAACCCCCGACCTTGCCGGAGGCCAGGTGGTAGCCGAGCGGCACGAACCCGGCGACGTATTCGCCCATCGTCAGCATCCGCGGCACCCCGTCCCGCGCCTCCGAGATGTCGCTCAGGGGTTCGAGATGCTTGGTGACATGGATCAGGCCGCCGCCGTTGACGCCGGCGTAGGAGGTGATCCCCCAGCGCCGCAGGGTCTCGATCAGCCAGTAGTTGCCGCTGGTCCGTTCGAGCGGCGGGCTCGGCGTCGGGTCGCTGAGCTCCTCAATCCGTTCGATCATGGTGGCACTCATCTCCAACTGGGCTTAGAAGTTGTACGAGCGGGTGATGTCTTCCGCGACGTCGCGGCCAAACCGGCTGGCATCGCCCGTGGCGACTGCGGCGGAGAGCGCTTCGGTACAGATCGTGGTGACGTCGATTCGGTGTCGTCGCTCCTGGATCTCGTGGTGCAGCCCCTCCGGGATCTCGATCGTGTAACTGGCCATGACGCATCCTCCTTGCCTTAAACCTGAAAAATTCCCGACGGCAACACAAAAAAGTCCTCGTCCGCAAGGACGAGAGACTTGGCTCCCGCGGTACCACCCTGCTTACGGCCCCGGCCGTCCCTCTTGCTGAGTCAACCGCTCAGGGGCTGAGTGCTCCCTTCATCGCCCTTGACTCGCCTGACACGCTAGCAGCCTCAGCCTGCCGGGTCTATTGTGTGAACCATCCAAAAAACGTTGGTTGTTTGGACCCTTCACACTGACTGGGAGATCCGGCATACTAGTCGCCCGATGGCGCTCACCGTGCGCGAGGCGATGGGGCTGGGCGGGCTGCGACGAGGGGAAGTGCTGGCCGGATCGAGCGGGCTGGACCGGGCAATCACCTGGATCAAGGTCCTCGAGTCCCCCGAGACGATCAATTGGCTCGCCGAGGGCGAGTTGCTCTTGACCGTGGCCTTTGCCATCAAAGACGACCAGGCGGCCCAGCGAAATCTGATGCGGGATCTCGCCGCCGCCGGCTCGTCCGGGCTTGTGATCAAGCCGGAGCGCTACCTCCCCGAGATCCCCGCCGAGATGCTGGGCCAGGCGGACGAATACGGCATCCCCCTGATCCGGATCCCTCCGGACGTCTCCTACATCGAGATCATGGCCCCAATCCTGGAGCAGATCATCAACGCCCAGAACGTCCAGCTGCGGCGCTCGATCGAGATCCACCGGCAGTTCACCGACCTCGCCCTGGACGCCCAGGGCCTCGACGCCATCGTCCGGACCCTGGGCGAGCTGGTCGAGAGCTCCGTGGCCCTGGAAGACGCGAGCTTTCACCTCCTGGCCAGCCATGCTTTCCCGGGCGTCACCGACCCGCACCGCCAGCAGACGCTCGCGCAGCACGGAACGCCACGCTCGGCCCTCCACTCGAAGCCCATCAAGGCGATGCTCCAGGAGGTGATCGAGGGCCGCTCACCACGGAAGGTCCCGGCTTTCCCGGAACAGGGCCTGACCGCGCCGCGCATCATCGCGCCGGTGCTGGCGGGGCGGGAGTGCCTGGGGGTCCTGTCGATCATCGACCACCCACAGCATCACGAGGCCCTGGCCTTCATGGCGATCGAGCACGCCGCTACCGTCCTGGCGCTGGAGATCATCAAGCAGCGAGAGGTGGCGGAGGCCGAGGACCGCGTCCGTGGCGAGCTGGTCGATGACCTGCTCAACGGCACCTACGGCGACGAGGCGAACGCCCACCGCCGGGCGCGCCACCTCAAGCACGACCTGTCGGTCCCCCACCTGGTCCTGGTCGTCGATGTCGATCACTTCGGCCGCTTCATCCGGGAGCGGCGGTACGACGAGGCGCGCGTGATCAAGGTCAAGCATGATCTGCTCCAGCTCGTGATCGGTGCCGTGCGCCGGCTCTATCCGCGCCATCTCGTCAGCGCGCACAGTGACAGCGTCATCGTGCTGGTCCCGCAGGCAGCCGGAGCCCCGGACGATGCGGGTGACGCCCTCGCCAACCGGATCCGGGCGACGGTCGCGGAATCCGACCTGGGGATCACCGTCTCCGTGGCCATCGGCCGCTCCTGCCTCAAGCCGGCGGACTTCCGGCCGGCGTTCCTCGAGGCGCAGCGCGCCCTCGACTTGATGGTGCGGTTCGGCAAGCGGGAGCAGGTGGTCAACTACGACCGCCTGGGCGTGTATCGCCTGCTCGCCCAGGTCGACGATCGCGCCGGCCTGGAGGCGTTCGCCGGCCGCGTGCTCGGCCCGCTGACCGCCTACGACGGGGCTCGCGGCACGCCTCTCCTGAAGACGCTCGAGGTCTACCTCCAGAATCACGGCAACCTGCGCCAGTCGGCCCGGGATCTCCACATTCACCTCAACACGCTGCATTACCGGCTCGATCGGATCGGGAAGGTCACCGGCATGGACCTCAAGGACGCCGATGTCCGGCTCGACCTGTTGCTGGCGCTACGGGTGCGGGCGCTGGCGGAGACCACCTAGCCAATGTCCAAGACGATGGCGGCCAAGATTTGGGAGGACCACGTCGTGGCCTCGCCGGCGGGGGAACCCGACCTCCTCTACGTGGACCTGCACCTGGTGCACGAGGTCACGTCGCCCCAAGCCTTCGAAGGCCTTCGGGCGAATGGCCGTCGGGTCCGCCGGCCGGATCTCACCCTCGCCACCATGGACCACAACGTCCCGACCCGCGGGGGACGGGGCGCCGCCGACGACGTGTCCCAGCGGCAGATGATGGCGCTCGAGGAAAACTGCGCCCGCGAGGGCGTCCGGCTCTATGGCATCGGGAGCGCGCGGCAGGGGATCGTGCACGTAATCGGGCCCGAGCTTGGCCTGATCCAGCCCGGGATGCTGATCGTCTGCGGCGACTCGCACACCTCGACCAATGGCGCCTTCGGGGCGATCGCCTTTGGCATCGGTACCTCGGAGGTCGAGCAGGTGCTCGCGACGCAGTGCCTGCGCCAGCGCCGGCCCAAGGCGATGGCGATCACCGTCGATGGCGAGCTTCCACTGGGTGTCACCGCCAAGGACATCGCGCTCGGCATCATCTCCCGCATCGGGGTCGCCGGTGGCCAGGAGCACATCATCGAGTACCGAGGCTCGACCATTCGGGCCCTGTCGATGGAGGGCCGGCTGACGGTGTGCAACATGACGATCGAGGGTGGTGCGCGCGCCGGCATGGTGGCGCCTGATGAGAAGACCTTTGCCCACCTCAAGGGACGGCCGCATGCGCCCTCCGGTGAGGCGTGGGATCAGGCCGTCGCCCACTGGCGCTCGCTTCCCAGCGATCCGGATGCGACCTTCGACAAGGAGGTCACGCTCGATGCCACGACGCTGGAGCCCTACGTGTCCTGGGGCACCAACCCCGGACAGTCCGTTCCCGTCACGGGTTTCGTGCCGGAGCCGTCGACGGAGGCTGACGACCGCGCGCTCCAGTACATGGCCCTCCGGCCGGGCACGGCCATCGAGGAGATCGCGATCGACCGGGTCTTCATCGGGTCGTGCACCAACGCCCGTCTCGAGGACCTGCGGACCGCCGCCACGGTGCTGAAGGGCCGTCACGTGCACAAGGATGTGCGCGCGATGGTGGTCCCCGGCTCGGCGATGGTCAAGGCGGAGGCCGAGCGTGAAGGCCTGGACACCGTCTTCCGGCAGGCGGGCTTCGAGTGGCGCGACACCGGCTGCTCCATGTGCCTGGGCATGAACCCGGACATCCTCGCGCCAGGCGAGCGCTGCGCCTCCACCAGCAACCGGAACTTCGAGGGACGCCAGGGCAGCGGTGGCCGCACGCACCTGGTCAGCCCGCCGATGGCGGCCGCCGCCGCGATCGCGGGCCACCTGGTCGATGTCCGGGCGATGGCCTGATGGAGCCGTTCCGCCGCGTCACCGGCGTGCTCGCGCCGCTCGATCGCGCCAACGTCGACACGGATCAGATCATCCCGAAGCAGTTCCTCAAGCGCATCGAACGCTCCGGGTTTGGCCCTTTCCTCTTCTACGACTGGCGGGGCGCCGGCGACTTCATCCTCGACCGGCCCGCCTACCGAGGCGCCGTGGTGCTGGTGGCCGGCGCGAACTTCGGCTGCGGATCCTCCCGCGAGCACGCGCCCTGGGCGCTCCTCGATGCCGGCTTTCGTGCGGTCATCGCGCCATCGTTCGCCGATATCTTCAAGAGCAACTGCTTCCGGAGTGGGCTCCTCCCGGTTGAGCTACCCGAGGCGCAGGTCGAGCAACTCACGCGGCTGGCGCAGCGCGACCCGGGAGCGGAGGTCACCGTCGACCTGCAGGCGAACACCGTCAGCACCGATGGCGTGACGGCCAACTTCAGTATCGATGCTTTTTACCGCAACTGCCTGCTGAACGGTTGGGACGAAATCGCCCTCACCCTCAAGAGCGAGCCGCAGATCGCCGCCTTCGAGTCGCGGCGGCAGGCCTTCCTCCCCACGATCTCCTGATCAGCGCGGCCGGGTGACGGCCCCCTCGCTCGCTGATGAGACGAGCGCGGCGTACTTCGCGAAGACGCCCTCCGGGTAGCGCGGGGTAGGCGGACGCCACTCCTCGAGGCGCCGGCGGATCTCTGCCGCGGGGACATCGAGATTGAGCTGTCGGGCCTTGACATCGAAGACAATGGAATCGCCGTCACGGACCGCGGCGATCGGTCCACCTCGTGCCGCCTCGGGGGCCACGTGGCCCGCCATCAGCCCATGCGTCGCGCCGGAAAAGCGACCATCGGTGACCAGCGCCACCGAATCGCCCAGCCCTTCGCCGACGATGGCGCTGGTGACGCCGAGCATCTCGCGCATGCCCGGACCGCCGACCGGGCCCTCGTAGCGGATCACGATGACGTCGCCGGCCTTGATCTGCCGCTTCACCACCGCCGCGAAGGCGGCCTCCTCGCTGTCGAAGACCCGCGCCGGCCCGCGGTGCGCCAGCCGTTCGTGGCCGGCCAGCTTGACGACGCATCCCTCGGGCGCCAGGCTGCCGCGCAGGATAGCCAGGCCCCCGGTCGGTTTCAGCGGCGCCTCGAGCAGGGTCACCACCTTCTGCCCCTTGGTCTCGACCGAGGCATGCGCGACCTCCGCAAGGCTTCGGCCGTCGACCGTCCGCGACTCGCCATGGATGAGCCCGCCGTCGACCAGCCGGCGCGCCACCAGGGCGATGCCGCCGGCCTGGTACAGGTCCTGCGCGACGTAGGCCCCGCCCGGCTTGAGACTTGCCACGACCGGCGTGCGCGACGCCACCCGGTCGAAGTCGTCAAGCGTCAGCGGGACGCCGGCCTCCCGGGCGATGGCGAGCAGGTGAAGCACGCCGTTCGTCGACCCACCGGAGGCCGCGACCGAGGCGATCGCGTTCTCCAGGGCGGCGCGGGTGATGATGTCACGCGGTCGCACGCTTTCAGCCAGCAGCCGCATCACCAGTTGCCCGGCGGCGTAGGCGACCTCGTCCTTCTTCGGATCCAGGGCCGGGACGTCGTTTGCGCCCGCCGGGCTGATGCCGAGAAACTCGAGCGCCATCGACATCGTGTTGGCGGTGAACTGCCCGCCGCAGGCACCGGCGCCAGGGCAGGCACTCTCCTCGATCTCCTGGAGCTCGGAGCGGCTCATCGTGCCCGCGGCGACCGCGCCGACCGCTTCAAAGACTTCCTGGAGCGTGATGTCGCGACCGCGGTGACGGCCTGGACCGATCGTGCCGCTGTAGAGAGCCAACCCCGGGATGTTCATGCGCGCAAGCGCCATAACCGCGGCCGGGATCGTCTTGTCGCAGCCCACGATCATTACCAGGCCGTCGAAGAGGTGCCCACGGGCGACGAGTTCGATAGAATCGGCGATCACCTCGCGACTCACGAGCGAGGCCTTCATGCCCTCGGTCCCCATCGAGACGCCGTCTGAGACGGCGATGGTGTTGAACTCCATCGGCGTGCCACCGGCGGCGCGGATGCCCGCCTTGACCTTTTCCGCGAGCCGGCGATGCGTGTAGTTGCACGGCATGGTCTCGATCCAGCTGTGCCCGACTCCGATCAGCGGTTTTTTCAGGTCATCGCGCGTAAAGCCGATTGCGCGCAGCATCGAGCGAGCCGGGGCACGATCGTCGCCCTCGGTCAGCCCTGCACTCTGTCGTTTCAGAGGGGATGCGTCCGTGGAATCGCTCATGATGCTGGAGCCACCGATTCTAGTAGCCTGAGAATCTGCCGAGCGAACTGACGCCGGGACCGAACCCTGCCCGCATCACCCTTCGCCGCCTGGTCGAGTATTCCGACACGGACGCCTCCGGGCACTACCACAACGCCGCCGTGGTCCGCTGGATCGAGGCGGCCGAGGCCGTATTGCACGCACGGCTCGGGATCGCCGGTCGGACCTTTGGTCTGACGCCCCGCGTTCGCCTGGAGGTCGACTTCCGCGAGCGACTCTACTTCCTCGATGACATCGACATCGACCTCGCCGTGATCCACGTGGGCCGGACCTCGCTCCGCTATCGCTTCGACGTGCGGCGTGGCGACACGATTGCCGTCACCGGCGAACTGGTCGCCGCCTACCTCCCGCGCGATGCCGACAAGGCCGTGCCATGGCCCGACGATATCCGCCGAGCCCTGACCGAGGGCGGCGATCGAACCAGGGAGTGAAAGGACGAAGTCGCTAGGCGGACCGGGGTTGCCGTTGGCAGCTCGCCGCCCGCTCGAGCAACAGCGCCCGCTCGCGGGCGTTTCGCGTCAGCGAGGCGGCCCGCTCGAATTCCGCCCGCGCCTCGTCAGACCGGCCGAGTTTCGCAAGAAGGTCGGCGCGGACACTCGGCAACAGGTGATACGACCTGAGCGAAGGCTCGGTTATCAGCGCATCGACGAGTTCCAGGCCGCTTGCCGGCCCGAACGCCATCCCAACCGCCACCGCGCGATTCAGCTCCACCACCGGTGACGGCGCGAGCTGCACCAGCGCGTCATAGAGGGCAGCGATGCGGGGCCAGTCCGTTTCGGCCGCGGTTCGCGCCCGCGCGTGACAGGCCGCGATTGCCCCTTGCAGCCCGTAGGGGCCCAGGGCACTTCCGAGCTTCTCGGCACGCGCGAGCGACGACAATCCGCGCCGAATGAGCAGCTGGTCCCAGCCGGCCCGGTTTTGATCGAGTAGCAGGACGGGCTCACCGGATCGCCCGACTCGGGCCCGCGAGCGCGACGCCTGGATCTCCATGAGTGCCACCAAACCGTGGACCTCGGGCTCGTTCGGCGCGAGCTCGGCCAGGATCCGGCCGAGCCGGAGCGCGTCCTCACACAGCTCGGGCCGCAACCAGTCATCGCCGACGGTGGCCGTGTAGCCCTCATTGAAGACGAGATAGATGACCTCGAGCACCGACGCCAGCCGCGCGGCGAGCTCGGATCGCGGAGGGACTTCGAATGGCACGTGGGCCTCCGCGAGGGTCCGTTTCGCCCGAACGATCCGCTGCGCGATGGTTGGCTCCGGCACGAGGAACGCGCGGGCGATCTCCTCGGTCGTCAGCCCTCCGAGCAGGCGCAGGGTGAGCGCTACGCGCGCCTCGGTGGAGAGCACGGAGTGACACGCCGTAAAGATCAGCCGGAGGACGTCATCGCCGAGGTCATCGTCGAGGGCATGATCGAACTCCCGCTCGGCCGCCTCCCGCTGTGTCTCGACCAGGGTGCGACCGAGCTCCTCGTGCTTGCGGTCGAGCAGCGTCCGCCTGCGAAGCTGGTCGATCGCGCGATGCTTTGCGGTACTCATCAGCCAGGCGCCCGGCTTCTCCGGGACGCCTGACCCGGGCCACTGCTCGAGCGCCGCAACCAGCGCATCCTGCGCCAGCTCCTCGGCGAGCCCGACATCGCCAACGATACGTGCCAGGGCGCCGATCAGCCTGGGGGAGTCAATCCTCCAGACAGCCTCGATCGCCCGATGGGTTCCGGCCTCGGAGTTCGTCGCTAGGGCCTGGCCGTCGAGTCGAAGTCATCTGCTTCGAACACCTGGCGAATCTCGACCTCACCCTCGTCGCCGGTGGGATTGGGGATGCGCTTGACCCATTCGATCGCCTCTTCCTTCGACTTCACCTGCCACAACCAGAAGCCGGCGACCAATTCCTTCGTCTCCGCGAAGGGCCCGTCGATGACGGTCCGCCCATTTCCTGAGAACCTCACCCGCGCGCCTTTCGAGCTCGACTGGAGCCCGTCCGCCGCGAGCAGCACGCCCGCCTTCACCAGCTCCTCGTTGAACTTGCCCATCTCGGTGCGAAGTTTCTCGCTGGGGAGAACGCCCGCCTCTGAATCCTTGCTGGCTTTGACCAGGATCATGAATCGCATTGTTGTTTCCTCCTTCGGAATGTTTGGCTGGGCCTTGGGCCCTACTAAGACATCGAACGAGGGCGGGCGGAATCGACAGCCTTCAGTATCCAGTTTTGCCGGCCGTTCGCCTCTGCGATGCCTAGCGAGTCACCACGATCGGAAGGCGCTAAATGTCCTCGGTATCGATGCCCTCGTCGGGCGCCCAGAGCAGCGTATAGTCGCCGGCATTCGCGGTCGCGGGCACATCCAGGACCATGGCAAATGTCATGCTGGCCTGCGGGGCGATGACCTTGACCGGGCGGCAGTTCAGCGCATAGATGTGCTTGCCCAGTGGCGGCCCGCCACCCCCACGACCGAAGTAGAGATCTTCGTGGTAATTCGGGCAGGGCTCGCTGAAGGTGACCGGAGCTACGGTCGTATCGGTGAAGGTCACGGTGTAGCTCAGGTTGCTGCCCGCACGAACGGATGCCGGCAGGACCACGTGGTAGGTGAAGGGGTGAGGCGTCGGCGTCGGTTGGACGGAAGGCTCCACCGCCTGGAACGCGCCCACGGCGAGCAGGCCGTGGCACGGGGTGATGCTGGCGCGCATCGGCGCGTCGGCTGGCTGGACGGCTGGTAGCGTTCGCCTCTCTCCGCCGCTCGGTAGCGCTAGCCGGATCGCGGCAGCCGTCGCGGCCGAGGGACAGGGAAGACCGCCGTTGGGCAAGTCGATCGCCGGCCACCCCAGCGGCACGTAGGCTTGCCTCGAACCGCCGCCGGCAGCCATCAAAACCGGGTCACTTCGGTCGGTGATCAGGTAGCCGGACGGGTTGGTCTTGATCACGTTGCCCCGAGCGTCCAGAAGCGCAACGCCAGGAACGCCCTGGAGGACGCACGACGTGGCGCCGGTATTTACGAAACCGATCGTTGCGCTCAGTTGTCCACCACCCAGGCCCCCGGCTCCCTCGTACGTGACCCGAAGGTCCCCGATTGCGCAGGGTGGCGTTTCTGCCGGAATGACCGGTGGCGGGGTTGGCGTGGGCATGGCGGGAGCCGTATTGATCCAGGGGATGACGTTCGTGCTGGCGGCCGGGGCCAGGCGAACTGAGCCGCAGGCCGTCAGGCAGAGCATCAGGGCCCCCGCGAACATCTGTCGAGTACGCATGACCGAATAACGCCGATCTGGGCCCGGAGTTACACGGCCCCGAATGGAACCTTTGGGCAGTTTCTCCGTCCTAGGGATATGCGCCAAATCGTGTTTGCCGCCGTGGCCTTGCTGATCGCCGGCTGCGGTGCCGCGCCGGCGAGCACGGGCACGACGCCCACACCGTCCGGGTCGCCCCTCTCCCAGGCCGAGCTCAAGTACCGGCTGCTTGCCCAGGTGGGCCCGATCGCCTACTGCGACCCTGACTCCTATCCGCTCGGCCGGTTGGTGACGCCGGCCTACGTCACTCAACGGTTGGCGAGCATCCAGGCGTCCGATGGGCAGACCTACCAGGAGATCCTCAGCCATTACAAGCTCAGCGGCACGCTGACGGCGGCCCAGCAACTGCAGGTCTATACCGACTACAAGCAGCTGAGCGCGTTGCGCCTCACGGCAGCGGCCAGCCGGTATGCCTTTGACTACTCCGTCGGCACCGGGGCACCCAAGCAACCGGTCCGAACGAAAGGCTCGATCGATCAGTTCGGCTCGATCACGGTCGATTCCAGGGTGGCGGCGTTCTTTACCTGCCCGATTTGCCTTGCCGCCAGTACCCAGATTGATACGCCAACCGGGCCCATGTCGGTGGCACAGCTCCAGGCCGGGATGACCGTCTGGACGAGCGGCCCGGGTGGAACTCGGCAGGCCGCCCGCGTGCTCCGCGTGGCCAGCATGACCGGTGGACCGGGGTTCCTGGTCCATCTCGGGCTCGCCGATGGGCGGCAGCTCTGGGTTTCGCCGCATCATCCACTGCCGGATGGGCGTCGGGTGGGTGATCTGGTGCGCGGAGACCAGGTTGACGGCAGCCAGGTCGTCTTGGATCAACTGCTGCCTTCCTCGGCCGCGACCTACGACCTGCTTCCCGCGGGCCCGACCGGGACTTACTGGGCCAACGGGATCTTGCTCGGCAGCACACTGTAGCCGGAGCTTGACAGCGGCTACGGGACACGGTACTTATGTCCTCACATAACCCGTGTCCTAGGAGGGGAACATGGCAACCACGACCGTACCCAGTCGATCGGGCGAGTTACTCTCGGAACGCATCGCCCCCGGAATCCTCCCAAAGGTTCTTGGGCCGTTCGACATGGTGGCCATCTTTGTCGCCATCGTCCTGTTCGCCAACCAGGGATCCGTCATCCAGGCGGCCGGGGCCGCCGGCTTCATCTACTGGATCCTCGGCTTCATCACCTTCTTGATCCCGGGCGCGATCGTCACCGGCCAGCTCGGCCTGATGTTCCCCGGCGAAGGCTCGATCTACGTCTGGACCCACAAGGCGCTCGGCAGTTTCTGGGGCTTCTTTGCCGGTTTCTGCGCCTGGTGGCCCGGCATCCTGGTGATGGTCGCCACCGCCGACCTGATCGTGACCATGATCCAGTTCCTGAACGCGAACCTGCTTCAGCAGCCCTGGCAGCAGGGGCTCGTCATCCTGGCCGTCATCTGGGTCTCCAGCGCGCTGGCGATCCTGCGCTTCCGCGTCACGCAGAACATGGTCAATACCGTCTTCGTCATCTACGGTGCCGCCATCGGGGCCATCGCCATCGCCGGGTTTGCCTGGCTGCTGGGCGGGCACCCGGCGGCGAACAGCTTCGCGCCGTCGGCCTTCGGCCTCAACAGCGGCAACTACACCTTCTACGGGCTGGTCATTCTCGCGCTCCTCGGCATCGAGGTCCCGCTCAACATGGGAGTCGAGATCCGCGATCGGAAGGCGATCACGAAGTACCTGTTCTGGGGCTCGATCGTCGTCATGGCCGCCTACCTGCTGCTCACCTTCGCCGCGATGGTGGTCGTCCCGCAGGCCAAGGCGAACTCGACCACCGCCATCCTGCAGGCGGTGCAGACCGTGTTCGGCTCGGGGGCCAGCACCGTCATCACCCTGATCCTGATCGCGTTCTTCCTCTTCAACACCACGGTGTACAACTACTCGTTCGCGAGGCTGCTGTTCGTCTCCGGCCTTGATCGCCGGCTGCCGGCCGCCATGGGTCGCGTGAACCGCAACAAGGTCCCGCACATCGCGGTCCTGACCCAGGCCGTCATCACCTCCATCATCACGGCCATCACGTTCCTCGTCTTCGGCGGCAACGCCAACCTGTCGACCTCTGTCTACATCGTCCTGCAGGCCGCGGTCACCGTGATCTGGTGCCTCTCGATGATCATCCTGTTCGTGGACGTGTTGATCATCCGATCCAAGTACCCAACCGAGTTCAAGCGCGAACAGCTGGTGCCGGTGGGAGTCTTCGTGACGGCGTCCGTTGCCGGCGCGATCGCCAGCTTCGTCGGCATCTGGGTCACCCTGACCGGCTCGTGGAACGCGCAACTGATCGCGAACGGGCCCTGGCTCCTGATCGTGGGAGGCGTGGCGGTCGTGTCGCTCATCGTCGCGGTGGTCGTCTATGTCCTCGGCCTGAGTCAGGCGCGACGCGCGGCAGCAACGACTGCCTGATGGCCACGACCATGCGGGAGGCGGCGCGGGCGGTAGACCCGGAGATCCGCCGCGCCGAGATCCTGCGTCGAGCCGAGACCGCCGGGCTCCGCCTGGTCCGCTTCCTCTACTGCGACAACGACGGGATCATCCGCGGGAAGAGCTCCAGTGTCACGACCTTGAAAGACCGGCTGGAGACCGGCATCGGCCTGACCCTGGCGATGCAGGCCTTCACCATGCTCGATCACCTCGCGGAGGTCGACGGCATGGGACCGGTGGGCGAGATCCGGTTGATTCCCGACCCCGAGACGTTCGTGGTCGCTCCGTACGCGCCGCACACCGGGGTCACGCTGGTCGACATGGTGACGCTGGAGGGCAAGCCGTACGGTGCCGACGGGCGCGCGTTCCTGAAGCGGATGGTGGCGCGGGCGGCGGAACGGGACCTCTCCATCGTCGCGGCGTTCGAGCCGGAATGGTCGCTTGCCAGGCGCGAGGGCGAGACCTTCCTTCCCCTTGACGAGAGCGGTTGCTTCACGACCTATGGCATGAATTCCTCGGCGGACGTGATCGACGAGATCGTGGCCGCCCTCGAATCCCAGGGCCTGGTCGTCGAGCAGTACTACGCGGAGCTCGGGTGGGGCCAGCAGGAACTCTCGATCCGTCATGCGCCCGCTTTGCGGGCGGCTGACAACCAGCTGATCTACCGGGAGACCGTGCGGGGCATCGCCCTGCGGCACGGACTCTACGCATCCTTCGCCCCCAAGCCGTGGGGCGACCAGGCTGGCAACGGCTGCCACCTGCATTTTTCCGGCTGGGACCGTGAGGGCACCGTCAACCGCTTTTACGAGAGCGGGAAGCCATACGGCCTGTCGGACCTCGGGCGCCAGTTCATGGCCGGCATCCTCGACCACCTCCCCGGGCTGGTCGCGCTGACCTGCGCCTCGGTCAACTCCTACCGCCGCCTCCAGCCGCAGATGTGGGCCTCCGCCTATCGTGTGTGGGGACCCGACAACCGAGAGGGCGCGCTTCGGCTAGCATCACCATTTCGAGGCCATGAGGCGGACTCCTTGAACGTCGAGCTCAAGTCGTCCGACGCGAGCGCCAATCCGTACATCGCCCTCGGCGGCGTCATCGCCGCCGGCCTGGATGGGATCGAGCGCGGCCTGACCCTGGCACCACCCGTTACCGTGGACCCGCATACCCTGGACGAGCAGCAGCGGAAGGCGATCGGCGCCGACCGGCTTCCGCAGAGCCTGAAGGAGGCGGTGGGCAACCTGAAGCGCGACCGGGTCCTGCTGGAGGCGCTTGGCGAGCGGCTGGCGACCTCCTACATCGCGGTGAAGGAGCTCGACGTCGAGGCCTTCGCCGGGCAGGACGAGGCTTTCGAGTTCCGGCAGCACATCTATAAGTACTGACAGCGACGGGCTGCTCGCCGGCTGGCAGGACGTCCTGGCGGTTGATCATCACTGCCATCCGCTGCGCCGCTGGCCCTTCACGCTGACCGCTCTCGACCTGCGTTCCGTCTTCACCGAGGCGATCGACCGGCAAATCGCGCGGGACCACGTGCCGCACACCGCGGCGTATCGCATCGCGCTGCGCCGCCTGGCGGACGAGATCGGCTGCGAGCCGGAGGAGAATGCCGTGCTCGCCGCGCGCAACGCGGCGGATCCGGCCGCCTACGCCCGACGCCTGCTCGGCCGCAGCCGCACCGGCATGCTGCTCCTCGACTGCGGCTTCACTGGTGGGGACGGGTACCCGTTCGAAGAGCATGCCGCCGCGACCGGGATCCCCCAGCGGGAGATCGTCCGATTGGAAACGCTCGCCGAGAGCCTGGTTCGCGAGTCCGCGACTGCCGGCGAATGGTTTGCCCGGGTGCGCGCGGCGCTTCGTGACGCGGTCGCTCGGGGGGCGGTCGGCGTGAAGACGATCTGCGCCTACCGCGCCAGCCTCTGGCTGCGTCCGGTCGACGACGATTTCCTGGCGATTGCGTTCACCCGTCTGCGAACCCTGGCCGAGGAGAACGAGACCGTACGCCTGAATGGCGACAACCTCTGTCACGCGCTCCTCTTCGAGGCGGCCCAGGAATGCCGCGCGCTCGATGTCCCGCTGCAGGTCCACTGCGGCTTCGGCGACCCGGACGAGGATCTCGCGGAGGCCTCCCCCCTGGGATTGCGACCGCTTTTCACCGACCCCGCCTACGCTGGGCTGCGTGTGGTGCTGCTCCACTGCTACCCCTTCCACCGCGAAGCCGCATACCTCTGCTCCGTCTTTCCCGGCGTCTACATGGACCTCTCGCTGGCCATTCCGATGGCGGCGCTGGAGGGCGGCCGCGCGCTGCGCGAGGCGCTCGGGCTCTGTCCCTGGAGCAAGCTGCTCTACGCCAGCGACGCTACGCGGCTCCCGGAGGTCTACTTCGTCGCCGCGCAGGCGCACCGCGAGGCGCTCGCCGACGCCTTTGGCGAATTGGTCAGCCGCCGCGTGCTGAGCCGGGAGGCCGCGCTCGCCGCGGGTCGCCAGGTGCTCGCGGACAACGCCCGGTCCATCTACCGACTCGCGCCGTAGCCAGACTGCTCAGCGGCCCGGGCCCGGCCATAACTGGTATAGCAATGCCATGAGCGCCAGCGAAACGGTCACGGCATCAACCGAGACGCCGGCGCGCCGGCCACCGTTTACCCTCAAGGCGCCTCGCGATCCTGGTTTTGCGGCCCTCCGCCGCGCCAGCCGAGCCGCCGTCGTGATCCCCATCACGTTCGGCTTCAGCGCCGTGGTCATTCACGACGCCCAGAACATCATTTTCGTGGTCTTCGGCTGTTTCGCCCTGCTCGTCATGTCCGACTTCGGGGGACTGCGGCCGCCCCGCGCGCTCGCTTACGTGACAGCGACGGTGGTCGGCGGGGCGCTGGTCGCCCTGGGGACGCTCGTGTCCCCCATCGCCGCTCTGGCGGCCGCGGGCATGTTCCTGCTCGGATTCGTGATTGCCTTCAGCCGGGTCTTCGGCGGCTACGTCGCGGCCGCGCAAACCGGCATGCTGCTCTCCTACGTGATCGCGGTGTCGATCCCCGCCCCCGCGAGCGCGATTCCCGCGCGGGTCGGCGGCTGGGCACTGGCCGGCCTCGTCTCCACCCTGGCGGGCGTTTTCCTCTGGCCACGATTCGAGCACGTCACCTTGCGCAAGCAGGCCGCCAAGGCCACGCTGGCAATTGCCGAGCTCGTCAAAAGCCTGCGATCAGAGCCTGGCGACGCCGATCGCGACCGGCTGACGGCGACAGCCCGCCAGGCTGAGCACGCCGCGCGCCAGCAGTACGCCGCCACGGCCAAACGGCCGGCCGGCCCGACCCGCCGCGACCGCGCCTTCGTCGAGATGCTCACCGAGATGCAGCGGATCGTCGATATCATCGAGCGGCCGTTTCACCAATCGCAGGTCTCCGTCCGCCCGTCCATCGAGGAGCGGGCAATCCTCTGCGACGTCGTGGTGGCCGCTCTGCGGGCGAGCGCCGATGTGCTCACCGGCGGCTCAGGCCCGGACATCGACGCCGTCGAGGAGGCGCGCGTTCGCCACCGAACCGCCCTCGACCGCTGGGCCCAGCAGGAACTGAAGGCCGGGCGCCCGGCCGAGCAGGTGCTCGACGGGCTGGACCTCGATCACACCCTGCGCGTGGTGTCCTACGTGACCATCGCGCTCGCCACTAACGCGGTGATCACGGTCGGAGGTCACCCCGACATCGATCCACGGCTGCCCGTGTCCGCGCCGCGACTCGAGGGCATCAACGGCGTCGTCATCCGCGCCCTCCGCACCGTCCAGTCGCATCTCCAGCCTTCCTCCACGGTGGCCCAGAACGCCCTGCGGGTGGCGGTCGGCCTGGCGATCGCGGTCTTCGTGGCGCGCAGCCTTGGCCTGCAGCACGCATTCTGGGTCGTCCTCGGTACCTTGCAGGTGCTGCGATCGAACGTGCTGGGCACCGGCCGGACCACCATCCAGGCGCTTGCCGGTAACGTGATCGGCGTAGCCATCGGCGGACTGTTCGCCGCCCTGGCCGGGAATCATCGGCTGGTCATGTGGGCTGCCCTGCCGATTGCGATCTTCGTGGCCGCCTATGCGGCGACGGTGGTCGGCTTCATCGCCAGCCAGGCGGCCTTCACCATCAACCTGATCGTCATCTTCAATCTCATCTCGCCGGCGGGCTGGCAGGTCGGGCTCGTTCGCATCGAGGACATCGCGGTCGGCGCGAGCATCAGCATCGTGGTCGGACTACTCCTCTGGCCGCGCGGGGCTCGCCGGGAGCTCGGTCGTGCCGTCGCCGGTTTTTATCGAGCCGCGGCCCACTACCTGGAGCAGGCGTTCGACCGCGTGCTCGGCTTCGAGCGAGCCGGTGGCCTCGAGCCGGCGCGACGGCAAACGCTCCAGGCCCGCGACCGCGCGGGCGAAGCCTTCGATGCTTTTCTGAATGAAAAATCGGCCTCACCGCTTGATCCGCAAACCGCCGGGTTCCTGCTTTCCGCCGGAGTCCAGGCGATGCTCGCGGCGGACCTCCTCGACGTCATCTCCGGCCGCATGGGATACAACGCGGGCGGCTGCCCGGATGGCGCCCGGAGCGTGCATGGGCAGGTGCGCATTCTCCTCACCGAGTTCGGACAGGTGGCCGACCGGCTTACGCTGACTGATCCGAAGGGAGATCCGGGGCGCGTCGCGCCCGACGTTTTGCGCCATGCCGCGATCGAATGCCTCGACCGCTGGCGCACGGACGAGGGAGCCGGACGAGGCGCCATGGCCGTCGTGATGGCCGGGGAATGGGTTCAGAACCTGGCGCGGCTGGAGGAAGACCTCGAACCGCCGGTCGCGACGGCGATCGCGGCGGCGCGCACTCCCTGGTGGCGCTGACCCGGGTCCGTGGCGGATCCCCTTCGACCTAGCCCGCCACGACCGCGGCCGGTAACTGGCATTCTCCTGCTGATTGCCGCGGCCAAAGTGTCCCTGACCGTTGCCGTGAGCGGCCGCTACGGATTCCATCGCGACGAGTTCTACTACCTGGCCAGCGGACAGCACCTGGCCTGGGGCTACGTCGACTTCCCGCCGGTGACGCCGGTCCTCGCGTTTCTCGACCACCTGGTCTTTGGCACGTCGGTCATCGGTTTGCGCCTGCTCCCGGCCCTCGCGGGTGGCGCCATCGTCATCCTCGGCGGGCTCATCGCCCGGGAGCTTGGCGGCGGCCGCTTCGCGCAGATCCTCGCGGCCGTGCTTGTCGCCGTTTCGCCGCTTTACCTGGGAGCGAACCTGCTCTTTCAAACCGTCGCCTTCGAACAGCTCTGGGTGGCGCTGGCCTTCTACCTCCTGGCCCGCCTGCTTCGAACCGACAACCCACGATTGTGGCCGCTCGCGGGAGTCGTCCTCGGGATCGGGCTGCTGACCAAGTACACCGTGCTCGACGTCGCCTTTGGCATCGCGCTCGGCATCGTTCTGACCGGCACGCGCTCGCACCTCCGCACCCCCTGGCCCTGGGTGGCGGCCGGCATCGCGCTGGTGATGCTGCTGCCCAACCTGGCCTGGCAACTCCAGTACGGCTGGCCAACGTTGGAGTACCTGCGTAACCATCAAGCCGACAACCGCCGCGATTTCCCCTTGCCGGTCTTCGTCGGGGAAACCCTCCTCTTCATCGGACCGCTGGTCGTTCCGATTTTTCTTGCCGGGGCCGCCTTCCTGTTTCGCCAGCGGCGCTTCCGGATGTTGGGCTGGACGGCAGGCATCGTGCTCTTCGCCCTCTTGCTCATTGGCGGAAAGACCTATTACTTCGGCCCGGTTTACGTCCTGCTCTATGCCGCGGGCGCCGTGCAGCTCGAGCACTTCGCCGCCCTTCCGAAGCGCGGCTGGGTGAGGCCGGCGTTGATCGCGGCCATCGCCATCGACCTGCTGCCGTTGCCCATCGGGCTGCCCGTTTTCCCTGAGGCCCTCATGATCCAGACTCACCTCTGGCAGCTTCGCGCCGATTACGCCGACATGATCGGCTGGCCCGAGCTGGTGGACACCGTCGCCATGGCGTGGCAGGCGAT
>CAAGKR010017176.1_pt1 | contig 38602 bp, 38 predicted proteins | sample 2556971 | NCBI WGS metagenome assembly CAAGKR01 (sample SAMEA5207829, study PRJEB30636) | soil metagenome | biome: forest; feature: boreal; material: soil | place: USA | collected 2011-09 | depth 1 m | reverse complement strand
CAAAGTCTGGAAGCCGATCGTCTGGACCACGAATAGGTCTGCCGCCCAGATGCCCTTGATCTGGTTGCGCAGGAACGCCCAGCACCGGCGCGGGAGCATATCAGGGCAGGGCGCGCCAAGGCGTGCCCGATCCTGATCGGCTTTTGCCGCCCTTCAGCCGAAGTTTGGAAGGCGCAAGGGCCGCGCATAGGGTCCTGGATTCTGGCGCCTGCCGATGCCTCCAGCTCCTCAATAATTACCTCTTGATCCTCGGCCGACGCCTGGCGTGCTAGCGATAGGGAGCAGCTATCGCTCGCACTACAATCTGACGGCCGCCGTCCCGTCTCGACATATAGGGACGCGCGAGACTGAAACCGGGCGGGGTATCCATAGCAACGGGGTATCAGCACCAATATGTGCGTCCCAGGCCGGAACTCCGGTAGCTGGTGTTGTCGATGAGAGATCTCCAGCGCGGTGCGGAATCTATCAGGATTGCAAGCCGAACTCTCGCAGCACCTCGTCGGTGTGCTCACCCAGCACGGGCGCCGGACGCGCGGGCTGGGGTGACGTCGCGCCGAATCGGAGTGGCGATCCGGCGGTCAGGAACAGCCCCAGGCCGGGATGTTCGACCATAGAGAACATCGGGTTGGCGATCGACGCGCGCGGGTCCTCACTTACCAATTGTTTGGGAGTCTGGTAAGGACCCCAAAGCACGCCGTTCCTTTCAAACGCCTCGCGAATATCGGCGACGTCGTGTTTCGCAACCCACGATTCCAGGATCTCGCACAGAGCTTTACGGTGGACCCAGCGATCGGCTTCCCTGCGAAAGTCCGCGGTCACTTGCGATTCCAGCGCCGCGAAATCGCCCGCGAGGCCCGTGGCTTCGCCCACACTCGCCCACTGGCGCGCCGTCAGCGCCAGCACCATCACCCGGCGGCCATCGCGCGTGCCGAAATCGCGGCCGAACGTGCCGTACACGTCGTTGCCGAACCGGCCGCGCGGCTCCGGCTCGAGGATCGCCTCGCCGATCAGACCCAGGTGACCAGCCACCGCCAGCCCAACATCCGAAAGGCTCAGCTCTACCAGCTGACCTTCTCCGTGTAGCCGGCGATGGCGCTCTGCGGCGAGGATCGCGAGCGCCGCGAGGTACCCGGTCATGGCATCCCACGCAGGCAGTACGTGGTTCACCGGACCGGCATGGTCCTCGGGACCCGTCACCCATGGGAAACCTAGAGCGGCGTTGACCGTGTAGTCGACCGCGGTCCCGCCGTCGCGATCCCCGGTGATCACGACCATGATGAGGTCGGGCCGCAGCTTCGCGAGCGATTCGTATGAGTTCCAACTTTTGACCGGCAGGTTGGTGAGCACGATCCCTCCGCCCTCGCCCGGTGCAGTGATGAGACCCGCGATCTGCCGCTTTCCCACCTCGGTGCGCGTGTCGATGATCGCCGAGCGCTTGCCCTGGTTCAAGCCTGCCCAGTAGAGGCTGCGTCGGTTATGCAGCGGCCAGCGGTCGATGTCGATCCCGCCGTCGGGCGGATCGACACGGATCACGTCCGCACCCAGCGCTGCGAGGGTCGCTCCGCCGAGCGGCGCCGCGACAAAAGCGGAAAGCTCGACTATGCGCAGCCCGGAGAGAATCGGCGCGGTCACCGCGTCAGGGGCCCAGGATCTGCCGCGCCCGCTCAGCCACCGGCTGGTCCACGAACTCGCCTGAGGCAGTCTTCGTCGCCGCGCCTCCCGACTGCTCGAACGCCCAAATCACCTGCTTCGCCCATTCCAACTCCTCGGCCGTGGGCGCAAACACCTCGTGGATGATCGGCACCTGGCGCGGGTGGAGGACCGACTTGCCGAAGAAGCCGAGTCGCTTGGCCGCTTCGGTCTCTTTGCGCAGGCCGTCGTCGTCATCGAGCAGTACATAGACGCCGTCACTCGGCTTTGGCTTGGCGGCGCAACGCGCCGCGATGACGAGGTGCGAGCGCGCGTACAGCGTTTCCCGTTCGCCTTCTGAGATTCCGAGGTCGGACGCGAGGTCGATCCCGCCGTACGAAAGGAGTGTGCACGCGGGCGCGGAGGCGATCTCAAACGCCGCGAGCACGCCGCGCGCCGATTCGATCGTGCAGTCGAGGGGAACGCCAGCGCCCCGCTCCGCGACCCATGCCACCTCGGCGGCCGATTCAACCTTGGGGAGACGCAAGCCTAAAACCTTGTCGGCCAGCGCTGCGAGATCTCGCTCGCATTCCTCGCTCCGCGCCCGGTTGACGCGTACCCAGCATGGCTTGCTCACCGCGACCGAGGCGACCAGCTCGCGCGCGCGATCCTTCATGTGCGGCGGGACGGCGTCCTCGAGGTCGAGCAGCACTTGGTCGGCGCCGACGTCGAACACCTTGACCACCAGCTTCTCGTCGTGCCCGGGCGCGAAGAGCCAGCTCCGCTGCGGCCGGATCACCTGGTCAGGAATGGTCACTACGCACGAGCTGGCGCGCGATCACGGTCCGCAGGATGTCGTTGGTGCCTTCCGCGATCGCCATCAGCGGCGCGTCCCGGTAAAACCGCTCGATCTCATATTCGGTCGAGTAGCCGTATCCGCCATGAATGCGCATGGCCTCGAGCGAGGCCCTGATGCAGACCTCGGAAGCGTAGAGCTTCGCCATCCCGGTCTCGAGGTCAGCGCGCCGCCCAGAGTCGAGCACGGCCGCCGCCCACCACGTGAGCAGCCGTGCCGCCTGGATCTCAGTCGCCATGTCCGCCAGCTTCAGCTGTATTGCCTGGAACTCGGCAATGGGCTTGCCGAAAGCGTGGCGCTCACGCGCATATGCGACTGACCGGTCCAGGCTCACCTGCGCGACGCCGACGGCTCGTCCGGCGATGTTGACCCGTCCGAACTCGAGTGCCGACAAAGCCTGCTGAAGGCCATGGCCTTCTTCGCTGCCCAGCAAGTTCTCGACCGGAACGCGGCAGTCGGCTAGGAAAACCTCTGACGACTCCGGGCCTTTGTAGCCGAGCTTGTCAAGGTCCTTGCCGACCGCGAAACCGGGCGTGCCCTGCTCGATCATCAGCATGCTCATGCCGCGATGGCGCGGCTGAGCCTCGGGATCTGTCTTGACCAGTACCAGAAGGGGGTCCGCGTGGCGGGCGTTGGTGATCCACGTCTTGCTGCCGTTGACGACGTAGACCCCGCCCTGCTGCGCTGCCACAGCCGCGATTCCCTGCAGGTCGCTGCCGGCCTGCGGCTCGGTGAGCGCGATGCCCGATCGCCGCTTGCCGGTGGCGAGGTCAGGCAGCCAACGCGCGCGCTGCTCTGCGGTTCCGAACTTCGCGAGCATGAGCGTGGCGAGCGAATGTGAGCCCAGGATCCCGGCCACGCCCATCCAGGCCTTGGAGATCTCCTCGAACACGACCGAGTACGAGACCGCGTCGATGGCGATGCCTCCGTACTCTTCGGGCACCAGCATCCCGAACAGGCCCATCGCCTTCATCTCTTCGACGATCTCCGCCGGGTAGCGGCCTGCGAGCTCCCACTCGCGCGCGACGGGGCTGATGCTCTTGCGCGCGAAGTCGCGCATAAGGTCGCGGAAGGCGGCCTGCTGCTCGGAGAGCTCGAAATCCATCGCTCTAGGGCTTCTTCGCGCTCGGGCCGTGGCCCCGGCGGTAAATCATGGCCGTACGCTTGAAGGAGATCACCTCCGTCCCATCCTGGTTGAAGCCGCTCGTTCGCACTGTCACGATCCCGACGTTGGGGCGCGAACGCGACTCGCGCAGCTCGAGCACCTCTGAGCGCGAGTGGACGGTGTCGCCCTCGAACACGGGGTGCGGCAGGCGCACCTCGTCCCAGCCGAGGTTGGCCACCACGTGCTGGGAAACGTCGCTGACGCTCTGCCCGGTAACCAGCGAGAGCGTCAGACAACTGTTGACGAGGGGTTTGCCAAACTCAGTCTGCGCCGCGTACTGGTGGTCGAAGTGAATCGGCTGTGTGTTCTGGGTCAGGAGCGTGAACCAGATATTGTCCGCCGTGGTGATCGTGCGGCCGAGGGCGTGCTCGTAGACATCGCCGACTTCGAAGTCCTCGAAGAACCGCCCGCGCCACCCCTCTTTGACGGTCACGCCTAAACCTCATCCGGATTTGCGAGCGCAGCCCGCTGCTGGAGCAAACGAGTCGGCGGAAACGCATATACGTGATCGAAGATTGCGCTTGGGCCAGGACGGCTCAATCGCTCTGCGCTCTCTTGGGCGGTGTCGATCTCATTGCTTAGCTCGCTCAGGGTCTTCGCCTCGATGTCTTCACTCCACCAGCCCGACCGCGTGGCAAACTGTCTAACGCGTTCAATTGGATCGCGTTCAATCGCCGCTCTAACTTCCGCCTCATCGCGGTAATCCTTCGGATTGTCAGACGTATTGTGAAAGCCAACCCGATACGTCCGGCACTCGATAAGCGTCGGACCCTCACCCGAGAGGGCGCGTTCGACGCCTTCCGTCGAAGCTGCATACACGGCAAGCAGATCGTTCCCATCAACTGCTGTTCCGGGAAAGCCATAGCCGCGAGCCCGGCTAGCGAGGTTCAAGGCCGCGGTCTGTTTGTGGGCTGGAGTCGAAATCGCGTACTGATTGTTGATGAGTACAAAGAGCAGCGGAACACGCATCACCCCGGCGAGGTTAGCGGCCTCGTGGAAGTCGCCCTCGGAGGACGCCCCCTCGCCGAAGTAGACCACGACAACACCGCCCAAGTGCCGGAGCTTTAGAGCCCACGCCAGGCCCACCGCGTGTGGAAGCTGAGCGCCAATGGCTTGTTGGCGGGGGAGCAGTTTGACCCCGGGTGGAATCGCGGCATCGTCGATTCGGCCCATGTATGCGGCAAAGAGACTGACCAGAGGGAGACCGTGATGCAACATGGCCGGTTGTTCGCGAGAGGCAGGGACTATCCAGTCGCGGTTCCTGTCGAGGGCCATGGCGGAGGCGACTACAGCCGCCTCCTGCCCGTGTACTGGACCGTACAGACCAACCCGACCCATGCGTTGAAGCTTCGTGAGTCGCTCGTCGAGCATTCGAGACAAAAGCATCAACCGCAAAGCTTTGGTGACCTGCTCAGAACTCATAGAGCACTTCCCATGGAGCGTTCCCTCGGGATCGAGCAGCGTCAGCATTCCTTCTGAATCTTCTGAACGCTTGGCCGGGGCCCGATGGTGTGCGGTCATCACTGCTTAATAAGCCAAGGTTTCACGAGCCGCGGTCAGAATCCGGTCAACTGAGGGTAGGAAATGATCTTCGAGCGCGCCCGGCGGGTACGGGGAGTCCTGCGCAGCAACCCGGCGAATCGGAGCGTCCATCGACTGGAAGGCTTCCTGCTGAAGAGTCGCCACGACCTCAGCTCCAAAACCACCCGTAAGGGCAGCCTCATGGACGACGACTGCCCTACCGCTCGGTCGAAAAGCTTCTACAAGTCCGTCGACATCCAACGGGACGAGCGTCCTCAGGTCGAGCACGGAGGCCGAGACGCCTTCCTGGGCCAACCGATCTGCTGCATCCAGACACAGGTGAACAGCTGCGCTCCAGGCGACCAGAAGCAAATCCGTGCCCTTTCGAACGAGCCTGGCGTTGCCAAACGGCACGGTGTAGTCAGCCGTTGGAACCGACCCGCGAACCGACCGATACAACCGCTGGGGTTCAAGGAACAGTACCGGGTCGGGGTCTCGAATGGCCTCGAGCAGCAAGCCCTTAGCATCGTCAGGAAATGCCGGGCACACGATTTTGATCCCGGGAGCTTGGGCAAACTGCGACTCGATGGCGTCAGCGTGGAACTCCGGGGTCCGGACACCGCCACCGAAAGGGGCCCGTATGGTGACCTGAGCGTTAAATCGTCCGCGTGAGCGGAAGCGACATCGGGCGAGTTGCGGGCCGATTTGATGAAAAGCTTGGTGCGTGAAGCCGAGAAACTGTATCTCTGCAACCGGCACCATTCCACCGATTGCAAGACCCAGAGATGCGCCGACAATAGCGCCTTCGGCGAGGGGTGTATCGACCACACGATCGGCGCCGAACTGATCCTTGAGGCCTCGCGTGACCCGGAAGACGCCTCCAAGCTGGCCTACGTCCATGCCCAGCACGATCACTCGGTCATCGTTGGCCATTTCCTGTATGAGCGCAGATCGGATCGCCTCGAGGATTGAAAGTTGCGCTGAATCGCTGGACATGACTAGGTACTTGCTTCTTCCGAGGCGACTTCGAGCACCCTCTCCAGAACTTCGTCCGCCAGCTCGGCCGGAATGAAACAAACGCCCGAGTGGTCGGCGATCACGATGTCCCCTGGACGAACTTGAACGCCCGCGCACTGAATCGGTGCGTTGATCGATATGGCCTCGAGCCGCTCTTTGCCGGTGACGGGCGTGACGTATCGCGACCAGGTCGGTAGGCCACACGACCGGATGTCCGAAATGTCGCGCACAGCACCGTCAACGATTGCCGCAGCGACGCCGGCTCGAACGGCTGAGGCGGCCGCCAGTCCACCCATCACCGAAACCTCGCCGCAGCCGGCCGCATCGACGACCAAAACGTCGCCAGGGTGTGCTGACCGAAATACGACGTGATGGGCCAGTTTCGGTACGCCGTGGCCCTGATTGCGGTGCCGCATATGGTGACGCTCGGGCAGGTACTTCAGCGTGAGTACATGGCCGATCACGCTGCCCTCGACGGCATGTCGCGGAGGGATCGCGGACGCCGGTAGGCTCAACTTCCACCCGAGCTCGTCAAGCACATCCGACGCAGTTGATGTCAGACCGACGAAGCCGCGAAGGGCATCGAGGAGGCGTGCAGAGACTCTCGGGAACGAAACCTCTCGGATGTCCTCTGGTTCAAACTCACCAACGCCTGCGTCGTTCGACAGCCTGTATTTCCGGTCACCTCTCTCCCCATCCACCGATGGCATACTGCCAGTATACTGGTTGGATTCTGCGCGGAACGGGAAGCATCGCAAGTGTATCGCCTTCGCCTAGTCTTCCTGTTGCGATGCGGGCCCGTGGACCGAGTGGCCGCAAGCGCCAAATAAGGGAGGCGGTTGTCGGTCGAAGCGGTCCCGGCGCGACGCAAGCTCACGGCATAGTGGACCGCGAGAGGAAGTCTGCCCGTACCCCCGTGCACGACAAGGTGAGTCGCGCGAGCCAGGCGTATTCGGAGATTCGCGGCAGGATATTGAACGCACAGTTGAGCCCTTCCTCGCCTGTTTCTGAATACCAGTTGGCGGCGGATCTTGGGCTGAGCCGCACGCCAGTTCGAGAAGCTCTCAAGCGACTCGAGCGTGAGGGGCTCATTCAATCCGTCCTTGGTCGTGGCTCCTACGTAGCCGAGTTGTCGTTTCAGGACGTCCTTGAAATCTACGAGGTGCGCTTGCTTCTGGAACCCTTCACTGCCGGCGTGGCCGCCAAGCAGATGAGCGAAGGTGACATCCGGGGTCTCGAGCGTGATGTCGCAGCTGCTCGGAAGGCAGCTGCCTCAGGACGCCTCGACGATGCATTTCGGTTGGACATCAGGCTCCATAAGAGCCTCGTCGCTGCAACGCGGAATGGCAGAATCGACGGCATTCTGCGTCAGCTCGACGATCAGGTTCACAGGATCCGGCTGCTGGCCCCGCGCACACCAGGCCGGCTCGACTCGACCGTCAATGAGCATCAGGCCATAGTGCGTGCGCTTGCGGCTCACGACGTTTCCGGTGCTGAGCAGGCCATGCGAAATCATCTTTTGGCGGCGAGAGCCAACGCGATTCACTTGGCTTTGCCAATGCCGTTCGAACGGACGACGAGCCAGATGCCATCGCAGCTGGCCACTCCACGCAAGAGAAAATGAGTCGGCGGCGCGGTCGTTCGCCGTCCGTGGCGCCAGTTAGAAGGCTGCGCTGTGCTTGAGGGCGTTCGCGTTCTCGACTTGACTCACTTCCTGGCAGGACCGTTCTGCACTCTTGTCCTGGCCGACCTTGGGGCAGACGTCATCCGCATCGAGGACCCTGGTCATCCGGATGAGGCGCGCAGCATGCCGCCGCACTTTCTGAACGGCGAGTCGCTTTACTACCTGAGCCTCAACTGGGGAAAGCGGAGCGCTGCGGTTCCCCTTAGCACGCCAAAGGGACGTGAGCTCATGTACCGCATGGTACGCAGGGTCGATCTGGTGGTGGACAACAGCCGTCCTGGAGTGATGCGTTCATTGGGTCTAGACCACGATTCGTTGGCAGCGATCAACGGTCGTGTGGTGACCTGCTCGATCACCGGTTTTGGCGAAGACGGCCCATATGCCAGACGACCGGGCTACGACTACACAATCACTGCGCTTACAGGCATCCAAAGCCTTACGGGCGACCCGCCAACAAGGCCCGGTATCTCGTATGTCGATCACAGCGCTGGACTGGCCGGCGCCTTGGCGATGGTTTCGGCTCTGTGGGAGAGAGAACGGACTGGACTTGGTCGACATCTCGACGTGAGTCTCATGGATACGCAGCTGTCTTTCTTGACCTACGTGGCGGCATTTGCCCTCAATGCCGACGATGTCATGCAATCAGTTCCGGGCGGCGGTCATCCCATTCTCGTTCCGACCCAGAACTTTGCGACGAACGATGGATATGTCGCTCTCTTCATAGGCAACGACGCGATGTGGAATCGGGCCGTTGAAGTCCTCGAGGTTCCTGAGCTTCGGGCGCAGCGTTTCGCAACAATCGCGGGGCGCCAGGCCGAAAAATCAGACCTTCTGCGACTGATCGCCAATCGTCTGATAAGCGACACGACCAGCCGCTGGGTCAACCGCTTCGAGCGTGCCCGAATTCCCTGCGCGCCAGTTAACCGAATTGACCAAGCACTTCAAGATCCCCAAGCTCTGGCCCGTGGCATGGTCGTGCACGACGACCATCCTGCGTACGGCAAGTTCGTGCACGTGGCTGGACCGTTTCCGAAGTTCCGCAGCGGCTTCCGGCCGGCGCCGACTTTCGGCGAGCATACCGATGAGGTGCTTCGGGAGCTGGGTGAACCGTAATCGAGCGGCCAGAGCGAGCAATGGCTATGCTCTCAGAGTGCCTCGACTTCCAATCTGGAGATGCAACTCATGAGAACTGACGGCGATGTTGAGGCAGCCCTAGAGGTCGCGCGTTCGATGCTTCAGGGCGATGGCTACGACGTTCAATTGAGCGGCCACGCCGATGGCGAATTGAAGCTGACCATAGTTGCGGGCGCCGACGCGTGCGAGGAGTGTTTGGTCCCGAAGGACGTTCTCGCGCGCATCATCGCCACGACGCTACCTCCGGACCTGGCCGACACTCGAATCACGCTGACTTATCCCACCGACCCGTCCGTCTAGCTGCCCTCGCGCCGCGGATCAACTCAGCCTCGGAGTGCCGGAATCACAGTGTTGGTGACAGCTTTGTAGATTCGATCTCGTTCGTCAGCAGGCATATCGATCGAGCCCAGGCGCACTGAAAAGCGATTGATGCCAAGGCCGATGAGTTCCCTAAATCGCTCTATGCAGCCCGCCACCGGTCCGACAATTGCGAAATTGTCAATGAACTCATCGGGGATTCCCTCAGTGTGCGCACCCTGCATGGCGCCATGACTGCCCATGTCATACGTTCGCCTTAATGACTCGTACACGACTTGATCTCTGGCCGAACTTCCCGCCGCCGTCTTGCCTGATATCACAGACATTCGTGCATGGGCAGCTACCGAGCCGGCGGCCAACTTGCGCGCCTTCTGGATGTCTTCGCCAGGCACGACAATAACGGTGGCGCCAAGGAACCAATGGTCTGAGTCCACGCCGGCTTTGGTACGAGCGTCCATGGCCAAGTCGATTGCCCATTGAAGCCGGGTGGAATCAGCCCCTAACCCGAATGTCACTCTGTCTGCATGACGTGCGGCCAAAGCGATGACTCGAGGTCCCGATGCTGCTACGTCGACTGGAACCTTATGGTGATCGACGGCCAACCAGCGCAGGCTGCTTTCGACCCTAGCCGGTCCCCCCACTGGGCCGGCGCCGTCTTTCTCTGTCCACCCTGCCAGCAGATCCGGAGGGACTTGCTCGGTCCGAAGGTATCGCTGAATCGCTGACAGGCTGCGCTCAAATCGCCCAAGAGAGGGCGGAGACAATCCGATGTATGCAAGGGCAGAGTCGCCACTGCCAACCCCCAACACAGCTCGTCCTTTGGAGAGGGCATCTATTGATGCAATGCTGTTCGCGAGGACTGCAGGGTGACGCGTCACCGTGTTGGTCACAGTCGTTTCGAGCAACAGATGGTTGGTGGCGATCGCGGCGGCGGTGAGACTGACGTAAGGATCTGGCGCAAGACACTGCGTATCACTGAAACCGATGCCATCCCAGCCGTCACTCTCGACTTTCCGAGCCCAATCGATGACTCGATCTGGAGACAGTCGTAGGGGTGGCGCCCAGAACTGAAGAGATGGGCTACCTGTCACGGCTTGCGGTTACGAACTCAACGCGGGCTGCTGTAGGGACGTAATGATCGCGTCGGCCATGTCGCTTGTCGTAGAGGAACCGCCCAAATCGTAGGTGACGCGGGCCCCTTCACGTATCACCTGGGCCACTGCTTGGCGCACGTGCGTTGCCGCATCAGACTCGCCAATGTGGTCAAGGAGCATGGCGCCAGACAGAATCATTCCCGTCGGATTCACTTTGTTGAGGCCAGCGTACTTTGGGGCGGAGCCATGTCCTGCCTCGAAGACTGCGGTCCCCTCGCCGTCGAGATTCGCTCCGGGCATTAGACCTACGCTGCCGATCAAGCCTGCGGCCAACCCGCAAAGGATGCCCCCGTAGAGATTGGAGCAGAGTAAGACTGCGTAGGCCTGAGGCCGCATTGCCAGGTGCATCGCCAACGAGTCGACGGCCTCCTCATCCACGACGAGTTCAGGAAATTCTTGCGCCACCGTCAGAGCCGTCGATAGGAACAGACCGTCGGTAGTTCGGTTTGATGGAGCGTAATTCGGAATCGTCACCCGCTTGTAGAGGTGCTCGGTCGCGTAGCGGTAAGCGAAGCGGGCGACTCGCTCAGCGCTGCCGCGAGTGATGAACTTGACGCCGATGCCGGCATCAGGCCCGACCATTTGCTGCACACCACGACTTACGTCCTCGGTGACATCCCTGATCACCACAATCTCCGTCCCTAGGTGCTGAGATGCCGAGCCTTCGAAGTGAGTCGCTATGCGCAGATTGCACCAGAGTCCCATCTCACGCCGGATCTCCGTATTGGGGCTCAAGTAGCCCGTCTTCGTGTTGCCCATCGGACCCTTGAGGCCAAGCCGGGTGCGTCGGAGCGAGTCGAGCACTTCGTGTGGGACAGCAGTGCCACGTTTGTTGAAAGCCTCTATCCCCGCCTCGACCTCGTCCCAGACGATCGAGGACGTGACCGAGTCAAGCACCCTACGAGCTGCGGAGACAACATCTGGACCGATCCCGTCGCCGGGTATTAACGTCACTTCTGGCATAGACCACCCTCCATGTTTCGGGCTGCGAACCTAGGCAGCTTGCTTCCGCCTGCCTGCAGTGCGCTTAGGCGATGCCGGCGTGAACAACCTCTAATCGTCAATCACCCTGGTCACAGACCGCGTGCTGCCGAAACTGGGCGCAAATACCGAGTGATTGCCGGCACCGCCGACGACGATCAGTTGAACGTCTTCTGGAGAGTCAGCGACCGTAACCATGTCTCTGTTGAGCCACTTACTCCGCCGTTTCAGAACCACCTGCTGGCTATCTGCCGGAAGCTGACTGAGGCGGATCCGCGAGTGCTCGTAAAGGAAGTGCGCAACGTCAGCCGCGGTGAATCCCTCCTTCGCGATCGCGGCCGCGTGTTCCGGCGAGAGAAGCACCAGGGCTTGGCCTCCAAAAGTCATGTTGTTGGTGCCCACCGCTGCCATCCCCATGCCGATCGTGCGAAAGATGTCGCGGCCGTCATGGACGCCGATGGCCACTATGTTGTGGAGTGCTTGGACCCCAAAAACACTTACTGAGGATTGGTCGCGCTCGAGCCCCGCCCTGACGTGATATGGATCCCAGGGGTTGGCCTCCTCATTTTCAGCACAGCAGAATGTGTACTTACCCGGGAAGCCAAGGGTCGCCATGTCCAGCACGCCTGGCCTGCCTCCCCCAATGTTGATCAGCGCCAGCCTCAGCGCCCGCCCCACTGTAGCGTTGGCGCGATTGCCCTGTCCAAGTGCGTTGGTGCCGAAGTTAAAGCCCAGTCGTTTCCTGATCGGCCCATTGACGACAACCAATGGAGCTACCGGATTGGTCGTGCCCTGGATGCCATATAGATTGAAAGTGGGGTCCGCGCAGGCTTGTACTGCAGCGATCACGACCGGAAGGTACTCCGGCTTACAACCGGCCATGACGGCGTTGATCGCGATGCTCTCAACGGTGGCTGCGCCGTCAGCTGGTGCCAGCGCCCCAACCACTGTTTCCGGGCCGAGCCTGCTACTGGCAAGCATCGCCGCAACCCGCTCCTCGGTTGGAGGTACGAGCGGCAAGCCATCCCCCCAGCCCTGAGCCAAGGCGTACTCGAAGACAGCCTCTAACTCATCACTTGCAAACTCGATCTTGTGACGGCGTGATCTCGGTGCAGATCGTTCCGTCGAGCTCATTGAGCCTGGTCGCTGGAAATCGCCCTTATGACCTCGGCGATATGTTCATTCGCCACCTCGACGATCTCCTGGTCGGACAGTCTCACGATTGGGTGAGGGGTGATCACGTATGGAAGACCGGGCATACCGAGGACGCGGGCGATACTAGCACCGAGTACCTCGAAACTGTCTCCGATGAATGTCACGGTTGGGATACCCATCCTTTCGAGTTCCCGTGAGTCGTGGAAACTCCACGACGTGCACGACCCTCAATTAGCGAGCGCCGCAATCACTACATCGCATTCCGTGGCAAACTGGCGAAGAAAAGGAGCTGGAGTCGTAGGCAGCTGCTTCTGCCGCCAGACCACTTCGCGGAGCCCAAACTTCTCGTTCAGAATCTCCGCTGTTCTGCGGAGTAGGATCTCGCCGCCCGGCTTGGAGTTGTGCAGGCACCCTAGTCTCAAACCCTGAAGCGTACGAGGACGCGTCGCAAGTGCGGTCGACTCGACGGATGGGATGCCGGTTGGGTCAAGAATCGTCGTCACGTGCACGGTCATCACCTCATCTTGAACGTCGCACCGCCTTCGCGCCGCGATAAAACCTCGTTGTACTGTATACAGAACAACGTTCAAATATCCTATGATCGGACGAGAGGTTTGTCAACTCAATGATCTTGGATTCCCAGGTTCATGTCTGGCACCGAGTCATCCCAGGCCGCACGCCCCAACGGACTCGTCCGTTTGGTCATGACGAGCTTCTGGTCGCCATGAATGCAGCCGGAGTTGATCGAGCCATACTCGTACCCCCCACCTGGAGCCAAGATGGCAACGATATTGCGCTCAGGGCGGCTACCGAGTATCCTGCTCGGTTCGCTGTTATGGGAACGATACCGCTCGAGGCATCCAGGCAAGCTGAGGTCGCCGCCTGGAAGTCTCAGGCCGGCATGTTGGGTTTGCGCATTGTCTTCAACACGCCGGCCCTCGCCGAGCGTCTCGCAAGCTCCTCACTCGAATGGCTCTGGACCGCAGCCGAGGGAGGTGGCGTCCCGATCATGGTCCATGCGGCTGGACTCCTTAGTCATGTTGGTCGGATTGCTCGCGAGCATCCTGGACTCAGACTCGTAGTGGATCACCTTGGATTGCCCAGCAACGCCCGGGCTGATGCGATCGAGCCACACGTAACCGAGTTGCTCTCATTGGCCACGCTCGAGAATGTTGCAGTCAAGGCGTCTGCCTTGCCCGCATATTCGATGAATCCATTCCCGTTTACTGACATGCACCAGTCCGTTTGTAAGGTGATCGAGGCGTTTGGTGCGGAGCGCGTGTTCTGGGGCAGTGACCTTTCAAGGCTGAAGTGCAGTTATTCCGAGGTACTGACCTTGATGTCAGACGTCATCCCATGCCTCAGTGCGAGGCAGCGAAGCTTGATCATGGGTGAATCGCTGTATGCCTGGATCGGGTGGCCAGAAATGCGGCCGCTCTCGGACAATTTGAGTCGTGATTCGGTGCATTCCGGGCCGCAGTAGTACGTGAAGCGAGACGTGTGACTTGCGATTCCCAACTCCTCGGCTTCCCGAGAATGCTGACCAGCTGCGCCAAGAAGTCCGAGGATTTCTTGCTGAGACCCCTTTTCAGCCACGGTGCGATGCATGGCTTGCTAGCCACGACCCAGCATTCAGCCGCGCGCTCGGCGACCGAGGTTGGATCGGGATGGTTTGGCCTCGCCAGTATGGAGGTCACGAGCGGAGCGAACTTGAGCGCTACGTTGTAGTTGAGGAACTTCTCGCGTCGGGAGCTCCGGTAGCTGCTCACTGGTTTTCCGACCGCCAGGTCGGCCCGCTGCTATTGCGCTACGGCAACGACGCCCAGCGGAGGTTGTTCCTGGGCCCGATGGCGCGCGGCGAGTGTTACTTCTCGATTGGCATGAGCGAGCCAGATGCCGGCTCCGACCTTGCTGCGATCAGAACCACAGCCCGTGCGACGGAGGGCGGTTGGCGGGTGAACGGCACGAAGCTGTGGACCAGCCATGCGCACCACAACCACTACATGCTCACTCTCGTGCGAACGTCATCAGGAACTCGGGAATCGCATGCAGGCATGAGCCAACTCATCATTGACTTAAAGAGCCCGGGAGTTGCTGTTCGCCCGATTCGCCTTTTGAACGGGGAGCACCATTTCAACGAGGTCGTATTTGAAGAAGTCTTGGTGGCCCGCGAGATGTTGGTTGGGACCGAAGGAGACGGCTGGGAGCAGGTGGTTGCTGAGCTCACATTGGAGCGCAGCGGACCGGAGCGCTTTCTAAGCACCTTTCCGGTGCTGCGGCAGTTAGTTATTGAAGGCGGCGAACCAGCCGCAATAGGCCGCCTATGCGCGCAGCTCGCAGCACTACGGCGGCTCTCGCTCTCAGTAGCAACCTGCATTGAGGCAGGCCAAATTCCGGATGTCGAAGCGTCCATGGTCAAGGACTTGGGGACTCGATTCGAGCGCGACCTCACTGAAGTTGCCAGGGCCTCGGCGCCCAAGTTTCCGTCGGAGGTATTCCGCCACCTCCTCGCGGAAGCCATACTCTCCGGTCCAGGCTTCACTCTGCGCGGCGGCACCAACGAGATTCTGCGTGGGATCGTGGCGCGTGGGCTCGCAGCAGGTTGAGCTCGAACATACTGTTGGAAATGGCGACCGATCTCTTCCGCAAACATTGCGGTCCAGAGGTTGTGGCTGCTGCCGAGCTAAAGGGCTGGTGTCCGGAACTGTGGTCTGAGTTGGAGGAAAGCGGCCTGGCAAGAGTTGGCGTCGAGGTCGCCTTCTCAGAGGCGGCAGCGGTTGTTCGCGTGGCGGCCCGATTCGCAGCTCCGGTGCCGTTGGCAGAGACGGTTTTGGCCTCGTGGCTACAGGATGATGCGCCACAGGGTCCGCTCAGCGTTGCATATGCTGGCCGAGCGTCATACGGACGCTTTGCTCGGTGGATCCTAGTTGACGGATCGATGGTTGGGGCGAGTCACCTCCGGCTTAAAGATGGGGTCAACTTAGCCGGCGAACCCCTGGACTTGGTCGATCCGCCTGGAGGTGGCGAGGACGTCCTGTTGAAAGGTGCGTTGATTCGCTCGATACAAATGGCCGGTGCACTGGAACGCATTCTGGAACTGACCATTAACTACACACGCGAGCGCCACCAATTTGGACGTTCGCTCATGCGATTCCAAGCGGTCCAGCAGGCATTGGCATTAATGGCGGGCGAGGTTGCAGCAGCCGGGGCAACGGTGGATGCGGCCGTCGAGACCCCCGATGCGCAGCGAGTCGCGATCGCCAAAATTCGGACCGGACTTGCAGCCGGGCAGGCATCCGCAATTGCCCATCAACTTCATGGCGCGATCGGACTCAGCCAAGAGCACCAGCTACACCACTTCACGCGTCGCCTTTGGTCATGGCGGGACGATTTTGGCACCGAGCAAGATTGGGCCACCCGGCTTGGTCAGCAACTTCTCAGTAGTGGACAGCTGTGGGCGGCTCTCACATGAGCGAGGTCAGACTTAAGGTCGACGGCCAAGTTGCCGTGATTACGCTGGCTGCGCCTGAACGCCGGAATGCTTTGACGAAACCCATGGTGGAGGAACTGTTGGCCGCGTGCGATTCTATCGACGCCAACCACGCCATCGGCGCCGTAATTGTGCAAGCTCTAGGTGACTCGTTCTGTTCAGGCGCGCATCGTGCTCTTCTGGCAGAAGCTAGCACCGATCCGGCGGAACCCGACAACTACCGGAAACTCTCGTTGACCTACCAAAGCTTCATGCGAGTGGCCGAGCTGCAGCCGCCAACGATCGCGGCCGTGCGTGGCCACGCCGTTGGCGCTGGTTTCAACCTCATGCTCGCGACCGATTTGCGGATCGTCGCTGAGGGCGCCCGTCTTACGTCGGGATTCTCCCGGATCGGTCTCCATCCTGGTGGGGGACACTTTGCCCTGTTGGGGCGAGGAGCGGGTAGAGACACGGCGGCCGCTCTTGGGGTATTTGGCCTCGAGATCAACGGCCAGCGCGCGGTTGAAGTCGGGTTGGCCTGGGAGGCCCTGCCAGAAGATGAAGTGGAACCACGGGCAATGGAAATAGCACGCCTCGCAGCTGCCGATCCAGAACTGGCCCGAGTTACTGTTCGTTCGATGCGACTCGAACTCGGCCCGCCGGCCGTGGCTTGGCCGGTTGCCCTTGAAATGGAGAAGGCGCCGCAGATGTGGTCGCTTAGGCGTCGATCGGCGCAAGGATAGTGTCGAACGTTGTAGTCGCAGAGAGTGTGGGTGTTACCGAAGCAAGCGATCACTTGAATTGGAGAGTGCAATGAAAACTGACATCGACAAATCCAAGATCACCTTTCCCGACAAGGAGAAGCTCGAGTTTCTTCGTACAGTATCTGTCTGCGATGTCTCTGATGCGCTCACTCGATTCAACATTCGAAACGCTCGGCTGCGCGGAGTACTGCCTCTGAAGCAGTACGAACGTGGAGCCCGGCACATGGCTGGTCCGGCCGTCACGATCCGCTTCGTTCCAAGTCATTACAAGACTCAATACCGAGACGTCCCTAACCGGTTGACCGAGATTGTCGAAGAGGCACCGCCGGGCTGTGTGGTCGTCGTCGAGGGTGGTGATCTAATGCCAGTTCAAGGTCAAATGAACTGCTTGACCGCGATCCGTTCCCACCACGAGGGTAGCGTTGGCGACGGCCCGGTTAGGGACGTCGACGAATTGAGATCTTTTGACTTTCCTGTCTTCCACAGGGTGTCCCCCATCGGTGTAACGATGGAAACATATGTTGGCAACCTCTTGTGCGCCGGGTCGTACGAATACATAAACTGCGCCGGTGCCCTGGTCCGACCAGGCGATATCGTTGTCGGCGACAACAACGGAGTTGTGGTCGTGCCATTCGAAAGGGTCGATGAAGTCATCGAGGCGACCCGAGACATCATCCAACTCGAGGACGAACTAAAGCAGCGGATTGCTAACGGGGAGTCCTGGAAGCAGATTTACAGCACAACTCATGCCGGAAAGTACGGTAAAGACTAGGTCGAACGGAAGCTAAGAGGCGGGGTTCTTTGCCCTCGGCCACCTGTGAAGACTACCGACTTTGCCGTCTACCTTCGGCGCGCCGCAGGCAGCGACGCTACCGCCAAGGACTACTAAACTGCTCAGTGATGCGCATCGCCCAAACCGCGTCATCGACAGCCTCGTCTTCCAGATCGCGAGAGTGCTTCGTACGACGCTTGGTGATTGTATCGGGTGATTCGACAGGTGAGTTCACTAGACCGTCAGAACTCGCTACCTGAGCTCGAAGGGCACGCAGGACGTAGCCACGGAGCGTGTTGCGCCAGCCCATCTCGCGAGCGATCTTACTCCGTCGCGGCGTTGAACTCGGCCGTGCCTCAAGCGATCTGACCTAGCCACACACCTTGACTCTGGGTCCCTCCTAGCGCTAGAGTTCCCGAACAGTGTTCTGTCTATAGGACGCCCCCCCATACGCACTGGAGGTTCTGTAAGTTGGCGACCGGCGGTTCTTTGAAGGGTCTGATCACCGATGAAATGGTCGCGGACCTTAGGTCGAGGATCGGCCGCGAGCTGAAACCCCGCGACGAGCCGAACCTAACTGAAGCCTCGAAGGACGCGATCCGGCATTGGGCCCGCGATACCGGCGATGTGGATCCGAAGTGGACCGACGAAGCGTACGCAGCTCGAACACGCTTCGGCACGATCACTGCGCCGCCTAGCATCCTTTATGGGTTCACCACCCTGGCCATCGGAGACCGGACCGGACTGCCCGGCATACATTCATTCTTTGCCGGTGCCGACCATCAATGGTATCGACCGATCCGCCGCAACGACACAATCTCAGCGCGCTGTGTCCTGAAGGACCTAGTCGAAAAGACCAGCAATTTCTCACGACGCATGTTCCAACAAATATCAGAGGTGACTTTCACTAACCAAGACGGCGAGGTCGTGGCCCGGTCGTGGCCATCTGGCATGCGAACCGAGCGAAGCACAGCGACCACTGTCGGCAAATACAACAACCTGGCGCTCGCCACCTATACCCCTGAGGACATAGAGCGGATCTCCGAGATGTACGAGCACGAGCCCGAATTGGTTCGGGGCGCCAAGCCACGTTATTGGGAAGACGTGCAAGTCGGCGAGCGGATTGGGCCCATGATCCGCGGACCCTGGACCGCAACTAACTCAATTTGCTTCCTGCACGCGCACGGCGGACTCTTCATGAAGACACACTCTTACTGGTTCGATTACATCAAGCGCCACCCGCAGGCTGGCATCCCGAATGAGCAAGGGATTCCAGAAGGTCCTGTGCGCGGCCACTGGGATAGCAACTTCGCCCGCTCAATCGGAGTCCCGGCTGCATACGACTACGGACCTGAGCGAATCGCTTGGTCATCCACACTGTTCACTTACTGGTCCGGCGATGATGGCTGGCTTAAGCGTCTCTACGTGGAGGTGCGCCGGTTCAATCTTATTGGGGACCTAACAACGCTTGAAGGTCGGGTAACGGACAAGACGATCGATGAGGATGGCGAAGCGGTCGTCCACTGTGAGTTCCATGCCTTCGACCAGCGCGGCGAGGACCACACGACGGGAAAGGCGACCATTGTCCTGCCCAAGAAACCTGGACTTTAAGTATGTCCAAGAGGATTGCACGTGGACGAGCACTCTGCCCGGGGCGCTAAACATCTAACCGAGGAAGACCCGGTGGCGAGCGAGCTGCTCGAGCACGACGCTCCGTTGACCGGGATCAAAGTACTCGAGGTAGGACATGGCCTTGCCTCACCGTTCTGCACAATGCAACTCGCAGACATGGGCGCGGACGTGATCAAGATCGAGGAGCCCGTCGGTGGAGATATGGTTCGCCACAACGGACCTTTCGTCGACGGCGTGTCTAGTGGATTCGTGCGGGTCAACCGTAACAAGCGCTCAATAGCGCTCAACCTCAAGTCCGAGGAGGGCAAAGCCATCTTTCTTCGGCTCGCCCAAACCGCCGATATTGTCTCGGAGAATATGCGGCCTGGGACCATGATCCGGCTCGGCCTCGACTTCGAGCGTTTGACGAAACTCAATCCGCGACTGATCTACGTCGCTGCATCGGGATGGGGACAGACCGGCCCGTACGCCAATCTTGCGGGAGTCGACATCATGGCCCAGGCGATGAGCGGCCTCATCTCGATCACGGGAGAAGAAGGTCGGCCGCCAGTCAAGGTCGGCGTACCGATCTGTGATTTAGTTTGCGGCCTGTATGGAGCTCTGGCGGCCGTCAGCGCATTGCGGGCCCGCGAACGGACTGGCCGAGGGCAGTACATTGACATCTCACTTTTCGAGGCTGGGGTATCGCTCTCGGTCTGGGAGGCATCGCGTTACTTCGCCAATGGCGAGATTCCTAAGCCACTGGGATCCGCTCACCAGGCAACTGCGCCCTATCAAGCGGTACGAAGCGCGGACGGCTACTTCACGATCGGCGCTACCTCGCCCCGGAATTGGGCGGCATTTTGCCGCGCGATGGGGTTAGAGCACCTAGTCGAAGACTCTCGTTTCGCAGTCGTATACGACCGCTACCGCAACCGCGAGGAACTGATCCGGCTAATTGAGGAGACCACACAAACCCAGCCCGCAGCGCATTGGATTGATCTGTTGCAGAAGGCCGGCGTTCCTTGTGCGCCGATCCAGGACTACTCGCAGGTGTATAACGACCCGGCACTGCTCGCCCGCAACTACTTCGCGGACCTCCCTCATCCGATCCTCGGCAGCGTCCGTGTACTTGGGAATCCAATGCGTTTCTCGGATACGCCGGTCCAGATGAAGTTCGCAGGGCCACTCCTCGGCCAGCACTCGCTCGAAGTGCTGAAGGAGATAGGAGTCGACGAGGACGAAGCTCGCCAGCTCGTCGACAAGGGGGTCGTGCATATCTCGTGATCGAGGAGATCATCACCCTCGAGAAACGCGATGGACTCGCCTGGCTGACATTTAACCGTCCAGAAGTTCGGAATGCATTCAACGAGGCAATGTATCTTCGGTTCTTCGCTCTCTGCGAGGAGATCAACCAAGACCGCTCCGTGAAGGTACTGATCCTCAGCGGTGCGGGCGGTAAAGGGTTCGGCGCGGGGGGCGACATCGCTGCGATGCACCAGCAGCTCTCACAAGGCATCGAAGGTTTTCTCAACCGTCCCAAGTACAGCGAACAAGTCCTCGACACTCTAGACACGATGAGAGTTCCCACTATCGCGGCTGTCGCTGGTCCCGCAACCGGCGGCGGCGCTGCGCTAGCGCTCTCGTGTGATCTGCGTATTGGTTCTCCTAGCGCTCGTTTGGGTTTTCCAATAGCCCGCTCAGTTGGCAACTGTTTGGGAATGCGCCTGTACGCGCGATTGCTGGCCTCAATGGGACGGTCCCGCGTGATGGACATGATATTTACGGCCCGCTTGATCGGTGCGGCCGAGGCTCACACGATTGGGATTCTCAACTACCTCACGCCTGACGAAGAGTCGCTCATGCCAGGCGCCGAAGAGCTTGCCCGGAAGGTGGCTGAGCACGCTCCACTTACGTTGCGCGCCACACGAGAGTCGCTCCGTCGAATCGAGTCACAACTTGTCCATGAAGGTGACAATGACGATCTCGTCCGCTGGTGCGTTACGAGTCGGGATTTCAAAGAGGGTGTCGCCGCCTTCCTGGAGAAGCGCAAACCCCAATGGGTTGGTGAGTAACGCACGGCGCTCGCTGTTGGCCAGGCGCGGGCAGCAAATATCCCACTGCGCGAATCTCTCGGGCTCACTTCGGAGCTGAAGGCAAGCAGGCAGCGCTCGCATCCTTTTCTGAATCGACTCGATGACTAATGATCGGTGGCGCGAGCAGATAACGGACGACGTCATTCGAATCTCATTGCGATACGTCAACGGCTTCGTCAACAGCTACTTAGTGCTGGGCGCCGACGGTCCGCGGCTAATCGATGCTGGTCCGCTGCCCAGTCAGGGCGTCTTCGAGCTTGAGTCCCATTTGGCGGAACTCGGCGTTCGCGTAGGTGACCTGCGCGAGATCCTTCTGACCCATGCTCACCACGACCACGTAGGCGCGGTGGCCTTGTTGGCGGCACGGTCGGGAGCGCGGATCATGATCCACCACCGGGAAGTAAGCCAGGGAGCCGCTCGCCTCGGGTTCACCAATGCGCGGCCCGATATAGAGTGGCTTCTGGATCAGGGTTGCCCTGAGACCCTGGCCACGATACCTAGCACCGCATCTGACATTCCGCCACAGATCGAGGTGTTGCCAGATGATGGGCTGCTCGAGTTTGGCCCGCTCCGCCTCAGGCTGATCCATACACCTGGCCACAGCCCTGGCCTACTGTGCTTCATGGAGGACAGGCACGGCCTCCTCTTCTCGACGGACCACCTCTTGCGGACTGCGACGCCAATTGCCATTCGTACTCGGAGCAGCGACGACCCTGTGGGAGACTACCTTGCATCGATTGAGAAGATCGCCGGCTTGCGGCCGAAGTTGACATTACCTGGGCATGGTCGCTCGATTGCAAATTTCGAAGAGGCGATCGGCAACGCCCGTCAAGCTCAATTGACTCGTCTAAGCGACGTGCACCGCGCAGTTGCCGACGGGGCGCGGACCGCTCTGGATGTTGCCATAGCCTTGGGATGGCAGGCGGCAGCTGAACCGACTCGTATCTGGCTTGCGATCGCGCGCACCTCTGCTTACCTCCAACATCTAGAGGGTTTGGATCTCGTGCGCCATGAGGGCCTTCGCCCAAAACTGTGGTTCCGCGCCGATTGAGGCCAGTTGGTGCGGCGCACCGCGGAGACTAAGGAAGCCGCCGGACTAGCTCGCCTGTGCCCAGGTTGAGTTGTCGCGTAGAGTGTCTCTGAGCACAGACATTCGCTTCCCGACGGCCGGTACGCGGGATTTGGGAAAGTGACGCTGAAATCCCACTACGCAAAGCACGAGTTCGTTACCTGAGCCTCCACCTGCAACGACGGCAACTGCATTTACATTCGGGTCCCGTTCGCCAAGGCTCGTGGCGTATCCCAGCGAACGTACTGCGTCGAGTTGCGCGATCAACTCGCTTTCACCCCCACGCGGCAGCAGTCCCGAACGTCGAGCAAGTTCCAACGCCTCAGTATCATCACGCGAAGCTAGCACCGCTCTTCCCATAGCTGGCCCTTTCATCGAGACGATGTGGCCAATGGATAGAACCATGATGTCGCTTCGATGCGGAACTGCTCGGTCGATAATCACCATGCCCGATCCATCAGCCAAGACTTGCCCTAAGACGCAGGTGAGATGGATCTCATCCGCCAGCTCCCGCATCTTTTCGGCGAGACCGATTCCTTGGGAGAGGTTCCGGCGGGCTGCGCCGCCGAGATCGATTAGCTTTGAACCCAGCCGGTACGATGAGTAAATTGGGTGCTTGACGACCACTTGCGCTGCCTGCAGCGTCGCCAAGATGTTGAAGCACGTGCTCTTGTTGATCTTGAGATCTCGGGCAATGTCAGAGACGCGGGCTTCAGGAGCTACATGAGCGAGGTAGTCCAATATGTTGAGTGCGTTAACAACAGCGGGAACGACTGACTTGACCGATGATGTCGTCTTGCTCTGCGACATTTGGCCTGCAGACCTTACTGGTTTAGTAGTCACTGGCGCAACTAATCCCGGAAGGCGTGACTCTCCGTCTCACTAGATGCTTCCCAGTTAGGGGCTTATCAGGGGCCCGATCCAACGGCGCCCTCAAACTTCTACCGACCGATCGCGCGGTCATTTCGCGTCGAATTCTACGGAGATCAACCACGATGAGGGTCTAATAACCAGTGTTCGATGGCTCTTCGGAGCCTATTGCGTCGCGCAAGCCGCTTTCTCACCTTCTATCCGGGTAAGGATGGAGCGGAAGCGTTATGCCTCTTGAGAGTCCCCAAGGTATCGCGACCTGCGATTGAGGACCGTGACCACCCGCGACGACTACCAGGATATCATCCGCGGTCTCAGCTATAGGCGTCCTCGGCAATCCGCCAAACCACGCCGGCCACTTCGGGACTGAACCTCGACCGTTGAGCCTAGCCCGCTCCTGACGGGTGACATCGAAGAGGAACCTTTTGACGTCGCTTTTGCTCCATCCGGCCGCTGCGATGATAGCTGCGTGCTCAGGATTGAGAAACACGACCGTTTGTGCGTTTGGGTTGTACGTGTTGTTGCTGCCCAACGTGCTAGCTGTGCTCGACACCGTGAGCAACAGGCTTTCGGGTGTCATGCTGAGATTGTCCATCACGTTGTGAGGGCCTTCGCATTTCAGCACAGTTACAGAGGTCACGTCTGGCCCCAGCAGCTCAGCATGCAGGCCTGGCCATGGACTCTCGTCGATGTTTTCGGCGCAACAATATGAATACTCGGCGGGAGAACCTTGGATGCTCAGATCGGATGATCCTAAACGGACGCCGAGGCAAAATGAATATGCAAGGCTCACCGCCCGTCCAATCGTGGCGTTCGCTGGAAAGCCAGAGCCGAGGCAACCTGCCCCAGACGCCAACCCGAGCTCTTTGGTCGCTGGGCCGCTAACCAAGACTAAGGTTCCACTGGGATGGGTCGTGATCGCTGCCTGGAAGAGCCTGAAACGAGGATCGGACATTGCACGATAGGCAGTGAGAACGACGGGCATCGCTTGTGGGCGACACCCTGCTGCCACCGCAACTATGGCCACGTCACGAGCTGTCAGCGCCGTCGTCCTAGACGGAGTCGGGGGCCAAACGATAGCGCCACCATCAACGCCAGCGCCGCGCAGCATTTCCTCTACCCGCTCAGGGTAGGGAGCCAGCAAAGGAAGGCCGTCACCAAGTCCTGATTTGCTCATCAATTCTGTGAATTCGCCGTCGGCATCATCAGAGCCAAGCTCGACGAAACCTCGAACATCGCCTGGCACGATCATCACGACTGGGTAGCTTCGAGCGCGATCGATTAGAGCAGCCTCGGACTCGATCAATCCACCCACAACGTCCCTGACGATGGCCGACGCCTCCGATGCGCCCTGCTCATAGGTCGCGATCCGTATCGCGTCAATGGAACTAAATGGAAGTCCGGGTATTAGCTGTGCAGCGGTGGAGGCGGCCACCCGCAAGCCGATTCCTTGACATATAAGACTGGTCGGAATACCGCGTGTTTCCAATTCCGCGGCAAGAATGGTGTTGGGTTGGCTGACTCCCGTATCGCATAGCGCAAAGACAACCGCGTTGGCGCCCGTATCAATAATCTCATTGGCCGTTTGCCGCAATCGATCCAGATCGCCGATCAGCAGATTTTGGGCACGATGAATGAGTTCGATTTTCGGCCATCGTTGCTTCAGCTCCTGCTCCACAACGTCAAAGACGGCTCGATAGTGTCCATAGGATGGATGGAGCTTGCCGTTGTCGAACAGAAGCACCCGCATTCCGTCCAGGCTGCGGTGACGCGGTGCCAGCTTCCCTTGAGGCGGCGCGGGATGAGGGCGTGGATCGATGACAACTCTCTTCTTCGTTCCGGCTGGCAAGTTCGCCACCTCCTTGTCCAAATGACCGTCGTCTGGATTCTATTGTCGCGAGTTCTGGAGGCTGGCCAGACCAGTGCCCGTGGCACGCTTGCAGGACGCTTCATGCCGTCTTGACAACCTGATGCGTGGGCACTAGACTCCGAGAACGCTGTTCTGTAGGCGGGATTTTGCGGCAAGTCTCTTTGAGGAGTGCAGGTGCACACTTTCCTGCTGATCACCGAGTTTGGGATCGTAGACGCTTTCATTCTGGTAGTCGCCTGTATTGGGTTCAGCCTTCAGTTCGGCGTCACCAACTATGTGAACTTCGCCTACGCGGCATTCATCACATTCGGGGCCTACATGGCGTATGCAGTGGATTCAACCTTCCACGTGAACCTTGCGCTTGCCTTTGTCGGGGCCGCACTCTCCACCGGTCTCCTGGCATTCGTGATAGGGCGCTTTGTCTATGGACCCTTCGTCAAAAGGCGGCCCCAGCTCTTGTTCGTCCTGGTCCTGACCTTCGCCGTTTGGTCGATTCTGGACGCTGCCTACCTAATAATCTGGGGGACGGACTACAAGCAACTTACCTTCAATTTGCAGGACACCTACTTAGTAGGGCCGTTTAACATCACCTCAGGAGAAATACTCTTCATTCTCGTCGGGCTCGGCACCTTGGTGGCCGTACATAGCACCCTTCGGTACACGCGGCTGGGCAAACAGATGCGCGCCATGTCGGACGATCTCTCTCTGGCACGTGTCTGCGGTCTTAACACCCAGCGGATCACTGATATTACCTGGGCAATTTCCGGCGCCCTTGCTGGGATCGCGGGTGTAATCCAGGCCATACAGGCATCGTCATTTACGACGTCACTCGGTGACAACTTCGTCTACTTGATATTCGCCGCAGTCACCTTCGGTGGGATTGGCCGGATTTACGGGGCCGTGGTTGGAGCTCTTGTCATCGGACTGACGATTCAACTTACTGTTCCTGTAATCGGTGCAGCCTTGTCGCCTGGAATGGTCTTCGTTGTCTTGGTGGCCATGATGCTCGTCCGGCCCAACGGACTTCTCGGTCCGACGGGGCGGACTGTCTTCGGTCACGCATGAGCCCTATCGAGTACTACCTGATTACGATCGCGATTTTAGGGTGCATCAATGGAATCTTTGCGCTTGGCTTCAACATGCAATTTGGTGTGAGCGGAATCATAAATCTCGCATTCATTATCTTGGTTGCCGTCGGCGCCTACGGCACCGCCATCGCTTCTGTCGGACCCTCGCCTGGCACTACAACATCGAGTTACATCGGTGGCTTCAACTGGGGCTTCCCCTGGAACGTGCTCTTCGGCGTTGGGTGCACCCTCGTCTTCGCGCTGGTTTTGGGTGCAATTGCTCTGAGGCGTCTCAGACACGATTACCTCGCACTGACCCTGGTTGCAATCGGCCAAGGGCTTCTCGTGTTCGTTTCGGGCGACCAGACGCTACTCAACGGGTACACAGGATTCAGCGGCATTCCTATGCCATGGCAAGACACCCTCTCGCCAAGCGACGCACAGCTGGCGTTCCTTGGTATCGCAGCGTTCTGCCTCGCTGTGGTGTTCTTGGTCTTTTGGCGAGTCAATCTATCTCCACTGGGGCGAGCCCTTAGGACGGTGAGGGAGAACGAAACCGCCGCCCTTGCTCTTGGCAAGAACGCTTGGCGCTTGAAGATGGTGGGCTTTTTGCTCGGTGCCGGCGCCGCAGGACTTGGCGGCTCCCTCACCGTACTTTATGTTGGAGGCTGGAACACTTCAGGCTGGCAATTCGTGGAAACCCTGGCACTGTTGGCAGCCGTAATAGTCGGCGGGCGCGGCCGCAACCTTGGAGCACTGGTGGGCTCCGTCATAGTCCTGGAAGGCATCTTGGAGGCAACACGATTCCTTCCTCAGGGCTTGGGAGTGCGCCTCGATTTGTTACCGGAGCTCCAGCTGATCGCGGTAGGGCTCCTCATCATTGCCTTCCTCTGGTTCAGGCCCCAGGGCGTGTTGCCCGAGCGCAAGGAGAAGTTCGCCGTACGCAATGCCGGCCTGCGCCAAAACGTTTCTCAATCAGCTCCACCGCCGGCCCTCGGCGCAGAGCGGTAGGGCTCCGACCTCGCAATTGGCTGCATCAGCTGGTCCGGGCGTGGTTGGCGCAAAGGGAGCGCTTGATGGCATCGGACCTCACCAGAGCGCCATAACGGTGGAAAACCTTTCTTGCTCCTTTGGCGGTCTTCAAGCCGTTAACGGGGCAAATCTTGTGGCCGCGCCAGGCGCGTTTCTGGGATTGATTGGCCCCAACGGGGCTGGCAAGACAACGCTAATCGACTGTGTTTCCGGCTTTAATCGGACCTATAGAGGGACAGTCAAGTTTCTCGGTCACGACATAACCCACTCATCGCCAGACGACGTCGCGAGGACAGGACTGGTCCGAACCTTCCAGCGGCCACAACTCTTCGGAAGGCTCACGGTTCTCTCGAACCTCATGGCCTCACCGCTCCACCAACGCGGCGAGAGCATCGTGCGGGCCATCGTTGGTGGGTGGCGCTCGGAAGAACGTGAGCTTCTTGATAGAGCTTGGGAGGTGCTCGAGTATTTCAACCTCCAGCGAGTGGCTCAAAACTACTGCTCGGAGTTGTCGGGAGGGCAGGAACGACTTGTGGAGTTGGCGAGGATCATGATGTTCCGGCCAAAAGCCATTCTGCTAGACGAGCCATTCGCCGGCGTCAGCCCGACAAACCGCAAGCTACTGGGCGACCGCCTGCGAAGGATGTCGCAAGAACTTGGCATCACCATAGTGATGGTCGAGCACCGTCTGCAGATGGTGGAAGAGCTGTGCGATTCGATCGCATTCATGGCGAACGGGAGGGTCATAGCCGAAGGCTCCCTACTCGAACTGCGTCAGATGCATGAAGTGGTTGACTCGTATCTGGGGGAGTCATTATGACGGGGCCCTTCGAGGTCAAGGGAATTACGGCTGGATATGGGGTTCAACCAATTATTTTTGACGTTTCGATCACGGGCCAGCCTGCCTCGATTACTGCAATCGTCGGCCCAAACGGAGCTGGCAAGTCGACTCTATTCAAGGCAATCTTTGGAGTCGCCACGATCTATGGGGGATCGGTTGTGGTCGATGGTGAAGTGCTGACTACTTTCACACCAAGCGTGCTCGTCCGCAAGGGAGTGCAATACGTGCCCCAGACGGACAACGTCTTCCCCAACTTGACCGTAAGGGAGAACTTGGAGATCGGAACATATGTGAGGCAGGGTGGTCCAATGCAGCGGATCTTGGACCTATTCCCCGACCTAGCGACGGCGCTTAACGTGCACGCCCGCAAACTCAGTGGTGGCCAGCGCAGCATGCTCGCAGTGGGTCGGGCATTGATAAGCGATCCGCGGATCATGCTGCTTGATGAGCCTAGCGGTGGGCTATCCCCGATCGTGGCCAATCGGCTTTGGGCAACCTTGGTCGATCTCGCCAAGTCGGGGGTAACCATCGTCGTCGTTGAACAGAACGTGAAATTGGCGCTCCAATTCTCTGATTACGTCTACCTACTTGCGAGCGGAAAGAACAAGGTGGAAGGCGCGGCAGCCGACTTCACCTCCCGCTTCGACCTCGAAGAGATCTTCTTCGAAGCGTCACCGGCCCAGACCGACTTGATGGAAGGAGACAGTGCAGTCCAAGGAGGTGATCGTCCTGGGTAGAGCGAGCCAAGCTGGACCTGCTCGTGAGACATCGGTGCATCACAAGATCAAATCGTTAGGGGAGGATAGTGAGAATTGATAGTTAGACGCACAACCGTTCTTACGTTGTTCATCATCTGTGCCGCGGTGCTTGGGCACGCGTGTGGTTCAAGCAGCCCAACGACCTCGAGCGCCGGCTCGGGTCCTTACCGCGTCGGGGTGCCTTTTGGCTACACGGGGCGGCACCTACCGATTGGTCAAACCTGGCTCGACGCTGTTCAAGTCGCCGGCCAGAACATTATTGCTGCGGGCGGAGTCATGGGACGAAATCCCATCGCGCTCGCGATCGAGACTTCAGCCGATCCGGTCGACGCCGTGCCAGCCATTCGCCAAATGTTGGCGGTTGACAATGTCTCGGGCGTCGTCGGGCTTAGCGGGACGGACTGGCAGAACGTGGTTCCGATCCTCAATACATCCAAAATGGTCAGTTTCACTCACATCGGCGATCCATCGATTGACAATCTGACAGACCCTTACATATTCAGCACTGCACCATCAGATGCTGTGCTGGGCGCCGCGATGGTCGAATACGCGAATTCACAGGGCTACAAGAGGCCGGCGTTGATATTCGACGCGGCCGAGGGAGCTCAGACCGTCGTTCCAAGCGTGAAGCATGCGGCTGCTGCGCTGAACATGCAGGTCGTAGCAGACCCAGCCCTACCGGAGAATGCCCCTTCGTATGAGGCGGCCGTCATTCAGGTTCTCGCTGCCAAGCCGGACGTGTTGCTCCTCCAACTCGATCCCCAAGGTGCTGGCACATTCTTCCATGAGCTGAAGCAACTTGGCGGCACCAATATTCCTGTGATTGGTACTGATTACACTGCCGACCCCAACTGGGTCAAGGCAATTGGGGCGTCGCTTGACAACGCCGAAGTTACCTCAATTTTGGCTGGCAATGGCATTTCGGGACCCGGAGCGAAGGACTACTTGCCGCTCTTTCAGTCAATGTTTCACTTCGCTCCCAGCTACGTAGGAGCGTCGGCATACGATGGCATGACGGTCATGGCACTTGCCATGGAGGATTGCAAATCGATGGACCCGACCGTGTATGTCAAGTGCGTGCTGGATGTAACGACTCCAGGGTCTAGTGTCACGGTGGTCTACAACTTCGCCGATGGCAAGAAGTTGCTGGATCAGGGCAAGAAGATCAAGTACTTTGGCGTCGCCACTCCGATGACTTTCAACAAATATCATCGAGTCACTGGTGACTACATCGCGCAAAAGTTCAATGCCGACGGCACAACAACGACCAAGGTCGGGGATATCCCCGGCACGTCGTTGGTTCCGCTGATCTAGACGTAGTCCCAGACAGGTTTTGCAGACCGAGAGCCTCCGAGTTCGGTTGTGGAGTTGTTGTGAACAGCTCACGCCGAGCGGAGGCTCTCAACGGTCTTTCATCATGGTGCGTAAACCTTCCTGCCAAGCTGGCAACCTTCGTAGCCGAGTGCTGCCGGAGGTACTGCCTCAACGCGTCGATATGCCAGTCCCCTCTGCGGGAGTGGCCCTATGACTGACTGGCGTGTGAAGTACAGGCAGGCCCTTGGTCGCGGACGAGAGTGGCTCAATGATCTCCGCGATGGGGACCACATTTTCGTTGGCTCAGCTGCCGGAGAGCCAACAACTCTCATTGATCAACTGATCCAAGCTGCTCAGAGAGACGAACTGCCTCGCCTCGTTGTTTACCAAATGCTGCGCGGAGGAGCCCAACGACTGCTCAGCGTAGCGGGGGAACGCCTCCAGGTCGTCGGTTTGATTGCGAACGAGGCCTTGGACAGACTATCCCGCAGCGGCTACGCAAGTTTCCTTCCAACAACTATTCATCAGACGGCGCGCGCGATTGCAGAAAGGCGGCTTGTGATCGATGTCGTCATCCTGCAGGTCACGCCGCCCGACAACAATGGGCATCTGAGCCTTGGCATCTCGGCCGACTTCGCTTTGCAAGCCTGTGCGCAGAGTCGATTCATCGTCGCGGAAGTCAACGACCGCCTCGCTCGCACTTGCGGTGCTTTCCTACAAGCATCGAAGCTTAGCGCTGCTATCGAAACATCGGTGGCTGTCCGAGAGGTCCCGCTTGACGCTGCCGACGAAGAAGCGCGGCGGATCGCGAAACATGTCGCTGAACTCGTCCCAGACGGCGCCACCATCGAGATCGGCGTCGGAGCAATAATGACGGCAGTCCTAGAAGCGCTCGCAGGCCACCGTCGCCTTGGCTTGCACACCGGACTCATGATCGACCCAATGGTGCCGCTCATCACGCAAGGTGCTGTCACCAACGAAGAGAAATCGATCGACCGTGGCACAAGTGTTGCTAACCAGGCGCGCGGTACCAGCCTGCTGTATGACTTCCTGAATGACAATCCGCTCGTAGCGATGAAGCCTGCTCTCTACACGCACGACCATAAAGTGCTCACCTCCTTGCCTGCGTTTCGGGCGATAAACTCGGCCATAGAGGTTGACGTCCTCGGACAAGTCAACTCAGAGTTCCTGAACGGAAGGCGCGTGTCCGGCACGGGCGGTCTCGCCGATTTCGTCAGGGCAGCCCACGACTCGACGAACGGTCGTTCAATCATTGCCCTGCGCTCCACTGCAGTTCAACGTTCCGTTTCTCGCATCGTCTCTCGCCTCGACCCGAGCGCCGGCGTGACCCTGACCGCTGACCTCGCCGATTTTGTCGTTACAGAACATGGAGTCGCAGATCTTCGCGGTAAGGACGCGAGGGCACGGCATGAATCACTGATCGCGGTCGCCGACCCCCAATTCCGCGACCAGCTGCGCGCCGAGTTGGGAGCATCAGCTCGGGCTGGAGGCTCATCTTCGTGACAAGGAGGACTTCATGGGCGTAGAGCACATAGCTGACTACCGCGGTCCGTTGGGAGGAGTCCGTGTGATCGACCTCACCCGCGTTCTAGCCGGACCGTATGCCACGACCGTTTTGGCCGATATGGGAGCCGAGGTTATCAAGGTAGAAGACACGGGCACTGGTGACAGCACGCGCGTGACTCCACCGCTGATCAACGGCGTGAGCAATCACTTCATGAATCTCAATCGCAACAAGAAAAGCATCTCCATCAATCTCAAGCTTCCCGAAGGCCGGAAATTGTTGCTCGAACTCGCACGGAACGCCGATGTCGTCGTGGCAAACTTCCGGCCTGGTGTCTTGGAGCGGTTGGGGCTTGACTATTCGAGTCTCAAGGCCGTCAACCCCGCCATCATCCTGTGTTGTATCTCCGGGTTCGGGCAAGACAGCAGCTATAGCGACAAGCCATCCTTTGACATCATCACCCAGGCGATGAGCGGCGCCATGAGCGTGACCGGCGAGGCGGGTCGCCCTCCGGTGCGTTTAGGGGTACCAATGGGCGACCTCTCTGGCGGGCTGTACGGCGCGATAGCGATCCTGGGAGCTCTGCATGAGCGGACAGTCACCGGGCGCGGCCAAATGATCGATGTAAGCATGCTCGACGCTTTGGTTCACTTGATGCTGTACTACCCCATTGACTACCTGAACGCCGGCCTCAAAGCCAAAGCGGTCGGCGGAAGACACGAACACATTGCCCCTTATGGTGTCTTCGAGGTAAAGGATGGTTACCTCGTCCTGGCTATCTTTCAGGGCAAGTTCTGGCGACTGTACTGCCAGGCAATTGGTCATCCTGAGCTCATTAAAGATTCCCGTTTCTTGGAATCCAAAGACAGGCTTGCCAACCGAGTGCAGCTCTACCCGATCCTCGAGCAGGTCATGGTTCAGAAGACCCGATCAGAGTGGTCCGCAATCCTCGATGAGAGCGGCATACCTTGGGCTCCGATCCTTTCGGCGGACGAGGTAACTGCTCTTCCGCTCATGCATGAGCGCGAGATGTTCGTCAATGTGGACCACCCGACAGCCGGACGCATCAAAGTCTCAGGCAGGCCAATCAAGTTTCCCAACCGATTTCAGCCGCCAATGGCGCCGGCGCCGCTGCACGGTCAGCACAGCCGTGAGGTCGTGATGACAATTGCAGGCCATACCTCTGAAGAAGTGCTTGACCTTGAGCGGGACGGCGTTATTAAGCAAGCTGCCAACGAGCCTAATGCAAGTGTTTTGCCTTGATCTGGTCATGTCAGCTGAATATCGCTTAATTCCTGGAGACGCTTTGGACTTTGGCCAGTTCGCTAACGCTGCTTCTCCCCGTAGTCGGACGCGAAGACGGCAGCGCGGATGACGGCTCCGCTCGAAGGCATCAGGATCCTCGACTTTACTCGCTATTTGGCGGGCCCATTCGCGACAACGATGCTGGGTGATATGGGCGCGGACGTGATCAAGATTGAAAAACCCGGCGAAGGCGACGGTACCCGCCACACTGACCGCGTATTCGAGAACGGCCTCAGCTCCTATTACTTGGGTCTGAATCGCAGTAAAAGAAGTGTGGCAATCGACATTGCTGTTCGCGGCGGCCAAGACCTTGTTCGTCGATTGTGCAAGACGGCCGATGTCGTGATCGAAAACTTCAGACCGAGCGTCATGGGCAAGTTTGGTCTCTCGTACGAGGACCTCCGGACCATGAATCCAGCATTGATCTACTGTTCCATCTCAAGCTTTGGAACGACGGGGCCCCTCCGGGATAAGGCCGGAATGGATTTGATCGTGCAGGCTATGGGAGGGGTGATGGGTTTGACTGGCGACCCCGACGGTCCTCCCTACAGGGCCGGGGCTCCCATCGCCGACTTCGTCGGAGCCTACCAAGCGGTCATGGGCGTCACGCTCGCGCTCTTTGCTCGGCAACGAACGGGATTAGGACAGAAAGTGGACGTGGCATTACTCGACGGCCAAGTCTCGATGCTCGCAAATTACGTGCCGGGCTTCTTTGTGACGGGCAAGCCTGACCGCCCAGTTGGCGTTGGCCACCCGCAACTGGTGCCGTATCAACTCTTCCCCACCCTGGATGGCCACCTAATCGTCGCCTGCCTAACTGAGGAGTTCTGGCGTCGTTTGTGCCGGACCCTGAACCTGGACAACCTTATCGAAGATTCTCGCTTTCGGACGAACGCAGACCGTGTAGAACATCGTGCCGAACTGATTCCGATGATCGAGAAGGTCACGGCAACGTATGCAAGCAGTGATCTAGCCCGCGTGCTTGATGCGGCCGATGTTCCGAGTGCGCCGGTGCACTCCATGTACGACATTCTTAACCACCCCCAACTCGTTGAAAATCAGATGGTCCTTGACCTCGAGCAAAAGCGCGTCGGCCGATACAAAGCCGTAGGCCTGCCAGTCAAGCTTCGGGGCACTCCAGGTCGTGTCAGCCGGCAGGCACCGGAACTGGGCGAGCATACGAAAGAGGTCCTACTTGAGGCTGGAATCGAGCCAGAGCTATTCGGACAACTCGCAGATCAGGGAGTGGTGAGCGAGTCACCTTACTGAGGAAGCGAGATCGACCGATCAGCAGAATCTGATAAACGTCCGCGGAGTCACTCGCGCTGGCTGATCTTTGGAGTGACGTCCAGCGCGCTACTGCTTGTGTCTATCGACGGCACTGTTGTCGCCACCGCTCTACCGACTCTGAGCCGGGAGTTACGAGCCACGATCGCGTGGACGGCATGGACTATTACGGCCTATGCCCTAGGCACGGTGACCGCCCTGCCCATCGCCGGCAGATTGAGCGATCTTATGGGGCGCAAGAGAATGTTCATCCTGTTCGCGTCCACATTCACTGTCGCTTCTCTGTTTTGCGGCCTGGTTAACAACATCTTTGCGCTTATCGGACTGCGATTCGTCCAAGCGATAGGCGGGGCTGGATTGATGCCGTCCACCACCGGCGTTATCTCTGATCGCTTTGGAAGCGATCGCGATCGACCGATCGGGCTTATGACGAGCATCTTTCCGCTTGGAGCCATGATTGGGCCGGTGCTGGGCGGCACCATAGTCACTTACTTCTCCTGGCGCGTGATCTTCTTCATCAATCTTCCGATCGGCTTGGTCCTGGTGGTCATGCTGTGGAAGCTTCTTCCAGCCGATCCGCCGCGACGCGAGCATATGCGCGGGATCGATCTCATCGGCTCGGGGCTGTTTGCGCTGACGATATTGAGCCTAATGCTGGGGGTGAACGAGTTAGGGCAGATGGGATGGAAGTCCTTCACGGCATGGTCCTTGCTCGTGATCAGTCTCCTATTTGGAGTGGCCTTCTGGTATCGACAAGACCATTCTCCCAATTCAATCCTGCCGGCTGCGCTGCTCAAGCAACGGCCGTTCGCCGTGGTCAATGGTCTGAATCTTCTGTACGGCGCCGCGGCCTTGGGAATCTTTAGCCTCGTGCCACTCTATGCCCAAACTAAGTACGGCATGCCACCGTTGGAGGCCGGCGCGCTGCTGACGATTCGCGCCGCTGCAATGGCGTTGATGTCGACCGTGACTGCGCTCCTAATCCTGCAGCGGTTCGGCTATAGGCGGCCCATGTACGCGGGATTCGTTCTAGTCGCGATCGGCTTGCTTCTACTGTCAATATCGCCCGCAGCCGTGTCAGGGTTTGCCTGGTTGACTCTCGCATGCGTCATTTGTGGAATCGGGATTGGACTTGCTGGACCGCCATCAAACAATGCTGCCCTCCAACTCATGCCAACTGAGATTGCTGCGATCTCGAGCCTAAGAGCGACTTTTCGTCAAACGGGAGGGATATTGTCGGTTTCGATCGCCGCAGCTGTCATCGCTAGCTCAGCCAAGCCCCCCACGGTACTCGCCTATGCATTCGCGTCGCTTGCCATACTCACCCTACTCGGCGCGCCAGCGATCATCGGAGTTCCTGAGAACCCGAAGGTATCGGGGGTTGAGCGATCGAGCGCAAGACTAAGTCAGGATCCAGACCCCCTCTGAAAAACGAGCCTCGTGCGGGCTCTGTGCAGAAACTGATGCGAATATCTGCCAATTGTGGCCGGGGTTACAGCATTGTCCCAGTGTCGGCGTCGACGGGAGAATCGCCAGCGGCAGGGAGGAACATTCGTAAGGATTGATTAATCAGAATAACGCCCCCTGATAGGTCCCTGAGGTGTTGCGAGTTGGGCCTGCCACCCGGACCCAAGAGCGACGGCCGCCCGTCACGCTCGAAGGCGTGGCAACGCTGTCGATAGTTGCCTCTTATCGATACCAACGGGGTCCGCTGTGGAATAGATGCCTGGCGTTGGGCTCCAAGCCGCTAGCGGTCCGAGCCCTGCCTACGCTTTCGCTCCGTCGGTCTTGATTTGCGCTCGAGATCAAGAAGTTTTCGGCGGTTTTCTAGAGAGTCATGGGCATCGCCGAGGTCAATGGGTTCGATGCCTCGCCTCACGGGCGTTATGAAGAAAGTCAGCCCAAAGTGACCCGACGAGAAGAGGTCTTCCTCTGGAACGTGTAGAGCCTTGCTGCCGCGCAAGTCCGGTTGGCGACCGACAGCCTTGACTACCGCGCGGGCCATCTCGAAGTCATCGTGGCCGACAGCGCTCGCACCAAGCAAGCGCGCAGTGGCGTCCACTCCGTGTCGATATCGCTGGTCATTTGTGGAAACCTCATTCAGCCATTCAAGGATCAAACCTCGAAGGTCCTCAGCATCGGCCCGGTTTGCCTTCGAACACACATAAGTGGCGAGTACCAGTTCGGTAAAGGTTTCCGACGAGCTGACCGCCGTACCGGCAAGGGCCTGGACTTGAGCAGCGAGAGCCTTCCAACATCGCCCGAATCGTCGTCTGTCAGTCGCTTCATCGGGCGGGCGCTTCAGCTCTCCAACGAGCGCCAGCGTCGCGCAATCCATCGCGTCATTCATGACGATGACGTCCTGCTTGGCAGACGGCCGGGCTATGTCGAGACATAGCAGCCAGCACACTTCCGCGAGTCGTTCCCACCTACTGGCTAGGTCTATTGCCCGCTTCGATCGCCTATTTCCGGCGCCCGCATCGACGAAAGCGAGGTACAAGGTGGCAAGGTTCGTGGACTCAAGGGCCAGAACGAGGTGTCTCAACGAGACCTGCGGGCTGGATTCATGAATTGATCGAAATAGCTGGATGATTTCCGACGAGTATTCAGCCGCCATGAGGCTATCGACGCTTCTCGCGTAGTCAAATCCAATTTGAAGCAGCCCGAACAAAGATGGGCCAGTGACATGCTCGCCCCCTGGGGGAGCACTCCGAATTAGGCCATCGGACAGCTTGATCGTGTATGAGCTCGTGGCAAGTTTTCCCGCCTTGATCGCCGCGCCTGCAACCTTAAACATCGCCGTGCTGGCAACCCATGGGGCGGTTGAGTTCGGTTGCCGCGCCGAGGTGGCGACGATATCTCGCAGCATCTGCATGATGCGCGGGGTTACGTCATCAGCATCATTTGCGAACGGGCTCGCACGCCCTCCTGTCGCACAGCCAATCGCTCCTAGCCCCTCGGCGACAGATGGAAGGACAGTCACTGGGAGTACACCAGCAACCCTTTGGGGTAGTTCGCCGAGGCGGTTCAGGACGCCTTGCAATGCTACGTCACCCCAGGTTGCAGTCATGTTTCGGCTCACGTACAAACCAACAACTTTGGCGAGCTCCGACAGAGAGACTTCGACCACAGCCGGATCGTTAGCAGCAGCCGCGGACTCGGCGAGGCCCAACAGCGGGTCGGCCGCTAGCTTGAGATTGGCGGCGGTCGCACCATGACTCTCGAACCGCCTAACCCAGCGTGAACCGATTTGAGCAGTGAGCGCTGAGGCGTCGAAGATGTCGAGCACTCGATTGAAGCGCTCGCCTGTTTGGACGAGAACCATCACCAGGAGGATCAGAGCGGCCAGGCCTGACGAGCGCGAAGGCTGCACGACTCCTGCCGCGACGATGAAGATCACCGCAAGCACTTGGCCTCCTAACGGCCTGACCCACGGACCCAGATCTCGCACCTCGAGCAGTAGAACTCGGGGATAGTGCTCTGAGAGGTGTTGGGTTAGAAGTAGCACGATACTGGCCGTCACCGACAGGATCACCACAACCAGACCGGCTATGCCAGCAACGGCGGCGAGGTCCAACGCGTCGGGCAACGGGTTGATGAGGACGATTAGGGCGGACAGAAGAAACCACGCCGCCGACGTCAACGCAGAAAGGCTGCTCAGGCGCGCGGCTACCGCACCTGCGCGCAAAGCTAAGCCTTTCATGTGGGAGACTGACTCGGAAGGATTCATCGTTTACCAGCCACTCACCTCACGAGATTAGTCGAGTCGCAACGTGCTCCTGAGGAATGAGGCGACCGATGCGACGGATTGCCCAGACCCTTTAAGCCCTCGGCCTCATACCATATCTATCAGCCGCTGTAGGAGGGCAAAAGTTGATCTGGTCCGGGCGGAGGACTTTTGCCGCCCCACAACCTGGCCTGAGATCGTTGCGCCCGTCAGCTCGCTGCGCTAGGTAGGGGCACGACCGAGATGGTGACGAGAGTTGCGACAGAAACTGGACCCACCGACCCCCACTTGCGACGTTCCGACCCGCGGATACCTGATAACACCCGCGAGTACGCTCAGATCGAGGGATCGCGTGAACTCAACTCCACGCCTTCAAAGACACGCCCCACCACATACCTACGACGTTTTCGGCTTGCCGAGTTAGTGGCTGTCGGGTCCAGGGCGACGAACTACAGTGGTTTGCTGGGTAGCAATTGATTCAAAACTGATTCAAAACTGATTCAGTAGAACGCGATGGTGCCTCGATGGGTGAACTTTTGAGATCGGATTTGGCTCCGGGACAGGGATTCGAACCCTGAACCTTGCGGTTAACAGCCGCCTGCTCTACCGTT